>CAFABK010000009.1_pt1 | contig 28943 bp, 23 predicted proteins | sample 7267871 | NCBI WGS metagenome assembly CAFABK01 (sample SAMEA6814009, study PRJEB35770) | freshwater metagenome | biome: Freshwater; feature: Freshwater reservoir; material: water | place: Czech Republic | collected 2016-04-20 | depth 30m m | reverse complement strand
GTAGCCCCGACGGGATTCGAACCCGCGCTACCGCCTTGAGAGGGCGGCGTGCTAGGCCACTACACAACGGGGCCGTGCCTTCGGATAGCTGCGCAAAAACTCGCAACTGCCCAGGTATTAAGCCGGGTGGGCCTACCACGTCGACTGCACACCAGCTGGGGTACCAGGACTCGAACCTAGACTAAATGAATCAGAATCATTTGGGCTGCCAATTACCCCATACCCCATGGGGCCGAACACTTGGCCCCAGCGCTACAGGTCCAACCACTCGGCGAAGAGTGATTATAGGCGACGGGTCACCCACCACCAATCGCCGCATCCAAGCGCGCCAAACACGCCGATCTACCCAGAATTTCCATCGATTCGAATAATGGGGGCGAAATCCGGCGCCCGGTAATTGCCACCCGCAGTGGGGTAAATGCCAATTTGGGTTTCAGGCCCAGACCTTCGACCAAGGTCACGCGCAATGCTTCATGGATCTCATCGGTTTGCCACCGCGGCAATTCGCCCAAAACCGCCCGCGCCGCTACCAAAGTCGGCGCGGCATCGGGCCCGATCACCCCGCGATCGCCCTCGTCGACAACAAAACTTTCGGCGGGCTGCAGCATGAATGCGAGCATCTCGACCGATTGGCTGAGGTTTTCCATGCGCTCTTGGATCAACGGGGCCGCTACTTCCAAAATCGACAGCTGCTCACTTGTCGGTTTCGGCAGGATCAACTTCGCGGCAACCAAGAATGGAATGATTCGCACGACCAGCTCCGCCGGCGCCAATGACCGGATCCAGTCACCATTGATAGCGGTGCACTTTTTCAAGTCAAATCGTGCTGGGTTTTGATTAACTCGCTCAAGGGTAAAAACTTCTGCCATCTGCTCTTTGCTGAAGAACTCTTGGTCATCGCCCATTGACCAGCCCAGTAATGCCAGATAATTAAGTAGAGCTTCAGGCAGATAACCACCTTCACGATACATCAGCAATGAGGACTCTGGATCGCGCTTAGAAAGTTTTCGGTTACCCTCGCCCATCACATATGGCAAGTGACCAAACCGCGGCGTGGTGCCGTCGCTTACGTCGATAGCGGCCAATGCTTCATAAAGGGCAAGCTGGCGAGGGGTAGAAGATAGTAAATCCTCACCGCGCAAAACATGGGTAATGCGCATGAGCGCATCGTCAACAGGATTTACGAGGGTATAAAGCGGATCACCATTAGCACGGACCAACACATAATCGGGCACATGCTCGGCCCCGAAGGTGATCGAGCCGCGCACTAGGTCATCCCATTCAAAATCACGATCTGGCATTCGGAATCGAAGTACGGGGTCACGGCCTTCGTCCTCGTAGGCCTCCACCTGATCATGGGAGAGCTCGCGACACTTACCGTCATAGCCGGGGGTACGGCCTTCCGTCTTGGCTAACTCGCGGCGTTCTTCAAGCTCAACGGATGAGCAGTAGCAGTGATAGGCGAAGCCGCCATCGCGCAACCTTTTCGCTACTTCGGCATATACGGGAAGCCGGTCGGATTGACGGTATGGGCCGAAGTCACCACCAACCTCAGGGCCTTCGTCCCAGTCCAAACCCAGCCAGCGCAGCGAATCCAGCAGCGCGTTATACGACTCTTCAGTGTCTCGGGCTGAGTCAGTGTCTTCGATCCGGAATACAAAAGTGCCGCCGGTGTGCCGGGCGAACGCCCAGTTGAATAACGCGGTACGAATCATTCCGACATGCGGATTGCCTGTCGGTGACGGACAAAAGCGCACGCGGACCGGGCGTTGCGAAATATTGTCGTGGGCGATGGGCGTATCAGACACGGTCCACCACCGGATTGGTAAGTGTTCCAATGCCCTCGATCGCAACAGAGACATTATTTCCGGCGACAATCGGCCCTACCCCAGCCGGTGTGCCCGTTAGAATAATGTCACCGGGTATGAGCGTCATGATCGAACTGATGTAAGCGATCAATGTCGCAATATCGTGCACCATGTCATTGGTTGAACCCGCTTGGCGAAGCACGCCATCAACACTGCAGGTGATTCGAGCATCTTCAACATCAAGGTCCGTTTCGATCCACGGACCGATAGGACAGAAGGTGTCAAACCCTTTAGCTCGGGACCACTGACCATCAGCGTGCTGCAAATCACGCGCCGTCACATCATTTGCGCAGGTGTATCCCAAGATCACCTCATGAACCCGGTCAACGGGCACATCGCTACAAAGGCGACCGATAACGACCGCGAGCTCGGCCTCATGTTCAACTTTCTCAGACTGCCAGGGCAAGGCAATGGATTCACCGGGACCGATAATGCTGGTGCTGGGCTTCAGGAAAATAAGTGGCGAAGTCGGCACCTGCCCGCCCATTTCTTTCGCGTGGTCAGCGTAATTCTTGCCGACCGCGACTATTTTGCTCGGCAAGACCGGCGCCAACAAGCGGGTGTCTGCCAGCGGAATTATGCGTCCCTCGGGCACTAAGCCACCAAACGGATGGCCATTGACCAGCACGACCAAGGAAGCCTCGGTTGGCTCGTTTTCGGCAGATACACCTTCGAGCACGCCGTAGAAAAGTTCGCCGTCAACTGCAACTCGGACTATGCGCACCCACGCAGCCTATCTATTGAGCCGATGCATCACGCTTAGCCGCCCGGATGAGCCCGAATGTCACGGCATCTTCAAGTGCCCGCCAAGAAGCCGCAATTACGTTCTCGTGGACCCCGACCGTTGACCACTGACCGAACCCATCGCTGGTACCAACCAAGACTCGGGTAACGGCATCGGTGCCTGTGATGCCATCAAGAATACGAACCTTGTAGTCGATCAACTCGAGCGCGTCGAGTTCTGGGTACAACTGAATGACGGCGGCCCGCAACGCTCGGTCTAGAGCATTTACCGGGCCATTACCCTCTGCAGTTGAGATGATTCGTTCGCCACTTGCATACACCTTTACGGTTGCCTCGGTACTTACGCTCCCATCAGCGGCCTGCTCGACAATCGTGCGCCAGGATTCCACATCGAATCTTCGCTCAGCACCATCCTCGTCCAAAAGCAATAATTCAAAGGATGCATCGGCCGCCTCGAATGTCCAGCCCTGTGCTTCTAGATCCTTAACTTTGTCGATAACCCTGGTGAGCAATGCGGAATCCCCCGAGAGGTCGTAGCCCAATTCGCGACCTTTGAGTTCAACCGAAGCCCGACCAGCCATCTCAGTAATTAGTACCCTCATGTCATTTCCAACCAGGGTCGGATCGATGTGGTTGTAGAGATCTGCTGAAACTTTAAGCGCACTTGCATGTAAGCCGGCCTTATGCGCGAATGCTGAAATTCCAGCGTATGGCTGATGGGTGTTTGGTGCGAGATTCGCGATTTCGGCAATTGAGTGGGCAATTCGCACTGTTTCATTCAGCGCGCCATCGGGCAAGATGTCGTAACCCAGCTTCGTTACTAGATTCGGGATCACCACGAATAGGTCGGCGTTTCCGGTGCGCTCGCCGTAACCATTTGCGGTGCATTGCACGTGGGTGGCACCGGCCTCAACCGCAGCGACGCTGTTTGCAATCGCGCATCCGGTGTCATCTTGGCAGTGAATGCCGAGCCGGGCAGCGGATCTATTCGAAACATCGGTGACTGTTGAGGTGATGCCACTCGGCAACATTCCCCCGTTGGTGTCACAGAGCACCACCACGCTGGCTCCCGCTGCGTGGGCTACATCGGCTAGGCGAACCCCATAGTCGCGGTCGTGCTTATACCCGTCGAAGAAGTGCTCCATGTCAACAAAAACCCGCCGGCCCTGCGACACCAGGTATTCCACGGTGTCGCGAACCATCGCCTCGTTTTCATCCAAGGTGGTCTTAAGTGCATCTTTCACGTGCAGCACATCTGATTTAGCCACGATGGTGATCACGGGAGCCCCAGAGTCAAGGAGTGCTTGCACCTGGGGATCATCAGCTACCGCCACACCCGGCTTACGCGTAGCACCAAAGGCCACCAGTTCGGCGTGCTGCAACTCGAGTTCGGTCTTGGCGCGCTCGAAGAACTCGGTGTCCTTAGGCATGGCACCGGGCCAGCCGCCTTCAATGAATCCCACCCCGTAGCCATCTAGGAGGCGAGCCACCGCCAACTTGTCGTTGACAGAATACGAAATACCTTCACGCTGGGCGCCATCACGCAAGGTGGTGTCGTACACGTGAAAATTGTCGGGGCGGGGCATTGTCGTCCTCTTTCTGGCCGTAGCACAATGAAAAAGCCCCCCGCGGGTGCGAAGGGCTGCGCGTCAACGTTGGTTGACGCGCTACAAAATAATGCTGCTGACAGTGCTGATCACGCCCCTATTGTGGCATATGGGCCGGGTAACCGTCACCCCTTGGCCAATTAGCACCCCTGCAGCCCCCAAAAAGCCAACTAGCAGATGGTGTGCATCCAGTTATGGCGATCTGGGGCGGCGCCGGTCTGGATATCAAGAAGTGCTTGGCGAAGTTTCATGGTCAGGACTCCCGTGCGGCCACCGGCCACCTCCCAGGCCCCACTTTCCCTGGACTTGACTTGCCCAACCGGAGTGATGACGGCGGCGGTACCACAGGCAAAGACTTCGCTGATCGCCTCACTGGCGCAGCCATCTCGCCAATCTTCAACACTTATCCGGCCTTCATCGGCACGAATCCCGAGGTCTTCGGCGACGGTGAGCAAGGACTCCCGGGTGATGCCCGGTAGCAGGGCACCGGTGAGTTGCGGGGTGACGATGCGTGCTGAATCCCCCTCGCCATAGACAAAGTACAGGTTCATCCCGCCCATCTCTTCGATCCAGCGGCGCTCAACTGCGTCTATCCAAACTACTTGATCGCATCCATGCTGGGCAGCCTCAGCCTGCGCGACAAGTGATGCTGCGTAGTTGCCCGCGCACTTGGCCTCACCGGTGCCACCGGGTGCCGCGCGGACATACTCATCCGACAGCCACACTGATACCGGTTTGACGCCCTGCGGAAAGTACGCCCCCGCTGGAGAGGCAATCAGGAGGTATTCATAGGAATTGCTGGGGCGAACCCCCAAGCCAACTTCGGTGGAAATCATGAAGGGGCGCAGGTAAAGAGATTTTTCTTGGTCACTTGGTACCCATGCTTGATCCTGGCGGACCAATGCTTCGATCGAACCCAGGAATAGCTCATCGGGTAGTTCAGCCATCGCCAACCGGCGGGCGGAGCGGGCGAAACGCTCAGAGTTCTTGATCGGTCGAAATGTCTTGATACTGCCGTCTGCGTGCCTGTAGGCCTTAAGACCCTCAAAAATTGCTTGGCCGTAATGCATGACATTCGTGGCCGGATCCAGCATCAGTGGGCCGTACGGAACCAACTCTTCGCCATGCCACCCGTCTTCGGTGGTCCACTTCGCGCGCACCATGTGGTCGGTGAAATACTTACCGAAACCCGGATTGGCCATGATGGCATCGCGCTCCGTGATTGACCTAGGCGCCGTCGACGCCTTGATCTCAATAGGCCAGAGCGAAGTTCCGGACTCGGTGCTGGTGGTCATCGGTGGCTCCTTCACGTATTTGGGGTAACGCTACACAGGTGCCCCGGCATTACCACCCAGACGGTGGCTCCCGCCGCGCTTAGAATTCAGGAAGCGGCAGCGATCGCACCGGCCGCAAGCGCGTCGCCGATCTCACTCGTAGAACGCGAGCTAGTACCACGTGTTGCCAAATCATTCTCGACGGCTACTTCAACCCACCTTGATGCTTGGCTAAAGCCAACATGGTCGAGCAACATGGCAAGGGACATCACGGTTGCTGTTGGGTCGGCCTTGCCTTGACCGGCAATATCTGGGGCTGAGCCGTGAACCGGCTCGAACATACTCGGGTTGCTGCGGCTCGGATCGATATTGCCACTTGCCGCCAACCCGATACCGCCACCAATCGCCGCTCCAATATCGGTGAGAATGTCACCGAAAAGATTGTCGGTAACAACTACATCGAATCGCTCGGGGTTGGTCAGGAAGAACATGGAAGCTGCGTCAACATGTAGGTAGTCGGTGGTGACTTCAGGGTACTCCAGCTTCACCCGGTCGAAGGTGCGCTGCCAAAGATCACCGGCGAAAACCAGCACGTTGGTCTTATGCACAAGAGTAACTTTCTTGCGCCGGCGCATCGCGCGCTCAAAGGCGTCGCGAATTATTCGCTCAGCCCCGTAGACAGTGTTCAAACTCACTTCGGTCGCGACTTCCTGGGGGGTACCTATACGCAGCACACCGCCGGCGCCAACATATGGGCCTTCGGTGCCTTCGCGGCAAACTACAAAATCAATATCTGCTGGGCCTTTGCCAGCCAGTGGACCCGAAACACCCGGATACAACTTGACCGGGCGCAGGTTAACGTGATGGTCCATCACAAATCGCAGCGGCAACAACACGCCACGCTCCAAGATGCCCGGCTTGACCGACGGGTCACCGATCGCACCCAGCAAGATTGCGTCATAACCGCGAAGTTCTTCGACCACAGAACCTGGCAGTAACTCACCGGTGGCGTTGTAGCGGCGAGCACCAAGGTCGTACTCGGTCGAGGTGACGGTGATACCAGCCGCGGGCGAAACAGCAGCTAGTACCTTCATGGCCTCGGCCACCACCTCGGTGCCGATGCCGTCGCCGGGGATCAGCGCGATGTTAAGAGTTCCTGGGTTGAGGGTTCTTGACATGGCCGAAACCCTACCCAGCCGGTCTCTGGTACTCTGCGCGGGTGCTGATCGTGAACCTGCTCCTTCGCCGCCGCGGCGAGGCCTCTTAACCGGCCTCCTCGTCGCGGGTTTCGTCGTTTGCCGGTCCTCCCCCCAAACTGACGACCTACAGGAGCCCCAGACATGAAATCGCAATTCGATCGCACCACACCTTATGAAGTTCGAACCGCACAGCGCCCCTCCAATATGAAGTGGCAGCGCTACACCCCGTTCGCACCGATTGATCTGCCTGATCGCACCTGGCCCTCGAAGGTAATCACGCAGGCGCCACGATGGTGTGCGGTCGACCTTCGCGACGGCAATCAAGCGCTGATTGATCCAATGACACCGGCTCGCAAATTACGTATGTTTAATTTGCTGGTAGCTATGGGCTATAAGGAAATCGAAGTAGGTTTCCCTTCTGCATCACAAACCGACTTTGACTTCGTTCGCCTGCTCATCGAGGACAATCTCATCCCAGATGACGTCGTGATTCAGGTCTTGACCCAATCACGTGAACAACTGATTGAGCGCACCTTCGAGTCGATAAAAGGGGCCAAGCAAGCGATAGTCCACCTGTACAACTCGACTTCCACCTTGCAGCGACGGGTAGTATTTGGGCTCGACAAACCCGGAATCATCGATATCGCCGTTCACGGAGCGCAACTTTGCAAAAAGTTCGCCGATGAGATCGCACGCGAAACGGATGTCTATTTCGAGTACTCCCCTGAGTCTTACACGGGTACAGAGCTCGAGTTCGCGGTAGAAATCTGCGATGCGGTTACCGACGTATGGCAACCAACACCAGACCATAAAGTGATTTTGAATCTACCGGCAACAATTGAAATGTCAACACCTAATATCTACGCGGACTCCATCGAGTGGATGAGCAGGAATTTGGCGCGCCGAGATTCAGTCATCATCTCACTTCACCCACATAATGACCGCGGCACTGCGGTAGCCGCTTCCGAGCTTGGCTATCTTGCAGGTGCTGACCGTATCGAGGGCTGCCTGTTCGGCAATGGCGAGCGCACGGGCAATGTTTGCCTAGTAACCCTTGGGATGAACCTATTTAGTCAGGGTATTGATCCGCAGATTGATTTCAGTGATATCGATGAGGTCCGCCGCACCGTTGAGTACTGCAATCAGATTCCGGTTAATGAGCGTCATCCATACGGTGGCGATCTCGTCTATACCGCCTTCTCCGGATCCCACCAAGATGCCATCAACAAGGGGCTAAAAGTCATGGAAGCCGATGCGCTCGCCGCCGGTGTGCCCGTCGCGGACTTCATGTGGGCGGTGCCGTACCTGCCAATAGATCCAAAGGATGTTGGTCGCACCTACGAGGCGGTCATCCGCGTGAACTCACAATCTGGCAAGGGTGGCGTCGCCTACATCATGCGAACCGAGCACAAACTTGAACTACCGCGGCGCCTGCAGATCGAATTCTCCCAAGTAATCCAGCAGGTGACCGAGTCCGAGGGTGGCGAGGTCAGCGCCGAAGAAATGTGGGCGACTTTTTCTTCCGAGTACCTGCCAGACCCGAGCGCACCCTGGGGCAGGTTCTCACTGCGTTCGGTTAAGCAGGAGTCCGACGTTGACGGCGACACCAGTGTCCACGTTGTCATTGGCGATGACGGCGCCGAGTTTGCCCTAGACGGTAACGGCAATGGCCCCGTGGCGGCTTTCTGCAATGCCTTAACTCAGCACGGTGTTGACGTCAGGGTGCTCGACTACCACGAGCATGCCATGAGCGCCGGCGGTGACGCGAAAGCGGCCGCCTATCTCGAATGCACCGTCGGCGATCGAGTGCTTTGGGGCGTGGGCATTGACCCGTCGATCACCACGGCGTCACTCAAGGCAATAATCAGCGCCGTAAACCGTGCAATGCGCTCCTGAACCTACTTAGTTGAGGTCGACTGATTTCCCGCTGTGCGCACCAATTTGGCTCACGATGTCATCAAGTGCCGCGGCGGGAATCGGCGAATCAACCGTCAACATGATCAGTGCATGGCTGCTGTCATCGCGGCTCACCTGCATGCCCCCAATATTGACACCGGCATCACCGAGTACTTTGCCGACCATACCGACAACACCTGGCTTATCGTGATAGCGCAAGAACGCCATGTGGTCGCTGACCGGTACGTCAACATCAAATCCATCAACCTCAACCACCTTTGGGGTGTGCCGAGGCCCGGCTACCGTGCCAGCCACGCTGACGCTTTCACCACCGGTCAACGTGATTGTTACCCGAACCACAGACTTGTGGTCATCACTGGTTCGGTCAGTGGTTAGCACGACTTCGACTCCCCGCTGTTCAGCAAGCACGGGAGCGTTTACGAAGGAGACGGGGTCGTGGACCAGCATTTGAAACACCCCCTTGAGAGCTGACAACTCGAGCACTCGAACATCATGGTCAGCGGCTTCACCGAAAACTTCAACGGTGACTCGAGCAACTGCAGCGCTCGCTAACCCGCAGGCAATGGCCCCAAGTTTCTCAGCCAGTGGCAGCAGTGGCTTGATCTCATCGGCCATCTGGCCACCTTGCACGTTTACCGCGTCGGGTACTAGCTCTCCGGCGAGCGCCAGGCGAACCGAGCGCGCTACCGAGATACCGGCTTTCTCTTGGGCCTCATCGGTGGACGCACCAAGATGCGGAGTCGCTACGACCGACTCCAGCCCAAATAGCGGTGAGTCAGTGCACGGCTCCTTGGCATAAACGTCAAGACCTGCGCCGGCTACGCGCCCATCAACGATGGCCTCATAGAGGGCTACTTCATCAACAATTCCACCACGTGCTGCGTTAATGATATGCACAGTTGGCTTGACTTTATGAAGTTCTGCATCGCCAATTAGCCCCACCGTCTCGGCGGTCTTGGGCAGGTGGACAGTTATGAAATCACTTTCGGCAAGCAGGTCGTCGAGAGTGACCATGCGAACCCCCAATTGAGCCGCACGGGCTGGCTGCACATAGGGATCATATGCAATTAACTTCACCCCAAAGGCGCTCATCCGCTGGGCAACAAGTACCCCGATACGACCAAGGCCCACGATGCCTACAACCTTGCCAGAAACCTCAACTCCGGTGTACTTCGAACGCTTCCACTCCCCCTTACTGAGCGCGGCACTTGCCGGAGCCACGTTCCGAGCGCTCGCAAGAAGCAACGCTACGGCTAACTCAGCAGCGCTGACAATATTCGAGGTTGGCGCATTTACGACCATCACACCAGCCAGAGTGGCCGCTTTGACGTCGACATTGTCAAGTCCAACTCCTGCGCGGGCGACAACCTTCAATTTCGGCGCCGCAGCGATTGCCTCAGCGTCGACCATGGTGGCCGAGCGCACCAAAATGGCATCGACATCAACGATGGCGGCCAACAGGGCTGCCCGATCTGAACCATCGCAATTGATGATTTCAAAATCAGGCCCAAGCGCTTCTACGGTCGCGGGTGAGAGTTCTTCGGCAATTAGAACGCGAGGTCTGGTCACATGCAGATTCTATCGGTGGTTGATTTGGGAGCGCCTAGCGAGCCGCGGTGCCCTCGACGTAGTCGTCACCCTTGTTATCAACCCAGCTCATCAACCCGCGAAGTTCGCGGCCAACCGCTTCGATCGAATGGGCTTCGCCTTTGGCTCGCAGCGCCTTGAACTCGGGCCCACCGGCTTCTTGGTCGTCCATGAAGCGCTGCGCAAAAACGCCATTTTGGATGTCTGCTAGCACCGCCTTCATATTCTCCTTGACCCGCGGATCGATAACCCGCGGCCCGGACACATAGTCACCGTACTCAGCGGTGTCGGAGACACTCCAGCGCTGCTTTGCGATACCACCCTCGTACATGAGGTCAACGATCAACTTCAACTCATGAAGGCATTCAAAGTAGGCAACCTCGGGCTGATAACCAGCCTCGACGAGGGTTTCAAATCCATACATGACCAATTGGGAGGCGCCCCCGCACAGCACCGCCTGCTCGCCGAAGAGGTCGGTTTCGCACTCCTCGGTGAATGTTGTTTTGATGCCGCCTGCCCGAAGGGCGCCGATGGCCTTGGCGTAGGACAAGGTGAGCGGCCAGGCGCCGCCGGTGAAGTCTTGCTCGACGGCAACGATCGCAGGAACCCCGCGACCGGCAACATACTCACGGCGCACCAAGTGGCCGGGGCCTTTGGGAGCCACCATGCAGACATCAACGAATGCCGGCGGCGTAACAAACCCGAAGCGGATGTTGAACCCGTGAGCAAAGAAAAGCGCGTCGCCTTCTTGCAGGTTTGGCTCAATTGCTTCCAGATACAACTTCTTTTGTACCGGGTCAGGTGCCAAGATCATGATGACGTCTGCCTCGGCGGCTGCCGCCGCTGGGTCAACTACCCGTAGGCCGGCTTCTTCAGCCCTCGCACGAGTCTTCGAACCATCCCGCAGGCCCACTCGAACATCGACGCCCGAGTCGCGAAGGGACATCGCATGGGCGTGACCTTGGCTACCGTAGCCGAGAACCGCCACCACCCGATTTTGGATGATTGACAGATCTGCATCGTCATCATAGAAAAGCTCAGCCACGGGAATCTCTCCTTGTTTTCGGGGGTGCGTCAACTACGAAGAACAGAAGGTTATCGGTTATGGGTTTGGCTAGGCGGAGCGGTCGGCAGAACGTACTGGTCGGTCAGAAATCGACCGTGCCCCGCGCGCCATCGCGACAGCGCCGGACTTGACCAGCTCTTTGATCCCAAAAGGCTCAAGGACCCGGAGCAATGCCGCCAATTTATCGCCATTGCCGGTGGCTTCGATCGTGACAGCATCCGATGCGACGTCAACCACCTTGGCTCGAAAAAGTTGCACGGTTTCGAGGATATGCGAACGGGTTTCGAGATCGGCTTTCACCTTAACCAGCAAGATCTCCCGTTGCACCGATGAATCTGGGTCAAGTTCGACAATCTTCAGGACATTTATGAGCTTATTAAGCTGCTTGGTGACCTGTTCAAGTGGCGCACCCTCAACATTGACCACGATCGTCATCCGTGAAACCTGCGGTACCTCGGTCGGCCCAACAGCAAGTGACTCGATGTTGAAGCCGCGTCTTGAGAACAAAATGGCAACGCGCGCTAGCACACCAGGAGTGTCTTCTACCAATACTGACAATGTGTGTCGTGACATTAGTCGTCCGACCCCCAATCTGGTGCCATGGCTCGTGCCACCAAAATTTCGTCATTGCTAGCGCCTGCTGCGACCATCGGCCACACCATCGCATCGCGATGCACTATGAAATCGATGACTACGGGGGCATCATTCATGCCCATCGCCTTCTCAATAGTGGTATCAACATCATCAGGTGACTCACAGCGTAGCCCGTGGCATCCATACGCATCAGCTAACTTCACGAAATCCGGTATGCGATGTGACTCCAGATCGGTATTCGAATAGCGGCTGTTATAGAACAGGGTTTGCCATTGCCTAACCATGCCAAGGCTACTGTTGTTTATCAACGCAACCTTGATTGGTATGTCGTTGATCGCGCAGGTGGCGAGCTCCTGATTGGTCATCTGGAAGCAACCATCACCGTCAACAGCCCAAACCGTTTTATCTGGGCAGCCAACTTTCGCACCCATAGCAGCTGGAACAGCAAAGCCCATTGTGCCGAGACCACCTGAATTCAGCCAAGTATTGGGGTTCTCATAGCCGATGAACTGCGCGGCCCACATCTGATGCTGCCCCACCCCGGCTGCGTAAATTGAATCCGGACCAGAAATTAGCCCCAGTCTCTCAATAACGTACTGCGGCGACAACGTGCCGTCATCGGGTAGGTCGTAGCCCATTGGGTAGGTCTCGCGCATCCGATTCAGCAATGCCCACCACGCGCCATAGTCGCCGCGATTACCCGCCGCGTACTCGGCCTCAAGCGCCATCACCAACTCTGGGATCACCTCTGCCATATCACCCACTATCGGGATATCGACATACCTATTCTTGCCTATTTCGGCTGGATCGATATCGGCGTGAATGATCGAAGCATTAGGGGCGAAAGTCGAGAGTTTGCCGGTCACGCGATCATCAAATCGCGCACCCAAGGTGATCAATAGATCAGATTTTTGGAGTGCGCCGACGGCAGCGACACTTCCATGCATACCGGGCATCCCCAGGTGCTGCGGATGGGAATCGGGGAATGCCCCGCGGGCCATCAAAGTGGTAACAACTGGAATACCCGAAATCTCTGCCAATTTGCACAGCGCCACAGCAGCATTGGCTCGAATGACGCCACCACCGACATATAGCACCGGTGACTTCGCGGCGATGATCATGCTGGCCGCATCGCGCACCTGCTTGGCATGTGGCTTGGTGACCGGGTGGTAACCGGGAAGATCAATAGTCGTGGGCCAGTTGTAGGTGGTCAGTGCCTGAAGTGCGTCCTTCGAAACGTCTACGAGCACCGGCCCAGGACGCCCTGTTGAGGCAATATGGAATGCCTCGGCAATGGCCCGTGGGATGTCATCGGGGTTGGTAACAAGGTAATTGTGTTTGGTGATCGGCATCGTGATACCGCGAATATCGGCCTCTTGGAAGGCATCGGTGCCGATAGCACCGCTGGGTACCTGCCCGGTGATCGCCACCATTGGGATGGAATCCATCGCGGCATCGGCAATCGGGGTTACCAAATTGGTGGCCCCCGGGCCACTTGTCGCCAGGCAGACACCCACCCGGCCGGTGGCGCCGGCGAAACCTTCAGCCGCATGGCCGGCACCTTGTTCATGGCGCACCAGAATATGGCGGATTCTAGAATCCATCAGGGGGTCGTAAAGCGGCAGGATCGCCCCGCCCGGAATACCGAAGACGTCGGTAACTCCGGCGGCCTCAAGGGATAAAACCAGGCTCTGTGCACCGGTGATCTGCGCCCCGGTTGATTGCTCACCCATGATCCCTGCCTTCCTTGCCTAGACGATTAACTCACTGCCCGAACTTAATTGTGCCGCTCCAATGAAAAACCCCCCGACCCTGGTGGGTGACGGAGGGCAGCGCGCGGAGTATGCGTCTAGCCCGCGCGCCTAATAACTACGAGATTCATTTCCACAAGTTGCACTTTACCGGTCCCCGGGCAATCTGTCACGCCGGCCCCGCCCAACCCCCTAGTCGCAGACCGCGCCTTTGGAGGCCGAGCCCACCAACTTGGTGTATTTGGCCAGGACCCCCCTGGTGTAGCCGTGCGGCAGCGGGACAAATGCCGCCGCCCGCTTGGCTAGTTCGGCCTCATCAACAAGTAGATCTAAAGTCCGGGCGCCGATATCGATTCGGACCCGATCACCATTGGCAACTAGCCCGATGGGGCCGCCATCAACGGCCTCGGGTGCAACGTGGCCAACGCATAGCCCGGTGGTGCCACCGGAGAACCGGCCGTCGGTGATGAGCATGACGTCCTTGCCCAACCCGGCGCCCTTGATGGCCCCAGTAATCATCAGCATTTCGCGCATACCCGGGCCGCCTTTGGGGCCCTCGTAGCGAATGACGACGACATCGCCTTTTTGAATGGTGCCATCTTCGAGTGCTGCCATCGCAGACTGCTCACGCTCGAATACCCGTGCGGCGCCTTCGAATACATCCACCGATACTCCGGCATTTTTAACAACGGCACCTTCTGGAGCCATCGATCCCGATAAAATTGTGATACCCCCGGTAGTTGCAATTGCATTTTTCGACGCATACAAGATGTCGCCGTCTGGGTCCGGTGGATTAATATTGGCCAGGTTCTCCGCCATCGTTTTGCCCGTTACCGTGAGGCAGTCGCCATGCATCAAGCCAGCGTCAAGTAAGGCCCGCATAATTACTGGCACGCCACCGACTCGGTCCACGTCACTCATAACGAATCGGCCAAATGGCTTTACGTCGGCGAGTAGTGGCACCTTCGAACCGATTCGATGGAAATCCTCCATCTCAAGTTCAACATTTGCTTCATGGGCAATGGCAAGCAGGTGCAAGACCGCATTAGTTGAACCGCCAAATGCCATTACCACCGCAATTGCATTCTCGAGGGATTGCTTCGTGATGATGTCGCTGGTCGTAATACCCTGGCGAATCAGTTCGACAACGGCCTCACCGGAGCGCCGCGCAAACCCATCGCGGCGGCGATCAACAGCCGGCGGGGCTGCCGAACCAGGCAATGACATCCCCATGGCTTCAGCTGCACTCGCCATGGTGTTTGCGGTGTACATACCTCCGCAGGCGCCTTCACCTGGGCAAATTGCTCGCTCAATCGTGTCAACATCGGCTCGCGACATTAGCCCGCGGGCACAGGCTCCAACGGCCTCAAATGCATCAATGATCGTGACATCTTTTTCAGTGCCATCGGATAATTTCACGTGGCCGGGAAGTATTGAACCTGCATAAACAAAAACTGAAGCCACATCGATGCGTGCAGAAGCCATCAACATCCCTGGAAGCGACTTGTCGCATCCCGCGAAGGTGACCATTCCGTCGAGGCGTTCGGCCTGCATCACAGCTTCAACCGAGTCGGCGATGATCTCGCGCGAGACGAGCGAAAAATGCATACCTTCATGGCCCATTGAGATGCCATCGGACACCGAGATCGTGCCGAACTGCATCGGGAAGCCGCCGGCTTGGTGCACCCCTTCCTTCGCTGATCTGGCTAAGCGCTCCAGCGAAAGATTGCAAGGGGTGATCTCATTCCACGACGATGCGACGCCGATTTGTGGCTTGGGGAAGTCTTCATCGGACATCCCCACCGCGCGGAGCATCCCGCGGGCGGCGGCGCGCTCTAGGCCATCGGTGACTTCAGAACTTCGCGGCTTCATATTAGTCATGACGTCACCCTAATGTTTCACTTGAACCGGCGGCCTATCGGGCTTATGGAGTGGGGATGACATTTCTCAGCTCCTGGCCACTTGCCCAACGAGCCAACTGATCCTTAACCAGTGCTCTAGCGCGTGGGCCAAATGCTGACGTATCGCCGCCGACATGGGGTGAAATTATCAAATTGGGGCATGACCAGAGCGGGTGATCCGGCGGCAGCGGCTCCGGGTCGCTCACATCGAGTGCCGCACTGATGTGGCCTGCGTGCAATTGCGCAATGAGCGCCTCGGTTACTACTACCCGGCCGCGCGCCACATTCACCAACAAGGCCCCCGCCTTCATTCGCTGCAGAAACTGCAAATCGACCAGACCATCGGTCGTGACGTCAAGTGGAACCGCGATAACTACTACGTCAGCGTTCGGCAGTAACGAATCCAGCTCACTTACCGCGTGAACTCCCGTTCGAGCGACGCGCCCGATCATGGTGACGGTGGTCTCAAATGGTTCAAGGCGCGCCCTAATTGCCTGCCCTACCCCGCCAGCACCCAGCACCAGCACCGCACGATCTGCAAGGCTCGGCCTAGTTTCATGTTGCCATGTGCCGGACACCATATTTCGGGCGGCGACATCTAGTCCGCGAAGTGAAGAGATAATGAGACCGATCGCTAGTTCGGCGGTGCTGGCATCGTGCACGCCCGCCGCATTACACAGTTTTGCCCCAGCGGGCAGGTACGGCAACACGTAATCAAAGCCCGCGGTGAGCAACTGCACTACCTCGAGCGCCGGCATATCGACCAGTACCTCTACCGTGGATTTTGGCCCCATATATTCGGGGACGAAGAACCCAGCCCGCTGCAAGTCCTCTGAAACAGGCGCCCCGTCATAGAAAACATGTTCGCCCGCAAACTCGACGCCCTGTAAAAAAGTCGGTAGCAACGCGATACCAGCCAAGGCGAACTACTCACTTACCCCGAGGCGTTCAAGCAGTAGCGCCCGAACTTTAGCCGCATCAGCCTGGCCCTTTGTGGTCTTCATAACGGCACCCACGATTGCTCCAGCGGCTTGGATCTTTCCGCTCCTTATTTTCTCGGCAACATCTGGCTGCGCGGCTAACGCTTCGTCAATAGCCGCAAGGAGTGCACCGTCGTCGCTCACTACCGCGAGGCCTCGTTGCGCTATGACTGAATCAACATCACCTTCACCAGCCAACACACCTTCGAAAACTTGGCGGGCTAGTTTGTCATTGAGGCTGCCATCAGAGATAAGGGCTTCAACTCGGGCTATCTGGGCCACCGTCACCGGCAATTCGCTGAGCTCGACACCACGCTCATTGGCCACACGCAATAACTCGCCGGTCCACCACTTTCGAGCGGCTGCAGGGTCAACACCCGCCGCGATGCTGGCCTCAACCAGTTCAACCGCACCCGCATTCACCAATGTCGCCAACTCGAACTCATTGATCCCCCACGTGTTCTGCAGACGAGCGCGCTTGACGGAGGGCACTTCGGGCAAGGTAGCCCGCAATTCTTCAACCCACGCAAGAGATGGAGCAATTGGTACTAAATCTGGCTCTGGGAAGTAACGGTAATCCTCGGCCTGTTCTTTGGACCGACCCGAGATTGAGCGTCCGGTATCTTCCTGAAAATGGCGGGTCTCCTGAATCACTCGACCGCCCGAGTCTAGAACTGCGGCTTGCCTTTCGATTTCAGAGTGCACCGCACGCTCGACCGACCTCAGTGAATTCACATTCTTTGTTTCACTGCGAGTGCCCCAGCCCTCCCCGGGCTTATTAAGTGACAGGTTGGCGTCACAGCGAAGGGAGCCTTCCTCCATGCGCACATCAGAGACTCCCAGCGCACGCATCACATCGCGTAACTCTGTGACATAAGCCCGCGCAACAGCCGGCGCCAAAGACCCGGTGCCGATAACTGTCTTGGTAACAATTTCAATGAGCGGAATACCAGCTCGGTTGTAATCAACGAGGGAATAGTCAGCTCCGTGAATGCGGCCGGTGGCACCGCCAGCATGTGTCAGCTTGCCGGTGTCCTCTTCCATGTGTACCCGCTCTATTTCAACGCGCACGACCTGCGGGCCTTCATCGGTGGCAACTGTGACATCAAGCCAACCATTGGTGCATAGGGGTTCGTCATACTGACTAACTTGGTAATCCTTTGGCATATCAGGGTAGAAATAGTTCTTGCGAGCAAATCGACACCAGGTGGCAATATCGCAATTTAGGGCAAGGCCTATGCGAATGGTTGATTCAACGGCCACCCGATTGAGTACCGGCATTGAGCCGGGTAGCCCAAGACATACCGGGCACACCTGAGTATTGGGAGCGGCACCAAAAGTTGTCGAGCATGAGCAGAACATTTTTGAGTTAGTGCCCAATTCAACATGCACCTCAAGACCGATGATCGGCTCATACCTGGTCATGGCTTCTTCAAAAGGTACGGTTTCATGATTGGTACTCACAGGCTCGGCACCTCCTCAATAAGTAGGTGGCCCCATTTGTCGGTAAGTGCCGACTCAAGTGCCGAGCCCACGAGATAGAGCCGGTCGTCGGCCATCGGCGGTGCCATGATCTGCAGGCCCACCGGCAGCCCATCAGCCGGCGCGAGGCCAACCGGTAGCGACATCGCGCAGTTACCGGCCAGATTTACCGGAATGGTGGCGATGTCGTTCAAGTACATTGCCAGCGGATCATCGACCTTTTCGCCAATTTTGAAAGCTGTGGTCGGCGCGGTCGGCGAGATGAGCACATCCGCTTTATCGAAAGCTGCATTGAAGTCGCGGGTGATGAGAGTCCGCACTTTTTGGGCTTGCCCGTAATAAGCATCGTAATAACCGCTCGAGAGAGCATAGGTGCCGAGCATGATGCGCCGCTTAACTTCGGCTCCAAATCCAGCCTCGCGACTAATTGACATCACTTGCTCAACAGAATTTGATCCGTCATCACCTGCTCGAAGCCCATAGCGCATACCGTCGAAGCGTGCGAGATTACTCGAAGCCTCCGCCGGAAGAATCAAATAGTAGGCGCCTAGTGCATAGTCAAAGTTGGGGCAGGAAACCTCAACTACTTCGGCCCCGAGGCCTTGAAGTAACTCGACGGCTTCGTTAAATCGCTGCAAAACTCCGACCTGATAGCCCGCACCGCCGAGCTCCTTCACCAGGCCAATTCGCAGCCCACGTACATCGCCACGATTCGCTGCGGCCACCACGTCGGGCACCGGCGCATTAATTGAAGTTGAGTCGCGTGGGTCATGCCCTGCAATGACGGAGTGAAGTAATGCGGCATCTAACACCGAACGGGCGCACGGGCCGGCCTGATCGAGTGATGATGCCAATGCCACCAAGCCGTATCGTGAAACCCCACCATAAGTCGGCTTGACTCCAACCGTGCCGGTGAGCGCCGCCGGCTGACGAATTGATCCGCCGGTGTCGGTGCCAATCGCCAGTGGCGCCTCAAAGGCCGCCAGCGAAGCCGCCGATCCGCCACCGGAACCACCGGGAATCCGTGTTAAATCCCATGGGTTGTGTGTCGGACCGTACGCGGAGTGCTCGGTTGAAGAGCCCATCGCGAATTCATCCATGTTGGTCTTGCCCAAGATCACCATGTCGGCGGCCCGCAAGCGCGCAACAACGGTGGCGTCATAAGGCGGCCGCCAACCTTCAAGAATTTTAGATCCACAGGTGGTAGGCACCCCGCGCATCGTCAGGACATCCTTAACCGCAATCGGCACCCCGGCTAGGGCACCCAACTTGGCTCCTGATCTACGTTTTTCATCAACTAATTCAGCCGCTGCGAGCGCTTCTTCACTCGTCACCTGCAAAAAAGCGTGAACTCGCTCGTCGACCTCAGCGATGCGCGCCAGATGGGCCTTGGTTACTTCAAGGGATGAAACCTCCCCTTCGGAAATTGCTGCGGCGAGCACACTTGCAGATTGGCGAATGAGGTCGGCATCGACGCTATTCATGCTTGTTCCTCGTCCAGAATCCTGGGAACTCGGAAACGATCATCTTGAGTCGCCGGAGCTGAGGCGAAAACCTCGGCCCGATCTAGCCCCGGATACGCGAAGTCATCGCGGAAAACATTTTCAATCGGCACCGGATGGGAGGTTGGGGGTATGTCATCGGCGGCCACCTCCGAAATTCGGGCGACCGACTGCAAAATTACAGCTAGCTGCTCCGCATAGTGGTCAAGTTCGGTAGCGGTTAGGTCAAGTCGGGCTAATTTGGCCAGATGGGCGACTTCCTGACGGGTAATTGCGGTCACTACGTGATTGTAGTCAGCGCCGCTTCCAGCCCGTCGGTGAGCATTACTTCAAATCCGGCCGCACCTATAACCGGTACGCCAAGGGCTACGGCCTTGTCGAATTTTGACCCGGAGCTTTCACCGGCAACCAAAACACTGGTCTTGGACGAGACTGAACCCGACACCTTGCCCCCACGACTTGTTACAGCCGCAGCCGCACTATCGCGGGTATAACCGGCCAAAGATCCGGTGATAACTACCACCAGGCCCGCTAACTCATGTGATGTCGACCCACCACCCTCGTCAGCAAACTGCACCCCGCCAGCGCGCCATTTTGAGACCACCTGTTGATGCCAAGGCTCGCTAAACCACTCGCGAACTGCCACCGCAATGGTTTCGCCGACTCCATCAACCTCGGCGAGCTCAGCGATACTGGCAGAACTAATCGAATCAAGACTCCCGAAGACTCGAGCAAGGGACTGCGCCGCGGTTGGGCCCACGTGCCGGATTGAAAGTGCCACCAAAACCCGCCAGAGCGGCCGGCTTTTCGCAAGTTGCACCTGAGCCCACATGCTCTTAGCGTTTTCTGTTAGTTGTGGGCCATCCTCCCCCTTACCCGGCTCGCGCCTGAAAAATTCGCAGTTGAGGAGATCGGCTTGCGTGAGCAAAAAAAGATCACCTTCGTCGGCCAACAAGCCGCAGTCCAAAAGCGCATAGGCCGCCTTTTCACCAAGGCCCTCAATATCTAGGGCTCCACGTGATGCCACATGCGAAAGTCGCTCCCGCAATTGGGCGGGGCACCCGCGCGCATTTGGGCACCGATAATCCTTGTCACCCTCCTTGGCCGGACCAAGTGTGGATCCACAGGCGGGGCACAGCATCGGCATCAAAAAGGGGCGTTCACTCCCGGTGCGCGCCTCAACTACCGGGCCGAGAATTTCGGGTATGACATCACCGGCCTTGCGCAAATAGACCATGTCGCCGATCAGCACACCCTTGCGCTCCACCTCAAATGCATTATGCAAAGTGGCCATGGCAACGCTCGAACCTGCGACTTTCACAGGTTCCATGATCGCGAATGGGGTAACCCGCCCGGTCCGGCCCACATTCACTTGGATATCAATGAGCCGGGTACGGACGACTTCTGGCGGGTACTTATAGGCGATTGCCCAACGCGGTGCCCGTGCGGTCTCACCTAGTTGCGCCTGCAGCGCCAGATCGTCTACCTTAATGACAACGCCATCAATTTCATGCTCAACATCGTGACGATGTTCGCCGAAATGGTTAATGAAAGAGCGGACCGCGGCGAGACTATTTTCTACACGGGCAAGTTTACTTACTGGCAGACCCAATGCTGCTAAGAAATCGTAACCTTGGCTTTGCCGGGTGATTGCAAACCCATCGACCTCGCCAATGCCGTGGACGGTCAACCCCAACCCATTGAGCCGAGAAATTGAGAGCTCGAGTTCAGATCGCAGCCGCGCGATTTTCGAGGCACCGCGCCCACCCGGGGTATGCGACTGCTCCGCCGATCTCAATTCATCTTCGCGGCGATCGATGCGCTGCCGCAAGGTGCCGGCCGCGGCATTACGCGGGTTGGCGAATGGTGACAGGCCTTGAGCTAGTTGCTCCTCATTCAGCTGCTGAAAAGTAGCCACGGGAAGGAAAATCTCGCCGCGGACTTCAAGAAGTCTGGGGATGGCGGCGCCTTTAGGTTTGGTAAGCAGCGCTGGAACTGCTGGGATAAAAGCCGCGTTGTAGGTGACATCCTCGCCAACTCGACCGTCGCCACGAGTTGCTAGGGACTTTAATCTTCCGTCGACATAGACCGCATCAACAGCGAGGCCATCTATCTTTACCTCGCACAAATAATCAGGGACTTGATCAATCCCCCGTTCCACGCGCGCTAGCCAAGCATCGAGTTCGTCACTAGAAAACACGTTGTCAAGTGAATACATGCGATGAAGATGCTCCACCGGATTGAACATCTCTGACCTGCTACCGCCAACACTTAGACTTGGAGAATCACCGGACTGTAACTGTGGCCAGTCCTGCTCAAGCGAAAGTAACTCGCGGAAATATGAGTCATAATCATCATCTGAAAGTGTCGGCTTGTCGCGCTGGTAGTACTCGGTGCGCGCTTGATTTATTGCATCGGCCAATTCAATCCACCGTTGCTGCTCCGCCGGCGGCACACTTGCAGCCTTGCGTTCACCTGCCATGCTCACCGTCTTCCTCTTCGCCGTCAACCCGATCATCTCGCAACACACTTCCGGCGGCCCAACAAGCGTCATACGCTGTTCTTACCCATTCCCAGTCTGCCCCAGCCATCCCGCAAGTCGGAGTAATGACGACTCCTGCGAGCCAAGCCGGATCACTCATCCCAAGGCGGTGTATCGCTGAGCGGACCGGGCGACTTGCCTCCGCATTACTGATCGCGCCCTTACCTACTGCTGGCACACTGCCGGCGAAAAGTCCGATACCTGACTCAAGTAATTGACCTAATTGCTCATCTGGGCAATTGCCATTAAGTAAGTCGAGGCTCACAAATTGCGCACCCGCATTGACGAACATCTCGACCGGGACATCTTTGGCACAGCAGTGGATACCGACATTTGCTCCGGCGCCTTTCGCCGCGTCCAGTACCACCCGAAGACCGGCACCCGCGGTGCCGCTCTCGACCGCACGATATGAGGAGAGCCCGCTCGCGGTACCGATTGCACCTGCTAGCACGGTCGGTAATGCGGGTTCATCAATTTGCACCACGACAGGCCCACCGAATCGGCGATGCAGGTCGCCAATATGCACTCGCACCGCCTCGGCCAGCGCCTGGGTGATGTCACGGCAGGCCCCGAAGTCTTTGAGAATTCGTTCACCGGTTGCCATTTCGATACTTGCGGCAAGTGTCCAGGGCCCGGCAATTTGGGTCTTGATCGGCCCCGAGTAATTAAGGCTCTGCTCTTCGAGTGCATCGAGGTCTTCGCCTACCCATGACCTTGCCCGTGCCATCGCGCGACCCGGGCCGGGTGCGACCCGCCAACCCTGCGGCGTGGTGTCAAGGCCTAGGTCGACGCTGACAACCGATAAGAGCGCGGCGGTACGCCCGATGATGTCAGAGCCCGGTCCACGCGCTGGCAGTTCAAAAACGTGAATGAAGTCGGTTAATTCGCCGGCGACCACTCGCGCTGCCTCAGCCGAGCTAGTTCCGGGCAGTGATCCAATCCCGGTTGCGGTTACCGGATCCCAGACGAATTGCTGGTCACTCATGCAGCACGGGTGGTTACCGCAATTGTTGCCGAACCAACCACCCGGGTGCCGTCATACAGTACGACTGCCTGCCCAAGTGCGATGCCACGAATCGGCACCAATAGTTCAACCATCATGCGGCCACCATGTGCATAGGCTCGTGCGGGTACCGGCACCCCGTGTGCCCGCACTTGCGCAAGCAGTTCCACCGGGCTCTCGCCAAGTGGCGAGGTCGTCCAGATGGGTTTGATGCCCTCGAGTGCATAAACATCGAGTAACTCAGGGGGTCCGACTGTGACTCGTCGGCTACCAATTTCAACATCTACGACATAACGTGGCGCCCCGTCTGCGGCAGGCCTAGAGAGTTGGAGGCCTCGACGTTGCCCTATCGTGAATGCATAAGTGCCGTCATGCTCTGCAAGAACCTCGCCGGATTCCGAATCAACGATTTCACCGGGCAACGAACCAAGATGACGCTGCAAGAACCCAGCGGTGTCACCATCGGGAATAAAGCAAATATCGTGGCTATCTGGCTTTTGCGCGACCAATAGACCTCTGGCTTCAGCTTCAGCCCGAATTATGTCTTTGGTATCGGCACCCAGCGGGAAAATTGAATGTGCAAGTTGCCTCGGCTGAAGCACGCCGAGCACATACGACTGATCCTTTTCTGGATCCACCGCGCGATGTAATTCTGGTCCGGCCGCACCCTGCACAATTTGGGCGTAGTGCCCGGTGGCAACCGCGTCGAACTCCATTGCGAGTGCGCGGTCTAGTACCGCGGTGAACTTGATCGTTTCATTGCAACGCAAGCACGGGTTCGGAGTGTGCCCAAGACGGTATTCCTCAATAAAGTCGTCAATCACCGCCTCAGCGAACTCCTCGGACAAATCCCACACATAAAAAGGGATTGCGAGTTTGTCGGCGACCCGGCGGGCATCGAGGGCATCATCAAGGGTGCAGCAGCCCCGCTGCCGGCCGTCACCATAAGTCTTGTTGCGGGAAAGTGCGAGGTGAACGCCAACCACCTCATGACCAGCATCCACCATGCGGGCAGCCGCAACCGAAGAGTCAACACCTCCCGACATCGCCACCAAGACCTTCATGCCAACCGCCAATTTGTCATGTGGACCTCGACGAAACCGTGCGAGATGCTCTGTCAACGGCGCCCGGCAGCGCCGCCACAACTCGATCGACATCGACAGAAGATGACGGATACCCGAAACTAAATCTCAGCGACGCCCGCGAGGTGCGCTCATCAACACCCATAGCCAGCAATACGTGGCTTGCCTCGGGAATCCCAGCTGTGCAGGCCGAGCCGGTAGAGCAATCCACCCCGGCCGCATCGAGCAGCATCAGCATCGAGTCGCCCTCGCAGCCGGGAAAGGAGAAGTGCGCATTACCCGGCAATCGGCCGCCACCCAATAAGTCAGGGTCACCATTGAGAATCGCCCCCGGCACCGTTGCCAAAACTCTTTCGACTAAATCATTTCGAAGATCTCGAATCGCCCGCGCATGTTCTTCTTGATGCGCAACGGCATGACGAACGGCAACCGCAAAAGCCGCGATGGCTGGCGCATCAAAAGTTCCGGACCTGATATCGCGCTCTTGCCCACCCCCGTGGAGGAGAGGGGTAAACCCGGTGGCCGGATTCACGATAAGTGCACCAACCCCAAATGGGCCACCGACCTTGTGACTGCTTATGGTCACCGCATCAGCGCCAAGGGCACCAAGATTCATCGGCACCTGACCCAGTACTTGAACCGCATCGGTATGAAACGGCACGCCCTGCTCTTTACATAGTTCGGCGATGCGCTCAACCGGTTCTATCGTTCCTACTTCATTATTCGCCCACATCACGGTACAAAGGGCTATTGCAGGATTAGTCGCGAGTGATTCAGCAATCTTTTCGGTGCTGATCCGTGCGTCATGATCAACCCCAAGCCACTCGATGATGGCCCCTTCATGCTCCCCGAGCCAAATCACCGGGTCCATTACTGCGTGGTGCTCAATCGCCGAGGCAAGCACCCGCATTGGGGATTTGCTCCCTGAACTTTGCTGGCGCTGCCAATAAAGGCCCTTGACCGCTAGGTTGTTAGCCTCAGTGCCACCCGCGGTAAAAATCACTCCGCTGGGCCTGGTCTTTAAGTCAGCGGCGATGCTTTCACGTGACTCCTCTACCACTTTGCGTGCTGACCTGCCGGCCGCATGAAGTGATGACGGGTTGCCAAGATGCTCGGAAGCAGCTAACCAAGCAGCACGCGCATCAGGGAGCATGGCTGTGGTGGCAGCATGATCGAGATAAGACCGGTCACTCATAGTGCGCCATTCGCAATGAACCGTTCACAGTGCACCATCGTAGAGCAACCAACACCCCAAGGTCAGGCGCGCTTCTTGATCTCCTCGGTCAACTGCGGAACCACCTTGAAAAGATCACCGACGACCCCGAAATCAGCAAGCTCAAATAGGGGTGCTTCCGGATCCTTATTGACGACCACAATGGTCTTTGAGGTCTGCATTCCGGCCCGGTGCTGGATGGCGCCAGAAATGCCATTTGCCATGTATAGCTGGGGCGAGACCGTCTTACCCGTCTGCCCGACCTGGTACTGGTGCGGATACCAACCTGCATCAGTTGCCGCCCGCGAGGCGCCAACCGCGGCTCCCAAGGAGTCGGCCAGCGCCTCGATCACTGCGAAACCTTCGGGAGCCCCGACTCCACGGCCACCTGAAACCACGATCGCGGCCTCCGAAAGATCTGGGCGACCGTCTTTTTGTGCGACCGTTCGGCCCGTGACTTTCGCCTTCATTGCTACCTCGCTGATGGCCACACTTACATCAACGCGGGTCGCGGTAACGGCGGCAGGTACGGGCGGAGTTGAGTTTGGGCGCACGGTGAAAATCGGCGTGCCCTTGGTCACCTTGGAGTGCACCACGGTGCTGCCGCCGAAAACACTCTGCGTTGCAATGCCCTCAGCTGAGATTCCGATTGCATCAGTAATAACTCCAGAGTTGGTCTTGATAGCCAATCGACCAGCGGTCTCCTTGCCATCTGCACTAGAAGCGATAAGCACCGCACTTGGCGACTGATCGGCGACTAAACTTGCCAACAATTCGGCACGGGGGGCCACCGGATGATCGATGTATTGCGCGCCATCAGCAACATAAACCTTGGCTGCGCCAAACTCACCAAGTACGGCCGCAGCAGCATCGGAGTAACCCGGGCCTATCCAGACCGCCGATGGCTCTCCCAAGGTGCGAGCAAGTGTCAGCAGTTCACTTGTCACCTTTTTAACCGAGCCATCAGCATGCTCAACGACAACTAAGACTTCAGACATGTGTGTCCTCTCTGGGATTAAGGCTCTAGATAAACTTTTGGGCGGCTAGGAAGTCAGCGAGTTTGATGCCGCCATCACCATCATCGGTGACGACAGTGCCCGCCGCCTTTGGTGGCCGAGCCGCGAAATCTTCAACAACCGTCCAAGCCGCGGCCTGACCTAATTGTGAAACATCGAGCCCAGCATCGGCAATGGACAAAGTCTCGACCGGCTTCTTCTTAGCCGCCATAATGCCCTTGAACGATGGGTAACGTGGTTCGTTAATTTTTTCAACCACACTTACTACCGTCGGCATGCTCGCCTCAACAGTTTCGAATCCGTAATCGGTGACGCGCTGGATCGTGACCGAAGTTCCCGTGACATCGACTTTTTGGGCGAAGGTGAGTTGAGCCATACCTAATCGCTCAGCGACCATCGCGGGCACCACGCTCATCCGGGCATCCGTGGATTCTGACCCGAAGAAGATCAAATCGAAACCGCGACCGGCAAGCACCGTGGCGATGGCGTAGGAAGTCGCCAGCGCGTCGGAGCCGTGAAAGGCATCGTCAACGAGGTGGATGGCCCCATCGGCACCCATGCTCAGCGCTTTGCGCACTGTCTCGCCGGCGCGCTCTGGACCCATCGTGACAATTGTTACCTCGCCACCATGCGCCTCTTGAACCTTGAGGGCTTCTTCAACCGCATACTCATCAAGTTCATTCATGACGCCATCGGCCGCCTCGCGGTCAAGGGTGGAGTCATCACTGCGGAGTTTCTTCTCGGCCCAGGTATCAGGCACCTGCTTCACACAAACCGCGATCTTCACGCCAACCCCTTTTCGACCCGGATACTGAACTATTCGCCAATTTAGCAGCGCGGCCAGTGGCCGCCACCTGAGGCTAGGCGGTGGCGCCTATCCACGCCTTGAAGTGCGAGCAAAGTCACAGGCCTCCACACCGCCCAGTTGGGGTTCGTGCCGGGTTTTCGATATTACGGATACGCTCATTGCGTGAGCGAAAACACCGAACAGCAGTCCGTAATCAAAGTACGTGAAGCGCTGGCGTTCCTTGGCGCCCGCGGGGAAGTGCGGGCCCTTGACGACAGCGCGCGTACCGCGAAGGAGGCCGCCGCCGCCCTAGGCATCGAAGTTGGGCAAATTGCTAGCTCACTCATCTTCCTCGCCGACGGCGAACCAGTACTTGTTATCGCCTCTGGTGGTCATCGTGTCGACACCACGAAACTTGCCGCGGTTCTTGGAGTGAACGAAATAACCAAGGCCAACGCCGACGACGTTCGAGCAGCCACCGGATTCGCAATCGGTGGCGTTGCGCCGGTTGGCCATCCACATCCACTTCGTACAGTTGTAGATATTGCTCTGTCGAGGTATGACGAGGTGTGGGCAGCGGGCGGGCATCCGCACTATGTATTCCCGACGAGTTACGACGAACTACTTCGCATAACCGCTGGAGAGGCCGCCGATGTTGGGTGATCTCCAAGGTGTAGGCGAAATCACGATATGCCAAATTGATGACAACTACCCGCGACAGTTGATCCCCAGCCCCTACGACAACTGGGGTGAGATGGCAGCAATGAACAAAATGCTTATCGACAGGTGGTGCATCAAACTTGCCGTCGCCGGCAAGCCCGCGATCGATGTTGGCTACCTATCGGCGCACGCGGTCTGGTACGGGCCCACGGTTGCATCTAAAGCCATGAACATCGGGATCAGCATCATTGCTGAGTTCCGAGGCCAAGGTATTGGCACTATGAGCCAAAGACTTCTCGCTGAGCATTTACATGAGCAAGGCTACTTACGTGTTGAAGCATCGACCGATGTTGAAAACAAGTCAGAGCAGCACGCCCTTGCCGGTGCCGGCTTCCAATTTGAGGGCATCGCCCGCCTAGCGCAGGGCCGAGCAGATGGGATTCACGACCTCCAGGTGTGGTCACATATCGCTAACCCTTAGTCAATTGGTGGAAAACCTTACGAGAAGGTAGTTCCCAAGCGGTCGCTGGCTGGCGGCCTACACTTCAGCCATGAGCGTGCGGGTGTACACCGGGCGCCACTCTGATCGTGGCGGAGTCCCATCCGGCTGGTTGCCATATGTGCCCTGGGTGCTCGCCGGGCTCACCATCACGGGCCAGATCATCTGGGTACTGGTCGGTGATGAACCTCGCAGAGTTCTCACGATCTTGACGGTCGTAACTTTTTTTCTGGCCAGCGCAACGCACGCTTACTTATCGCGGGGGCTCAGCTGGACAGCTGGCTATCTCGCTATCTCACTTGGATTTGGGCTTGCGATCGAAGCGATAGGCACGGCAACGCGGTTCCCTTTTGGCGACTATTCGTACACCAGCGCACTGGGCCCAGCGGTACTTGGTGTTCCAATACTCATTCCGCTGGCTTGGTCGATGATGGCGTATCCATGTTTATTGGCAGCACAACGCTTAGTTGGCCCCGGCTTAGCAACCGCCCTCGTCGGCGGCTGGATATTCGCCGCCTGGGATCTATTTCTCGATCCGCAAATGGTGAGCGAAGGCGCTTGGCAGTGGAATTCGATTGGGTGGGTATTGCCCGGCATACCCGGTATCCCCCTACAAAACTTTCTCGGCTGGCTACTGATGGCTTTTGTGCTTATGTGGTTACTAGATCG
>CAFABK010000008.1_pt1 | contig 29693 bp, 29 predicted proteins | sample 7267871 | NCBI WGS metagenome assembly CAFABK01 (sample SAMEA6814009, study PRJEB35770) | freshwater metagenome | biome: Freshwater; feature: Freshwater reservoir; material: water | place: Czech Republic | collected 2016-04-20 | depth 30m m | reverse complement strand
TTAAATGTCGGCGGCACCTTAGTTGCCGCCACCCTTTCGCTGCGCTCACCATATGACCCAGGTTCAGAGCGCATCCGGGCTTAAACCTGCTCGTTCCGTCATGGCAGGGCCTTAAACCTGCTCGTTCCGTCAAAATTCGCCCAAAATTTGACGGTTCCAGCAGGTTTAACGTTTGTGTCGGTTGGCTACGAGTTGCAGGGGCCGGTGCTCACTTCGTCAGTGCGATTTACCGCGGCTTCGATTGCTTTGGCCAGCTGCGGTGCGGTAATCGCATAGCCGGTCTTCGAGTCACCGACCCCGGCACCAAACACCATGCCGACGACGTCACCATTTGGGCGCAGCAGCGGTCCCCCTGAATTACCCGGCCGCAACTGGCCGCGAAAGGCGTAAAGCTCGCGCTCGACTCCCGCCTGGCCGTAAATGTCATCGCCCCGTGCGGTGATCACCGCACGAATACGAGCCGGTGTTGCTGTGAAATCGCCGCCCCCGGGGAAGCCCAGTGCAACCACCGGGTCACCCGATGCGGCGAGATTGTCGGTTAACGGAAGTGGGGCAGCAAGAAGTTTAGGTACGAGCAAAACGGCAACATCAAGCTTCGGGTCGAACGCGACAACTTTTGCCGCAAGGTACTCGCCCTGGCCGGCCACCTGCACCCGTGGTTCGCTCACCCCAGCAACCACGTGCGCGTTAGTCAGCACATAACCTGCAGCAACCACGAAACCTGATCCGCTGATCTCACTCAAGCACGCTTTGGCATCCCCGCTCACTTGCACCACCGACGCGCGGGCGGATTGCACACCCCCGGCCTTCGCAGATTGCGCATCAGGAGTTTCTACATCAGGGCCGGTGAACTCTGCTAGTCCCGAAAATACTCTCGGCACCGCGGTCGCGCTTACGGCATCGCGCAGATTGGTGAAGGTATTGCGCGCGATGTCAGGCACCAGTTTGTCGAGTCCGATCAGCACCGGTGACTGGCGAACACTAGTGGTCACCGTTGACTCCGGTAGATAGGCCACGGCACTTACGACAATCCAGCCGACAATCGCCACGGCAAGTACATTGAGCGCTGCCCCCGCCAAACTGTCGACCAACCGCGCCGGGCGCCAGGTGAGACCGCCGCGCAGTCGCCGGCCAACATATGAGGTAACAAGCTGGCCGAAAATTGCGCAGACCACGATAGCGATGGCCAACACCGCCACACGAATGAATCCAGAGTCTGTGTGCTCAACAATTACGTCGGGCAACAGGAACGCAGCCAGGAGGCCGCCGCCGATGAAGCCGACAAATGAAAGCAGGCCCGCGACAAAGCCTTTGCGCCAACCAGCCCAGGCAAAAACAATGAGTACGCCGATCAAAACCCAGTCGACGATGTTCACGTGGCATCAATTTCAACTATGCGCTCGGAGTCCCATGGCTGCGACCACCCCACGCGATCGAATAGATTCGAGAGCACCCCGGCGGTGAAACCCCACACCAATATGTTTCGTACCTGAAAGCCCGGCCCGATATAGCCGGATGGATGCTGCACTTGGTAACGGTTCGCTGGATCTGTTAACTCAGAAACCGGAATCCGGTAAACGCCAGCGACTTCGGCCAGATCTTGCGCATGTACCGGCGAGGGCTCGCGCCACCAACCCATTACGGGTGTCACGACGAAATCGTAAACTGGCAACCATAAGTCAGGTAATTGCCCAAAAATAACAACGCCAGCAGGATCCAGACCAGTTTCCTCCTGTGCTTCGCGTAAGGCCGCGGCAGCTGCGTTCGTGTCGGTGTCATCAAGTGCTCCACCGGGGAAAGCTGGCTCACCCGCATGGGCGCGCATCGTGCTTGCGCGTTGAATCAATAAAACATCCGGGCCTAATTCACTTTCACCCAGAAGTACCAATACCGCGGAGTGCCGGCCTTGGTCATCCGGCGGCACAAATCTCGTAATACTTCCGGCCGTGATATCGCGCATTACTTCGACCACCGGCTGTAACCAAAGCGGCAACGTAGCGGCCACGGGCTCATCCACGATGCCTACGCGCGACCAAGTGGTCATGCCGGGCCTTGATCTTTAACTAGTTTCGCCGCAATTTCTGGGTCGGTGGGGCCCTCGCCAAATGACGGGCACCACCGCGCAATATTGCACGCGCCGCACGCTGGCTTCTTAGCGTGACAACGGCGGCGTCCGTGCCAGATCACCAACTGCGACATGCGAGTCCAATCCTTGCGGGCGAATAACGCAATGAGATCGGCTTCCACTTTATTCGGATCACTCTGGACGCTCCAACCAAAACGACGGGCCAGGCGTCCGACATGGGTGTCGACGGTTATGCCCGGCACGCCAAATGCTTCACCTAGCACCACATTTGCGGTTTTGCGGCCGACTCCAGGCAGCGTGACAAGTTCATCAAGTGAGGCTGGCACCTCACCTCCGTAACGATCACAAAGTACTTGACCAATGCCCTGCAGCGTTAATGCTTTTTGCCGGAAGAATCCGGTGGAGGCGATTAGCGCTTCTAGGTCTGCGCGATCGGCAGCGGCATAACTTGCTGCGCTCGGGTATTTGGCGAACAGCTGCGGAGTAACTTTGTTAACTCGGCGGTCAGTGCACTGGGCGCTCAGCACGGTGGCGGCAAGTAACTCAAGTGGCGTGGTGAAATCTAATTCACATTGCACATCCGGGTATTGCTTGGCCAGCGCAGTCAACATCAAGCGGGCACGCTTCTTGGTGGCCACCTGATCTTCCATCCCCCCAGCGTATGACGACAGGGATCGAGTTTTTCGGTAGGCGCACCCGCGGTTACGGCGGCTTATCCCAATACGGCACAATGGGGAGCCTTCAGCAAGTGGCGCAGGCCGGCAACATAGATTCGTGGAGGTGACCATGGAAGACGTGTTTATGCAGGCTCCTATGTTCACCGCCCTGGAGCCCGATGCCGCCGCTGCTTTGCGCGCCTCACTTACTGAACAAAGTCTAACCAAAGGTGGCATCTTGTTTGCCGAGGGTGAGCCCGGTGATCGTCTTTATGTAATCCTCGAAGGCAAAATCACATTGGGGCACACCTCTGTTGATGGCCGCGAATCACTACTCGCGGTGCTCGGCCCCGGTGAGATGTTCGGTGAACTTAGCTTGTTCGATCCCGGGCCGCGCGCATCAACCGCGACGGCGCTGACAGATGCAGTGGTAGCTGGCCTGGGCCACGACCAGCTAAGCCCGTGGTTGACCGGCCGCCCCGAGCTGGCAAGTGCCTTACTCCAAGGTTTGGCCCGCCGGCTGCGACGCACCAATGAGACCATGGCGGACTTAGTTTTCTCTGATGTACCCGGGCGCGTGGCTAAAGCGCTGATGGACTTAGGTGAGAAATTCGGTGAGATAACCCCCGAAGGCCTTTTAGTAACCCACGACATGACCCAAGAGGAGATCGCGCAACTAGTTGGGGCATCGCGCGAAACTGTCAACAAAGCCCTTGCAGACTTCACCCAGCGTGGCTGGATCCGACTTGAATCACGGCAAGTGATGGTGCTCGATGTCGAGCGCCTTGGCCGCCGCGCTCGCTAATTAATTTCTGCAGATATTTCACCGGCATCACGAAGGTGCTGCAATTGGGCGCGCACCGATAACTCAGCTGCCGGCCACAATTCGCGCGGGGTGTTGACATATACGATCGCAACAACTTCGGCTGGCGAAATAGCGCCCGCTGCTACCGCGGCACGCACATCATTAAGCCGGGCAATGCGGTGGTCGAGATACGCCGTCAGGATCTTTGTTGGGGCATCAAGGATCGGCCCATGCCCCGGCAGAATGTTCTCAATCCCTTGGCTCTCGGCAAGATCACGTAGGTGGGCCAAGCTCACTAGGTACTCACTGAGGCGCCCATCGGGCCAGGCCACCACGGTGGTGCCGCGGCCCAGAACCGTATCGCCGGTCAGTAGCGAGCCTTCTTCAGGTAGCAGGAGGCAGACACTGTCTGAAGTGTGGCCGGGGGTTGCAATCACGTGTGCTGCGAGATCGCCAGCGATGACAACATCACCAGCCGCTAAGCCTTCGCCGCCGTAGCGATGCATTGGATCCACGGCGCGCACTGACGCACCGGTTAATTCACCAAGGCGCCTGGCCCCTGCCGAATGATCAATGTGACCGTGGGTTAAGAGAATTGAAGTGATGCGCGCATCGCGTGCGGCCACCTTTGCAACAACTTCAAGCAGGTGGTCTTCGTCAGCTGGGCCGGGGTCGACAATGATCGCCTCGGTCGCACCCGGTGCTTGCAGTAACCATGTGTTAGTGCCGTCCAGAGTCCAGGGCGATGCGTTGGGAGCCAACTCGCAAGTGGCGGAAATTGTCTTTACCCCACTGGCCCACTCATCGGTTGAGCCGATGAAGGGCAGTATTCGACCGGTCACCGATGCAGCCCCGTGAGTTCGGATAATTTTGGCGCTGGCTGATTGTCCAGCAGAATTTCACCGGTGTCAGCATCAACGATGGCCCAAACCTCGGTGCCATCGGCGGCAAAGCTTGGTCGCGGTAACTTCGGCCTGATTTCGCGGTTGCGCGCCGCCGCAAAGATGTCATGCCCACTGTCGTGCTCAGCCAGCCACTGCAGGACCATCAGCGTTGGAAGCAGCAGCGGCAGACGCCCGGCCGCGCTTTCGGTTAACGCAGCCGCAGGGGATAGCCAGGTGACTAAGTCGGTCTCGGTGCTCAAGGAAGTCGCTGTTTGTGCTTCGGGCATCCGGGCTAGAAAGAACCGGGCGCTATAGCGGCTCGGCACAAACTCGGGAGTCACCCAGTGATCAGCGAGAACGAGGTCACCGGTTTCGTTTGGCAGCGTGACCCCGGTCTCTTCCAAGACTTCACGTACTGCGCAGTTGATATAGCCGGTAATCAGCTCGTCGCCGGTGAAGTCAGCATCATCAACCCGACCTCCCGGGAAGACATACATGCCCGGTGCAAACCGCATGGTTTTAGAGCGGCGCATTAAGAAGGTTTCGAACCCACCCTCAACTTCACGAAGTAAAATTACGGTGGCCGCTGGCCAGGCCTCTGCTATCTCCATCACTTAGTCAGAAATCTCAACGACCAGCTCAACCTCGACCGGTGAATCCAGCGGCAGCACGGCGACGCCCACCGCGGATCTTGCATGCACACCAGCATCACCAAAAGCTTCAACGAGTAACTTACTCGCACCGTTCATGACGAACGGTTGGCCGGTGAAATCAGGGGCACTGGCGACGAAACCCACGACTTTGACAACGCGAACAACTCGGTCGAGATCCTCGATCACAGATTTCAAGGCAGCGATCGCATTTAGTGCGCATTGCCGCGCTAATTCTGCCGCATCCTCTTGGCTAACTTCGGCACCAACTTTGCCGGTTCTTGGAAGTTTACCGTCAACGAACGGCAGTTGACCCGAGGTGAAAACGTAATTACCGGTGACCACGGCTGGCACATATGCGGCTACCGGCGGCGGGGCCTCGGGCACTGCCAAGCCAAGGGCCGCTAAACGTTGCTCAACACTTGATCGTGCGCCCATCACGGACTCCTTTGAGATTAGGCGAGCGGACGTTTTAGGTAGGCGACCATATTCTCCGGATTAGGCCCGGGCACCACCTGCACGAGCTCCCAGCCATCTTGACCCCAAGTATCGAGTATCTGCTTTGTCACATGAACTAGCAACGGTACGGTCACGTACTCCCATTTGGTCATACCGCAGAGTAGTACTCGTCCTAGAAGTGGGCGAGGCCGCTGGCTGCACTTAGACTGGTTAAGTGAAGGACCTCATGTGGCCAGGCGTGGCCTTGCACGTGGTTTCCGGTAAAGGTGGCACCGGTAAAACAACTGTTGCCGCGGCTTTAGCTCTAGCCCTTGCCCATCAAGGTAAGCGCACTTTGCTGATGGAAGTCGAAGACCGCCAAGGCATCGCGCAACTATTCGACACCCCTCCATTGCCCTACGAGGAACGTAAAATCGCGGTAGCACCCGGCGGCGGAGAGGTTTGGGCGCTAGCAATAAATGCCCAAGAAGCACTACTTGACTACCTTGACATCTTTTATAACTTGCGCCGAGCCGGATCAGTATTGCGGCGGATGGGCGCAATTGATTTTGCGACCACCATCGCCCCCGGCCTTCGTGACGTGCTCTTAACCGGCAAGGCATGTGAGGTCGTGCGACGGATCGACAAGCGGGCGCCCAACGCCTACAGCGCCATCGTGCTCGATGCGCCACCAACCGGCCGCATCGCTCGATTTCTAAACGTGAACTCCGAGGTTTCGGGCTTAGCAAAAGTCGGGCCTATCCGAAATCACGCAGATTTGGTGATGAGCGTTATCTCTTCGCCGCGCACCGCGGTTCACCTTGTCACATTGCTGGAAGAGATGCCGGTTCAAGAGACCGCTGATGGAGTAGCCGAACTACGCGCTGCGCATTTGCCAGTGGGCGGCATCTTCGTCAACATGACTCGCCAACCGATGCTCACGGGCGAGCAACTTCAGGAGGCACGAAGTGGCACCTTGCCCGCGGAAATAATCGAGCAGTGCCTAAATGAAGCCGGGCTCGGCGATAGTGGCGGCGCCATTGTTTCGACCCTATTGCGTGAGGCCAATGAACATGCCCTGCGCGTCGACCTCGAAGCCCGCGAGAGTGAGCGCATCGTTGAGCTCGGGCTCCCGACATTCTTTTTGCCGCTAATCTCTGAGGGCATTGACCTAGGTGGGCTTTATGAACTTGCCAACTTGCTCCGCGAAGCTGGTGTTCGTTGAAACTCAACGCGCCGGTACTTGAAATTGATGAACTACTTGGCGATATGTCGATCACCATCATCGTTTGCACCGGGGCCGGCGGAGTCGGCAAGACCACCACGGCAGCAGCACTTGCGCTCCGGGCAGCTGAGCAGGGCCGCGATGTTTGTGTGTTAACTATCGATCCGGCCAAGCGCCTCGCGCAAGCAATGGGCTTAAGTGTTCTCGACAACACCCCGCGCCGGGTTGAAGGTGTTTGCGGGCCCGATGGCAAAGGTTCACTGCACGCGATGATGCTTGACATGAAACGCACTTTTGATGAGGTCGTAGAAGGGAATGCTGATCCTGAGCGAGCGCAGGCGATTCTTGAAAACCCCTTCTACCAAGCACTGTCGTCATCATTTGCCGGTACGCAGGAGTACATGGCAATGGAAAAACTCGGACAGCTGCGCGCTAAGGCTGATGAAGACGGCAGCTGGGATCTCATCATTGTTGACACCCCCCCATCGCGCAGTGCCCTTGATTTCTTGGATGCTCCTGAACGCCTCGGGTCATTTCTTGACGGCCGCTTTATCCGCATTCTTACGGCGCCCGCGCGCGGAGCTGGCCGCGGGATAGGCAAGATAGCTGCATTCAGCTTCGGACTGTTCACGAGCGTTCTGAATAAGATTCTTGGTTCACAGGTACTTGCCGACGTCGGAAGTTTCGTCGCAGCTATTGATACCACTTTCGGTGGCTTTCGTGAACGCGCCGATGCGACTTACACCCTGCTACAAGCTGCCGGCACTTCATTCGTCGTAATTGCGGCTCCCGAACGCGATGCGCTCAGGGAGGCAGCATTTTTCGTCGAGCGTCTGAAAACGGATTCCATGCCCCTCGCCGGGCTGGTACTTAATCGTGTCCAAGAAGGAAATGAACTGAATTTATCCGCCGAGCAAGCAACCGCATCGGCCGAGAGGCTAGAGAAGCTAGAAAATCTAGGTGCCCATGAGCGCCTAACCGCAGCTTTACTTCGCTTACACGCCAACCGGCAGCGGATCTACACCCGGCAACTGCACTTAGCGGAGCGGTTCACCGCTGCTCACCCAGGAGTCGCTGCCACCACCGTGCCAGCGTTACCCGAAGACGTTCATGACATTTCAGGGCTGCGCGAAATTGGCGACCTGCTAGCTAAGAGGCGCGAGCCGTAGTCTCGTTCAAAATAACCTGGCGCTCAAATTCACCGTGTGCTGCCTCGAGCAGCAGGCGCCAAGAAGTCACATTTGGACGACGGCGCAGCAGGGCGCGGCGCTCACGCTCGGTCATGCCACCCCAAACCCCGAACTCCACGCCATTATCGAGGGCATCAGCGAGGCACTCGGTTCGCACCGGGCAGCCCAGACAGATGTTCTTGGCTCGCTTCTGAGCGGCTCCTTGGACGAAGAGGGTGTCGGGGTCGGTGCCCCGGCAAGCCGCGTCAACGGCCCAGTCGCGCTTGAACGTCATACTCGCTCCACCCAATAGATTTCAGCGATTAACTGCTACCTAGCTACCCGTTTGCCTACGCCGGGTGACGTGAACTATCCCCCTCTGCAATAGCCCGAGTCAATAGTTTTTCGAGACCAATTTTCGCCGGGCCCTCCCCCGAGGGTGTGGCTGGCACCCGCAGGGGAACCTGACGACTTACGCTGGACGTCTGATGAATATGCAGCAGCCTCCTGGTGACTCCGACCGAAGCCAGCCGGCCCCTGACGGCCAGCCGGGGTTTTTGGGCGCCCTGGTGCGGGTTGGGGCCATCTTGGCGGTCGCGGTGGTCGCTGGGCTGCTGCTGGGCCTGATGGCGCTGCCCTTTGTTGGGGGCGCCGGAGTTGCGGCCCGCAATGTGGTTCAAAGCTTCGAAAGCCTGCCCGACTCAATCGTTACCCCGCCGCTACCAGAGCGAACCCGAATTTTGGCCGCCGACGGCACCGAACTCGCCGTGATCTACTACCAAAACCGGGTAGAAGTGCCCTTACTCAGTGTCGCGCCCCTGATGCGGCAGGCCGTTGTCTCGGTCGAGGACTCCCGGTACCTGAGCCATCACGGTGTCGACCTACGGGGTGCGCTGCGCGCTTTAGCAAGTAACACCTCAGCCGGAGATGTACAAGAAGGTGCATCGACCTTGACGATGCAGTACGTCAAGAATGTGCTCGTTAATGAAGCAACCACCCCCGAGGAACTCTCCGCTGCTCGAGGTCAAAGTACACAGCGCAAACTACGCGAAGTGCGTTACGCGCTGGCACTTGAGCGTGAATACACCAAAGCCCAGATTCTGGAGCGATATCTAAATATCGTTTACTTCGGTGGCGGAGCGTACGGAGTCGAAGCAGCCGCCCGGCGATACTTCTCGAAATCTGCCGCCGACCTAACTCTCGTAGAAGCCGCGACTTTGGCCGGCATCGTGCAACAGCCGGTGGCTTTTGACCCACTGCGTAATCCCGAGCTTTCCCAAAAGCGCCGCAACGTCGTACTCAAGCGAATGTCCGACCAAGGTTACGTATCGCAAGATGATGCACAGCGGGCCAGCTTGATACCGATGGCTGCAAGTCTTCGCCCAAATAGTGTCGCAAATGGCTGCACCACCTCATACGCTCCTTTCTTCTGTGACTACGTGTTGCAGACAATTCGCACCGACCCGACTTTCGGTGATACGGCAGAAGTTCGCGAAGCATTTTTACGCCGTGGTGGCTACACGATTCGCACCACCTTGGATTCGAAAGCCCAAACTGGTGCGTTCACGGCGGTCACCGAGGCGATCCCGATCACTGACGAGAGTAAGCGCGCCGCAGCCATCAGCATGGTGCAACCGGGCACCGGAAACATCTTGGCGATGGCCCAAAACCGCTTGTGGGGTACCTCCGGCGTCGGCCGCACTACCTACAACTACAACGTCGATCGCGCATACAACGGCACCATTGGTATGCAAGCTGGGTCAACGTTCAAGATCTTCACCTTGGCGGCAGCTCTTGAAGCCGGCATCTCACCACTTGAACCAATTCGCTCACCGTCACCGAATACTTTCGAAGGGTTCGTTAATTGCGAGACCGGCGCCTCATTCGGACCGGTAACCGTGCGCAACTCAACCGGAGCCGGCACATTTGGCATGGCGCAAGGCACCGCATACTCAATCAACACTTACTTCATGGCACTTGAAGAGCGCACCGGGCTTTGCCGCCCGGCTGAAATCGCTGAATCGATGGGCGTCTTCCGTGGCAGTGGTGAGCCGCTGCTACGGGTACCGTCTTTCACCCTAGGCACCATGGAAGTGACACCACTTGCGATGGCAAATGCCTATGCAACTTTCGCTGCCCATGGCATGCATTGCCAGCCTCGAGTGATTTTAGAAATCCGCGATCGAACTGACAAGTCGCTTCCGGTACCGCCCGAAAAATGCGAGCAGGTTGTCGAACCAAATATTGCTGACACTGTCACCGCGCTGCTCACCGGTGTTATCGACGGCCCTATCCAAGGGCGCACCGGCGGTGCGATGTCACTGCCCGATCGCCCCGCGGCCGGCAAGACGGGTACCACAAATGAATCAGCCGCTGTTTGGTTCTGCGGTTTTACCCCCGATATCGCTGCGGCGGTTTGGGTTGGCGATCCGCGCGGTGGCTTTGGGTATCCGATGAAGGATGTCACGGTCAACGGCAAGTACTACAGCCAGGTATTTGGTGGCACCCTGCCCGGGCCGATCTGGCAACAAGCAATGGAATCAGCACTGGCAGGTACCTTGCCTACAGATTTCGTGCTAACCGCTGATTACGGTTTGCGCCCGGCTCGCGGCCTGACATCGCTGCCCGGATTAATCGAGGTTGAAACCGGAGGTGATGTTTTCACCTTCGATAATTCCAATGCGGACGGCCTTGACCCCGCAGCACCGGACCCAATTCCCGTGGATCCAGCCGCACCCATCGAGCCGGCTCCAGAAGTTGCGCCGGTACCGGTTACTCCGGCACCGGTTGCCCCCGTCGTACCGACACCCACACCGGTTGCCCCCGTCGTACCGACACCCACACCGACGGGTTAGTCACTACATACCTAACCACTACACACCTAACCACTACATACCTAACCACTACATACCTAATGCGCCGCGCACCAGTGCAGCAACCTGACCACCATCGGAACGGCCCTTAACCTGCGGCTGCACGAGCTTCATCACCGCACCCATCGCTGCTTGGCCAGTGGCCCCATCGGCCGCAACTTTGGCGACCGCTGCATCAACCACCGCCTTGACTTCGGCTTCACTCATCAACTCCGGTAGATACTTTGCAATAACACTGAGCTCTGCTCGCTCGCGATCGGCAAGTTCGGGGCGCTTTGCGGTGTCATAAGCCTCGGCTGACTCCCGCCGCTTCTTAGCCTCGCGCCCTAATACCGTCAAGACATCATCATCGGTTAACTCACGTGCCTGCTTCCCTGAGACTTCCTCACTAGTTATCGCGGTGAGAACCATGCGCAGGGTCGCCACGGTGAGCTCATCCCGGGCTTTCATTGCGGTCGTTAGATCACTTTGTAATTGCGCCTTTGAGGTAGTCATGCCCCCATTGTCGCAGGCCGGCGGCCATAGATGGCACGATCAACCTATGCGTGGCTCCACCAAGGCCCTATTGGGGCTTTTCGCTGCCGGTACGGCGGGGTTGGTCTATGCCCGCTGGGAGGCACAGGCATTTACTTTGCGCAGGGTGTCGGTAGCTGCCTTGCCCGCCGACCAACCCGACATGCGAATCTTGCACCTATCAGATCTGCATTTGGTACCAGGTCAGAGCCGCAAACAAATATGGGTGCAATCCCTACGCGAACTACGACCGGATGCCGTCATCGTCACCGGTGATTTTCTCTCGCATGTTGATGCAGTACCCCACGTCATGGATACCCTTGACCCGCTCTTTGACTTGCCCGGCGCATTTGTGCTCGGCAGTAACGACTACTACGCGCCACGGCCAATAAATCCCGCGCGCTATCTCGCCGGGCCCTCCGGCCTCGAACCAAATCGACCGATGCTGCCCTGGGCGGATTTGGTTAACGGACTCACCGATGTGGGCTGGCTTGACTTAAGTAATCGGCGAGCCACCATGAAAGTTGATGGCCGCCACGTTGACGTTCGAGGGGTAGATGATCCACATATTGGCCGCGATAAATATGACGAGGTAGCAGGCGCTTTCGATCCGGCGGCCGACCTTGCTCTTGGCGTCACTCACGCTCCTTATCTACGCATCCTTGATGGCATGACCGGCGATGGCGCAAATCTGGTGCTTGCCGGCCATACCCATGGCGGACAACTGCGTCTTCCCGGCGTAGGCGCCTTGGTAACTAATTGTGATCTTGACCGGGCTCGAGCGCGGGGGTTATCACGTCACGGCACCGCCCATCTGCATGTGTCAGCCGGCCTCGGCACCTCCCCTTATGCCCCGATTCGCTTTGCCTGCCCCCCCGAGGCCACTTTGCTGACGCTTACCGCGGTTTAACGAAGCCAGCACCTGCCAGCCGCTAACCACCCTCACTGCTCCGTTAGACTCCGCAAGTCCTTCGGGGTGTGGCGCAGCTTGGTAGCGCGCTTCGTTCGGGACGAAGAGGCCGTGGGTTCGAATCCCGCCACCCCGACGCCAGGTCGGGGGCTGATCAACTGATCGGCCCCCGGTCAAGCACCCAGCAATGAACGCCCGACAAAACGTGCAAGTCCGAGCGAAGGGGGGCCACATGACGGTTCCAGATCGCCGGCCTGATCGTGCGGAGTTTGGACCCGTCACCGCCGAATATGTAAAAGCGATGGGTTGGCGCTCGGTCAATGCCCACACCCACATCTCACTGGTCCACCGGTACGCCTATGTAGAAGTCCCTAAGGCCGGGTGCGGCACCATGAAAGCCACCTTGGGTGGCCTCGAAGCAGCCCGGCTCGGACCCAAGTTGGTAGAGCGAGTGCAGGCGGCACCGCATGACCGAACCAAGATGACACCCTTCGTGAAACCATTTCAATTACCCCCCGAGCAACTCGAGGAATTATTTACCTCCGCCGAGTTCACCCGCTTCGCGGTAGTTCGTGATCCCGCCGCACGACTGCTCTCTGGGTATCTTGAAAAAATCCGGCAGGGCCTGCAGCAAAGTCAGCCAATTTTCGAGATCTTGGCAGCACAAGGCCGCGCACCGAAATCGGCCGCTGATATTTCGTTCGCGGATTTCATTGAGGTGATCGGCGCTCAAGCTTCACGCGATCAAGATCCGCACTGGAGGCGGCAGGCCGATCATCTAGGGCTACCGGGTATGCGCTACGACGCCCTCATACACCTCGAACAGCTCGGGGATTCCTGGCACCAAATCGGAGAGTTAATAAATGTGCCCGATGTGCAAGAGCAATTCTTCTGCCGCAACTCAACTCATGCAGGTGCGCACCTAACCGAGCATTACACACCAGAACTGCTCGCGCGGGTAGCCGAAATCTACGCTGGCGACTACGCAGCCTTCGACTACCCAGTTACATCCCAATAATTCGGGTTACATCACTGCGTTAAGAAATCTTTGGGTCTCGGGCAATCGCGAGCCATCAAACATCATCTCCGGCGTGCCTTGCTCCAAGATGACACCCTCATGGAAGAAACACATGCGTGAGGCAACTTCACGTGCGAACCCCATCTCGTGCGTGACAACAATCATCGTTGTGGAGTGGTCTTTGGCAAGGCTTCGCATAACTGAAAGCACTTCATGAATTAGCTCTGGGTCAAGTGCCGATGTTGGTTCGTCAAAGAGCATGACCTGCGGTTTCATTGCTAATGCGCGGGCAATTGCCACCCGCTGCTGCTGGCCACCTGAAAGCCGAATCGGGTATTCGGCGGCTTTATCGGCAAGGCCTACATCAGCTAGCAAGGCCATAGCATGGTCCTTGACATCCTTGGCCGAATCCCCTGAGATACGGCGCGGTGCTTCCATTACATTGTCGAGCACGCTCATATGAGGGAACAAATTGAACTGCTGAAATACCATGCCGCAGGTTTTCCTGAGACTCTGAATCTGTTTTCTCCGAAATCGAGTGGGGCTTCCAGCGGCAATTTTGATCCCGGCTACCTCAATAGTGCCCATGGTTGGATCTTCGAGAAAATTTATGCAGCGTAAGAACGTGCTCTTACCTGACCCAGATCGTCCAAACACCACAACGACCTCACCGGCGCCGATTTCCAAGTCAACGCCCTTTAGTACTTCTAAAGATCCAAATGACTTATGTAACCCAGCAACTCGAACAAGCGGCTCGGTCATGTCTTGGCCTTGCTCTGGCGCACGTATCCTCTACCCATGCGTTCTTCCAACTTGCGTTGGAAGATGGAGAACACCGCGGTTAGCCCCCAGTAAACAAGTGCTGCGGCAATTAATGCTTCGAGATTCCGGAAGTCAGCCTTGCCGGAGAGCTGCGCCATCCGAAATGGGTCAGCCCACATCAACGTGGTGCCGAGGAGGCCGATAAGTGCGGTGTCCTTCATCATCGCGATGAATTCATTGCCCGTCGGAGGTATCACGATGCGTGTGGCTTGGGGCAAAATGATCCTGCGCATCTGCTGGCCCGATGACATACCAAGTGCGGCAGCTGCCTCGGCTTGACCGTGCGGTACCGCCTCGATCCCGGAACGAAAAATCTCCGTCATGTAGGCCCCATAATTGAAGGCGATGCCAACAATGCCGGCAACTTGGGCCGGCCAGATGAACCAGGTGGCGTATTGCTCGGGCAGTAGCCCAAGGGCCAACTGTGGCAGTGCCAGGTACCACAAAAATAGTTGGACAATGAGCGGGGTGCCGCGGAAAAAAGAGGTATAGAAACCACTCACGCCGTACGCAATTGGATTTCGTGAAACTCGGCCTAGGGCACCCAAGAGGGCCAATCCAACAGCGCAGGCAATCGCAATGATAGAAAATGCAATGGTGACCCAGACGGCCTTGACAATCGCCGCTGCATGATCGCCCATCCAAGCGATGTCAAAGCCACTCTTCAAGAACCCAATAAGCAGGAGCCCGCCGATAACCAACCAGACCAACGCGACTTTAATCCGGAAGGGCACCTTGAGGCTAGCTATCTCCAGAGACTCCGCGAGGCCGTGCCGCTGATGCGGCACGGCCTCCACCGTCGGGGTATTACTCATTGGTGGCTAGGAGCCAGCGCCCTTGGTGAAATCGACCCCGTACCACTTCATTGATAGATCACTCAAAGTGCCATCGGCACGCATGGCTTCAATGACCGTATTAATTTCCGCAACGAGGGTGTCAACTGGAAGTAGTGAACTCTTATCGGTGGCTACCGAAAGTGGCTCCTGGAAGATTGGATCCCCGAGCAAAGTAATCTTCTTTCCCTTCTTGATAGCCTCTTCAAGGGTCGGGATCGTAGACACCATCGCGTCAATGCGACCGAGTGCAAGGTCCTGGATTCCAGTGGAGTCGGTGTCATAGGTGACTATTTCAATGTCCTCGGGCACTAGGAATTCGAAATCGAAGCCCGGGATCTTCAAGGTGCGGTTCAGGTAGAACTCGTACGTGCAAGCACCGCATACACCAACCCGCTTACCCGACAGTTGATCAATCGAGGTGATGTCACTCTTGGCGCCGACCGCAACCCCTGAAGGAGTGAAGTAATAGGGGGTCGTGAAATCAAGAACTTTCGCCCGCTCATCGGTGATCGTCATCGAGCCAACTGAAATATCCCAACGGTCATTCCATTTACCCGCGGTTAGCACATCCCATGATGGGGTTTCCCATTGCACTTCGGCGCCGAGGCGCTTAGCAATTTCGGTCGCTACCTCAATATCAAATCCAGCCCATTGCCCTGTCGCGTCGTCAAAGGAGGACTGCGGTGGGTATGCCGGATCGGTTGACACTCGCAGCACCCCGTCACGCTGAATCCGTTCTAGCAACGTCGTGGGCTCGGCGGGTACCGCCTCGCTCGGTGCTGGAGCTGCCTCCGTTGGTGCAGCGCTCGCCGGGGCTGCCACCGTAGGCGCCGCACTTTCAGCAGTTGCTCCTCCACTAGAACCGCAGCCGACCGCGAAAACGCCGGTCAGAGCCAAAATACTTGCGGTGGCTACCGCTTTCCAAATACGCATATGGGACTCCTCCGCTAAAAGTGATTTCAGATAACTTTGCCTCATTGTTGTCTGACTTGCACGTTCTGGTGGCATTTTTGCCAGATTGTTGTCGGCCGCACCAACCGGGTAGTTGGAACAATAAGGCTTCGGGGGTATGAATGGGTTATGCCCCAACCAAATGATCGGCACGCCCGAGCCCCATACGCCGAAGCTTTGCACCAAAACGCCCAGCAGGGCTGGACCAGATTGGGTGTCCCGGGCCACCAAGATCAGCCCGCTAACTACCCGGCGCTTAACTCACTCGCAGGTGGCCACCTGCTGGCAATGGATATCCCGATGTTCACCGAAGGGGTGGATCTACCTGCGGCCGGGGCATCAGGTGCCAGCCCATTGCAGGAGGCTCTTGAACTTGCCTCTGATGCGTGGGGCGCCAAGCGCACCTGGTTTCTCACCAACGGCGCCTCGCAGGGTAACAATGCAGCCTGCCTAGCCCTGCGCGGGCTAAGTGCACATGTGGTTGCGCAACGCTCAGTTCACACTTCGGTAATTGACGGCGCCATTTTGGCTGGCCTGAGTTTGGAATTCGTCAATCCAAATATTGATGTAGCTCTAGGCATCGCCCACGGCATTACCCCTACCGCACTAGATGATGCCTTGGCTTTGCACCCTGGAGCCGCTGCCGCATATGTTGTAACGCCCTCGTATTTTGGGGCGGTCAGTGATGTGCGCGAGTTCGCGGTCGTGGCGCATCGCCACGGAGTACCACTGGTTGTTGACGAAGCCTGGGGCAGTCATTTCGGTTTTCATCCGAACCTCCCTACCAGCGCACTGGCAAATGGCGCAGACCTCGTCATCTCGAGTACCCACAAACTTGCCGGCAGCCTTTCCCAATCAGCGATGCTGCATCTGGGGCATGGTCCATTCGCGGAGCTCCTGGAGGTTCGCGTAAACAGAGCACTGCTGACCTTGCAAACCACCAGTCCGTCGGCAATCTTGTTCGGTTCACTTGACCTGGCTAGACGCGACCTTTATTACCTAAGCCACGATCGAATTCAGGCCAGCATTAACGACGCGAATCTCGCGCGGGCCCTGCTCGCTGAGGGTGGGAGATTTGTTGATCCATCACCAGCGATGCTCGCCTCACCTGACGTGATTGCCTTGGATCCACTTCACCTGGTGGTCGATACGAGTTCAGTCGGGGTACCGGGCTTCGAAGCAAGAGCGCTACTAGAAGCAAGTAGTCGCATCCATGTAGAGATGGCAACCGATTCAGTCATTGTCGCAATTGTGGGCGCTGGGAGCCGCCTGGACGCGGGGTTCCTGGTTGATGCATTGCATGCATTGCCGGAGCCCGACGCGAAATCTCTGCGGAAAAGAGTTCGGCAACCAATTATTTTGCCACCGACCGGGCCCCGCGCACGCGATGTGCGTGAGGCTTATTTCGCGGACGCCGAGGTGGTACCTGCAGCGCAGGCCATTGGGCGCATCTCGGGCGACACCTTGGCGGCCTACCCGCCGGGGGTGGCAAATGTGTTACCGGGCGAGGTGATTACTACGGAGGTCGTTCAATTTCTTCAAGCGACCGCGCAGGCACCGTACGGCTGGGTGCGTGGGGCTCTAGACGCAGGTGTTAAACACCTACGCGTTCTAGTGGATAACTAAGGGCTCCCAGCGCACCGCTTCTCAATTCAACTTGGCAGCAACAAGTTCTGCGATCTGCACCGCGTTCAGCGCCGCACCCTTACGCAGATTGTCATTGCTGACGAACAGCGCTAAGCCTTTGCCGCCAGCCACCGATGAATCTTGCCGGATGCGACCGACAAATGATGGGTCAGCGCCGGCCGCCTGCAGTGGAGTTGGAACTTCTGATAATTCGACACCGGGTGCGCCCAATAACAATGCTGTTGCCCGCTCTGGTGTTATCGGGCGATCAAACTCGGCGTTTATAGCGAGGGAGTGGCCGGTGAAGACGGGAACACGAACGCAAGTTCCTGAGACAAGTAAGTCAGGTATACCAAGGATTTTTCGGCTCTCATTGCGCAGTTTTTGTTCCTCATCGGTTTCGAGGGAGCCGTCATCAACAATATTGCCCGCTAGCGGAATGACATTAAATGCGATGGTGCGCACGTATTTCTGCGGCTGCGGGAACGTAACCGAACCGCCATCGTGAGTCAAACCTGCGATGTCTTGGTTCATCGCAGCACGCACCTGCTCATCGAGTTCTTTGACGCCGGCGAGGCCACTACCCGAAACCGCCTGGTATGAACTGACTATCAGGCGGCGCAGCCCGGCCTCAGCGTGCAAGGGTTGCAATACCGGCATCGCAGCCATCGTGGTGCAATTGGGATTAGCGATAATCCCTTTGCGGGCCTCGCCAATTGCCTGCGGGTTAACTTCACTGACGACCAGCGGCACGTCCGGGTCCATGCGCCAAGCCGATGAGTTGTCGATGACGATGGCACCGGCCGCCGCATACTTAGGCGCAAGAGCTTTGGACGAAGCCCCGCCGGCAGAAAACAGCGCGATGTCGATGCCGGTTAGATCAGCGGTCGCGGCATCCTCAACGACGATCTCGACGCCGCGCCACGGCAGGGTGGTGCCCGCTGACCGCGCAGATGCAAAGAACCGGACCTGCTGCATCGGGAAGTCGCGCTCATCAAGAAGTCGGCGCATGACGGTGCCAACTTGGCCGGTCGCACCAACCACCGCGACAACGGGTTTACGACTCATCGCCCGGACCCTCCGTAAACAACAGCCTCACCATCGGCATTTAGGCCAAATGCGGTATGCAGCGCCTGGACCGCACGCTGGGCATCGTCAACGCGGGTCACGATGGAGATTCGGATTTCGGAAGTAGAAATCATCTCGACGTTGATGCTGGCCTCAGCAAGGGCTGAAAAGAAGGTTGCCGAAACACCAGGGTGCGAGCGCATGCCCGCGCCAACGAGTGAAACTTTGGCAATTTGATCATCAACCAACAACGACTCAAAACCAATCGCGCCTTGCGCTATCTCCAAGGCCTTGGTCGCCTTTTGCGCGACTCCTTGAGGGCAGGTGAAAGTAACGTCGGTGCGCCCGGTCGATGCGGCTGACACGTTCTGCACGATCATGTCGACATTGATGCCGGCATCTGCAAGGGCGCCAAAAATCGCCGCCGCCCGGCCCGGTTGATCGGGCACACCCACCACGGTGATCTTGGCATCATTGATATCGGCCGCGACTCCAGAAATGATGGGTTGCTCCATGGCTCTTCCTTCGGCTACCGCGGCTGCGATTGCAGCCGGTGACAAAACAAATGTGCCCTCTCGATCGGAGAAGGATGAGCGCACGTGAATTGGGACATCGAAACGCCGGGCGTATTCCACACAACGCAGGTGCAGTACTTTCGCGCCCACGGCAGCTAGTTCAAGCATTTCTTCATAAGTTATATATGGCACCTGCCGGGCCAAGGGCACGACGCGGGGATCGGCGCTAAAGACCCCGTCGACATCGGTGTAGATCTCGCAGACCGACGCCTCAAGGGCTGCTGCTAATGCCACCGCGGTGGTATCTGAGCCGCCTCGACCAAGGGTGGTGATGTCTTTGGTGTCTTGGGCCACGCCTTGGAAGCCCGCCACAATCGGGATCGCGCCTTCGGCCAGTGCCTCTTGAATTCGACCCGGTGTGACGTCAATGATGCGCGCCGCACCATGGGCGGAGTCGGTGATCAACCCGGCCTGTGATCCGGTGTATGACCGGGCATCGGCCCCCAAATCTGATATTGCCATCGCCACCAAGGCCATCGAGATGCGCTCACCGGAAGTTAGGAGCATGTCCAGCTCACGGGCCGGGGGGTTTGGAGAGACCTGCTCGGCGAGGTCAAGGAGTTCGTCGGTGGTGTCGCCCATTGCCGAAACCACTACCACTACCTGGTGCCCGGCCAATTTGGTATCGACGATGCGCTGGGCCACCCGTTTGACGCTCGCCGCGTCGGCCAGGCTGGAACCACCGAATTTCTGCACAATCAAGGACACAAAAGGAAATTCTATGCACTTCTGCGGGCCAGCCGGCCCGGGGTTACCTGGGCACGGGGTTACCTGGGCGCGGTATTAGGCCTGCTGGGGACAGATTTCTGACATTGGCCGACGTAGGAATGGCAAGGGTAGTCTCATATTATCGTTCAATGTAGGCTATTTTTTTTGTTACTTGTAGTTTTAGCGCTATAGTGTTGTTTTGTCAGCAATACCACCAGGGAGGGGTCACGAGTGATTAATTACCTGCCTCGGCTGGCCGACAAGCAACTACGCAACCGCTTGGCCGCACTGGGGGCGGTGGCGATCGAGGGGCCCAAAGCCTGCGGCAAGACAGCAACCGCCCGGCAATGTGCAAGCAGCGAGGTGCTACTCGATATTGATATCGACGCCGTTCGCGCGGTATCAATTGATCCTCGATTAGTCCTCCCGGGCCCGACTCCCAGACTTATTGACGAATGGCAACGCCACCCCCTCATCTGGGATGCCGTGCGACGCGCTGTTGACGACAGATCGGCGCCAGGGCAGTTCATTCTCACCGGGTCAGCCATCCCAAACGACAACACCGCACGCCACTCTGGCGCCGGACGCATCACCGTGATGCGCATGCGTCCTATGACCATGTTCGAACAGCGAAAGTCAACCGGAGTAATTTCACTCGATGCCCTGATGTCCGGGGATTCACCGACCAGCGCTCAGTCCGAGCTAGACATTCATGCCTATGCGAAGCAAGTTATTACCGGTGGCTGGCCACAGCTTATTAATGAAGATTTAGCAGTTGCGCAACAATTCATAACTTCATATATCGACCTAGTAATAGAGCATGACATTGAAGAAGCTACGGGTGTACATCGCAATCCGAGGCTAGTGCGGCGATTCATGTACTCCTATGCGCAGTTGACCGCCCACCCCGCACGTCTGAGTACAATAATTGGGCGTGCCCGTGGCGAGGAAGCCCATGAAGCCGCACTGTCCCGTTGGGCCGCAGATCCCTACCTTGACGCACTCCGACGCCTAATGATCGTTGATGAGATCGAGCCCTGGGCGCCGAGTCTTCGATCGCGGACCAGGCTCACCAGCACTCCCAAACGGCACCTAACTGACCCGTCCTTGGCTGCTTGCCTGCTCGGTACCTCACCACAGGGTCTAATAAATGACCTCAAGACGTTCGGATTTCTCTTCGAATCACTGGTGGCACGTGACATCAGGGTGTACGCGGAAACAAATGGTGCCCGCGTGTATCACTACCGCGAACAATCAGGTCACCTTGAGGCAGATCTCATTGTCGAACACACAGATGGTCGCTGGGCCGCCTTTGAAGTCAAACTCGGTGGCACCCTTATTGACGAAGCCGCCAAGAGCCTGCTGCATCTTGCGCGGTCCCGGATAGCAACTCCGCCAGTGGCCCTCGCGGTGGTCACCACTACCGAATATGCCTACCTGCGCCCGGACGGCATTTGGATTATTCCTCTCGGCTGCCTGGGCCCCTAATTCCGTAGTGTCGAACAACTGAAAGCGACACCGCCTACACCCGGCGCCGACCTTCAAAAGCTCTACCCAAGGTAACTTCATCGGCGTACTCAAGGTCGCCGCCGACCGGCAGGCCACTTGCTAGCCGTGACACCGCTATGCCAAGGGGTGCGATCAAGCGCGCCAAATAAGTTGCGGTGGCTTCACCCTCGAGGTTCGGGTCGGTTGCCAAAATAACTTCGGTGATCGCGCCGTCGGCAAGCCGTGCGATCAATTCGCGAATCCGCAGAGCATCTGGGCCAATGCCTTCGATCGGGCTGATGGCGCCACCGAGTACGTGGTAGCGGCCGCGAAATTCGCGGGTCTTCTCGATCGCAACTACGTCTTTGGATTCTTCAACAACACACAAGATCGTTAGATCGCGCTTTGGGTCACGGCAGATGCGGCAGTGATCTTCTTCGGCGACGTTGCCGCAGACTACGCAGAACTGGACTTTGTCTTTAACTTCGCGGAGCGCATTAGCCAAGCGCTCGACATCGATTGGGTCGCAGGCCAAGATGTAGAAGGCAATTCGCTGCGCACTTTTGGGGCCAACACCAGGCAGGCGGCCCAACTCATCGATTAGATCCTGTACTACGCCCTCATACATGTCAGTGCTCTATCTCGCCGATTTGTGTGGCCCCTAAAGCCCGTAGTGCTAGGTCTACCCCTGATGAGTCATCCATGTTTTCGTCATCCATGCTCGGAGTATCGGCCACCTGAGGGCTGGTGCGCTCGGCACCCGTTGAGGTCACGGTCGAGGCAATATCAGGTGCGAGCACTACATCGATCTTGACGTCGAGCTGCAAAACATCAAGGATCGCTTGCCGCAGGCGCTCATCGTGGCCACTTGCGCGCGCATTGTTGATCTTGTTCGCATTGTCTAGGCCAACAGCCAGCACCCCATTAACAAGCGACAGCGGGGCGGAAACACTAAAGAGCACCCATGCCACCCGCGAATATGACTTAACCGCATCCAGGACAGCTGGCCACATTGACTTGAGCTCGGGCAGCCCCACCCCACTTGCCGTTGCAGCAGCAGTAACCGGGGCGGCGGCAACTGGCTCATCAACCGCCGGTGTTTCGCTCTCCGCGGCCGTCTTACCCGTTGATGGCGCGACTTCGGACAACTTGCGAGGTCGTGACGATGGCCCCGGCCCACCAGATTGCACAGCAGATTGCGCAGCAACCAGCTGCTGGAACTCCCCGGTAGCCATCCGCCGTTCGAGTTGATCAAGGCGAGCTAAAAACCCGCGTTCATCGGCATCGGCGGCCGGTAGTAGCAATCGCGCCGCCATCAACTCAAGGTGTAGTCGCGGAGCGGTGGCCCCTTTCAGTGCACTTAGCGCTTCGCTAACGACTTCGGCTGCCCGCGCGAGTTCAGCGGCCCCGAACAGGTGAGCTTGTTCGATCTCGCGGGCCACTTGATCATCAGGTGCATCGATCAAGCCGGTTTCAACAGCCCCAGGCACATTCTGCAAAACAATGAGATCGCGCAGGCGCTCAAGTAGGTCGGTGACGAAACGACGCGGCTCATGACCGGCCTCCATAACCCGGTCAATGACGATGAATAGCGCAGCACCATCATGGGCGGCAAGCGCATCGACGGTTTCATCAAGCAAGGTGGCATCGGTCATGCCCAACTGCAAAACGGCTTCGGCGTAGGTAACACCCTCTGGGCCACTGCCAGAAATGACTTGGCCCAGTACCGAGAGGCTGTCGCGCACACTGCCGGCGCCGGCGCGAGCAATCAAGGCTAAAGCTGCGGGCTCGGCAGGGATGCCCTCGGCTTCACAGACGGTCGCCAAATGCTGCTGCAGTAATTTCACCGGCAAAAGTCGGAAGGTGTAGTTGTGGGTGCGTGAGCGAATGGTTGGCAACACTTTCTCGGCCTCGGTGGTTGCAAAGATAAACCTCACATGCTCGGGCGGCTCTTCAACCAACTTGAGCAGTGCATTGAAACCAGCTGACGAAACCATGTGGGCCTCATCGATGATGTAAATCTTGTATCGCGATGACGCCGGAGCGAACATCGCGCGTTCGCGCAGATCACGGGTATCGTCGACACCACCGTGGCTAGCCGCATCAAGTTCAATCACATCGAGTGAGCCGGGGCCATTGGCCGCAAGGTCGGTACAACTTTGGCAGACCCCGCACGGGTCAGGGGTCGGGCCTTGCTCGCAGTTAAGGGAGCGAGCCATGATCCGAGCGGTAGAAGTCTTGCCGCAGCCGCGTGGGCCTGAAAAGAGATAGGCGTGATGGACGCGGTCGTTAGTTAAGGCTCGGCGCAGCGGCCCGGTGACGTGCTCTTGACCGACTACTTCGTCCAAGGTCGCAGGGCGGTAGGTGCGATACAAGGCCATGGACACAAGCGCCACCTTAACTGCCCACTATGACGATGCTCGTGGTTGCCGGCTCGAAATTGGCGGGTGAAATACAGGGACCCCCCGCGCACCCATCAGAGCCCGCCTGCCCTTGCTGCCTTCCGGCCCTGGGGGGGTTCAGCGAGGTGACGCCGCACGAGGGGTCAGCGCCAAGGGTAACGCCGCAGCACCCGCGAACGGAATACCGGTAGCCGCATGTATCCGCAGGAACCATCACTTGTAATCTCCGGAGCGGAGGATTCGCCTAGTGGCCTATGGCGCTCGCTTGGAAAGCGGGTTGGGGGAAACCCCTCAGGGGTTCAAATCCCCTATCCTCCGCCACTGTTAAGTCCCGGGACATCATTTAATCGCAGTCCCGGGGCCGCGAAATAGCACCCGAGCCCAAGGGTGATCGCTGCCTGCTACTTGAGCGCTTGTAAAGTTCGCTCCGGTGGCGTGTCCGAGCGGCCAAAGGAGCACGCCTCGAAAGCGTGTGTGGGGGAAACTCCACCGTGGGTTCAAATCCCACCGCCACCGCCAAAATCGCGCCCGTGCCGCGATTTCCAGTTAACCCCTAGCTAGCGACGAATGGAAACTGCTGCATGGTTCCATCAGCCCAAGGTTGCTCCGTTGGCTCCAAGCGCTTTGCGCTGCGCTCGGCGTTCAGGAGGGCAGCCATGACCTGCTGGATGCCGGCATAGTTGGAGTTCCCGTAAAGGTTGACTAACTCTGCAGGGTCAGTGCTGGCGTTATACAACTCGAACTGGTCAGCTGGCGGTGCAATCTGCCCGCCGGTCGGGTTGAGTTGCTTCACTACCGTCGTCGCAACTTTGTTGCCCGGCTGGTTTGCTACACCGGCAACGATGGTCATAACGTCTTGAACATTGGGGGTAGTCCAGAACTGCGGGTTGTCCCAGTAGCGAGAGTACTTCCACCGCTCCTTTGATCCACCCGGGCCCGTGGGCAGGTAGGCGACGACAGTTTCGACGCAGTTTGGCTGATCTACCGGCTTATAGGGCAAACCGACAACAGAAACCGCGTTCGCGCCCTTGAAGGGCTGATCATCGGTCATGAAGTAGATCGGGCTTTTGTCCAACCGCGAAGGCTGGTCATCGCCTAGCAAAATGCCTGAGAGATCTTGTCCCACAAGTCGGCGTACCTGCGTATGCGACTTGCTCAACTCCTTACCGAGTGACAGCTCGTCCAAACCCGCAAGACCAAGCATCGTAGGAATGAGATCAGCATGGCTGGTCAAAGCATCACTTGTCACATGGCCGCTGAAAAGCTCTGGGTTGTGGAACATGAACGGCACGCGCAACATCTCGTCATATCCCGAGTGCCACTTTTGGAACATGCCTCCATGGGCACCGAGCATCTCGCCATGGTCGGAGAGATAAATGACGATGGTGTCGCGATACTGCTCGCGATCCTCGGTGAGAGTATCGATCACCTTGCCGATTTGCTCGTCTACATTCTTCTGCAGTTGGTAGTAGAAGCGGTGGTAAGCTTCGTCGTTGTTAAGAGGCTGAAAACCCTTCGGATACTGAGCTACGAAACTCTTCTGCGCCACCGGCTTCGCGCTGAGATCCTCATTTGACGAAGCCGTGTAGGCCGGACCAAAAAGATCCCGCGGCACATTCGAACCCACTAGCTGTTCCGCAAGGTAGAAAGAACCTTGACTGCCGGAAAGATCCCCCGCCAAACTAAGACTCCCCCAGACCGTGATGTCATGCGGATTCACAAAAGACGAGACTAAAAGCCAAGGCTTGTCACTACGACGCAAGCGCTGCAATTGGTCCGAGCCCAACTGGGCGTATACCTCGTCGCGTCCTCTGCCACCGGGGCCAGAGGAACCTGAGTTAAGTGGGTTACTCCCGTGGGGCTCGGGCCCGATGAAGCCAGTAAATCCGTACTCCTCCAGTCGTGAGGACTCTAAATAGATGTCCTCAAGATATCTATCTCGACCACCCGCATTGTTATACGAGGGCAACGGGTTGTAAGAGCCCGCCTGATAAAGATCTGCTTCTGAGATATGCCACTTGCCTTTCCAGTATGTGTCGTACCCCGCGGCGCGAAACCAGTTGCCCAAGGTTGGCACCGTGGTGGGATCTAGCCAGTAGAGATCCTGCTCAATCGCGGACTTAGCGGCACCTGAAGTCTGCGCGACGCCATGAAGGGACGGGTATTGCCCCGTGTAGATAGAGGCACGACTGGGCTGGCAGGCCGTCGACATAACGTGGTGGTGAGTGAACTCGAAGGAATTGCGACGCAGAAAGTTTTGGGTCGCTAGGTTCTGCAGTCGCCATAGTTGCAGCTCCGGCGATTCGTAGAACGGTGCGGCCCGCTGCTCATCCATCATGACGATCAAGAAGTTGGGGCGTCGCCTGAGCCGGCCGCGCGGCTTGAACTTCGGTAACGGTGCAGCTTGCGCCGCCGGCCGACTGGATGCGGCCAACCCGGCTGCGGTCACACCGGCAACGCTGGTGGCCTGCAAGAACTTGCGACGACTCAAACTCGGCTTGTTGTTCTCAGACATTTATCTAGTTACCTTTCAAGTTGGAGTCGCCCAGCGAAACAGTGCCTACCGCCAAGTCGTAAGTGAGGGTGTAGTCGAAGTAAAACGAATTTCCGGTGTTAATTGTGGGCTGACCCCGTGGAATGAGGCGCACAAGATTACGTGAGCCAGTTCTCCCCGCAATGAACTTGTGCCCAAAGAAGGCGCTCCCCGCCGCGGCTAGCTTGACCCTTGTTCCCGGTTTCACCAGGTTCGTGCTCGTATCTGGAACACGAGAGAAATCACGGCCGAGGACTCTCATCAAGGTAAACCCAGAGTCGAACCAGGTTGGGACGCACTGCTCGCGCAACACTCCGAAAGTCCAGCAGCCATCAGCTTGGTGATCATCCCAGTTATTAGCGCCGTTTATGTCCTGGCTTACATAGGGCAATCGGAAACTCATCGTGGGATCCACCGGCGGCTCGGCACCAAGTATGAGGGCACCTGGGCGACCCTTTTGGGTTCCGATATTGCGTTTGAAATGAATACTCCAGCGCAAACCAAGGGACCCGGGCATGGACTTCAAGATGTTTGTCATGTTGCCCCCGTCACCGGTGCCAAGGCCAATGATTCCGGAAATTCCGCGATTCTTCCATTGCTGGATATACGGGTTGCTCGTGTTAACGACAGAAATCGTCACCGGTTGGGTGGTGGTGACTCCACCAATGGTGACCGGCGCGGTGAAAATAGCGCCCGGGATCTTTGAGCCGCGAATTTCAGTGGTGGTGCGCTTCCCTGTTGGCTTGAGGCCAGCGGGTTTGCCGAACAGCACTAACCCCACGATGCCGGTGTCAACCATGACCGAAATTGGGGCGGCGCGACCCACGCGAACAACCAAGATGCCGTTTTGGCCACTTTTGTCAGGGGTGTCGATCGTCCGAATTGGAACAGAGACCGTAACCGGCTCCCTAGCGGACTTGCTGTCACTGTCGCTGTCATCGGCCCTGGCTGTTGGCACCGCGATGAGGCTGAAACTGATGGCAATCGCCATACCCTTGATGATGCGTCGCACTTTACGACCTTTCGTCGCCGAGATCTCGCGGTGGACTTCCTCAATAAGGAGGACGCCCTGTGACATTAACTCATCCACTCGGCAACTGCAAGAATCCCGACTCGGGTGCACCGCACTCCAATTAAAGCGGCATCAGCTGGCGCTGGGCGATGGTGAGATCTCGCTGGGTGGCTCACTTGCCGCCTCTTGAGTAGGTGCCGGCTCCGCGCTTGCGCAACCTGGTCCGGAGGTTGATGCTGATGGTGATGCCATGGCGGCGGCAATCTGCGCTTCGCCCTCGAGTTCATTAAAGGCAGCACCTACCGCCACGTCAACAATTTTTCCCGAGCGATTATCTTGAACGAGAACAGCACCGGGGAAATGGAAAGCGAGTAGTTGCGCCCGGCTAGCGCCTTTGGGGCCATAGCGGATTTCAGCCACCCCTTGAACGTTCTTGCTCATCGGGTCGTTTCCGACCTCTTGGATGATGAACCCGCGGGCTTTAAGTACTTTGGCGGTGTCGCCCGCCAACCCGATTTTATTCGTGGAGTTGTAGACCGAAACTTTGACTTTACTGCTTATCGGAAGCACCTCGGCCGGGTTCACCATTGTTGTCTCACACGGCAGCGGCTCGGCGATCGAACTTTGCGATGGATCTGCCTGCGGGGTGCCGCTGCCGCGGAAGATTAGCGACACTCCAAACCCGATGGCGAACAGCACAACGATGCCAACCAGGATGAAAATTAGTAGGCGCCAGATCGGCGTCCGGCGCCGCGGTGTCGGGCGCCGAGTTATCGAGCTCTCGCGATAGCTCATCAGGCCTCCTGCTGCATGCGGTGCGGGGATAAGAACCCTCGCACTAGCGTGCCACACTCCTCGGCCATTACCCCGCCGAGCACCTCGGGTCGGTGATTTAGCCGCCGGTCTCGCACTAAATCCCAGTTAGAGCCGGCGGCACCATACTCCGGGTTCCAGGCCCCGAAAACCAGTCGAGCCACCCGCGACAAAACCACCGCGCCCGCACACATCGGGCACGGCTCCAAGGTCACCACCAAAGTGCAGCCGGTAAGGCGCCAACTACCAAGTTTTTGTGCTGCCGCACGCAACGCCACTATCTCAGCGTGGGCCGTAGGGTCATTCAACACTTCGCGACTGTTATGCCCTTTTGCGATGATGCTCCCGGACGCATCTACGACCACTGCGCCAATTGGTATGTCACCGGCCGCACCCGCTTCGCTCGCGCAGGCAAGCGCCACTTGCATCATGTCTAGATCAAATTGTTGAGCGAGCATTAGTTCGCGCGCAGTACTGATTTCAATTGCTGGCTGAAACCAAGTCGTTTTGCAATCGCCTTTATCTGCTGATCGGGATAAAGATCCTCATCACGACAAAGCAGACCTAACTCATCTGCGTCAAGGCCGAAGTCAGCAAAGATGTTCATGTCACCAACTGGCTCGAAATCCTCAAGATCATCATCGTCAATATCGAGCCCAATCACATCGGCTGCTTCTTCGGCCAACGCCCAATCCAAAATTGCCGCCCCATCGCTGATCATCGCGCGCGAGGAGCCGGCGGCTTGGCGCACCACGATGAAATATTCATCAACCACGCCAATCAAACCAAAAACGCCACCTTCTCCTGGGAGCTGCCGCAGGGTTGATGTGAGGTCGTCCATCGAAGTGGCAACCCGCGCTGGGAGGGAAGAAGCCATCCACTGGCCCTCCTCGTGCCATACCGCGACCGCAAAGTCAATCGAGTTAGCGTCCATCTCCTGCGATCCCATGGGTAGATGGTGGCACGCCGGGTATCTTCGGCTCACGTCGACCACTACTCTCGGCGGTATGCGTACCCTCGTGATCAACCATCCCCTCGTAGCCCACAAGCTCACCCGACTTCGCCGGACTCAGACATCCTCCGCCACATTTCGCCTATTGGCTGAAGAGTTGGTCACCCTCTTGGCCTATGAAGCCACCGAGACCTTGCGCGTTCAGCCGGTTGCCATCACTACGCCGGTCGCCGACTGCATGGGCGTTGAAATGGCTGACCCGCGGCCCCTGGTCGTGCCGATCCTTCGCGCTGGCCTGGGCATGCTGAATGGAATGGTCAAATTGATGCCGACCGCTGAAGTTGGATTCCTCGGCATGGTTCGCGATGAGGATTCACTGCTCGCCACAACTTACGCTGATCGCCTGCCACATAACCTCGCCAATCGCCAAGTCTTCGTCCTTGATCCAATGCTCGCAACCGGTGGCACTTTGGTCGCGGCCATCGACTTGTTGCTCGAGAGAGGTGCGCGAGATGTCACCGCGATTTGTTTGCTAGCCGCACCCGAGGGCGTCAAGCGCCTTGAGGACGCCTACAACGATCGTGATGTAGAAGTCACGGTAGTAACCGCCGCCCTTGACTCACATCTGAACGAAAAGGGTTACATCGTGCCCGGCCTAGGTGATGCCGGTGATCGCCTCT
>CAFABK010000007.1_pt1 | contig 30022 bp, 24 predicted proteins | sample 7267871 | NCBI WGS metagenome assembly CAFABK01 (sample SAMEA6814009, study PRJEB35770) | freshwater metagenome | biome: Freshwater; feature: Freshwater reservoir; material: water | place: Czech Republic | collected 2016-04-20 | depth 30m m | reverse complement strand
AGAACTACGGTCTGGAAGATAAACGCGGCACCCAAAATTACGGCGGCGATTGAATAGACCCAGCCCATCGGTGCCACGGGGATTAAGGCTAGGGAGAAAAGCACCATAACCACGGCATAGAGCACGATATTGGTGGTGACCGTAGTTACCGGCTTAACAACCGGCAGCATTGGCACACCTGCACGCTCATAATCGTCTCGGTATTTCATAGCCAGTGGCCAGTAGTGGGGCGGAGTCCAAAAGAAGATGATCATGAACAACACGACCGGTGTCCAAGTTAGTGAACCGGTGACCGCCGACCACGCGATCAGCACCGGCATGCAACCAGCGGCGCCACCCCAAACGATGTTTTGTGAAGTGCGGCGTTTCAATATCATTGTGTAGCCAACCACGTAGAGCAAGATTGCTAGAACGGCCAGCAGGGCTGAGATGAAGTTAGCGAGCCAAACTAGGGCTACTGCACTCCCCAAACCCAAGATGACACCTTGAATGATTCCGGCTCGCACGCTTATGGTTCCCATCGCCGCCGGGCGGTGGTCGGTTCGGTGCATCAAGGCGTCAATATCTCTGTCATAGACGCTGTTAAAGGTGTTGGCGGCACCCGCGGCCAAAGTCCCGCCGATCAAAACCGCAACCACGACTTTCAGGGTCGGCAGCCCCTGAGCTGCCAAAAACATTGTCGGGATCGCCGTGGTTAACAGCAACTCAACTATTCGGGGCTTAGTCAGGGCCACATGGGCCATGAATTGCTGAACCCGGTTCAACTTTTCACTAGCGGGAGCAGCCGTCATTCCACACACGATACCGGAATGCCGCGGACAGGTGACCTGGTCTTTGGATCACTGCCCTCTCCAGTGTTCTCCATCACTAGGCTTAGGCCATGAGCGAACCGCTGAATTGGGACTCAACTGACGACGATGCCGTTCGGCATCTACGGGCCTTGGCAATGGACGCCGTCCAGAAGGTAGGCAATGGCCATCCAGGTACGGCCATGAGTTTGGCGCCGGTTGCTTACCTGCTTTTTACCCATATCTTGCGCCACGACCCGAGTGATCCAAATTGGCTCGGGCGTGACCGCTTCGTGCTCTCAGCGGGGCACTCCAGTTTGACCCTTTATTCACAGTTATTTTTGTCGGGCTATGGCCTAACGATGGACGATCTGCGCGGATTTCGGACCTGGGGCTCACGCACCCCCGGCCACCCCGAGCACGGCCATACCGCCGGTGTCGAAACCACTACCGGACCACTAGGGCAAGGGCTGTCGACAGCGGTCGGGATGGCGATGGGCGCAAGGTATGAACGCGGCCTATTTGATCCGGATACCGCGCCGGGTAAAAGCCCGTTCGACCATCGGGTCTGGGTCATAGCTTCTGATGGCGATCTCGAGGAGGGCATCACCTCGGAGGCTTCGTCACTTGCGGGTACCCAAGGGCTAAATAATCTCACGGTGATGTGGGATGACAACCACATCTCAATTGAGGGTGATACCGCCGTAGCTTTTACTGAAAATGTGGTCGCCCGCTACGCGGCCTACCATTGGGCCATCCACGAGGTGGATCGCAATGAAGATGGCTCAGTTGACGTTGCCCAGCTTTACCATGCAATGCAGGCCGCTGCCGCCGAGAAATCACGCCCTACTTTTATTCGAGTTCGCACCACCATCGGCTGGCCGGCACCGCACGCGCAAAACACCGCGAAAGCACACGGCTCGGCGTTGGGCGCCGATGAAGTCGCTGCGACCAAAGTAGTTCTAGGCCTAGACCCCAACGTGTCATTTGCTTTCCCCGACTCCTTGGTGGCAAGTGTTCGCGGCAGGCTAACCCAGCGGGTGGTGACCGCGCGCTCTACGTGGGAGGCGAGCTATCAATCGTGGCGAGCGGCACAACCTGATCGCGCAGCCTTACTTGAGCGCCTACGCGCCGGTGAGCTACCGACCGGATTCGATACTGCATTCCCCTCATATGACATTGGCAGTTCGGTGTCGACCCGCAAAGCGTCCGGTGAGGCAATCAATGCGGTAGCTGCCGTGATGCCCGAACTATGGGGTGGCTCCGCTGACCTCGCCGAATCGAACAACACCACTATCGAAGGCGGCAAGAGTTTCTTGCCAAGTTCTTCGAACGTACCGGATGCTTCACCGTACGGGCGCATCATGCATTTTGGCATTCGCGAACACGCGATGGGAGCCATTTTGAATGGAATCTCCCTTGATGGGTTAACACGCGTATTCGGTGGCACCTTCATGGTTTTCAGCGATTACATGCGGGGTGCGGTTCGCCTTGCAGCCCTCATGCAAACTGCAGTCACTTTCGTCTGGACCCACGATTCAATCGGTCTCGGTGAAGATGGTCCTACCCACCAACCGATCGAGCATCTATGGTCGCTGCGCGCAATCCCGGGCCTATCAGTAGTGCGGCCGGCCGATGCAAATGAGTCATCAGCGGCCTGGCACACCACCTTGCGTGCGCGCCGTCCGGTGGGCTTGGTCTTAACGCGCCAGAATTTGCCGACTTTGGTGTCAGCAGAACTCGCCCGCACCGGGGTGGCTAGGGGCGCATACATATTGGCCGATTCCACTAGTCCAACGGTGCTCCTCATGGCAACCGGGTCCGAAGTACAACTAGCACTACAAGCGCATTTAGCGCTTGCCGCGGACGGAATTCCCTCGCGGGTCATCTCGATGCCATGTTTGGAATGGTTCGACGAACAAGACCAGGCTTATCGAGATAGCGTGTTGCTGCCAATGGTAAAGGCCCGGGTAGCTGTTGAAGCTGGCGCTACTTTGGGCTGGTGGCGGTATGTCGGAGACCGCGGGAAAGTGATCGGCATCGATCACTTTGGCGCGAGTGCTGACCAAGCCGTGCTTTACCACGAGTTCGGCATCACCGCTGAGGCAATCGTTGCCGCTGCTAAATCAAGTCTGGGAGCGTGAGTTAATACGATGAATGCACTTGAGGCCTTGACTGATCTTGGCGTCTCGATCTGGCTTGATGATCTAGATCGTCACCGTATTACCTCCGGCAACTTGGCCGAGTTAATCGAAAGCAAGTGCGTTAGAGGTGTTACCACCAACCCGGCGATCTTTGATAAGGCAGTTTCAGCGGGTGCTGAAGCCTATGCGGCTCAGATCAGTGAGCTCACCGCTCAAGGCAAAGATGTCGACCAGATCATCCGCAGGTTGACTACCGACGATGTCCGCGCTGCCTGTGATCTATTTACCGGGCTTTGGCAGCAATCAGGTGGTGTCGATGGTCGGGTATCAATTGAGGTAGACCCACGCTTAGCGAATGACACCGCAGCGACAATCATTCAGGCGGCGGAGCTTTGGAGTCAGGTCGCCCGCCCAAATGCGCTGATCAAGATTCCGGCGACCAAGGCCGGCCTACCAGCGATTACAGAGACCATCGCCAATGGCATCAGCGTTAACGTAACTTTGATTTTCTCGGTTGATCGTTACCGTGAAGTTATTGCGGCGTATGAGGCCGGCCTCGTGCGCGCAAGGGCAGCGGGTCATGACCTGTCAAATATTCAATCCGTAGCCTCATTTTTCGTCAGCCGGGTCGATGCTGCGGTGGACGCTCAACTCGAGGCAGTGGCCACGCCCGCAGCCATCGAACTTAAAGGCGAAGCTGCCCTCGCCAACGCCAGGCTCGCCTGGGTTGCCTATGAGGAGGCCCTCGCCACCGCGGGCTGGGCCGAACTCGCGGGCGCCGGTGCCAACCCGCAGCGTCCGCTCTGGGCCTCAACCGGGGTCAAGGACCCACACTACGACGACACCCGTTATGTCATCGATCTTGCGACCGCGGGCTGTGTCAACACCATGCCTGAGGCCACCTTGAACGCCGTCGATCAACATGGCCAGGTAATCGGCGATACCGTGCGCGGCACCGGCCCCGCCGCGGCCGCGGTTTGGCAATCCCTTGCCACGCAAGGCATCGACCAAGACTCCGTGTGCGACAAACACGAAATTGAAGGGGTGCAGAAGTTCATCGACTCCTGGGAACAACTACGTACCACCGTTGAGAATGCGATGCAGGGATCGTAATGAAAGTTGAAATTGGCAACCCGCTACGAGATCAACTAGACCATCGACTCCCCAGGGTCGCCGGCCCGTGCGGGATGGTTTTGTTCGGAGTTACCGGCGACCTCGCTACCAAGAAAGTGATGCCGGCAATTTATGACCTGGCCAACCGCGGGCTTCTACCACCTGGTTTTGCGCTTGTTGGTTTCGCTCGGCGCGATTGGGCGGATGAGGACTTCGCTAAAATTGTGCACGACGCTGTTCGTGAGCATTCGCGAACCCCATTTCGTGAATCCACCTGGAAGCAGCTTTCAGAAGGTATTAGATTCGTGGCGGGAGACCTGGCCGACCCCGCCGCCTACCAAGAGTTAAGTGCGGCGGTTGCCGATTTAGATGCCACTCGAGGCACCAGAGGTAACCATGCTTTTTATCTGTCGATTCCGCCCGGGTTATTCCCGGTTGTTCTTGAACACCTAAAGGCATCGGGACTTGCAGATAGTCGGGAAGACGCTTGGCGGCGAGTGGTAATCGAAAAGCCATTCGGCCATGACCTAACCAGTGCGACCGCTCTCAATAACCTGGTAGGCGAGGTGTTTCCGTCAGGGTCAGTTTTTCGGATTGACCACTATCTGGGCAAAGAGACCGTTCAGAACATCTTGGCCGTACGCTTCGCTAACGTGATGTACGAGCCGCTGTGGAACTCAAACTATGTGGATAATGTGCAGATCACCATGGCCGAGGATATCGGTATTGCCGGGCGTGCCGGCTACTACGACGGTATTGGCGCTGCACGCGATGTAATCCAAAACCACCTATTACAACTCCTCGCACTAACCGCCATGGAGGAGCCACTCTCCTTTACCTCGCGTGATGTGCGACTGGAGAAAGAAAAAGTTTTATCGGCGATCAAATTGCCGAGGAAAATTGATCTCCACACCTCCCGAGGGCAGTACACCTCCGGCTGGCAGGGCGGAATACCGGTAAAAGGTTACCTGGAGGAAGACGGGATTTCACCCACCTCAATAACTGACACCTACGCAGCGGTTCGTTTAAATGTGGAAAACCGGCGCTGGGCAGGAGTTCCATTTTATCTCCGCACAGGTAAACGGCTTGGGCGTCGGGTCACCGAAGTCGCTGTTGTTTTCAAACGTGCCCCACATCTGCCATTTGCAAGTGCCGCCGTTGAAGAACTCAGCAATAACGCCTTCGTATTCCGCATCCAGCCCGATGAGGGCATCACCGTCAAATTCGGATCCAAGGTACCGAACACTTCTTCGGTAGAAGTTCGCGATGTGACGATGGATTTCCAATACGGTGATTCATTCGTTGATTCGAGCCCGGAAGCCTACGAGCGCTTAATCCTTGACGTGCTCTTAGGTGATCCACCGCTGTTCCCGAGGCCGCGCGAGGTTGAACTAGCCTGGACCATCTTGGATCCGGTTCTTGATCGCTGGGCCGAGCAAGGGCAACCCGACCAATACGTAGCAGGTGGTTGGGGGCCGCACTCGGCCGACGAGATGATCAAGCGCGATGGCCGCACTTGGCGGCGGCCATGATCAGACTTGAGGACACCAGCGGCGGGGCCGTTGCCGCGACCATAAATCAGGAGCGAAACCGCCTGGGCTCCTCGCCCACCGGAATGGTCCTGACTTTGTTAATCATGGCCACTGAGGAGACGCAGGCCGATGCCACCGCCGCTGCGGTGGCCGCTGCGCGCCTGCATCCAATGCGCATAATCACCATGGTTCCAAGGCCTACCGACCCAAATACCTGCCTAGATGCGGACATCTCGGTTGGGGGTGATGATGGCCCGGGTGAAGTTGCCATCCTGCGGCTGCGGGGTCTTCTCGCCGAACACGCAAATTCCGTGGCCGTACCGCTCTTACTCTCAGACACTCCGGTGGTCGCCTACTGGCCTGGTGTTGCGCCCAGGGTGCCCGCCGATGATCCAATTGGTCGGCACGCGCAGCGGCGCATCACCGATGCAGCAGGTGCCCTGGACCCATTACGTGAACTACTCACCCTTCGGCAGGGCTACCATCCAGGCGATACCGACCTCGCATGGACCCGCCTCACCCCATGGCGATCAGCTCTCGCCTCGGCCCTCGATCAACCATTCGGGACAATTACCGGTGCGAGTGTTTCAGGTGAGCGCGGCAATCCCAGCGTGCCGCTATTGACTTCTTGGCTGCACCGTCGCCTGGGAGTACCAGTGATTCGCAACAGTGATGATGGTCCCGGGCTCACTGAAGTAACGCTGCTAGCCGGTGCCGATAAAATTTCGATCAGTCGCAAAGAGGGTGGGGTCGCAACACTTTGCTGTTCAGGGCAACCAGACACCACCGTTGTGCTGCCCCGGCGCGACCTAGCAGCCCTGCTATCCGAAGAGCTTCGGCGCCTTGACCCCGATTTTACTTATGAGAAAGCAATTGCGGGGGTTAGTGATTCGGATTGCAAGGCGTGAATGCTGTTGAGGTCATTCGACACCAAAATGCCCAATCCCTTGCTGACGCTGTAGCAGCGCAACTAATCACCCACATCGTCGAAACTCAATATTCTGGGGTACGCCCGCACATTGTCTTAACCGGTGGCGGAATTGGCACCGCTGCCTTGGCGTCAATTGCAAAGGGCCCCGGTCTAAATTCCGTAGATTGGGAGTTGATCGAGATTTGGTGGGGCGATGAAAGGTACTTACCCTCGGGCGACCCTGAACGCAATGAAAGCGCCGCTCGCGCCGCATTATTAGATTTCGTGCCTATCCCTCCGCGGAATTTACACGTAATTGCCGGCCCCGACACCACCGCGGACGCCGAAACCTCGGCCGCGGCTTATGCCGATGAACTCGAACGGTACCGCCGCCCCGAAGACCATGCTCCAGTGCCAAGTTTTGCGGTGATGCTTCTTGGAATCGGGCCCGATGGTCACGTAGCATCACTGTTTCCGGAGCATCCAGCATTACATGATGACAGGGCGGTCACGGCGGTGCACGGCTCACCGAAGCCGCCGTCAACGCGCATCACCATGACGCTGCCAACAATTAGCGCAGCACGCGAGGTTTGGGTCTTAGCAAGTGGAACCGAAAAAGCTGCAGCCATTAGATTGGCACTCGACCCCGCGGCGGGCGTTCTGCAGGTTCCGGCCGCTGGTGCCCGGGGTCGCGAGCGCACCCTTTTCCTGATTGACGAGCAAGCCGGAGCGAAATTGCCACCGGGCCTTAGCCGCACAACCGCCTAGTCGCCCGGAGTCCGCCAACACTATGGGCGGATTTTCTCCATGGCCTCGGCTAAAATGGCGGCGCCATCTTTATCTGAACGGCGCTCTTTCACATAGGCCAAGTGGGTCTTATACGGCTCAACCTTCGGTGGCAAAGGCGGATTGGCCTCATCGGGCCCGGCCGGCAGGCCACAGCGTGGGCAGTCCCATTCTTCAGGGATCACCGCATCGGTAGCGAAACTGGGCTTTGACTCATGCCCACGGCAGCACCAAAAAGACACCCAGATGCGCGGAGCAGCTTCGCCGCGTTCGGCTTCACCCATTGGGCCCGCACCGACACGGCTACCACGAATTGCACTGCCACCCGCCACAAGAATTCCCTTCGAAGTTGCGTTAACTGCCGGTACGAACAAGTAGCCCAACGGCGATTACGCTCGCCGCCCAGACCAGGCCTAATCCAACGGTCAATCGGTCCAGGTTGCGCTCAGCAACGCTAGACCCGCCAATTGACGAACTAACTCCCCCGCCGAAAAGATCCGAGAGCCCCCCGCCTTTGCCGCGGTGCAGCAAAATTAGGACAATCAGTAAGACGCTGGTGATCACCAAAATTACGGCTAGGGCAATCGTCAGGATGGCAATCATGGCTTGAGGATACGCGGTGGTTAAGCGGCCGGTTCGGCTGGGTGCAACCGATACCGAATGATGCCGACAAAGTCATCGGGGTCGATACTTGCCCCGCCAACCAAGGCGCCGTCGACATCTGGGTGGGCCATGATCCCCACCACATTGCTCGATTTGACCGACCCGCCGTAGAGGACCCTAACTTCAGCGGCCGGTTGCTTACCCCACTGGTCGGCAATCCGGCCCCTGATCGCCGCACAGACCTCCTGAGCGTCCTCCGGGGTGGCGATCTCCCCGGTGCCAATTGCCCAAACCGGTTCATAGGCGATCACTATGGAGGCGACCTGCTCGGCGGTTAGACCCAACAAGGAGCCGTCAAGTTGCTCAAGTACATGGGGTACTGCACTACCGTTTTGTCGAACTTCGAGGTGCTCACCCACACAGACGATCGGAATGATGCCGCTACGCAGGGCGGCCTTGGCTTTGGCGTTAACAATCTCATCTGTTTCATCGTGATATTGACGGCGCTCGCTATGGCCCACGACGGCAAATGAACAGCCCAATTTAGCCAGCATTGCGCCCGATATCTCACCGGTGAAGGCGCCTCCATCCCTAGCTGAAATATCCTGCGAACCGTACAAGAGCTCGTATTTATCGCCGTCAATTAGCGTCTGCACTGAACGAATATCAGTGAATGGTGGGAGCACAACGACGTCAACCGCAGCGAAGTCCTGATCATTAAGGGCGTAGGCCAACTTCTGCACCAGCGCGATGGCTTCGAAGTGGTTCATATTCATTTTCCAGTTGCCAGCCATCATTGGCTTGCGGTCTGCCACGATCATTGCCCTTCGTCGAGAACGGTGATCCCAGGCAAGATTTTGCCCTCGAGAAACTCCAAACTGGCACCACCACCGGTGCTGATGTGGCTAAAAGATGACTCATCCAGGCCAAGCATACGAATCGCCGCGGCCGAGTCGCCGCCACCTACAACACTCATGCCCGGTGAGGCCGCGATGGCCTCGGCCACCGCTTTGGTCCCGGCCGCGAATGGTGCGAGTTCAAATACCCCCATCGGTCCGTTCCAGACAACCGTGCCGGCATCGGCGATCTTCTCGGCGAACAGCGCCGCCGACTTTGGCCCGATATCCAGGCCCCGCCAGCCACTTGGTATCAACTCACTGGGTACGCATTCGACTTTTGCATCAGCACTGAAAGTATCCGCTATCACCACATCAATCGGTAGCAGTAACTCAACTCCTGAAACTTTAGCCTGCGCGATGAAGCCTTTGACCCTTTTGACCTGATTCGCCTCCAGCAGTGAATCCCCGACCTCATAGCCCAAAGCCGCCAAGAACGTGAAGGCCATTCCGCCACCAATAAGTATTCGATCAACGCGAGAAATTAAGTTGCCGATAACGGCGAGCTTGTCACTGACTTTTGAGCCCCCTAGAACTACTACGTATGGTCGAACCGGGCTAGCCAACAAGGCGCGGAAAACCTGCGTTTCCGAGACCACCAAACGCCCACCGGCACATGGCATCAATCTGGCAATATCGGTGACCGACGCTTGCTCGCGATGAACCACTCCAAAGCCATCTGAAACATAAATTTCACCAAGTGCGGCGAGCTCACGGGCAAGCTCTTGCCGTTCAGCGACACTCTTGCTCGTTTCACGCGAATCAAACCGAATGTTCTCCAAAAGCACCACGACACCAGGGTTCATTGCCGCGATGAGGGATTGGGTGTTGGGGCCGGTGATATCGGTACCAAGTTGCACCTCGCAGCCAAGTAGTTCACCTAACCGGGTTGCCACCGGCGCCAGGCTGAGCTCGGACTGGGCCACCCCTTTCGGACGCCCAAGATGCGCAATCACTACGACCTTGGCACCGGCCGCTCGAAGCTCGCCAATTGTTAGCAAACTGGCACGAATTCGGCCGTCATCGGTGATCACCCGCTCGCCAGTTTCTCCCGTAGCGAGCGGAACATTTAGATCTGACCGGACAAGAACCACTTTCCCGGCGACATCTAAGTCGTCGAGGGTGCGCATACCTACCCGCCTAAAGGGAGGAGCCGACGAACGCGGTGAGGTCAACCAAGCGATTGCTGTAGCCCCACTCATTGTCGTACCAGCCGACAACCTTGGCCAAGTTGCCATTGACATATGTCAAACCTGAATCGAAGATACAAGAGGCCGGATCCGTAACAATGTCACTCGACACTATTGGGTCCTCGGTGTAGACCAAGATTCCTTTGAGTGGTCCAGCTGCTGCTGCTTGAATAGCAGCGTGTATTTCCTCCTTCGTGGCCGCAGTCTTCAATTCAACGGTCAAGTCGGTCGCTGAGCCAGTTGGTACCGGCACTCGCATTGCATAACCGTCGAGCCGGCCCTTCAACTGTGGCAGCACCAAACTGATGGCCTTGGCCGCCCCGGTACTCGTTGGGATCATGTTGATCGCTGCCGCACGCGCGCGACGCAGATCACTGTGTGGGTAGTCGAGAATGCTTTGGTCGTTGGTGTAGGCGTGAATGGTTGTCATCAAGCCGCGCTCAATTCCGAATGAGTCATCAAGAACTTTGGCCATCGGCGCTAGGCAATTGGTTGTGCACGAGGCGTTGGAAATGATGTTATCGGTAGCCGGGTTGTATTTGTCTTCGTTAACGCCCATCACAATCGTGATGTCCTCGCCCTTGGCCGGAGCGCTGATGATTACCTTCTTAGCCCCGGCGGCAAGGTGCTTACCTGCTGCTGCTGCGTCAGTGAAGAACCCGGTTGACTCAATGACGATATCCGCTCCAACTTTGGCCCAGGGCAATGCGGCAGGGTCGCGCTCAGCGAAGACCGGGATGGTTATGCCATCGACGATGATGGCACCGTCAACCGCTTGAACTTCTACGCCGATTCGCCCCAAGATGCTGTCGTACTTCAATAGGTGGGCAAGGGTCTTGGTGTCGGTCAGGTCATTGATTCCGACTATTTGAATATCGGCTCCGCTAGCGCGAAGTGCGCGATAAAAGTTTCGGCCGATGCGCCCGAACCCGTTTATGCCAACCTTGATGGTCACTAGAACTCCTCGGTCGATTAACTTTGGGACAGAAACCTTAATGTAAGCGAAACGAATGCTACCGGCCTTTAAGAGTCTTCATCATCTGGGCCGAGTGCCGATTCGGTGTCCGGAATCCCTAGATCACTCGCCCGTTTATCGGCTAGCGCCAAGAGCCGGCGAATGCGACCAGCGATGGCGTCCTTGGTCATCGGCGGGTTGGCCAAGGCTCCTAGCTCTTCCAAGCTGGCCTGTTGGTGTTCAAGGCGTAAACGCCCGGCGACGGCCAAGTGATCAGGGACCTCATCACCGAGAATTTCCAAAGCCCGCTGCACTCGGGCCCCGGCTGCCACCGCGGCACGGGCCGAGCGGCGGAGGTTGGCATCATCAAAATTAGCCAGCCTGTTTGCGGTGGCCCGCACCTCACGGCGCATGCGCCGTTCTTCCCAGGCCATCATTGATTCATGGGCACCAAGGCGGGTAAGCATCGCCCCGATCGCATCGCCATCGCGAATCACCACGCGATCAACCCCGCGCACCTCGCGCGATTTGGCCGGTATCCCAAGCCTTCTGGCCGCACCCACCAATGCCAATGCCGCCTCCGGGCCCGGGCAGGTGATTTCAAGTGACGAAGACCGGCCCGGTTCGGTTAAAGAACCGTGCGCCAAGAATGCCCCTCGCCAAGCAGCCTCGCACTCGCCTACCCCACCGGAAACGATGACCGGCGGTAGCCCACGTACTGGGCGACCGCTGGCATCAACGATGCCGGTTTGCCGCGCAAGTGCCTCACCGCCTTCAACCACCCGAACTAAATAGCGCGAGCTTTTGCGTAAACCACTTGGTTGCACGACGACGATTTCACTCTCGTGGCCATAGATATCGAAAAGATCCTTCTTAAGGCGTCTAGCGGTTGCTCCGGTGTCGAGATCGGCTTCAATGACAATATGGCCCGCCACTAAGTGCAAGCCTCCGGCGAACCGCAAGATAGTTGCAACCTCGGCCTTGCGGCAACTCGCCTTGTTGATCTCAACCCGGCTGAGTTCATCTTTTACCGCCGCAGTCATTGCCATGGTGCGTATCTTGCCATGTATCGCAAGGACCGTTGGTCGGTACCGACTTTCGCCTTCAAAGCACCGATCCGATAGCCACCGCGAGGCGGTCAGGATCATGCTCACCGCGGCGGGTGCCGCGCGGGTAGGTAAGGGTATTTAATACCAGTTCAGCGCCAATTCGTTCGCAACTTCTGGTAAGTGCACCTAGGTCGTCGACGTGGCCAGAATCTGCGATCACCACATCAATGGTTAAAGCTGGGACCAGATCGGCGAGAACCACCAAATGACGCGCAACCGAGAGTCCCGACATTTCGGTGTCACTACTTGGATCCAAATTCAGCACGAGAATTCTTTTAGCAGCACTTTCTGTTATCGCAACTGCTAATTCGGGAAGTAATAGATGCGGCATTACCGAGGTGTACCAAGAGCCCGGCCCCAGCACAATGACATCAGCGCGCGCGACCGCTTCAATGGCCTCCGCGCAAACAGGTGCATTAGCGGGTTCGATCCGAATACCCACGATGGTGCCCGGTGTGGTCGCGACCGCCACCTGACCTCGAACAATTGCAATATGCCCCGGATTCGTCCGGTCCAGCCCCTGTACATCAGCAATGATCTGCAAGGGCGCGGTGCTGCAGGGTAAGACCCGGCCCTGTGCCTCAAGTAGGGCGCCAACCCAGTCCAACCCAATCACCGGGTCATTGGTTTGTTCCCATAGTGCGCAAATCAGCAAATTTCCAATGGAGTGGCCGCTCAAATCGCCTTCACCACCGAAACGGTGCTGCACCACCTGGCTCCATGTCCGGCCCCAAGTGTCGTCAGCACATAGGGCAGCAAGGGCCATCCGCAAATCCCCCGGGGGGAGCACGCCGAATTCCTCGCGTAACCGGCCGCTGGAGCCACCATCATCCGCCACACCGACAACGGCCGTGATTTGATCAGTGAGTCGGCGCAGGGCTCTTAAAGTGGCGGCCAATCCGTGGCCACCGCCTAGCGCGACGACGCGTGGACCGGCCCCCTCAAAAGCCAAGACACCTCGTTTACTCACTCGCGACCTAGGTCCCGGTGCACCACGAGGGTTTCAATCCCATCAGTACGAAGTCGGGAGGCCAACTCTTCGGAAATCGCGACACTTCGATGCTTACCCCCGGTGCATCCGACAGCGATTGTCACATACCGTTTTCCCTCTTCAACGTATCCGGGCGCAATAACCCCAACCAGCTGCGTATATAGCTCCAGAAAAGTCTGCGCAGCCGGCTGCCCTAACACCGTGTTTGAAACCGGTTCGTCAAGTCCATTAAGAGGCCTCAACTCGGCCGTCCAGTGCGGATTTGGCAAAAATCGCACGTCGGCAACCAAATCTGCATCCACCGGGATACCGTATTTAAACCCGAATGACATGACGGTGGCATGCAGAGTCATTACATCCTCATGCCCGAATGCGGCCTCAATCTTGCGGCGCAAATCATGAACATTTAGCGCCGTGGTATCAATTACTACGTCAGCGATTGCTCGCATATCTCCGAGCGCGATGCGCTCTGCAGTCAGGCCGTCGGTAATTCGCAAGCTGCCTTGCAGTGGGTGCGGTCGCCTAGAACTTTCGAAGCGACGAACTAGTGACTCATCGGATGACTCCAGAAAAAGAGTCCGAACCGGAATCCCCTCCCGACCTAATGACTCAAGGGTACGGTTGAGATCACGGAAGAACGACTTACCGCGCACATCTACGACGACTGCGATCCGCGAAATATCTTCACTACCGCGGGCTAACTCAACAGCTTGCTGCAACATGGACGGAGGTAGGTTGTCGATGACAAACCAACCAATATCTTCAAGCACATGTGCTGCCGTAGACCTTCCAGCACCAGACATCCCGGTAACCAGAACCACATCGAAGCTGCCTGAGTCAGCACTAACCATCCGTGTTCACGACCCCTCCTTGGGTATCAAGTTGTGTCTGATCATTTAGCGCTGCAGCAATTGTCGCAGCAAGTACCGGGCCAATGCCAGCAACCGTACTTAATTCAGCGCTAGACGCCGCCCGTAGCGCACGCACGCTCCCAAAATGTCGAAGCAAGGCCTTAGCTCGGACCGGGCCCAGCCCCGCAATATCGTCAAGGGCACTGGCCGTCGAACGCTTACCGCGACGCTTTCGATGCAGTCCGATGGCCGTGCGGTGCGCCTCATCGCGCACCCGTTGGAGTAGGTACAAGGCCTCACTGGTTCGAGGAAGGATGACCGGGTCAGGGTCATCGGGAAGCCACACCTCTTCGAGGCGCTTGGCCAAACCGATCACTGGCACATCGGTTACTCCAGCCGCCATCAACGCATCCTGTGCCGCCCGTACCTGTGGTTGACCGCCATCGATCACCAATAGCCCCGGCGGGTAGGCGAAAAGGCGCCTTTGTTCGTCGGCTGGTGCATCCACGATTTCATCATCACGTGACTTAAATCGCCGGGCCACCACCTCTGCCACCGCACCGGTGTCATCTGCCGTGACCGTCTTAATGATGAAGGTTCGGTAGTCACGTTTCTTCGGCAAGGCGTCCTCGAAGACCACCAAGGACGCAACGGTGTCTTGGCCCTGCAAGGTCGAGATATCAATACATTCGATCCGCAAGGGTGCGTCGGCCAAGCCCAGCGCCTCCTTCAGCTCCTGCAGGGCCTTGCTCCGCGCAGAAATATCCGAGGATCTCCGCAACTTATGAAGCGTCAACGTGTGTTGCGCATTGGCGGCAGCTGTCTCCATTAACGCTCGCTTATCGCCGCGCTGTGGTACGCGTACCGATACTGCTGAACCGCGTTTTTGCGTGAGCCACGCCTCCCACACGCTATTGGACTCTAATGCTACAGAAATCAATACTTCACGGGGAATATCGATTTCGTCATCGTAGATTCGTTGCAGTACTCTCCCCAGATAGCCGCTGCTAGTGATCTCCTCAGACTTCTCAAGAATGAAGCCCCGCTCACCACGAATCCGGCCGTCGCGCACATGGAAGATTTGGACTCCGGCTTCAAGTGTGTCTTCGACCATCGCCACGACATCTGCATCAGTGCCATCCGCGAAGACAACGGCATTGCGCTCCATGACTGCCCGAAGTGCTCCGGCCCTATCTCGCAAGCGGCCGGCTTCCTCATAACTTTGTGATTTCGAGGCGGCCAGCATTGAACGCTCAAGGTCTCTGATAAACGACTCGCCCTGCCCTGCCATAAATGAGCAGAAGTCATTAACCAGCACTCGATAATCCGCGGGGCTGATTCGGTCTACGCATGGAGCACTGCACTTGCCGATGTACCCGAGTAGGCATGGGCGCCCCACCTGCTTGGCCCTCCGATAGACCCCGTCACGGCAGGATCTAATGGGGAATACTTTCAATACCTGATCAAGGGTGTCGCGGATCGCCCAAGCGTGGGCGTAAGGGCCGAAGTACCTCGTGCCTTTTCGCTTGGCCTCCCGCACAACTGAAACCCGCGGATACTCCTCACCAACGGTCACCGCAAGATATGGGTATGTCTTGTCATCACGAAATTTTACATTGAAGCGCGGGTCGAACTCTTTAATCCAGGCAAACTCAAGAGTCAGTGCCTCAACCTCGGTACCGACCACCACCCAGTCAACGCTCATTGCACTTTCCACCAGTGATCGTGTTCTGGAGTGCAGCGTTTCCGGATCGGCGAAATAGCTACCCAACCGCGACCGCAAGTTAGTCGCTTTACCAACGTAAATGACGCGCCCGCGCACATCACGGAAGCGATAAACCCCAGGGACAGTGGGGATATTTCGCGGGCGTGGCGGGGTCACAAGGCTTGACGTTAGCCCAAGGACTAATTACGCCAGGACGATGCTGTCGCCCTGCACCGTGATGGAGGCAGCCGTCAGCCCTTGCACAGCCGGGCCTTGCACCACGGCGCCATCATCGGCCGAAAACAGTGAGCCGTGGCACGGACAAACAATTTGGTTTTCCGCCACCTCGGAAACTAGGCAGCCCTGATGCGGGCAAATCGCGGTAAAAGCCTTGAAAGTGCCAGCGACCGGATGGGTAATTACGATCGGTGGTTCGGGGACAATCACTCCTCCACCAACGGGTACCTCACTTACCGCTGCCAATGCCCCCGACACCGGTGCGGCCGGCGCCTCGGTTGCCGGTGCGGCCGGCGCCCCGGTAGTCGGTGCGCCAGTGGCCGCTTCGGTTGCAGTTGAATCTGCTCCGCCGCAAGCCGCCAAGGCCCCACCTGCAAGTACCAAGCCGCCCGCGGTCAAAATCGCGCGGCGCTGCACATCTACCTGATCGGTTTCCATGATTTCTCCTTCGTCGTCAGCCGGCCTTGGACCTCTTAAGTTTAGGTGCAGGGATACCAAGTCGCTCGCGGAGAAAATCACCGGTAAAACTACCCGCCGTTGTCGCTACGGATTCCGGGGTTCCGGTTGCTATCACCATCCCACCACCTGATCCACCTTCGGGCCCCATGTCGATTACCCAGTCGGCCGTCTTGATGACATCGAGATTATGTTCAATGACAACCACGGTGTTGCCCTTGTCAACGAGTGACTGCAGCACACCGAGTAATTTGCGGATATCCTCGAAGTGCAGTCCGGTGGTTGGCTCGTCGAGCACGTAGATGGTGCGCCCGGTGGAGCGCTTTTGGAGTTCAGCAGCCAACTTCACCCGCTGTGCCTCACCACCGGACAGGGTCGGTGCTGACTGCCCCATCCGCACATAACCCAGCCCGACATCCACGAGGGTTGACAGGTGCCGGGCAATCGGTGGCACGGCCGCGAAAAACTCAAGGGCTTCTTCAATCGGCATATTGAGCACATCCGAGATGGTCTTGCCCTTGAAATGCACCTCGAGTGTTTCGCGGTTGTATCGCGATCCAAGACACACTTCACAGGGCACATATACATCGGGCAGGAAATTCATTTCAATTTTGATGGTGCCATCACCAGAACAGGCCTCGCACCGCCCGCCCTTGACATTGAAACTAAAGCGCCCCTGCAAGTACCCGCGCACCTTTGCCTCGGGGGTCTCTGCGAATATCTTGCGTACGTGATCGAAAACCCCGGTGTAAGTTGCCGGGTTGCTGCGCGGGGTGCGACCGATCGGGCTCTGATCAACATGCACCACTTTGTCAATATGCTCAAGCCCGGTGACCTTCTTGTGCTTACCCGGCACCAACCGTGCCCCGTTTAGATCACGGGCCATCACATTAAACAAAACATCATTGACAAGGGTTGATTTACCCGACCCACTTACTCCAGTTACGGCAATCATGGTGCCCAGCGGAAAGTCAACTGTTACGTTACGCAGATTGTGTTCAGCCGCTCCATGCACGGTAATAACCCGTTCGGAGACCGGCCGCCGAACCATTGCCACGTCGATACCGCGAGCACCCGATAAGTATTGTCCGGTGATTGACGCGGGCTCGGCAAGTAAATCCTCGAGGGTGCCGCTGACCACGATTTCACCACCGTGCTCACCGGCGCCCGGCCCGATGTCGACGATCCAGTCGGCGGCGCGAATAGTGTCCTCATCGTGCTCGACAACGATCAGCGTATTACCTAAATCCCTAAGCCTGATCAGAGTTTCAATCAACCGGTGATTATCACGCTGGTGCAACCCAATACTTGGTTCATCAAGCACGTATAAAACCCCAACCAGCCCTGAGCCGATTTGCGTTGCTAGCCGAATCCGCTGGGCTTCGCCTCCGGCTAAGGTACCGGCTGGGCGATCAAGTGACAGGTAATGTAAACCGACATCTATCAAAAATTGGAGCCGCTCATTCACCTCTTTGAGCACCCGCGTAGCAATCGTGGCATCGCGCTTGGAGAGCTTTAAACCGATTAAAAGCTCTGCCATCTTGCCGATTGGTAATCCGGCGATCTCGGCGATCGAGTGTCCGCTGATTGTCACTGCCAGTGACAAAGGCTTGAGCCGGGCGCCATCGCAAGCCGCACAAGGTACTTCACGCATGAATCCCTCGAAGCGCTCTCTGGAGGCGTCGCTGTCCGATTCTGAGTGGCGCCGCTCGATGTATGGGATCACACCTTCGTAGGTTGTGTAATAGGAGCGCTGACGGCCGTACCTATTGCGATACTTGACATGCACTTCGGTGTCGTGGCCATAGAGCAGCGCCTTTTTTGCGCGGGCCGGTAATTTCTGCCACGGGCAGTCCATATCGATATCAAGTTCTTCACACAATGTCTCGACAAGTCGCTTGAAATAATCGGACACATTGCCACCCGCCCAGGGTGCGATGGCTCCTTCGCGCACACTCAACTCACCATTTGGCACCACTAATTCGGGCTCGACTTCGCGCCGAGTACCCAAACCGGTGCACTCTGGGCAGGCCCCGAAAGGTGAGTTGAAAGAGAAGGACCGCGGCTCAAGCTCCTCGAATGAAACACCGCATTTCATGCAGGCAAGGTGCTCACTAAATATTCGTTCGCGGTTGGGATCCTTCTCGGATAGATCAATGAAGTCAAGAACAACAACCCCACTTGATAGGCGCAGCGCCGTCTCCACAGAATCCGTCAAGCGTTGACGCGACTCAGCTTTAACCGCGAGGCGGTCTACCACCACATCAATACTGTGCTTTTCTTGTTTTTTAAGTATTGGCACCTCATCTAGGCCGACTACGACACCATCAACGCGCACCCGCGAGTACCCCTGCGACTGCAGTTGCCTGAACATCTCGCTGTACTCACCCTTGCGCTCACGCACCACCGGCGCCAGCACCTGAAACTTGGCGCCCGCGGTTAATCCAAGAACCTGATCGACGATTTGCTGGGGCGCCTGTCTCGCGATTGCTGAACCGCAGTCTGGGCAGTGAGGCTTGCCGATACGGGCATATAGCAGCCGCAAGTAGTCATAAACCTCAGTGATAGTGCCAACGGTTGATCGTGGGTTACGCGATGTTGACTTCTGGTCAATTGAGACCGCCGGCGATAGCCCCTCGATGAAATCCACATCGGGCTTGTCCATCTGGCCCAAAAACTGGCGAGCGTAAGCAGAAAGGCTTTCGACATATCTACGCTGGCCTTCAGCAAAGATCGTGTCAAAGGCGAGACTGGATTTTCCGGACCCTGATAGGCCGGTGAAGACAATGAGGGAGTCGCGCGGTAACTCCAGCGAGACGTCTTTAAGGTTGTGCTCGCGGGCACCGCGAACCACCAACTGGTCTGGCACTAGGAAGCCTCCGGCGAATCGGGTTTCCGCCTTGAATTGGACGGAGACGTAAATGTATACCGGAAAGGTAAAAGTTGGCGGCCCCGCCGATGTCCACGAGCTGCCCTACCTCATTATCAGCAAGCTCGCTGTGGGGCCCTACAACAACAATGCGTACCTCCTTCGCTGTCGGCGAACAGGGGTTCAGCTCCTAATTGACGCCCCGAGTGAACCAGTGCAGCTTCTTGCACTCATTGGAGCCGACGGCCTCCAGACCGTGATTACCACCCATAGCCACCTTGACCACTGGGGAGCACTTGCGGAGGTGGTTGCAGCCACCGGCGCTCAAACGGCTGCACACGTACTCGACGCACCCGATATCCCGGTCCCAACCGATCGACTGCTGGTTGATCAAGATGAAGTCGCTTTTGGGGACTGCACCCTGACCGCCATCCACCTGGTCGGGCATACCCCCGGGTCGATTGCCCTTCTCTACCGTGATCCAGATGGCCCCCCACACCTATTTACCGGTGACTCTCTATTCCCGGGCGGGGTTGGCAATACCGAGAAAGATGCGGTCCGCTTTACCTCGCTCCTAGGTGATGTGACCACGAAACTTTTCGACCGCTTACCCAATGAAACGTGGGTCTACCCCGGCCACGGCCATGACACCGATATTGGTAGCGAGCGACCCAATTTAGCCACTTGGCGTGAGCGCGGCTGGTAAACATTATTGGCGCTGGCCTCGTCGATCTCGCGCGCCTAGTTAGTCGGGGGATTTGGTGCGCAAGCTCGCGACAATGGTAATGCTGAGCACTGCAACTATAAAAAACAATGAGAACCAAACAGGTATTAGTGGAACTGGTATCTCGGTGGTTGCATGAATGGCCTCAAGAACTAACTTGACGCCAATGAACGCCAAGATTATCGCCAAGCCCTTGTTCAAGTGATGTAGCTTGCCGAGGAATCCCTTGAGCAGGAAAAATAATTGGCGTAGGCCCATCAGGGCAAAGGCATTAGCTGCAAATACGAGATAGGCCTCACTGGTTATCCCGAATACCGCCGGGATACTGTCCAGCGCGAAGAGCAGATCGGTGGTACCGATGGCAATCATCACCATGGCCATCGGCGTTAGCATCCGGTGACCATCAATACGCACAGTTAGCGCCGTGCCGTGAAACTCAGTGGTGGTCGGAAACCTTCGGCCGACAAAACGTACAAATCCATTGCCTTCAGGGTCAGGGTCACCACCCTTATCCGTCCAGACTTTATAGGCTGTATAAAACAAGAAGGCACCAAAAAGGAAAAATACGCCGGTGAATCGGGCAATAAGTTCGGCGCCAATGATGATAAGAACGGCCCGCAGGATCAGCGCAATTACAATTCCCACTAGCAATACTCGATGCTGGTGCACGTCTGGTACCGCGAAGGCCGTCATGATGATCAAGAAGACGAAAAGGTTGTCAACACTAAGTGAATACTCGGTCAGGTATCCGGCCGTGAACTGCCCAGCGAAAGACCATCCAAAGTAGAACCCCACAAATATCGCGAAAAGGACAGCCAGGGAGATGTAGAAAACTACCCAGCGTGCCGCATCCGTCGAACTAAAATGGTGCGGGCGTCGATCAACAATTATTAGGTCAACCGTGATCACCCCGATAAGTCCAACTACGGTCACAACCCACAGCCACATCGGCACATCCATCAGGTAGCCTCCCTCATCCCGCGCAACTCACGCTTTAGATCGCCGACTTCATCCCGCAAACGGGCGGCGAGTTCGAAATGCAAATCGGCCGCGGCCTGATGCATCTGCTTGGTCAAATCGTCGATGAGTGAAACTAATTCGGTTTCGGGCGCACCCGCCATGCGCGAGCCCTTGCGTCTAGTCGTTGATTCTTGCATGAGTGCCGCAGTGTCTGCATCCTCCCTAGCCAAAAGATCGGTTATGTCAGCGATCTTCTTTCGGAGCGGTTGCGGATCTACACCATGTGACTCATTGAAGGCAACCTGAATTGCCCGTCGACGATTGGTTTCATCGATCGCTTTGCGCATAGAGGGCGTGATTTTATCCGCGTACATGTGCACCTGACCCGAAACATTTCGAGCGGCTCGCCCAATCGTCTGAATCAAAGACGTTTCAGATCTCAAAAACCCTTCCTTGTCGGCATCAAGGATGGCAACAAGGGAGACTTCTGGCAGATCAAGGCCCTCCCGCAAGAGGTTGATGCCCACCAGTACATCGAAGACTCCAAGTCTTAACTCTCTGAGCAGTTCAACTCGGCGTAATGTGTCGACCTCCGAGTGGAGGTATTGCACCCGAACCCCATTTTCGACCAAGTAATCAGTTAGATCCTCGGCCATTCGCTTGGTTAAGGTGGTAACGAGCACGCGCTCACTTCGAAGGGCGCGCTGCCGAATCTCATCCATCAAATCATCAATCTGCCCTTGGGTCGGCTTAACCACAACTTCTGGGTCAACCAACCCGGTTGGCCGAATAACTTGCTGCACCACGTCGCCTTCGACCTTGCCAAGTTCATATGACCCGGGGGTGGCCGAAAGGTAAACCGTCTGGCCGATGCGCTCCGAGAACTCGGTGAAGCGAAGCGGGCGGTTATCCATGGCACTGGGCAGCCTGAATCCATGCTCAACCAAGGTGCGTTTACGGCTCATGTCGCCTTCATACATGGCACCGATCTGCGGCACCGTTACATGCGACTCATCTATCACCATCAGAAAATCATCGGGGAAATAGTCGATCAGGCAGTTAGGTGGGCTACCAGGCTCGCGACCATCGATATGGCGTGAGTAGTTCTCAATACCGGCGCAACTGCCGACCTGGCGCATCATTTCGATGTCGTAGGTGGTTCGCATCCGCAGCCGTTGCGCCTCAAGAAGCTTTCCTTGGCCTTCGAATTCGGCAAGTCGTAGTTCCAACTCAGCTTCGATATCCGCCACTGCGCGATCCATTCGCTCCGGGCCGGCCACGTAGTGAGTTGCCGGGAATACGTAGATCTCTTGATCCTCGGTGAGGATTTCACCCGTAACCGGATGTAGGGACATCAACCTTTCAATCTCATCGCCAAACATCTCAATTCGTACGGGACGATCTTCATAAACCGGGTAAACCTCAACTGTGTCGCCACGGACCCTAAATGTGCCTCGCTGAAATGCGATGTCATTTCGCGTATATTGAATGTCAACGAACGCCCGGAGCAATTTATCGCGCTCCATGGTCTCACCTACGCGTAGCCGCACCATGCGATCGACGTACTCCTGCGGAGTCCCGAGACCGTAAATTGCCGATACCGTTGCAACAACCAAAACATCACGCCGCGTTAGCAGACTGTTCGTGGCTGAATGACGCAGTCGCTGGACTTCTTCATTCAGCGAAGAGTCCTTTTCGATATAGGTGTCACTCTGTGGCAGGTACGCCTCAGGTTGGTAGTAGTCGTAATATGAAACGAAATACTCAACCGCGTTATTCGGCAATAATTCTCGAAATTCAGTGGCCAATTGGGCGGCCAAGGTCTTATTAGGGGCCATCACCAAAGCTGGCCGCTGCAGTGCTTCGACCAGCCAAGCGGTCGTCGCGCTTTTGCCGGTACCGGTGGCTCCCAGCAGGACATTGTCACGCTCACCGGCCAAGATCCGCTTGGTCAGCTCAGCGATAGCGGTCGGCTGATCACCCGAGGGCTGGAAAGGCGCGATGACCTCAAATGGTGCGACCCGTCGCTGCAGGTCAGTCACCGGCCGGGTCATGACCTAAACCTACCCGGCTCTTGCGGAGTGTGCCTTTAGCGCAACTTGAGATCTGCCCAGAGCCCTGCAACGCTGGCCTTGAGTTCGTCAAGTGACCCGCTGTTATCAATAACGTAGTCGGCAATGGCCAGTCGTTCATCGCGTGATACTTGTGCCTGCATCCGCCGTTCGACATCGCCTTGATCCAAACCTCGCAGTGACACGGCGCGCTCAATTTGCAGTTGCTCGGGTACATCGACCACTACGACAAGGTCGACCAGATCGCGTTGGTTCGTTTCAACAAGCAGCGGCATGTCATAGACCACCACGGCAGACTCAGGGACGGCCTGTATGCGCCTGGCCGACTCCTCACCTATTAGTGGATGCATGATCGCGTTTAGGCGCTTAGTGGCCTCAGGATCGCTAAAAGCCAGCTTTGCCAATTCACCGCGACTGAGCGTGCCCACCGGCGTCAAGACACCTGGTCCAAACTCGGCAACTAAGGCATCCAGGGCGGGTTGGCCTGGCTCGACGAGTTCACGGGCAATTGCATCAGCGTCAATGACAATGGCGCCGTGCTCTAGGAGCAGCGACGCCACTGACGACTTACCAGATCCGATCCCGCCCGTGAGCCCGATGCGCTTCATGCACCCAGCCTAGGCGAGCCACGATTACTACCGCGAAAGTGAAAGGGCTACTCCCCCGTCAGCTTGTCACGAAGTGCCTGCAGGGCCTCATCCGAGGCGAATGCGCCTTCTTCAGCACTGGACTCCGTGGAGTACGAAGACGCCCCCTCGCCAGACTCGATTACCGCAGCCTGATCAGCAACCCGTGCTTCGTCAATCTGCTTACGGTGAGCCTCCCAGCGCTGATGTGCGTCTGAGTACTCCTTCTCCCAATCGGTGCGCTGGGTTTCAAAGCCAGCTTTCCACTCACCGGTCTCAGGATCGAACCCATCTGGGCCGATGTATGCGCCTGCCTCATCAAATGCTGGCGCCATTCCGTACAGGTAAGGATCGAATTCTTCGACAGCGACACCATCACTTGAGTCATTCGCCTGCTTGAGCGACAGCGAGATACGACGACGCTCAAGGTCAATGTCGATGACCTTGACGTAGATGTCATCGCCAACCTGCACGATCTGCTCCGGCATTTCGATATGGCGCTCGGCCAGCTCGGAGATGTGCACCAATCCTTCGATGCCTTCCTCGACGCGCACAAATGCACCGAATGGAACCAACTTGGTGACCTTGCCTGGTGCCACCTGCCCGATCGTGTGGGTGCGTGCAAAGTGCTGCCACGGGTCTTCTTGGGTTGCTTTCAAGGACAGCGAAACCCGCTCGCGATCCATATCAACCTCGAGGACCTCAACGGTTACCTCTTGGCCAACTTCAACAACCTCGCCCGGATGATCAATGTGCTTCCAGGACAGCTCCGACACGTGAACGAGGCCGTCAACGCCACCTAGATCAACAAAGGCACCGAAGTTGACGATGGATGAAACCACGCCGCTACGGATCTGACCCTTTTGCAGCTGAGTCAAGAAGGTTTGGCGAGTCTCACTTTGAGTCTGCTCAAGCCACGCGCGGCGGGACAACACCACGTTGTTGCGGTTCTTGTCGAGCTCAATGATTTTCGCTTCAAGGGTCTTACCGACATACGGCAGCAGATCACGGACGCGACGCATTTCAACCAGGGAAGCTGGCAGGAAGCCCCGAAGCCCGATGTCGACAATGAGACCACCCTTGACTACTTCAATCACGAGGCCTTCAACGACGCCGTCCTCTTCTTTGATCTTTTCGATCGTGCCCCAGGCGCGCTCGTACTGGGCGCGCTTCTTGGACAAAATCAGTCGACCTTCTTTATCTTCCTTTTGCAGGACGAGGGCTTCAACGTGGTCGCCCACGGAGACGACCTGGCTAGGATCAACGTCATGCTTGATGGAAAGTTCACGGGAGGGAATAACTCCCTCTGTCTTGTAGCCGATATCAAGAAGAACTTCGTCGCGGTCAACTTTTACGACGATACCTTCGACGATGTCACCATCATTAAAGTACTTGATAGTCAGATCGATGGCGGCGAGGAAATCCTCAGCCGAGCCGATGTCATTGATGGCAATCTGGGGACTTGTTGCTACTGAGGTGGATGTCATGGAGTAAAAGGCTCCGGTGGATAGGGATGCAGGGAACTGAATCCGGTGGCGCTGCGCACCGGTGCCCCGGCCCGGCCCTATTGGACTTGAACCTAAGAACTTGCTTGACCCACTAGGTCTGGGGCCCCGCCCTGCGCGTAACCCACAAAGGATACGCCACCTCGGTAGTAACCGGCCCGACGGGGCTGCTACCGGTGCTATGTGGGTGACTACCTACTTAGCTGGCGTAAACCGGTGGCCAAGTAGCAGAAGACTCAGTGTGCGGCGGCATCCCAAGATGGCCCAAACCCAATTGAGACGTCTAACGGCACCGATAACACGGCGGCGCCAGCCATGGCTTCGCGCAGCAGCGCTTCTAGCCTGACTCGTTCACCAGGAAATACTTCGAGTACTAGTTCGTCATGGACCTGAAGCAGCATCCGGCTTTGCAATTTCTCCGATTTGAGCTCGGCATCAACACTAAGCATTGCCAGCTTGACGATATCGGCGGCCGTGCCTTGTATCGGCGCGTTCAATGCCATGCGCTCAGCCATATCGCGGCGCTGGCGATTATCGCTACTTAGATCGGGCAAATAGCGCCTGCGCCCAAACATGGTTTGGGTGTAGCCGGTCTGTCGGGCATTTTCAACTACGGCCGCTAAGTAGTCGCGAACACCACCAAACCGTTTGAAGTATTCATTCATTAGTGCACCGGCCTCCTGCGGGCCAATCCCTAGCTGCTGTGATAACCCAAATGCCGATAGCCCGTATGCCAAGCCATATGACATGGCTTTGGTGCGTCGGCGCATTTCAGGGTCAACGGCATCCGGCCTGACCCCAAAGACCCGGCTGGCTACCGTGGTGTGGAGATCCTCGCCGCTAATGAATGCGTCAATGAGCCCGACGTCTGCTGATGCATGCGCCATGATTCGCATTTCGATTTGACTGTAGTCAGCCGTCATCAGGCCCTCGTAGCCCACTCCGACGACGAAGCACCCACGAATCCGCCGCCCCGCCTCGGTGCGAATCGGGATATTCTGCAAGTTCGGGTCGGTGCTCGATAAGCGACCGGTTGATGTCGTGGTCTGATTGAAAGTAGTGTGAATTCTGTGCTTGGCATCAGCCAGAGGGAGCAGCCCAACTACGGTTTGCCGCAGTTTTGATCTATCACGCCAATTGAGGAGCTGTTCGATCAGGGGATCACTCGTTTGGGCATAAAGTGCTTGCAAAGCTTCGGCATCGGTCGTATAGCCGGTCTTGATTTTCTTCGTTTTTGGCAAGTTTCGATCAACAAAGAGAACTTCTTGCAACTGCTTCGGCGACCCTAGGTTGAATGGGCGCCCAACGATTTCATGGGCGCGCGTTTCGGCGTCATGCATTGTTGCGCCAAATTCGGCTGAGAGGGTTCGTAACTCTGTAATATCAACGGCGATACCGGCGTGCTCCATTCGAGCAAGCACATCTACAAGTGGCAGTTCAATCTCGGCGAGAACTTTCAGGGCATCTTCACTTTCAAGGGTCTTTGTTAATTCGAGGGTTAACTCCCCGATCACGGCCGCTTGCTCAGCGAGCCCCTCATGTGATTGAGCATCGTCAAAACTCAATTGGTCACCGGTGGTCTCGGTAAGCAACTCGCGGCCGAGTAACCGCTGGGCCAGATCAGCGAGGACGAAGGAACGTTGACCGGGCGCCACTAGGTAGGCGGCCAACGCGGTGTCAAATGCCAAACCTTCAATGGTCGAATCGGCACTGGCCAGCGCTAGCGCCGGCCCTTTAGCATCGTGCGTCCACTTCGATATCCCCGGATCGGCTAACCACTCAAGGACCGCGCTCTTGGCCGCAAGATCAGTGACTTCGATGACCGCCGCCGCACCGACCGAGTCGACGATGCCGACCGCGTCCAGAACTCCAACCCCGCGCCCCCAGACCCCTGCGAACGCGACCGCACACGGTGGGTGCAACCCAGCCAACCAACCCTTCGCGGCAGATCCGGCAACACCAACCGCCGTGATCGACTTACGCTCAGACACCGCGGCGCCACCGATCACCTGCGCCCCGGTACCTTTGGTCGCTTTAGGGCGACCCGCGAATAACCGATCCCGAAGGGTCCGAAATTGCAAGGCCTCGAACACCTGCTCAACGCCCGCCTCATTCCAAGGCCGCAGTTCACAGTCGGTGATTGCTAGGTCAATTGGTACATCAGCGCGCAGCGCGGTTAGGTCGCGGTTGATAATGACCTGAGGCAATGCGCTACGAAGTGCATCACCGGCCTTGCCGGGTACCTCGGTCACCCGATCTATCAACTGCGCAAGTGAGCCGTATTCGTTGATCCATTTGGCGGCGGTTTTCTCACCGACACCGGGGATACCTGGAAGGTTGTCACTCGGATCACCACGAAGAGCCGCGTAATCTGGATATTGCGTCGGGCTCAAGCCGTATTTCTCCTGCACTGCATCTGGTGTCATGCGCGCAAGATCGGAGACGCCTTTTTTTGGGTACAGGACGGTGACCTGATCGGTTACCAATTGGAAGGCATCACGATCCCCGGTGACAATGAAGACTTCACCACCGGCAACCAGAGCTCGACCGGTCAAAGTCGCGATGACATCGTCAGCTTCGAACCCATCACATTGAACCGCCGGGATACCCATCGCCCGCACGACCTCTTTAATTAGGTCGACCTGGCCTTTGAACTCCGCGGGTGAGGCCGCGCGATTTGCTTTGTACGCCGGGAACTCCTCCGTGCGAAAGGTGTGGCGCGAAACATCAAAGGCGACAGCCACGTGTGTTGGCTGCTCATCGCGCAGCACGTTGATCAGCATTGAGGTGAACCCGTAAACGGCATTGGTGGGTTGCCCGGTGGAAGTTGAAAAATTCTCGACTGGAAGCGCATAAAACGCTCGATACGCAAGTGAATGGCCATCAAGTAGCAATAGCCGCATTTTCGTCACCCATTGATCCTAAAGGCGCTTCGCTATTCCACCTGACTTCGCCGGTGAAATGGCCCTAGAGTTCGTCCATGAGCCAATCCACCGAGGGCCACTCGGCGCTGCTACGCCAGTTGGCTGGCGCCGGCGCCGGGGCACTGGCCGAGCGAATGCAGATCATGGTGACCGAGGCGGGCTCCGGGCGCGTGGTCGCGACCATGCCCGTTGAGGGGAACACCCAGCCTTATGGCCTTTTACATGGTGGAGCCAATGCCGTGTTGGCGGAGAGTTTGGGCTCTATCGCTGGCGGAATCCACGCCGGCCCAGGTCGCATGGTGGTGGGTGTCGACCTTTCGTGCACGCACCACCGGGGCGCGCGTAGTGGCCTGGTGACCGGCGTCTCCACCCCCCTTCATGAGGGGCAGACCGTAGCTACCTACAGCATCACCATTACCGACGATGGCGGTCACCTGCTGTGCACCGCACGGTTAACATGCCTTATCCGAAAATTACCCGGTGATTAACTCGCCCAAGGCAGGGCTATCGGGTTATGCTCCGGACGCTCGACAGATAAACGCTAGGGGGGTTTCGCATCCGTACCGGGATTAGGCCGCGGTTTTACATAGGGGCCTTTCTTACCGCCATCGCGGCTTGTTTATTGCTGGCCTTTGCCCCTTCGGCCGCGGCCGCTGGCACCGCGATCGTGGGCACCCTTAAAGGCCCCGATGGTGCTGCGCTGACAAATGTCTCCCTTACGGCGGCGGCCGAAGGTTTTACCGAGACGGTCTCCACGGGGGCGGATGGGGCTTTTCGCATCGAAGTCCCCAAGGGCGGTACCTATCAGTTAACAGTTGATGCGGCCACTTTGCCCACCGGCATCACCTTTAGCAAGGCAGCGGATCAAGACAGATCGATTTTAGTGCTAATGGGCGATAAGAAAGTGCTCTTCACTTTTGCGAGCGGCACCGATGGGGGTAGCGCTACAGCGAGTTCATTCACCTGGGCGCGGATCTCTCAATTACTCGTGGACGGCCTATTTTTCGGGATTTTAATTGCCCTTGGTGCGGTGGGCTTGAACTTGATTTTCGGTACCACCGGCTTAACAAACTTCTCCCACGGCGAGCTCCTGACCTTGGGTGCATTCACCGCGATCGTACTCAATGAGTTGGGCTTGAACCTAATAATTGCCGCTCCGATCGCCGTTGTCATCAGCGCGATTTTGTGGGGCTGGGGTCAAAATAAGATCCTCTGGAAGCCCCTGCGGCGGCGCAAGACCGGCCTGATCGCGAGCATGGTGGTAACTATCGGCCTGGCGATAACGATCCGCTACACACTGTTGCTTTTCTTCGGTGGCTCCCCACGCAGTTACCAGCAATTCGCAGGTCAATCTGGCTTGGAGTTTGGGCCCGTGAGTATCACCCCGAAATCGATCGTCTTCGCGATTTTGGCCGCGATAGCCATCGCTGCCACGGTTATTTGGCTGCAACGCTCACGCATAGGTAAGGCCACCAGGGCTGTTTCTGATAATCCAGCGCTGGCATCGGCCACCGGTATTGACGTTGAGCGAGTCATCTCCGTCGTCTGGATCCTTGGGGCGGGGCTCGCAGCTTTCGCTGGTATCTATCTCGGGTCAACCCAAGACACCACCTGGAATATGGGCCAACGTCTGCTCTTGGTTATGTTCGCGGCGGTAACCCTCGGCGGGCTTGGCACCATCTACGGCGCCATTGTTGGCGCCCTAGTTGTCGGCATGTTCGTGCAGTTGTCCACCTTGTTCATCCCCACCGAAATGAAGACCGTCGGTGCCCTGTTCTTGATGATCATCATTTTGCTGGTACGACCACAGGGCATCCTTGGTCGTCGAGAGCGGGTGGGATAGCACATGGATTTCTCATTCGTACTAGGTCAATCCATCACCCAGGCGCTCGGTGTTACGGCGATCATCTACTGCCTGGCCGCCATGGGTCTAAACCTCCAATTCGGCTATACCGGCCTCCTTAACTTCGGGCAGGTGGCCTTCGCGGCAATTGGCGCCTACTCCATTGGCGTGGTCGTAATCAGTTTCGGCGCCAGCCTCTGGGCTGCGATCCCCATCGGCTTTTTGGCTTCAGT
>CAFABK010000006.1_pt1 | contig 30820 bp, 31 predicted proteins | sample 7267871 | NCBI WGS metagenome assembly CAFABK01 (sample SAMEA6814009, study PRJEB35770) | freshwater metagenome | biome: Freshwater; feature: Freshwater reservoir; material: water | place: Czech Republic | collected 2016-04-20 | depth 30m m | reverse complement strand
GCGGTCGTAATCAATTAGATCCATCTTGTTCACCGCGATCACCACCGTCTTGACACCCATCAAAGCGCAGACGGTTAAATGCCGGTGCGTTTGCTTACGCACCCCACGTGCAGCGTCAACTAGCAGCACCGCGACATCGCCATTTGAGGCAGCTACCGCCATGTTTCGGGTGTACTGCTCATGCCCTGGGGCATCGGCAATCAAAACGCGGCGCCCATTAGGCAAGTTCATGTGTCGGTATGCAACATCGATAGTGATGCCCTGCTCGCGTTCTGCTTCTAGGCCATCGGTTAGAAGCGAGAAATCAATTTCACCCACCGGAATGGTCGAACCACCGCGTCGGGTTTGGCGCGCGTACTCGAGTTGATCAGCCGGAACGCTTCCGGTTTCGGCCAGTAACCGACCAATAAGGGTCGATTTACCGTCATCAACAGAACCGCAGGTGACTAAGTGCAGGACCGGGGTTAGCGACGTAGCCATCAGAAGTAGCCCTCCGCCTTCTTCGATTCCATCGAACTGCCACCTTCACCGTCAATCAACCTGCCTGCGCGCTCTGAAACATTTGATGACTCCATCTCGGCAATGAGGTCTGCGATGGTATCGGCCGTGGACTCGACCGCGCCACTAAGTGGATAGCAGCCAAGAGTACGAAAACGCACGGACCGCAGCTGTGGTTGCTCGCCATCGCGTAGCGGGAATCTTTCATCATCGATCATTATCAGCACACCATCGCGCTCCACGACCGGGCGCGGCTTGGCTAAATACAGCGAGGGAATCGGGATATCTTCGCGCTCGATATAACGCCAGACGTCAAGTTCGGTCCAATTGGAAAGCGGAAATACCCGCATACTTTGACCTTCGGATAAAGTTGTATTGGCCGTACGCCAGAACTCTGGGCGTTGCTTGCGCGGGTCCCAGCGGTGCCCCGGCTCGCGAAGGCTAAAAATTCGCTCCTTAGCACGGCTTCGTTCCTCACCACGGCGGGCGCCCCCAATCGCGGCGTCAAACCCATATTTGTCAATACCTTCACGAAGTGCCACGGTCTTCATTAACCGCGTGTACTCGTGGGTGCCGTGGGTAAATGGCGAAACACCTTCTGCCATCGCGGCTTCATTCTTTGCAATCCGAAGATCAAGTCCAAGTTGCTGAGCGCGAAGGTCGCGAAACTCGATCATCTCGCGAAATTTCCAAGTGGTATCGATATGCATTACCGGAAATGGCAACGGCGCTGGCGCGAAAGCCTTAAGAGCTAAATGAAGCAGCACCGAAGAGTCTTTTCCAATACTGTAAAGCAAAACCGGATTTCGAAAAGCTGCCGCGGTTTCACGGTAAATGTGGATTGCCTCAGCTTCAAGTTCATCAAGAACTGCGCTATATGGAACTGCTAACTCGGTCATGCTTCGGAAAGCACCTCCATGCCTGCCGATAACGTGCCGTTACCGAAAGTGGGATCTGCGCCCTGGGCCGCAATTGCCGCAGCCCGTGCTACGCGCCTTGCCTCAGCGCCCGCGTAAGCCTCTTGTGCAAAATCGGGATCCACCGGAACCGAAGGCACGAGCGCGACCGGATGGAGCCCGGTGAGCCAGGCATCAAGTTCGGGGCCGGATTCGTATGAGGTGATCAAGCAATATCTGGGCTCAGTACCCGCGTGCCAAACTGCGTGATAAAGCCGCTGAGTGTCAATTACTACTTGGGCGCCGGCCGGCAATGCGATTCGCGTTTCGGTCTCCGGGTCGTCCTTGTCTTCACGCAGGATCATCACTGAGTCACGGTTATCAGTCAGATTACAAAAAGCTCGGACGATCCACCCGGTACCTTCGGGATTTAGTCGATTATTGTCATCGCGGTGCAGGTTGTAGATCGCATCCGCATAGGTGTTTGGCTGTAACTCGATAACCCGACACCGCCCAATATTTGCCCCTGGCTCTCGGGCCCGCTCGGTTAATCTGGGAGCAAGTGCCACATTCTCCGGCACCCAAACACCGTCTTTGTCGGTTTTAGCAGGGGTGTGATTCCAGAATCCATCGCATTCCATCTCCCCATAAGCACTTGCCAGCGGGGCGAATCGGGTATCACCGGAAGACTTCCAGTCAACGAAAATCAAATTCTCCCACTCACGGGGATCTTGCGCCTGGTCATAGGAATCCAACACGACAAAACCGGTCTCCTCGAAGATCGGTAGTTTCAGGTAGTTCATTGGTCCCCATCTCCCTCGCGCGCGTTATTCAATTCTCGCACGCCTACGGCCTGCGTCCGAGTACAGACATACGGCTACGGCCGATGCAATATTTAGGGATTCAGCGGATCCATGAATTGGGATACGAACCCGGACATCAGCTGCCTCCTGCAGTTCGGCACCGACCCCGTGGGCTTCTGACCCAAACACCCACATCGTGGGATTCGTCACAGGGGCCGAATCCAGCCACTCAAATAACTCACGTTCAGCATCTGCGGCCGTTACCACGAGCACTGCGCCCTGCTGCCGCGCTACTACGACTAGATGATCTGCGCGCACCTGAGGCACCACCGGTAAATGAAATATTGAGCCCGCGCTCGCCCGAACACATTTGCCATTGAACGGATCAACGGACTCTCCCGTTAACAGCACCCCGCGCGCACCAGCCGCATCGGCGGTTCGAATAATTGTGCCAACATTGCCGGGGTCAGAGACCTGATCGAGTACCACCAAAACTGAAGGTCGATCGGCCATAATTTCATCAAGGGTGGGGATCTCCATCCCGCAGGTGGCGAGCCACCCCTGGGGTGACTTGGTTTCTGCCATCGCCTCGAGAACGCCTTCAGACACAATCGTTATTTCAACGTCTGCGGCACGCGCCGCCCGCATGATCTCACCCCAGCGCGCCATCGCGCCGGTGGTCACAAACACTTGGCGAATATCGGCTCGATGCGCAAATGCCTCACGTAAGGCCTGCGGACCCTCAACAATAAATGCTTGAGAGTCCTTGCGGCCGGCCTTGGTCTGCAGTTTTTTGACCGCAGTTACCGTTGCCGATCGCCGAGAAGTTAAATCAGCCGGCGCCACGAACTTTTTTAGGACGCAGGAACTGCAGCGCGAGCAACCTCGACAAGCACGGCAAATGCCGGCGCGTCATTAACCGCAAGTTCTGCAAGCATGCGGCGATCAACTTCAACGCCAGCAGCCTTAAGGCCTTGGATCATGCGGTTATAGGTCATGCCATTGGCGCGAGCGCCGGCGTTGATGCGTTGGATCCAAAGACGGCGGAAATCACCTTTACGCGCGCGACGATCCGCATACGCGTAGACGAGTGAGTGAGTGACCTGCTCCTTGGCCTTGCGATACAAACGTGAACGTTGCCCACGGTAGCCGCTGGCGCGCTCAAGGATCTCACGACGCTTCTTATGCGCATTTACTGCGCGTTTCACACGTGCCATGTCAGTCTCCTGAAAACGAGGTGGATGGTTGGACGAAAGTGATTAGCGGCCTAGCAACTTCTTGACCCTCTTGCGGTCTGCCGGAGCGACCACCTGATCCGACTCAAGGCGACGGGAGCGCTTGGCGGACTTGCTTTCCATCAGGTGACGGCGATTGGCCTGCTCATGGGTGATTTTCCCAGAGCCGGTGATCTTGAATCGCTTCTTCGCACCACTGTGTGTCTTTTGCTTCGGCATATCGTCCTCGCTTGTCTAGGGAAGTACCTTGGTCCGACTCGTTATTCGGCGTTACTTAACCGCTGCTACATCTAACTCTTCTGCCATTTCGGTCACGGCTTCGGTCACAGCTTCGGCTTCAGCCACTCCTTCGAGAGCAAACTCGGCTCGCGGTTCGCGTCGAACTGAGTCTGGCTTACGTCGTAGCGGTGCAAGTACCATGATCATGTTGCGGCCATCTTGCTTTGGTGTTGCTTCAACAAAACCTATTTCACCAACATCATCGGCAAGCTTGGCTAACAACCGAAGTCCAAGTTCTGGGCGACTTTGCTCACGACCACGGAACATGATCGTGATCTTGACTTTGTCGCCCGCCTTGAGGAACCGCTCGATGTGACCCTTCTTGGTCTCGTAATCGTGCGGATCGATCTTCGGTCGGAGCTTCATTTCCTTGATAACGGTGTGAATCTGATTGCGCCTAGACTCGCGCTCCTTCATGGCTGCTTCGTATTTGAATTTTCCGAAGTCCATAAGTTTGCAAACCGGCGGCTTTGACATCGGGGCCACCTCGACCAGGTCGAGATCTGCTTCAACTGCCAATCGCAACGCATCCTCGATGCGAACGATGCCTACCTGCTCACCATTTGGTCCGACAAGACGAACTTCAGGTACGCGGATTCGGTCATTGATCCGGGGTTCGACGCTGATGGTGCCTCCAAGCTGTAGTGGGCTGATCTACCCCGGAAACCACAGTGACCTCCGGCGCGGCGCACGGAGGTCTCGGCACGACACAACAACGCGCCAAATTACAGCGCTCTGCTGAGCACATGACCCGTGGCACCTTTTCAACCAGCTGAACCAGTTGCTTGCGAACAGTTGGCGGTGTACGGGTGGGAACCGAGGCTCCGCTTGCATGATCTGGCCAAGGCCAGACCAATCTCCAGAAGCCTACCAGCCCGTCAGTGAATCAATAAACCGCGCTTCAACGGGAGCACGGTCAGGAGTTGACACAGGCCAACGGCGGCTAGGAATTCAAAGACCAGGGGCCAAGAATCCCAGACCTGCAAAATCACCCCGGTTAGCAGTGGCCCGAGGGCGGCCAGTGCATAACTGACGAAAAAAGCCATGGCGGTGAGCCGGGCGGCCCCGGCAGCATCCACGCAATACTCACTGAGCAGCACTAATCCAAGGGCAAAAGTGCCTCCTAGGCCGATCCCGCCAACAATGAGCACCCCAGCGGTGAGGAAGCCGGGAGCTAGCCCAATTAGCAGCAGCGCCGCAGAGCTGATCAACACCACGAAGGAGTACATGGAGCGGCGAAATCTAGTTCGGTCAGCCAATGGAGGCAAGACGAGGGCGGCGACCACCATCGCCACCGTCAGTAATCCAAATAGTCCACCGCCGGCGGCCTGATCCCAGCCCCGCTCGTCATATGAGGCAGCCAGCCAGGCCACGGTGCTGTAAAAAATGACTGAATTCAGGGCCAAGAACATGGTCAAAGCCCAAGCGGTTTTGTTGCGCCAAGGCAGGGCTCCCAGGCGCACAGTCGAACTAGGCGCCCGCTCATGACCCCCGGTGGGCCGCTCAATCACGATCCACCCGATCAGGGCAACCAGTGCGGGAATAGCCCAAAAAGCCAAGGCGATGGTCCAAGAATGTGTCCAGATGGCGATTGGCACCGTGAGCGCCCCGCCGATCCCGGCCCCCAGCATTAAGACCGCACTCCAGATACCGGTTGCCCGGCCGACCGCACCGGGTACTTGCTCCCGAACGATGCCGGGTACCAAACCGGCGGCTAAGGCGATGCCCACCCCGGCGAGAAATGCGGAGACATACAAAACCCCGGGCACGGCACCCAAGAGGCGCATGAGCAAGGCGAAAACCAAAATACCGAGAGCAATTGCCACCGTGCGGCCGCGGCCGAACCGGTTCGAAACCGCCGGAACCGCAAGCGCAAAAATCCCCATACAAAGCACCGGGATAGTGGTAAGTGCCCCAAGCTCTACGTCATTCCAGCCCAACTCTGCCCGGATTTCCACAATTACTTCGGGAACACTTGAAATTGCCGCCCGCAGGTTGGCCGCCACCAAAACGAGGCCGAGCATAGGAGCGAAGGCCAAGGGCACCCTTGCGGTCGGTCCATGGGGTGAGATCACTTGCTGAATACTCCACCCGTACCCTCACGCCATGGCATCGGGGGGCAAGAAGTTGGCGCGACCGGCGTTTGCCGATGATGATGGCTCACCGGATTTAGAGTTGCGAACCGCCCTGATCTCCCCTACCGATTCATTGATCGCACTCTTGAAAACCAGTCGACTCTTGGTGGCGGTGGTGGCAGTTGCAGATGAGACCAGCGCCGACGGCTCAGACAAGAGTAGCCACCTGGCAGCGGTTTCGATGATCAACGATGCTGGACAAAAAGGCTTGCTGGCGTTCACCGGCGTGGACTCGCTCGCCATTTGGGATCCAACCGCGCGACCGGTGCCGGTGCTCGGTGCTGAAGCAGCGCAATCAGCGATCGCCGATGGGGCTGAGGCACTTGTTATTGATGTCGCGGGGCCGCAGCGCTACGTCGTGACCGGTATTGCCCTCGTTGAATTAGCAGCCGCGGACTAAAGGCGGCAAGCGTGGATGTCGGTGACCAAGATTCCGCGAGCCCCTAGGTCATACAGCTCATCCATGACCCGGTGCACATCAGCACTCGGCACCATCGCGCGCACAGCCCGCCAATTTGGGTCATGCAGTGCCGAAATCGTCGGTGACTCTATGCCGGGTGTGATAGCACATGCAGTTTCGAGTGACTCAATTCTAATGTCGTAGTCAACAAGTACGAATGAGCGCGCAACCATGACTCCGCTTAGGCGTCGGACGAATATTTCAACAGCCGGATTCACTTGCGTATCACGGCGCTGGATCAATAGAGCCTCGGAGACGAGTAGCGGTTCACCTATTAACTCAAGACCAGCACGCTTAATAGTTGCTCCGGTGGCAACGACATCGGCAATAGCATCGGCGACACCCAGGGCCACCGCATTCTCGACAGCACCATCAAGGCGGACCACTCGTGCCGAAATACCGTGCTCGGTGAGCCACGAATCAAGTAATCCCGAGTACGAAGTTGCGATACGGAGCCCCGCTAAGTCTGCGGGCGACTTTGCGCTGCCTATCGGAGATGCAAAGCGAAAACTCGACGGTGCAAATCCCAAAGCCAGCACCTCCTTGGCATCAGAACCAGAATCGAGCAGCATGTCACGGCCGGTGATACCTAGATCTAAAGTGCCCTCGCCGACGTAGATAGCAATATCCTTCGGCCGCAAGAAATAGAATTCAACATCGTTTTCAGGATCACTGATGTAAAGATCGCGTGACCCACCTGTACGCAGGTAGCCCGCCTCACCGAGCATCGCGCGTGCTGGCTCGGCAAGTTGCCCTTTATTCGGAACAGCGATTCGCAACATCGCCATCACAGACGCCGATAAACATCGTCGAGGCTGACTTTGCTGACCAGCATTAACACCTGGACGTGGTACAACAACTGTGCAATCTCTTCAGCGGTGCGCTCTTGGCCTTCGTACTCGGCCGCCATCCAAGCCTCGGCGGCTTCCTCTACGACCTTCTTGCCGATGGCGTGTACCCCTTGGTCGAGCAACTTAACCGTGCCTGAGTTCACGTCCTGGTGGGCCATTTTGCGCGCCAACTCAGCGTAGAGATCATCGAAGGTTTTCACCTCCCTAGCCTATGGCGCCGCCTAAACGATGAGATCGCGCAGGGTAATTGCGGTAGAAATGGCGGCGGCGGTGGCCTCAGCGCCTTTATCCTCACTGGATCCGGGTAGCCCCGCACGATCAATCGCCTGGGCCTCGGTATCACAGGTGAGCAGGCCGAAGCCGACAGGAATTAGGTGGTCAAGTGCCACCCGGTTCAGCCCGGCTGTTGCGGCTTCACAGACAAATTCAAAATGCGGAGTTCCTCCACGGATAACTACACCCAGGGCAACCAGCACATCAAACTTCCCGGATAACGCACATGCTTTGGCCACCACCGGCAATTCGAAGGAGCCGGCTACGCGAATGACGACAGCCTCCGATCCGGCCACAGCGCATGCGCGGCTGGCACCTGCGATTAGACCCGACATCACCTGCTCGTGCCACGAAGCAGCAATTATCGCCACCCGGATACCTTCGCCACTTGGCGCCATGTCGGGAGATCCGGAACCACTCATGGGGTGTTCTCCTGGGCATCGAAGCTTAAAGTGTGACCCATCCGTTCAGCTTTAGTGTGCAGGTACGCAACATTGTGATCGTTTGCATCAATCTCCATCGGTACCCGCTCGGTTATGGACAAGCCATAACCCTCAAGGCCGGCCCGCTTGGCTGGGTTGTTCGTTAACAACCGCATGGACCTGATGCCAAGATCTGCAAGGATTTGAGCACCTGTGCCGTAGTCCCGTGAATCAATAGGCAGGCCGAGATCTAAATTCGCATCCACGGTGTCGCGTCCCGCATCTTGTAACCCATAAGCGCGCAACTTATGGAGTAGCCCTATGCCCCGGCCTTCATGGCCCTTCACATAGAGCACCACCCCGCGGCCTTCAGCGGAAATCTTTTTCATTGCCCCGTGCAGTTGCGGGCCGCAGTCACAGCGCAAGGACCCGAATACATCTCCGGTCAAGCATTCGGAGTGAACTCGAACAAGAACATTCTCGCCATCGGATATATCTCCTACCACCAAAGCCACGTGTTCAGATCCATCTACCTCACTGCTGTAGCCAACCGCAATGAAATCTCCGAACTCAGTTGGTAACTTGGTGGTGGCTACGCGCTTGATCTGTTTTTCAGTGCGGCGCCGGAACTTAATGAGATCAGCGATGGAAACCATCACGAGCCCGTGCTCATCAGCGAATCGACGACAATCCGGTGCCCGCATCATCGTGCCGTCATCATTTACCAATTCACACAAGGCACCCGCTGGGGAAAGATCGGCTAATTTGGCGAGATCCACGGCGGCTTCGGTGTGGCCGGCACGCCGCAGTACTCCACCTTCGACGGCGCGAAGTGGCATCACATGACCTGGCCGAGTTAAGTCTGAAGCATCGGTAGACGTATCCGCTAGCACCCGAATCGTTCGTGCCCGATCAACCGCTGAGATACCAGTGCTCTCAACATCACGTGCATCCACCGACACCGCATATGCGGTGCCCTTGCGGTCTTCATTCACCGCAGTCATCGGCGGTAGGCCCAAGCGGTCAAGAACCTCACCTCTCATACCGACACAGATGTACCCGGAGGTATATCGGATCATGAAAGCCACATTTTCTTGGGTCGCAGCCGATGCCGCGAAAATCAGGTCGCCTTCATTTTCGCGGTCCTCATCATCAACCACAACTATCGGCATTCCCGCCTTAATCGCCGCTATTGCCGAATCAATCGAGTCAAGTCCTGCCGATGGATTGGTATCAACAAATGGTTCGGTAAGCACCGCCGGCAAAATCTTTGCGATGTCATCGGCAAATACCTCGTCGGCCGGGATCACTTAGCATCACCCTTCATTAGCCGCTCGACGTACTTTGCGATAACGTCAACTTCTAGATTTACAATGTCACCAACGGTCAGCCCACCCAACGTAGTGTGCTCCAAAGTCGTTGGAATGAGGGATACCGAAAAGTAATCGGGGCCGGCTTCAACAATGGTTAGCGACACCCCGTCCACCGTAATCGAGCCCTTTTCTACCAAGTATCTAGCTAAATCTAACGGCAAGGTGAATCGAATTAGTGTCCAATGCACGTTTGGCTCGATCGCGAGCACGGACGCTACTGCGTCAACGTGACCCTGCACCAGGTGGCCGCCAATACGGGAGTCGAGCCGCGCCGCTCGTTCAAGGTTTACCTTGGACCCGATGGCTACCTTGCTTAGCGAACTTCGATTTAGCGTCTCTGCCATGACATCAGCCGTGAAGTAGTTAGCCCCAAGATCAACAACCGTTAGGCAAACGCCATTGACCGCGATCGAGTCACCCGCCTTGATATCACTCACTACCACGGCGCCTTCAATTTTTAATTTGGCAGCATCGGGTAAAGACTCAATGTGCGCAATGCACCCGAGTTCTTCGACAATGCCAGTAAACATGTAATCATCTTAGTCACTCGGTGCCGGGCTCAGCGCCCCGCGAATAAGTACATCATTGTCGATGACCTCAACTGCGGTGACCATGACCGCTTGTGGGCTCGGCAGCGGCGCCAGGGCCACCGGGCCAGCCCCGAGAAATTGCGGTGCCACGAACCAGAGAATTTCATCTACCAGGCCGGCTTTCACGAAAGCAGCAATGAGAGTTGGCCCACCTTCGATGAGAACCTGCTGCACCTTTTGGGCAAGAAGTTGCTTCAGTATGCGATCCGGGTCGTGTTCGCGTATCTGGATACCCGGACCGGCACCTACATCAGCAAAAATCTTTAAGTCAGTCGGCAAGTGGCGACCCCCAACCACGACCCGCAGCGGCTGATTGGGTAGCAGCGCCCCTGAAGTATCGCGTGCAGTGAGCGCTGGGTTGTCGACAATTACCGTATTCGCGCCAACGAGAACCGCATCAACCTCGGAGCGAAATTGACCAACCCAAGCCCGAGCCGCCGCACCGGTGATCGTGGTCGGCCCGCCACCTGCTCCCGCAACCCGGCCATCAAGGCTCATTGCAGTCTTAATACTCACAAATGGACGCCCGGTTACTTGGACATGTGTCCAGGCCCGATTAATTTGTTCCGCCTCGTCAGCCAGCACACCACCGATCACCGCGATGCCGGCGCGCATTAATTCAGCGGCACCCCCTCCGGCGATATCGCTGGGATCAGCCTGAGCGAAAATAACCTGGCTAACCCCAGCCTCAATAAGTGCCTGCGTGCACGGCCCGGTACGCCCGGTGTGCAGGCACGGCTCAAGGGTAACAACGGCCGTGGCCCCGCGCGCCAGCTCACCAGCCGCTGCAATTGCATTAACTTCGGCATGTGGCTGGCCAGCAGCTACGTGGTGGCCGCGGCCAACGATTTCACCGCTGGCGCTAACTATTACACAGCCGACCCGGGGATTTGGGCTGCAATTGGCATCAGGTAGCACAGCCAGCGTGAGGGCCTCGCGCATGATAAGTTCCCAGTTGCTCACGATGTGGATGCCACCATGGCTAGTGCGCGCAGACTGTCGACCATGGCACCTGGATCTTGCGCCTGGTAGACCGATGACCCGGCCACAAAAACATTTGCCCCAGCACTTGCGCACCGCTCGATTGTTGAAATGTCGATGCCACCGTCAACCTGCACCCAGATGTCGGTACCGGTTGCCTCTGCGAGAGCGCGTGCCTGCTCGATTTTCGGCAGCATGTCCGCCATGAAGGATTGACCACCGAACCCCGGCTCAACTGTCATTATCAGGATCATGTCCAATTCATTCATTAGTTCCGCGACCGCCGATATCCCGGTGCCTGGTTTCAATCCAATGCCGGCACGCGCACCCGCAGCACGCAGATCTCGGCACAATCGCCCGGGGTTAGCCGCGGCTTCAATATGAAAGGTGACACTGCTCGCACCGGCCTCGGCGTAGGCAGGGGCCCAGCGATCTGGATCTGAAATCATTAGGTGGCAGTCCGCGGGAATGCTTATGCGCTTGAGTAAGGACTCAACAACTGGAACTCCGAAAGTCAAGTTTGGGACAAAGTGATTATCCATAATATCGAGGTGAATCCAATCGGCGTGATTGGCAACTCGATCAACTTCGGCGGCCAAACACGATAAATCACTATTGAGCACACTCGGTGCGATCAGTATTCCCATGGGCAAAGACTAATCAGGGCAGCAAAGAGCCGTTATTACGAGCCTACTTTGCGAAGTAGCGCGAAGAACATCGCATCGGTTCCGTGGCGGTGCGGCCAGAGCTGCACGAAGGGGCCATCTTCGACGTCGCCTACCTCGGGTAATAGTCCTCGGGCATCCTCGATGACTACATCTTCGCGTCCGGAAACGGCATCTTGGACCACGAATTCAGTCTCGGCTAAGTGTGGGGAGCAGGTGGCGTAAATAATAACGCCGCCGGGCCGGGTCGCAGCAATTGCCGATTTGAGTAACCCCCGTTGTAGCGGCCCCAGAGTCGACAAGTCGGCCGGGGACTTGCGCCACCTCGCCTCGGGACGGCGCCTCAAAGCACCTAGACCGGTACATGGTGCGTCAATCAAGATCCGGTCAAAGAGTTGGTCACCCCAAGGGGCGGTGGTGGCATCTCCCACGACAATTTCGGCTGGCACTTCACCGAGCGCACGCTCAACTAAATGTGCACGATGCGGATGCAACTCAACGGCCATGAAATTGATCCCGCGCTCGGCCGCCACTCCGGCTAATACGGCAGCTTTGCCGCCCGGCCCCGCGCACATGTCTAGCCAAGCCTTCTCTGGGTGCTGCACTACAGCGCGAGTCATTGCGAGTGCGACCAATTGACTGCCTTCGTCCTGTACTCCCACCGCACCACTTCTGACAATATCCAGGGCATCTGGCGCACCGCTGAGCAGGACGGCCGCTAAAGGTGAATAGCGACCCGGTGTTACCTCCACACGTGCACGAAGTACAGCCGGGTCAATTCGTCCCGGTCGCGCCACCAATACCGGGTGCGCGGGTTCATTATCGGCAGCCAGCAGCGCAGGTAGCTCAGCGCGCCGTTCACCGAGGGCATCTTGGAATGCGCGAACAATCCAGGCTGGGTGTGACCAGCGCGTGGCCAGCCCGTCGATCCCTCCAACGGATTCGACCATCTCTACCCAGTACGGGAGGTCATGGGCCGCGACTTTTCGTAGGACGGCATTTGTGAAACCCGCCCGGGCCGAGGCACCACCTGGTGAACCCAGTGCACGCGCAAGTTCACATGAGGAGTCAACGGCCGCATGTGAAGGTACTCGCATATTTAGTAACTGATGGACCCCTAACCGAAGGACGGACTGCATGTCAGGTTCAACATCGGCCCACGGGCGAGAGACACAGGTGGTCAAAATCGCATCGTAGAAGCCCTGCCAGCGCAAGGTGCCGTAGGCAAGTTCGGTGGCGAACCCCGCGTCACGGCCGGTCAGTGACATTCGCGCCAATACACCCGGCATTGTCAAGTTCGCATAGGAATCTTCCTCGCGTACTGAACGCAAGACTTCGAAGGCGGCCTTGCGGGCTGGATCGACACTCATTCAAACCTCGGCAACTGTGAGCGCACCCCACGGATCCAATCACCCGCGGGCATCAACTTCTTGCCAGCCGGTTGCACTAAATTCAACCGCGCTGGTCTAGTCGCGGTGCCAACCAGCACTACCCCATCAACCACAGCCAATTGGCCGGGTGGCAAGGAGATGTCGGTAACAAATTGGTCTGCACTAAGTGGGCCAAGTTTTATGCGCTCACTACCCGCAAAGGTCCAAGGCCCCGGGTTCGGTGTCGTGGCGCGAATACGCCGATCGACGCCGACCCAAGGGTCAGTCCACCTGATACGAGCATCGTCACCGGAAAGTTTCGGGGCATAGCTGATATCAAAATTGCGTTGTGGCAGCGCCTCGATTGAATTAGTAGATAGGGCGTCCAAGGTCGAGACAAGTAACTGCCCACCGGCGCCCGCAAGGCGATCCAGTACCGCACCGGAAGTATCAAGTTCGCCTATCGGCTCAGTGACGGTCCCGAATATCGGCCCGGTATCAAGACCGGCCTCGAGGCTAAAAGTGGTGGCACCTGTCATGACATCGCCGGTAAGTACCGCCCACTGCACCGGGGCTGCACCACGCCAGGCCGGTAGTAAAGAAAAGTGCAGGTTAACCCAGCCATGGCTTGGTACATCCAGCAGAGTCGGCGGCACCAATGCGCCGTAGGCAACCACCGGACAGCAGTCTGGCTCGAGTGCACGCAATTGCATTTCGAAATCTAAGTCATTCAGATCAGTCGGGGTTAGTACCGGAATGCCTTCTTCATGAGCCATTGCGGCCACCGCACTCGGTACCAAATTTTGGCCTCGGCCAGTGCGTGAGTCTGGACGAGTTATCACTGCCACCACTTCATGTGGTGAATTCAAAATAGATCTAAGTGCTACCGCAGCGACATCTGGCGTGCCCGCAAAAACACAACGCACGGTTTACAGCCACCTAGCCGAAAGGGTATGGGGACTAATCTGAACCGTTGGTGCTGGTTCTCCGAACCATTCGGACTCGCGGACTAATCGCATAGCCTCGCGGCGAGCTTCGGGGTCCAATCGGTCAATGAACATGATGCCATCTAAGTGATCAGTCTCATGCTGCACGCAGCGTGCCAAAAGATCACTTCCTTCAATGACCACCGGATCGCCATGCATATTCATGCCACGGGCAACAACACTTAGTGCGCGCTTGGTGTCAAAAGCGAGATCTGGAAGTGAAAGGCAGCCTTCTTCGCCATCTTGAATTTCATCGGACAGCAATAATTCGGGGTTAATAAGGTGGCCCAGTTCATCGTCAACCCAGTAGGTGAAGACCCGCAACAAAACGCCGATCTGTGGAGCCGCCAAACCCGCCCCTGGTGCATCTTGCATGGTGTCGGTGAGGTCGGCGACAAGTTTGCGTAACTCCTTGTCATATGTCTCAACAGCGGCCGCCGGGGTACGCAACACTGGGTCACCGAAGAGTCGAATGGGTTGAACGGCCATGAGCGGATTCTACGTCCTGGGATTTCATGGAGCCGGCACTGGTGCGGACTCCTTAGAGATTGGCTCACGTGGATCACACACCACGTTTACCGGTTTACCAGTGCTCTTGGCCGCACGCATTGCTGAAATGACACGCAGCTGCCCGGACAACTGCGCACCCAAGTCACGCCGCACAACCACTATGCAACTTTCGTTGGCGGGACCAAGAACTTTATGCTCAACCGTCAACAGTGACAGCACGTCATTGATATCGGCAAGTGCACCGTGCAGCACCGCCATTTTAGTATTGGGCGGTAAACCTGCCGCCGCTCGGTCAGCAAGTTCACGTTGCGCGAACCCTGGAGCATCCCATCGAAGCAACGCTTGTACGACCGGCTCAGAGTTTTCGGCGGTGATCGCTAACGGGGCCCGTGGACGAGCTAGAAGTGCCGCACCGAACCATCGCCGCGCAGCTTCTTGAGTGACTTGGAGTTGGGGACGCAGCAATTGCCCGCGAGCGTCCAAAATTATGACAGCCGCATAACCACCATCGGCAATTGGCTCAGCTCCTGGGGTAGCGATCACCAGCGCTGGCGAAGCACCGATGCTACGTCGCATTGCCGAACCCTGTGACCAAATTACCGGGGTCGATGGGAATGCTCGACCGAATTCCTCAGCTGTGCGTTCGACCCCGATGGCAACCGCACGTAAGTTGTTATCACCGCATAGACGACAACTCCAGCCCACCGCAGGTACTCCGCACCAGATGCAGGTAGGAGTCATTTGGCCCGCTGCTAGCCCAAGGGCGCCCCCGCACGAACACCGCGCCGGGGCGCGACACTGTTGACAGCAAAGGGTTGGCAGATAGCCTCGTCTGGGTACTTGCACTAGAACCGGGCCTACTTTCAAACCCTCTTTCGCGACCGACCAAGCCATATGCGGGAGCCGGGCCGAAGCCGCTGCTACATCGCGCGCTAAATCCTCTTGCTCAAGTGCTCTAACAAGTGGTGCATTTGCCAAAATTATCTCGCGCGTGGGTGCCAATGATTGCGCCCAGCCTTGCTCACACCAAAGTTGAGTCTCGACACTTCTTGCAGGTGAGCCCACCAGCAGCGCGCAGCCCCCAGCCGATGACCGGATTGCCGCTACATCTCGGGCATTCCAATATGGCGCATGTGACTCCCAGAGCGAATCATCTTGGTCATCCCACACCACCATCAGTTGTAGGTTCGAAACTGGTGCAAAGACCGCCGCCCTAGTCCCGATCACCAACCGCGCCGAGCCGCGCAGGGCCCGAAGGAACTCACGGTAGCGCCGCTCCGGGCCTTGATCTGCGGTCAAGATCGCCGTGGTGTCGCGAAGTTCAGCAAGCTCCTGCGCAAGTAGATCCACATCGTGCGCATCAGGCAGCACCACAATCGCGCTACCAATCGAATTCTCCAGTGCAGCTCGCACTAATGACGCGATGTCTTGGTAGCACGGCTGCGCCGGCGCTGAACTCCAAACCCCCCTGGTATTCAACGACTTACCGATACGAAGGCGACTAAACAGCACCGGACCATTCACATAACTGCTCCAGCGAGTCGCATCGAGGTCATGAACCTGAACATCAACTTCAGGTACGCGATATTGCAATGACTCCGCCCGTGCATGCCTCGGGGGCACCGCACTGCGAACCACATCCGAGAACGTGCCGGCATAGTGCTCAGCAACCGCCGAAACCAAGTCGCAAACTTCAGCGGTGAGGACACGCTCACCAGATACCACCCGCTCAATTGGGCGAAGTGCTTTCCCCGCATCACTGGCTTGCACCCTGCCGACTACAAACCCGTTAACCAAGCGCCCGGAAAAGCGCACTCGAACCCGAACCCCAGGTTGCACCAAATCATCAAGCTGCTGCGAAATGGTGTAGTCAAAGATTCGGTCAAGTTGGGGAAGCGGTGAGTCGATTCGAACTTGTGCGATCGGCAACTTTTCAGCGAGGTCGATAGACAAAGACGGCCCCTTGCGGGGCCGTCTTGCGCCTGATTTGCCGGCTGCTGGCAGCAGCGCCAGCTGATTTGTCTCGGGATCGATCGCGGGGCTCACACCCCGGCAACCGTCCGCAAGTTTTCGGCGCGGTCGGTGTTTTCCCAGGTGAATGTCGGGCCTACCCGCGAGCGCTGTGCCGGCTGATCCGCATCGAGTAACTCGTTGGTGCCCTGCGGGCGGCCAAAGTGCCCATAGGCGCTGGTGACCCTAAAGATTGGCCGCAGCAGATCAAGATCGCGAATAATTGCCGCTGGGCGCAGATCAAATACCCGAAGTACCGCATCTTGGATGGCTTCGTCCCCGATGACGCCGGTGCCGAATGTCTCGACGAAGACACCGACCGGGTGGGCTTTCCCGATCGCATAAGCAACCTGCACCTCACACCGAGTGGCTAAGCCTGCGGCAACAACGTTCTTGGCCACCCAACGCACCGCATAAGCTGCGGAGCGATCGACTTTGGATGGATCCTTTCCTGAAAATGCCCCACCACCGTGTCGGGCCATGCCACCGTAGGTGTCGACGATGATTTTGCGGCCGGTAAGGCCAGCATCGCCCATTGGGCCACCGACCTCGAAACGGCCGGTTGGGTTAACCAAAAGTCGATAATCACGGGAATCAAGATCCAAGGTTTCCAGGATCGGATCAACCACATGCTTGCGGATGTCAGGGGTGAGCATGGTGTCAAGATTGATATCGCGCGAGTGCTGGCTCGAAACCACAATGGTGTCGATTCGGGTGGGACGATCATCCTCGTCGTATTCGATGGTGACCTGGGTCTTACCATCGGGGCGCAGATATGGCACGCGACCGTCCTTGCGCACTTCGGTCAATTGCTCAGCCAGGCGATGTGCCAATGAAATTGGCAGCGGCATGAGCTCAAGGGTGTCGGTGCAGGCGTATCCGAACATCAACCCTTGGTCACCGGCTCCTTGGCGATCGAGGGGGTCGCCACTACCGCCTTCACGCTCTTCGATTGCATCGTCGACACCTTGGGCGATGTCAGGTGATTGCTTGCCGATAGATACCGAAATGCCACAGGACTCACCGTCAAAACCTTTTGTCGAGGAGTCGTATCCAATACCGAGCACGGTGTCGCGTACCAAACGAATAACATCAGCGAAACCTTCGGTGGTAACCTCACCGGCCACGTGCACCTGACCGGTCGTCAACATTGTCTCGACAGCCACGCGGCTGCGCGGATCCTGCCGAAGCAAATCATCGAGAATCGCGTCGCTGATTTGATCAGCCATTTTATCCGGATGACCCTCGGTAACCGATTCTGACGTGAACAAGCGCTTAGACACGTGATATCCCCTTACAGATGTGGTAGCACCAACAATTGGTTGTCAAGGTTGAGACCTCAGTCTAATGGCAAGGCGTGTTTCCACTCCTGCACCACGGCGTCCCAGACGGCATCGGAAATTGCCGCTTTTGAAGCCCTCGCTACCTGCACGTGGGTGCCCTCATGGCCCAAGATCGTCACTTCATTTTCTTCTGCCCCAAACACCACTTGGCGCCCAACCTCATTAACAACCAGGAGGTCGCAGCCCTTGCGGGCCAACTTACGCCGGCCCAACTCAGCCAATTCATCTCCGTCAACAGCAGTCTCGGCCGCGAAACCCACAATTACCGGCAGGACGCCATCACGCCGGCGCACCAATTCTGCCAAAACATCAACAGTTTGCGTAAGTCTCAGGCTCATATCGCTTGACTCATCGGGTTTCTTAATCTTGCTCGTTGCTACCACTTCGGGGCGAAAATCTGCCACCGCGGCGGCCATCACCACGGCATCGGCGCCACTTGCCGCGGCTAACATTTCCTGTAGTAACTCGGCCGCCGAACTCACCGGGCGCAAGGTGACCCCGGCCGGTGCTGGGACGCTGAGGTGCGCGGCCACCAAAGTCACGAGCGCGCCGCGGGAAACAGCGGTTCGAGCTAACTCTACCCCTTGCCGACCACTGCTGATATTGCCGATAAAACGGACGGGATCCCATGATTCACGGGTACCCCCGGCGCTGATCACCACGCGGCGGCCAACCAAATCACTCGTTGGCGTTCGGCGTAGTACATCTTGCACCGCAGCCACGATCGCCGCGGGATCTGGTAGGCGCCCGGCGCCGACATCAGGGCCGGTAAGTCGCCCTGAAGCGGGCTCAAGCACGATAATCCCGCGAGCCCTAAGCGTTGACACATTGTGCTGGGTAGCGGGGTGCTGCCACATTTCGGTATGCATCGCCGGAGCCAGCACAACTGGGCAGCGTGCGGTCAACAACACATTTGTCAAGAGATCATTTCCGATGCCATGCGTTGCTCTTGCTAACAGATCGGCGGTGGCCGGTGCCACCACCACACAATCGGCCTGCTGACCTAATTTAACGTGTGAGACCTCATGGGAATTTTCCCAGACGGATGAAGCAACCGGGTGCGCCGACAAAGCCGCCCAAGTAGGTTCACCAACAAAGTTCAAAGCCGCGGCAGTTGGAACCACCGTGACGTCATGGCCGGACTCGGTCAAGCCCCGGAGTACTTCGACTCCTTTATAAGCCGCGATACCGCCAGCAACCCCCAGTACGACACGAGGCCGGTCACCCACCTGGGGTAAACCGGCCTGAACGCCATTTGACGGCGACATCGAAGTCAGGCCGTAGCCTCGACTACCTCGATCGCCTCTGCGGAAAGTAGCCCGGCGTCGATTTCGCGAAGCGCAATCGACAGTGACTTCTCTTGCACATGGGTCTCAACGAGGGGGCCAACGTACTCCAGCAAGCCTTCGCCGAGCTGCGAGTAGTAAGCATTAATTTGCCGAGCCCGCTTGGATGCGTAAATAACCAAAGAGAACTTGGAGTCGGTTTTTTCCAAAAGGGCGTCTATCGAGGGATGGGTAATGCCCTCAGGTCTGGGGTTGGTCATGAAGGCATGCTACCAATGCGCCCGCGCAGTGCCCGACGTCGGTATTCACAATGACCCGATCGAACTCCGGTGCCGCTGCCAATTCCTGCTCAGCGGCCGCCAAACGCTTGGCCACCGACTCGGCACTCTCGGTGCCCCGGCCGATCAACCTGGCCTCCAATTCGGGCCAAGAAGGTGGCGCTAAAAATACTAACTGGGCTTCGGGCACCCGGGCTCGCACCTGCCTGGCCCCGGCCACCTCAATCTCCAAGATTACCGGGGTGCCACTGGCCCGATGCTCAAGAACTGGGCCACGCGGCGTGCCGTACCGATTGCCTGCGAATTCGGCCCACTCGAGTAGTTCGTCGTGCTCAATTAACCGAGAGAACTCAGAATTGTCAACGAAAAAATATTCCCTGCCATTTACTTCACCGGCTCGCGGCGGCCGTGTCGTGGCTGACACTGAAAGCCAAACATCTGGAGCTAGATCAAGTACCGCATCGACCACGGTGCTCTTACCTACTCCAGATGGACCGGAGACAACGACTAGAGGTGCGAGCTTGGCCCCCATTAATTCACGCTAGCGATGCTGCGAGCAATATCACGCGCCGCATGCGCGATATCAGGAGCACCAGTAATCGGCCGGCCAATTACCAATAAGTCAGCACCGTCAGCAATTGCTTGCTCTGGTGTTGCTACCCGCTTTTGGTCACCTGCGGCACTGCCCACCGGCCGCACCCCCGGAGTGATCAAAGTTACATCCGCTCCAACCGCTGCACGGATTGCGGCCACCTCACGCGGTGAACACACCACCGCACGAGCGCCAGCATTTGTCGCCAAGACAGCAAGGCGCACCGCTGCCTCAATTGATGGCCCAGCCATGCCAATGCTGGTCAACGTCTCTTCATCAATCGAGGTTAGAACTGTGACCGCCGCAATGCGCGTATTCGGCAGCGCCAGTGCAGCGGCCTCAACCATGGCGGCCCCACCTGCCGCATGCACCGTCAAAATTGCCGGCTCCAGATGCGCTACCGCCCCTGCCGCACCCGCGACAGTCGCGGGGATGTCATGGAGTTTTAGATCAAGGAATAGTTCAATATCTTCGACGCCGCCAGCCCGCGCAGCTTCCTGCGCGGCAATAACCGCTAAGACTCCATCGCGGCAAAAGACTTCGAGGCCCACTTTCAAGGTTGATACCACGGGGGCCACCGCCTGCGCCCAACTCCGAAGGATGTGGAGATCGGGCGCATCGAGCGCGACTGCGATTGGTGCGCGATTAGCCATCATTCGGGTTCTATTTCGCCTGCACCGTCGGCTTCAAATATGTCTGCACCGCGGTGCCCGTACGAGATCGCCTCGCTGACACTACTGAAACCTCGTTCCGAAAGTGCCAATGCCAATTCATTGTGCACGCGCATCGGGGCAGAAGGGTCATTGAAAGTCATGGTGCCTACCGATACCGCATTAGCTCCGGCCAGGATGAATTGCAGTGCATCAAGGCCCGTGCGGATACCCCCAACCCCAAGAATTGGGATATCTGGAAGTGCCTGGCGAATCTGCCAAACGCAGCGAAGCGCGATCGGTCGAATTGCAGGCCCGCTCAGGCCACCGGTAACCCCAGCGAGTGCTGGTCGCATCGTCTCGACATCTATCACCATGCCAAGCGCCGTATTAATTACCGTTAAACCATCCACTCCCGCGCGCACCACCGACCGGGCGATCTCGGCGATATCGGTAACGTCGGGAGATAACTTGGCGAAAATCGGCGTCTGCGAGTCACTCTGCCGGCGGACCGTTTGAATTACGTTGGCTGCCATTTCGGGGTCGCAGGCAAAAACTTGATTTCGATCAGCGACATTTGGGCACGAAATATTGACCTCAATGGCGTCAACTCCCCCTGCGGTGCGCAACTTTTGTGCAAGTTTTCCGTACTCGTCAACCGACTCCCCCGCGATGGAAACCACGGTTCGAGCACCGCGCGCTTCCAGCCACGCTAAGTCCACTTCGATGAATTCATCGATGCCCGGGCCCTGCAAACCGATCGAATTGAGCATTCCGCTCGGAGTCTCACACATGCGCGGAGTTGGGCGCCCGGAGCGCGCTCGCAGCATCACACTCTTAGTTACGATCGCTCCGATCTTGGTGATATCGAAGAATTGATCAAGTTCACGCCCAGAGGCAGCGCAGCCAGAGGCCGTTAAGACCGGACTTGGCATTGAGAGTGATGCGAGTTCCGCCGACATATCCGTGTTCGGAATGGGTTCGGCGGCTGATCCAATCCCGCGCCCAAACATGGCCCGGGTCATGACATATCCAAGGCCGGAGCACCGAGCGCATCGGCCGGAATAGTGCCGATTTCGTCCCAGCGAACCAAATCACCGCGGAAAATTGGACCCTCGACGCAGGACCGAACCATGCGGGTAATTCCATCATCACCGATCACCGGCAAAACACATGTCATGCAGATGCCGATCCCGCAGGCCATGGATTCTTCCACCGAGCACTGGCTATACGCGCGATATTCCGCGGCGATGGCGGCAACAGCGGCGAGCATGCCCATTGGGCCACAGGCGTAGACCACCGCAGAGTTGTTCCGTTCCATAATGTCTGGCAGCACATCGGTAACCCGGCCTTTGGTGCCAGACGAGCCGTCCTCGGTAGTTATCGTGAGCATCGAAGAGACCCGCTTGATATCGAGGACACCATAGAGTTTTTCTTCGGTTGATGCACCAAGCACTACATCGACTCGACAACCACGTTCACGAAGTTGTTCGGCCAACATAAATAGCGGTGCTGACCCGTAGCCGCCTCCTACGAGCACACATGGCACCCCCTCTTTCGGCAAAATGAAAGGCTTGCCGAGCGGACCAACGATGTCAAGGGTGTCATGGCGACCACGCTCACTTAGCCAGCGAGTGCCTTTACCTTGTACCCCAACTACAACATCGAGGGTGCCACCGTAAACACCACGGGATTGAACTTGATGAATTGCAAATGCGCGCCGCAAGATTAGGCCAGACTCTTCGCCACCGATACCTACGGTTACGAAGTGGCCGGGCCGATACTGCTCCGGGATACCTGGGGCCGTGATTGAGAGCACGTAGTAACCGCCGGCGCGCCGGACGTCAAGTACTTCACCCCTCACCTGTACTGGCACCTAGTTCACGCACCTTTTGTAGTCATGGCCCCGGTTCATCGTGGCTCCGAAGGGCTGAGGCTACCGCTCGCACTCTCACGAAGCTTTAGCAGATCGCGTGCATGCTCCTGAAGGGAGCGCACCGTGGCCTCACCGTTGCGCAGGGAATCAATACCCTGTACGGCGGCCGCCAACCCTTGAACCGTAGTGATGCAGGGTACAGATTTGATCACCGCGGCGGTTCGGATTTCGTAGCCATCAACGCGCGGTCCCACCCCGTACGGAGTATTTACGATTAGGTCGATCTCACCGGCCATGATCAAATCAATTGTCGTCGGTTCACCGGCCGGGCCCCTGCCTTCATGATGCTTGCGCAATACCCTCGCGGTGACGCCATGGCGGCCCAAAACATCAGCGGTGCCGGCCGTGGCCGCAATCTCAAAACCTAGATCCGCCAACCGCATGATCGGGAAGATCGCCGCCCGCTTGTCCCGATTCGCTAGTGAAACAAAAGCGGTACCAGAGGTTGGCAATCCGCCAGAGTAAGCTGCCTCCTGAGACTTCGCGAACGCTAAGCCGAAACTCTCGGCAATCCCCATTACCTCGCCGGTCGAACGCATTTCGGGGCCGAGCAAGGTATCTACGCCGTGGAAACGGCCAAATGGAAGTACAGCTTCCTTTACTGAAACAGCGGCACCCGCCGGTATCGTGCCCCCATCACCGAACGCTGGCAATAAGCCGTCAATCCGGAGTTGCGCAATGCTCTGACCAACCATGACTCTCGCAGCCGCCTTCGCGATGGGGACGGCGGTTGCCTTCGAGACAAATGGCACGGTACGAGATGCCCGAGGATTAGCTTCAAGCACGTAGAGAACATCAGATACCAAGGCATATTGCACATTTAGTAGCCCGAGAACGCCCACACCTTTTGCAATGCGCAGCGTAGATTCACGAATCCGCTCGATCTCCGACGCCCCGAGGGTGATCGGGGGTAGGGCGCACGCTGAGTCTCCAGAATGAATACCGGCTTCCTCGATGTGCTCCATCACGCCGGCCAAGAACAACTCCGTGCCGTCGAATAGTGCATCGACGTCTATCTCAATAGCGTCGTCCAAGAAACGATCGACTAATACCGGGTGCTCAGGGTTAATTTTAGTCGCCCGCCCCAAATAATCAGCAAGCATCACATCGTCGTAGACGATTTCCATGCCGCGCCCACCGAGAACATAACTTGGCCGGACAAGTACTGGATAGCCCACATCAGCAGCAATCGCCTGCGCCTGCGGAAATGACATCGCGGTGCCGTGCTTTGGTGCCGGTAAATCCGCCTTCGCTAGCACCCGGCCAAATGCGCCCCTATCCTCCGCGAGGTGAATGGACTCAGGGCTAGTACCGATAATCGTCACGCCGGCATCCTTGAGCCGCTGCGCCAAGGCAAGTGGGGTTTGCCCACCCAATTGCACGATCACGCCGATTACCGTGCCCGCCTGCTCCTCCGCGTGCACAATCTCCAAAACATCTTCGAATGTAAGCGGCTCGAAATACAAGCGGTCAGAAGTGTCGTAGTCGGTGGAGACGGTCTCGGGATTGCAGTTGACCATGATGGTTTCATAACCTGCATCACGCAAAGTTAGTGCCGCGTGTACACATGAGTAATCGAACTCGATGCCCTGGCCGATACGATTTGGTCCGGAGCCCAAAATGATGACTTTCTCGCGATCACTTGGCAGTGCCTCGTTTTCTTCACCGTAAGTTGAATAGTGGTAAGGGGTCTGAGCCGCGAACTCGGCCGCGCAAGTGTCAACGGTCTTATAAACCGGGCGCACTCCTAGGCTGTGTCTCAACTCCCGTATTTCATCCTCGCTACTGCCTCGCAGTTGGCCGATTTGCTTATCCGAAAAGCCGCTGCGCTTAACCCGCAGCAGGAGTTGCTCATCAAGACCCGGCGCTGATCGAATTTCATCTGCGGTTTCATTCAGCTGGCAGATTTGGTCGAGAAACCAAGGGTCAATTCGAGTGGACTCGTGTACCTGATCAATTGTGGCCCCCGCCCATAAGGCCTGCTGCACCAATGAGAGGCGGCCGTCGTGGGGTCGGTGCATACGTTCTAGCAGATCGGGAACATCAACGTCGGTGGTGTTGGTCGGCCACCAGAAAATCGATTCAGGTTTTTCCAATGAGCGCAATGCTTTTTGCAATGCCTCACCAAAGTTTCGCCCGATGGACATCGCCTCGCCCACACTCTTCATGGTGGTGGTTAGCACCGGATCGGCATTAGGGAACTTCTCGAATGCGAAGCGCGGGACTTTAACAACCACATAATCAAGGCTGGGCTCAAATGACGCCGGGGTTTGCTTCGTGATGTCATTGGGAATCTCATCGAGGGTGTAGCCAATCGCCAACCGAGCTGCGATCTTGGCGATCGGGAACCCGGTCGCCTTGGAAGCAAGTGCCGAGGAGCGAGACACTCGCGGGTTCATCTCGATTACTAGCATGCGCCCATCTGCGGGATCGATTGCAAATTGAATATTGCAACCACCGGTATCAACGCCAACGGCTCGAATAATTTCGATGCCGACATCGCGCATGTGCTGATACTCGCGATCGGTCAATGTAAGTGCCGGCGCCACTGTTATTGAATCACCGGTGTGGACACCCATTGGGTCGAGGTTTTCAATTGAGCAAATAACCACCACGTTGTCAGCGCGGTCGCGCATGAGCTCCAGTTCGTACTCTTTCCAGCCAATGATCGATTCTTCGAGAAGCACCTCGGTTGTTGGGCTCGCCTGCAGCCCGGCACCCGCAATTCGCAGGAGGTCACTATCGTCATAAGCAATACCTGATCCGGCACCACCCATGGTGAAAGACGGTCTAATGACCACTGGAAACCCAAGTTGCTCTGCAGCAAATTGGCACTCCGACATCGAGTGGCAGACAACTGATTGGGCGCTCTCAGCACCGATAGATGCCACGATTGCGCGAAACAGCTCGCGGTTTTCACCGCGCTCAATAGCATCCACATCGGCGCCAATCATTTCAACTCCGTAGCGTTCGAGCACACCGCCCTTATGCAGTGCCATTGCGATATTCAGCGCCGTTTGACCCCCAAGAGTTGGGAGAACGGCATCGGGGCGCTCCTTGGCGATGATGCGCTCGACGAACTCAGGGGTAATAGGCTCAATGTAGGTAGCGTCTGAAAACTCAGGGTCGGTCATGATCGTTGCCGGATTTGAATTCACCAGCACGACGCGCAAACCTTCGTCCTTGAGTACCCTGCAGGCCTGAGTACCCGAATAATCAAACTCGCAACCTTGTCCGATGACAATTGGACCTGATCCAATAACCAAGATCGACTTAATATCTTCGCGCCTTGGCATTAACGACCAGCTCTCATCAAGTCAACAAACTCATCGAATAAGCCTGCCGCATCATGCGGACCGGCAGCAGCCTCAGGGTGGTACTGCACGCTGAAAGCCGGTACGTCAAGGCAACGTAGGCCCTCTATGACATCATCGTTTAGGCATACGTGACTTACTTCAGCTGCGCCAAACGGGGTCTGGAATGGTCCGCCACGTGGGGCCTCAACAGCGAACCCATGATTGTGAGCGGTCACGCTCACGCGTCCGGTGCGCAGATCCTGAACGGGTGAATTGATGCCGCGATGTCCGTATCGCAACTTGTACGTCTCCAGCCCTAGCGCCCGACCGAGAATTTGATTGCCGAAACAAATACCAAAAACTGGTACGCGAGCGGTAAGTACCTCCGACATCAACTTAATGGTGGCATCAGCGGTAGCTGGATCACCGGGGCCATTTGAGAAAAACACCCCGTCTGGATTCATTGCCATGATTTCGGCTGTGGTAACCAGTGATGGGACCACCTGCACCTCAACCCCACGCTCGGAAAGGCGATGCGGGGTCATGGTCTTAATACCGAGATCAACCGCCACCACATTGAATTCACGGGTGCCGATAGAAGGTACCGTGTACTCCTTGGTGGTGGTCACCGCATCGGTGAGATTCGCGCCAGCCATTGAAGGACTCGATTGCACTTGAGCCAATAAGCCCGCGACCGGCCGGCTGGCTTGCTCACCAGTGAAAATCCCAACACGCATAGCACCGCATTCGCGCAGGTGCCGGGTCAAGGCCCGGGTATCAACCCCGCATATCCCGACAATCCCCTGATCTCGCAGCTCGTCTTCTAGGCCACGGGTGGCCCGCCAATTTGATGAAACCCGCGAAGGGTCGCGGATGACATAACCGGCCACCCAAATACGTTCGGACTCACCGTCTTCGTCATTTACCCCGGTGTTGCCAATATGCGGGGCGGTCATGATTACCACCTGGCGGTGATACGACGGATCTGTCAGAGTCTCTTGGTAGCCGGTCATCCCGGTGTTAAAGACCGCCTCACCAAAGGTGGCACCTAACGCGCCATAACTTTGGCCCCGGGCAACTCGACCGTCCTCGAGCACCAAAATTGCCGGCTCGCGGTGGATTGGCTGGGTCACGTAACTATTCAACATGCGAGGTCTCCGCCCTCGACAGTCGGCTTACCCGCCTTCAGCACGTGGATTATTTTCCCCGGCAATGTCATCCCGGCATACGGGCTGTTTCTGCTCTTCGAAGCGAAAGTCGCAGGTTCAACGACCCAGGACGCCCTCGGGTCAACCACACAGATATTGGCCGGTGCGCCGACTTTCAAATCGTGCCCATGCCCGAGCGCCCGACCTATCCGGGCCGGCCGAACCGACATTCGGTCGGCGAGGGCGCGCCAATCCAGAAGCCCGGAATCGATCATCGTCAGCACCGCGATACTAAATGCAGTCTGCAGACCCAGCATGCCAAATGCCGCAGCAGCCCATTCACAATCCTTATCTTCATGGGGATGCGGTGCGTGATCTGTTGCAATTGCATCGATGGTGCCTTCTGCCAGAGCTGCTCTAAGTGCCGTTACATCAGTACTCGTGCGAAGGGGTGGATTAACTTTGTAGACCGGGTCATAACTTGCAACAAGGTCTTCGGTAAGTAGCAGGTGATGGGGTGTGACCTCGGCCGTTACTTTGATACCACGACTCTTGGCCCACTTAACAACTTCGACTGATCCGGCTGTTGACACATGGCAAACATGCAGCCGCGAATCAACATGCTCCGCAAGCAGCACATCGCGCGCAATTATTGACTCCTCGGCTACCCCGGGCCAACCGGTTAGACCAAGTTGCCCCGACAGCACGCCTTCATTCATCTGCGCATCAACGGTCAACCGCGGCTCTTGGGCATGCTGGGCGATGACCCCGTCAAAGGCCTTCACATATTCAAGTGCCCTGCGCATGATGGCAGCATCGTGAACACACTTGCCATCATCGCTGAACATCCGAACCTGCGCCGCCGACGTCGCCATTGCACCGAGTTCGGCCAATTGCTCCCCGCCCAGACCTATCGTCACCGCTCCTACTGGAAAAACATCCACCAGGCCGGTTGCTTTCCCGAGATGCCACACCTGCTCGACAACACCCGCGGTGTCGGCAACCGGTGAGGTATTCGCCATAGCGAAAACGGCAGTGAACCCGCCCAGTGCCGCCGCCCGCGAACCGGTCTCGACGGTCTCTGCATCCTCGCGCCCGGGCTCACGCAGGTGCGTATGTATATCAACAAATCCGGGGAGGGCAATCAAACCGGAAGCCTCAATTACCCGGCCCGCACCGCTACCTGCCGTGGCGATCTCAGCGATAACACCTGCCGCCACCACAATGTCAACCGGATCTTCACCATATGGGCGCACTCCACGTAAGACCGTCTTGTCATGCGGCATTAAATTTCCTTCTTTCCGTCATCAGTGATGCCGCCAAGAAGTAGGTAAAGGACGGCCATTCGGATACTTACACCGTTCGCGACTTGCTCAACCATGACCGCGCGTTCACCATCGGCGACATCGGCGGAAATCTCCATCCCCCTATTCATTGGGCCAGGGTGCAGCACAATCGCATGCGGGGGTAGCAACCCCATTCGGCGAATATCTAGCCCATACCTGCGGCTGTACTCATTCACTGATGGAAAGTACGCCGCGTGCATACGCTCTGACTGCACCCTTAACATCATGACGGCGTCAACATGGGGTAGGACTTCGTCAAGGTCGTAACTAACCGCGCAGGGCCACTGGCTAACTCCGTAAGGCAGTAAGGTCGGCGGCGCAACCACAGTTACGTGCGCGCCCAGGGTTCTAAGCAGTAACACATTCGACCTAGCGACACGACTATGCAAGATATCTCCGACGATTGCCACGCGCACGCCTGCTAAATCCCCCATGCCGTCGCGTAAATGGTGTCGGATTGTAAATGCATCAAGCAGCGCCTGCGTTGGATGTTCATGGGTTCCATCACCGGCGTTGACGACACTTCCCTGAATCCAGCCAGCCGTTGCAAGTCGATGCGGAGCTCCGGATGAACCATGACGAATCACCACCGCGTCTGCGCCCATGGCTTCCAAGGTGAGTGCGGTGTCTTTAAGGCTCTCACCTTTAGAAACGCTCGAACCCTTAGCCGCAAAGTTAATGACATCGGCGGAAAGTCGCTTGGCGGCAATCTCAAATGAAATTCGGGTACGCGTGGAATCCTCGAAGAACAAATTCACCACGGTGCGACCCCGAAGTGTTGGAAATTTCTTGACAGTTCGATCAGTAACCGATGCCAACTGTGCAGCAGTATCTAGGATCAGGCACGCAGAAACAACATCAAGATCACCAGCTGAAAGTAGGTGCCGCATCTATCTCGCACCACCTTCGATGGTGACTTCATCGAAATCGTCGTACTCGACAAGCCGCACCCGAACCTGCTCGGCTAGTGCAGTCGGTAGGTTTTTGCCAACATAATCCGCACGAATCGGCAATTCTCGGTGCCCTCTGTCAACAAGAGCAGCTAGTTGAACGGCCCGTGGACGCCCGATGTCATTCAGTGCATCAAGTGCAGAACGAACGGTACGCCCAGAAAAAAGTACGTCATCAATCAGGACTACAACTTTGTCATCAATGCCACCCGTCGGGATCGCAGTCGGTTCTAGTGCGCGAGCTGGGCGTAGCCGTAAGTCATCGCGGTACAAGGTGACATCAAGGGCACCTACCGAGACCGTGTCACCCTCAATGCTTTCAATTGCAGCCGCGATGCGCCGCGCCAAGAACACGCCACGGGTAGGAATACCTAACAAGATGAGATCGGCTGCGCCCTTATTGCGCTCAACAACCTCATGGGCGATGCGCCTAATAGCTCGACCAATATCGCCAGCATCTAGCACCACTGACCGTGCAGAATCCATAAAAATGGACCCCCTTCCCCGTCTCACTGAACGGGCTTAAAGGACGTCTAACAGTCGTACCTTAGCGCAATTAGCCGATAATTTGCTCAGCCACTCGGGCTGGACCCTATTGTATGCACCCGCATACCGTTGGTGGTGCCGGGTATACCCGGTGGTACTCCAGCGACTATGACAACACGCTCACCAGCGCTAGACCGGCCGATCTCCAGCAATGCCCGGTCAACCTGCGCCACCATGTCGTCGGTGTGCATGACGCCAGCCACCAAGAAAGTCTCGACTCCCCACACTAAAGAAAGTTGACTGCGCACCCGAGCATTCGGGGTGAAGGCAAGTAGCGGAGTCTTATTGCGCCAGCGCGCAATTAGGCGCGCCGATAGCCCGGTCTCGGTGAATGCGATTAGGTGGCTCGCCTTGATCTCATCGGCGACATTGACGGCAGCATGGGTAAGTGCCCGCGCCGTTGACCCTTGGCGCTCACCACCTAATTCGGGCAGCGAGTCTAGAGCCTCTAATTCAACGTGCTCAATGATTCGCGCCATGGTCTCGACAACCAAACTTGGGTGTTCACCGATGCTGGTCTCGCCCGAGAGCATTAAGGCATCGGCGCCATCTAGCACCGCATTTGCGACGTCGCTCACCTCCGCGCGAGTGGGCCGGGTAGCGGAAATCATCGAATCAAGCATCTGGGTTGCGACAATTACCGGCTTAGAGAGTTCGCGGCATAATTGAATCGCACGCTTTTGTACCAGGGGCACCGCCTCCAGCGGTAGTTCAACACCGAGATCACCTCGGGCCACCATAATGCCATCAAAAGCCTCAACGATTTCGACAAGGTTGTCGACCGCCTGCGGCTTTTCGATCTTAGCGAGCACGGGCAGGCGCACGCCTTCTTCGTCCATAATGCGATGTACATCTTCGATATCTGCCGCTGAGCGCACAAAGGAAAGCGCGATCATGTCGGCTCCGATGCGAAGGGCCCACCGCAAATCCGCGATATCCTTCTCTGACATCGCCGGCACGCTCACCGCAACACCTGGTAAATTAAAACCCTTGTTATCCGATACCCGGCCACCTTCGATAACCCGCGTTACTACGCGCGGACCATCAACTGCAGTTACTTCCAGGGTGATCCGGCCATCATCAACCAGCACCCGATCCCCTGGGTGCACATC
>CAFABK010000005.1_pt1 | contig 31406 bp, 35 predicted proteins | sample 7267871 | NCBI WGS metagenome assembly CAFABK01 (sample SAMEA6814009, study PRJEB35770) | freshwater metagenome | biome: Freshwater; feature: Freshwater reservoir; material: water | place: Czech Republic | collected 2016-04-20 | depth 30m m | reverse complement strand
TAATCGCATCACAGTTGACTATGCCGGCAGACTTCACCATCCACCCACGGCTTGCACCGCAACTCCAGCGCAGAGCGCAGATGGTCGCCGACGATGCCATCGACTGGGGTATGGCCGAGTCTCTTGCCGTGGGGTCACTGCTGATGGAGGGCCGTACCGTGCGATTGGCGGGCCAGGACTCCAGGCGCGGCACTTTTGGACATCGACATATGGTCATCGTCGACAAAGAGACCGGTTGGCAATATAAGCCGCTCAAGCAGTGCTACCGCGATGGCGCAAAGCTATATGTTTATGACTCACTACTAAGTGAGTTTGCCGCATTGGGCTTTGAATACGGCTACTCCGTTGCCCGCCCCGATGCACTAGTTATCTGGGAGGCCCAATTCGGTGACTTTGCCGATGGAGCTCAGACAATTATCGATGAATTCATCTCCTCGGGTGAGCAAAAATGGGGCCAACGTTCAGCCGTAACTCTGTTACTACCTCATGGGCAAGAAGGCCAAGGCCCAGACCACTCCTCAGCCCGAGTTGAGCGTTACCTGCAGTTATGTGCGCAAGACAACATGACCGTTGCGATGCCTTCAACTCCCGCTTCATACTTCCACCTACTTCGCTGGCAGGTGCTGAGCAAATTAACGCGGCCTCTTGTGATTTTTACGCCTAAATCATTACTCCGCGCAAAGTTTGCGGTCTCAAGTAAATCTGAATTCGAAAACGGGCACTTCCAACCGGCGCTACCTGATACCACAGTTGATCCAGCTGGAGTCAAAACCGTGTTGCTGTGCAGTGGAAAGGTCTACTACGACTTAATTGCGCACCGTGAGGCCACCGGCCGCACCGATGTCGCGGTGATCCGCCTCGAGCGCCTTTACCCACTGCCATATCGCACCTTGCCGCCAGAGCTTGAAAAGATGCCGAGTGCGCAGATCCGGTGGGTACAAGAAGAGCCGGCAAACCAGGGGGCTTGGAGTTTCATTGCCCTGAACCTACCGGAGATAATCAACCGGCAGGTAACAGTAATTAGTCGCGAAAGATCATCCTCCCCTGCCGTCGGATCACATCACCGACATGAAGTTGAGCAGGCGGCAATTGTCGAACGCGCATTCGATACGGCAAATTAGCGGGAGCCTACATGTATTTTACTGATCGCGGGATAGAAGAACTACAAAGCAGACGCGGTGAAGAATCAATGGCGATCGAAGTATTAGCCGAGCGTCTTCGCGAATTTGTTGACCTAAATCCAGAGTTCGAAACTCCTATCGAAAGATTCGCGACGTGGCTGGCACGCCTGGATAATGAAGATGATGATGACTAAGACACTCAACCGAGTTTAGCGATCTAGGCTAAACTCAGCGGGCAAGCACAGGAAGTCAACGAGAGCGATGCGACGACACCGGTAGCCGAGGGGCTCAAGTAACGCCCGGGCGTGGACTTGGTCTTCCATGATGATTACTGGACGATCTCGCCGCACCGTTTCAAGTGCCCCTTCTAGGGCTTCCATCTCATGTTTTTCCACATCAATCTTCATAAACCCCACCGGCGCCGAGAAATTCATGTCGTCAATACGGATACAGTTAATGACCTCACCGGTACCGTCAATGGACATTTCAGTAGCCCCCACATTTTTGGTTGGGGCTTTCATCCTGGCGGCACCCGGGGCGTTATCGGCCGCCGAATTGTGCGCGGTTACGTTGCCGAATTCAGCAATATTTCGCGAGAGGATTTCAAATACCCGCAGTTGGGGTTCAAATGCATGTACTTCAAGTGATTGCCGGGCAAGGGTGCGCGTATGGGTGCCAATATTGGCACCGACATCCAAGCTCACCTTTGCCCGATCGCAATATCGAATGAGATAGGGCGTGAGCCAAGACTCCCACGGCTGACCAGACAAGAGAACCCGAGTGATGCAGTCGTCATCAGGATCTACCTCAAGGGCCAAGTGCGTACCGGATTTAGGTTTGCGCCAGTACGAGGAAATAACCGCCGCCTGCTGCTGGGTTTCGTTCTTGACAAGATCAATCGCCCCCGCGAAGCCCAGAGTATTGAACTTTTTCACCCAACTCCGATCGCGCAATCGCAACTTACCGAAACACAAACTTTTAGCGAACAGGAGCAAGACTACCCCACTGTGAGCACGAGTTTACCGTGCACATCACCGGAGGCCATCGCAGCAAAAGCCTCGGCCCCTCTCTCCATCGGCAACTCGCGATCTATCACTGGGCGCACCCCGGTGCGCACCAATAAGTCAACAAGTTCGCGAAGTTCGGCGGCCGTACCCATGGTGGACCCAACGATATTTAGTTGCAAAAAGAAAACTCGATTTAGATCTGCCGGCGGATTTGCACCAGAAGTCGCTCCAGAGATCACGATCGTGCCCCCCGGACGCAATGACTTAAGTGAGTGATCCCAGGTGGCCTCACCAACTGTTTCCATGACCGCATCAACCTTGCCGGGCAAGCGTTCACCAGTCTCGAATGCTGCGTCGGCACCAAGGCTTAAAGCCCATTCGCGTTTGTCGGCGGTGCGCGAGGTTACCCAGACTTTACGATCCAAGGCTTTGCCGAGCACGATCAGCGCGGTTGCCACTCCCCCAGCGGCGCCCTGCACCAAAATAGTGTCACCTGGACTCGTCGCGGACTTGATCGCAATCATGCGATAGGCCGTGAGATAGGCGGTTGGTAAACAGGCGGCCTCCGCCCACGTCAACTCTGCTGGTTTATCAATCAAATTACCCGCCGGCACATAAACCTGCTGGGCCATCGTCCCCGGGTAAACCTCACTCAGAAGTGATCGCTTGGTGTCTAGGGTCTCATCGCCGCCAGCACTATTGCCGATAACCGCATGAACTATTACCTCTCGGTTACCATCGGCCACTCCAGCGGCATCAGAGCCCAAAATCATCGGGACCCGCTCTGCCGACAGCGCTTGGCCCTTTAGGGACCAGATGTCGTGGTGATTGAGGCTCGCGGCCTTCACCGCTACCGGGACCCACCCTTCAGGGGCGCTAGGCAACTCGATCTCGCCGACTCGAAGGCAAGAAAGCGGATCTTCACGGTTCACGGCTCCTGCATAGATGGCGAACACACGTTGATCATAGTGCCGTTGGTACGGTTCGCCACATGCGGTCATTAGCGAGCGATAACTACGCCGGAGTCCACCCAGCTGTACTTGCGGCCATGAGCGCCGCGAATCAAGGCCATGCGCCGGCATACGGCAGTGATTCAACAACTGACAACGCCGTCGATGCATTCCGCCGCGAACTTGGTAATCAAGTTGATGTGTTCATGACGTTCAATGGCACCGGGGCAAACGTTGTTGGACTTCAATCGCTCATGCACACCTGGGAGGCCGTGATTTGCGCGAGTACGGCGCACATCAACGTCGATGAAGGTGGTGCACCAGAGAAATTACTCGGCTCCAAGGTCATCGACCTGCAAACCCCTGACGGCAAGCTCACCCCAGATCTCATCAACTCGGTTGAATGGCGCGCAGGTGATGTGCACCAATCGCAACCGAAAGTAGTGCTCATCACCCAATCAACCGAATACGGCACTTGCTACTCGCCAGAAGAAATTCGAGCGATTGCCGATACCGCCCACGCACGTGGCTTGGCTCTATATTTGGACGGAGCCCGAATCGCTAACGCGGCGGCCAGTTTCAACGTGTCTTTGCGAGCAATGACAACCGATGCAGGTGTCGATGTCATGTCCTTCGGAGGCACCAAGAACGGAGCGATGTCGGCCGAAGCGGTGATTGTTTTGAACCCCGAACTTAATATCAGCAGCGATCTAGGATTCATTCGCAAGCAATATATGCAACTCTCCAGCAAAATGCGTTTTACCTCTGCTCAATTCATCGCACTGCTTACCGATGAGCTCTGGCGGGAAAACGCTGACCACGCCAACTCAATGGCGCAACGCCTTGCCGCCGGCGTCAAAGAAATCCAGGGTGTAACCATCACCCAGCCAACCCAAGCAAACGCGGTCTTCGCCCAGGTGCCCCCCGCGGCCATCCCCCGCCTCCAGTCGCATACCCCGTTTTATGTCTGGAACGAGGCACGAAGTGAAGTCCGCTGGGTCTGCTCATGGGACACCACGGAAACAGATGTAGCTGAATTCATCGCTGCACTTAAGGCTGAGCTGAATTAGGCGCGAGCGACCCCATCTGCGCGCGCGGCTGCCGCCACCGCGGCAGCAACTTCCCGGCCCACTCGCGGGTCAAAGACGCTCGGTATGATCATTAGAGGTGATAAATCCTCGCCCACGACATCAGCGATGGCATTAGCGGCGGCTAACCGCATCGCCGGAGTGATACACGAGGCGCGCACATCCAAGGCCCCTCGGAAAATCCCAGGGAATGCGAGCACGTTGTTAATTTGATTAGGGAAATCACTGCGCCCGGTGGCAACAACCACCGCATGTTTGCCCGCAAGATCGGGGTGAATTTCGGGATCCGGATTGGCCAGCGCAAAGATAATTGCACCCGGTGCCATCGTGGCTACGATTTCGGCTGGCACCTTTCCCGATGAAAGTCCGATGTAGACATCTGCGCCTCGAATGGCCTCCGCGATTGGCCCATTGATACCAGCGCGATTGGTTCGTGCCGCCAGATCGGCTTTGACCGGTGTTAGGTCGCTTCGGGAGGTGGTAACTATGCCCTTTGAATCGGCCGCTGCGATATCCCCGATACCGGCATCAAGGAGCATGTTGGTGACTGCTACCCCCGCGGCTCCGGCGCCTGAAACCACAACGCGCAAATCGGTAACGTTACGGCCGGTAACCTTTGCCGCATTTAGCAGCGCGGCTAGTACCACGATCGCGGTGCCATGTTGATCATCATGGAAAATTGGGATATCGAGGAGTTGCTGCAGGCGCTGTTCGATTTCAAAGCAGCGGGGAGCCGAGATATCCTCGAGATTAACGCCGCCAAAAGCCGGCGCTATGCGAACGACAGTCTCGATAATCTCTTCAACATCGGTGGTATCGAGGCAGATCGGCACAGCGTTCACCCCACCGAAATCCTTGAAAAGCAGCGCCTTGCCCTCCATAACTGGCAGGGCGCCAATCGGGCCGATATCACCTAGACCAAGTACGGCGGTGCCATCGGTGACGACGAGGACGGTATTGCCCTTCCAGGTGTAGCGGTATGCCAATTCTGGGTCTTCAGCAAGTGCTTGCGAAACCCGAGCCACCCCCGGGGTGTACGCCAAAGAAAGACCTTCGCGATCGCGCACTTCGACACTCGGACACACTTCAATTTTTCCGCCTTCATGTAAGGCAAAGACGGGATCGTTGGGGTCTGGGGTATTCACCGATGAATCCTTTGTCAGCAGGGGCATCCTTAAGAACGCAGATTTTTCGAACGCAAGAGGGGCGGCCAAGGGTGGTTGCCGCTTAGGTTAGTGCTGCCGATTCGGTGTTCGCATTGTGTCACATACGCCGCCGAAGTGGGTAATAGCGAAATGCGAGGCGCCCCACGATTGCGCCTGCTGCTACTGAGCCAAATAATCGGCTGTCATCTGAACTATGCGGGTTATCGCCTTGAACCCACCACCACCCCGGCTCCGGGGAGAAAATCAGCCGCTTAACGATAAGTAGCTCCGGGCGCAGCGGATGCCGCAACAAGGCGGCATCCCCCGGGCGCAGGCTCTTGGTGCGCCAGACCACCCAGTAATCACCGGTTCGCATGGCGGGCTCCATCGACGGCCCGATTATCTGGACGGTAGTGAACACCGCCCCATCCTGCCCCCTGCCGTACTTTCGGCACCGCAGTAGGCTCAGGGGACTCAACTTCTGGAAAGGGAAACTATGTTGAATCTCACCCATGCCCGACGCTTCTTTGCTCCGCGAAACATGGCCTACGCACATTGCGACCTACCGTGCGGTATTTACGATCCAGCCCAGGCTCGCCTTGAAGCCGAATCAGTAAAAGCCTGCATGACCAAGTACCACGCCTCCGATGATGCCGATTTCAAGGCTCGCGCGATCACGATCAAAGAAGATCGCTCGAACCTGGTCAAGGAGCACCTCTGGGTCCTTTGGACCGACTACTTCAAGGCACCGCACTTCGAGAAGTACCCGCAGCTCAATGAACTCTTCAACCAAGCGACAAAATTAGCCGGCGCCGGCGGCACCAAGGGCACCGTCGACGTTGCGGTCGCCGATGACCTCTTGGGCAAAATCGATGAAATCGCCGCGATCTTCTGGGAGACGAAGGCCGCATAACGATGTTGCCTGGGTGCATCCGTCCGGTTCAACCAGGCGATGTTGATGAAGTACTCGAGATGGTCCGCGAGCTTGCCGAATACGAGCAAGCCGCGGACCAACTCATTGCCACCGCCCAGATGTACCAGCGCATCTTTTTCGGTGCGAACCCAGCGGTCTTTGCCTTAGTTATCGAACACCCCGGCCCTGGGAATCAACTTGCCGGATTTGCCATTTACTTCCGCAATTTCTCAACCTGGCTCGGCAAGTACGGTATTTACCTAGAGGATCTCTACGTGCGGCCCCAATACCGCGGCCACGGTTATGGCAAATTACTGCTCGCCCACCTGGCCAAAGAATGTCTGGAAAATGACTATGGGCGCCTGGAGTGGTGGGTGCTGGACTGGAATGAGCCCGCGCTCGGCTTCTACCGCAGCCTCGGCGCTGAATCGATGGCCGAATGGACGGTGCAGCGAATCACCGGAAACGACCTCGTGAATCTGGCAGGCTACGGGAGTGAACCCTAATAATGTCGGCCCGCTACCCCAGCCCGGTGATGTCACCTTAAGTTTTCGAGCCATCACGGCAAATGTCGCTTTGGCCCGAACCATGGCAGCGGCATTAGCCGCACGCACGCACCTGACAATTGACCAAATTGAAGATGTTCGCCTAGCAATTGATGAAGCCGTATCGCAATTGATTAACGACTGCGATGAGCAAACCTATGTACATTGTGGTTTCACCGAAACAGCCGGCACCTTATTCATCCGGGTGAGTGCAAATACTCGAACGGGTTTACCTCCGGCCACCGACACATTTAGTTGGCTGGTCCTGGCCGCTTTGGTTGACGAAGTTACCGCCGGAGCCGAGAACGGGATTGTTAAACTAGAACTTCGTATTAAGCGCCCGGCATCGGTAACGGTTTAGCAATCCACCATGCCCGAACCCCCCGTAGGAGCTGCCGTATCCGGTCGATGGAGTGCGGCCAAGCGCGACCATGCCCGTGAATTGTTCATTGAAATTACCGACCTGCCGGTGGCTGACCCAAGACATAAAATCATTCGTGACGAGCTAATCGAAATGCACATGCCGCTCGTCGAACACCTAGCTCGTAGGTATCGTGATCGCGGCGAATCCCAAGAAGACCTCGTGCAAGTTGGCATGGTTGGGTTGATAAAAGCTGTCGATCGGTTTGAGGTAGCACGCGGGCTGGAGTTCAGTACTTTCGCGACTCCAACGATTCTCGGTGAGATTAAGCGACATTTTCGCGATCATGCCTGGGCGGTTCATATCCCTCGCCGACTTCAGGAACGAAATGTTGAAATCAACAGGGCGATTGACTCCCTCACCCGCGAACTACATCGACCACCCACTATCGCTGAGCTCGCTAAGCGCAGCGAGCTCAGCGATGCCGAGGTAATGGAAGCAATGGACGCCGGTCGTGCCTACACCGCAACGTCCATTGACGCTGCTTCAGAGTCACATCCCGGCGGAGATAGTCCATACGACCGTATTGGTGGTGACGATCTCGCCCTCGAGGCATTCGAATTACGCGAATCCTTCCGCCCACTGCTTTCCGCACTTCCAGAACGCGAACGCCAAATAATCATGCTCAGGTTCTTCAAGAACCAATCACAGAGCCAAATTGCAGAGCAACTCGGCATATCGCAGATGCATGTATCGCGCTTACTCGCTACATCGCTTGCCCAAATCCGCGAAGGCATGAGGGATAACTAGTCAGTTTGTGAGTTTCTTACGCGAAGTGCTCGCCCAACTTGCGGTGTCACAGCCAGCACCCCGCCGACTAAGGCACAGATCAACACTGTCACACCCACCGCTCGACCTGGCCCTGACGAATCTTGGGCGAGCGGGAAACCCACAAGGAGTGCAATCAACTGGGCCAGCACAAATGGCGATCGGCTCCAGCGCTGTCCTTGCAGCCAACCCCGGGCAATCAGTAGCAGGCCAGTACCGAAAACCATGAAAATCAGAATCTGGATCAACAGCGCTGGCCCATTCGAGACTTCAGCCGGCCCAGTCGTGCCAAAGCGGATCGCCTGTATTACGTCATAGCACGCGTACCCAATAAGTGCTAACCCTTCAGCCCCAGAAATCGCGGCGAGGGCGATAAGTTCGCGCCTTGGCTTGACCACATTCATACATCAGAGCCTAGGGTGCTGGCTTCTTGGTGCCACCGGGTGCCGCGATTAGAGTTACCACGTGCGCGGGCTATTAGTGGTTAACCCAAAGGCGACCACGACCTCACCTCGAGTGACCGATGTGCTGATTCATGCCCTCGCCGATGAACTTGACCTTGATGTGACTGTCACCAATCACCGCGGACATGGCTTCACTCTAGGCGCGCAAGCCCGCACTCAAGAGCTCGACGTGGTGCTCACCCTTGGCGGTGATGGGGTAATTAACGAAGTGGTAAACGGCATGTTGATTGACGGGCCGGGGCCAAAAGTCCCGATGCTGGCCACCGTGCCAGGTGGCAGCGGCAATGTATTCGCGCGATCGCTGGGTCTCCCGAATGATCCGGTTGAAGCTACCGGGCAGTTACTTGACGCACTTCGTGAAAGGCGTTTTCGAACGATTGGGCTCGGCACGGTAGCCGGCTTAACCAACACCGACATAGTTGATCCGCAGCCGATACGTTGGTTCACCGCAAATGCTGGCCTTGGTTTGGACGCGGAGATTATTTCGGCCATGGAAAACCAGCGCCGCACAGGCGAGACCGCCAGCCCAACCCGCTACCTGCGCACCGCACTGCATTCATTTTTTCTGCGCACCGATCGCAAGCACCCAGCACTTAGCCTCCACCGCTCCGGTGCCAACCCGGTCACCGGTGTCTTCATGGCGGTGGTTCAAAACACTTCACCGTGGACTTATTTCGGAGCCTGGCCCATTGACCCGTGCCCACAAGCCTCCTTCGAAACCGGCCTGGATGTCTTCGCCCTCCGCGCCATGAGGGTGGCGGCCGCGATGCGGGCGACCAGGCGCATGGTGATGAGCTCGCGGGCGGGTTCTAGTCGCAAGGCCATGGTGGTGTGGCACGACCAAAGCCAGTTTTCAATCACTGCTAATCGGCCCACCCCGATACAGATCGACGGTGAGGCCGCCGGGCTGGTTACCGAAGTGACATTCGCCTCGGTACCCGGCGCCCTACGGGCCATGGTTTAGCGAGTGAGCCCCCGCCGGCCGGGAATGCGCGACATTTACGACATAACGGGCGCAAAGTGATAAACCTGACAGCATGATTTGCCGAGTATCGGCCTTTCGCCTTGCTGAGTTGCGTCTCGTCTGAGACCCTGTAGCCGTCATTTGTTTTTAGGTGACGGCGACCTTCCCCCGGGAAAACTCAGGCGACCCCTGAACAATCCCTACGACACGCCGGCACGTGAAAGCAATCACGAGTTTCGGTAACCCCGAAGCCGACCATTTTGGAGTGAGTGCTCATGGATTGGCGTCACGAGTCCGCATGCCGTGACGAAGACCCAGAATTGTTCTTCCCGATCGGCAATACCGGACCAGCTTTGGTCCAGATCGAAGAAGCCAAACTGGTCTGTCGTCGTTGTAGCGTAGTTGACGAATGTCTGCGGTGGGCGCTCGAGACCGGCCAAGATGCCGGCGTGTGGGGCGGACTAAGTGAAGACGAGCGGCGTGCACTCAAGCGCCGCAACGCCAGGTTGCGGGCGCGCTCGAACGTCTAGAGCACAATTTGCGGGATTTCTATACATGCCATAGCGCCACCGTTTTCGTCATTGCACATCAAGAACTTGCCGCGTAGTTCACCGGTAGCCAGCGACTCAACGATTTGCAGGCCAAGGCCGGCATCAGAAACTGCGAAACCACTTGGTAAACCGATGCCGTCGTCACGAACCACCACCTGCACCTGGCCACCACCTTGCGCGAGTTCAACGGTGATTGATGTTGCGTGGGCGTGCTCAACAGCGTTATGCAATAACTCCGAAATACTCATGGCCAGTGGTGTTGCTTGTTCACTTGGTAAAGCACCGCAACTACCGACTCTGCTGATCAACGGAGCCTGCGATGCAAATGCCGCAGCCAACTCACCCATCAGGCCTATGATCCGATCGATGATCTCATCGAATGCCACAGTTTCGCCGGTATCACGAGACAAAATCTCGTGAACCACGGCAATGGCGCCTACTCGTAATTCGGCCTCTCCCAATGCCGCTTTCGTCTCCGCACTTGCCGCGCGGCGACCTTGTAGCCGCAATAACGCTGCGACGGTCTGCAAGTTGTTCTTCACTCGGTGGTGAATTTCACGAATAGCGGCATCTTTGGACAACAGGGCAAGTTCACGGCCGCGAATATCAGTTACATCGCGCACCAAAACCAAACTCCCGAGGAGCGACCCCTGAATTTGCAGCGGAATGCCCTGAACTAACACGGTGGCAACGTTGTTTTCAATATCAGCACGTCCGGCCGCTTGACCACTGGCGATGAGCATCAAGGTTTCATCCATCGGCGTAGGGCGCCGTGACAGATGAGAGAGAATCGCCTTTAACTCTTTGCCCTCAACATCTGTAGCCAAACCTAAGCGATGCAATGCACTTACCGCGTTTGGGCTCGAATACGTAACCATCCCATTTTCATCAAGCCTGATCAGCCCATCTCCAACCCGCGGCGCGTCAGCTGACTCGTCAATGACAGTGACAGCCGGAAAAGTCCCTTCAACAAGCATGCGCAATAAATCATCCGCGGTCGCTAAATAGATTTCTTCGAGCTTGCCCGCCACCCGTGGTTGCCCTGATGAGTGCCGCGCCACCACCGCTATGACTCGATCACCAAAGTGCACGGGATAGGCGTGCTCAAAGTTTTGACCAAAAGCCAGCGCCTGGTCAATATCTGGATAGCGCCCACGCGGAGCGAAATCCCCGATGACATCATCCGGCACGCGCGTCGGAGCCGTGGTCGGGCGCACCTGCGCTACCGCGACCAACCCGCCTTCGTTCCAGGTGGGTAGCCAAAGCACTAGGTCGCTTAATGCCAGATCGGCTAGCAGCGGCCACTCTCTGACTATGGCATGGAGTCGATCGATCTCCGCGGGCGCTAAATCCGTGCGCTCGCTGGCGAGTTTCGTCACCGTCGACATGCGAGAAGTGTAAGGCCACCCTTCACTGCCAAACGCGCTGACCGCTGGCCCAGGTGCCAAGCACCGCAATATTCTCGATCTCGTTGGGGTCTACGGAACGAGGGTCGCCCGCAAGCCAAACAAGATCGGCCCGTGCACCCGGTCGAATTACCCCCGCACTATCGTCGCCGGCTTGAAAGGCAACACCGGAAGTGTAGGCAAGCAGCGCTTCTTCAACAGTTATGCATTCTTGCGGCATCCACGCTGGGCCAGCCGCCGTCATCTTGCGGGTGACCGCCACTTGGATCCCTGCGAGTGGCGAGTATGTCGTCACAGGCCAATCACTACCAAATGAGATGGGAGCGCCACTTCTTAAAATCGTGCCGATTAGGAATTGACGATTTGTTCGCTCCTTACCCAATCTGGGTTCGGTTAATTCGGACTGCCAAGAATCAAACTTTGCCCAATATGGCTCGAAGTTTGCAATAACACCTAGTTCGGCAAACCGGCCAATATCTGCTTCATCAACCAATTGGGTGTGCGCGATAACCGGGCGACGATCACGCGCACCGTTGACCAAAATCGCATGCTCAATTGCATCAAGGGCCATTCGCGCCGCGCCATCACCGATCGCATGGATATGCGTTTGAAATCCAAAGGCATCTATGGCCGCTACCGCACTATTTAGTTCGTCGGGCTGCCAATTCGGTAGACCCTTTGAATGCGGGCAGTCGCAGTACGGTTCCAGCAGCGCGCCAGTTGCTGACTCGATAACCCCGTCGGCAAAAAACTTTATGGTATTCGCAACAAGTCTTGGCGAGTCAGCTTCCTCAACCCGAGCTCGGGCGGCGACAAACTCTTCAATCTGCTGGCGCCAACTATTTGAATCCGCCCAAAGGGCCATCGCCACTTTGCACGTCACCAGGCCGCGACGATCGGCTTCAATCCAAGTATTAACATCCGTCGCCTCCACCCAAGCATCTTGGACCCAAGTCAGGCCGGCGGATGCAAAGCATTCGTTGGCGTGGGCGATAGCGCTCATGCGGGTCTCGAGTTCGACCGGTGGCAGTAGCGCGTATACCGGACGCCAAGCACCCCACTCACGTAACGTACCTGTTGGTTCGCCCGTAGTGTCCATCACCACCTCACCATCATGCGGCTGCACCAGGTCGCGTGTGTAGCCAGCCCGACGTAAGGCTTCAGAGTTGACCCAAACAGTGTGGTAATCCGTGGCGCGCAAGGCGACCGGGCGATCGGGGACCACCGCATCAAGCCAGGCGGCCAGGAAAACACCGTCAGATGCCAGAGTGTGATCGAAACCCTCGCCACGAATCCACTCGGCGTCGGGGTGCGCGGCTGCCCATTCGCCAACTGCAAGTGCAATCTCCTCCGCGCTCGCCAGGTCGCGTACCGGCGCAAATTGCTGCTCAAGGCCGCCGAAGACCGGATGCACGTGGCCATCACCAAAGCCGTAGCAAATGAACCCACCTGCCGCGTCAATTACCACGTCAGCCGGCAGCCGTTTTGCCGTGGCTCCAATTGCTAAAACGCTGCCCTCGTCGATGAGAACCGCATCGGTTACCGCAATATCACCACCGGGTAGGCGCATGCCAGTCCAAACGGTGGCATTTTGAATTCGAACGGTAGCCATTGACACTCCTGATAGCGGGTTGCAAGGATCCGCGGACACCACCGCGGACTTGATGCGGAGCACAGTACATTGTGGTTTCCGACAAGGCGGGAGATAGTGCGTTTGGAGATTCGCGAAATACAGCCATCTGAGTTTGCTGCCGTCGGTGACCTGTGTGTGCAGGCTTACGAGGCTGGCGGCCACCTCGAACCGGGCAGCCCATATGCCGAAACAATCCGCGATGTCGCCCATAGATCAACCGCGGCCGCAGTTCTTGTTGCCGAGCGTGGGGGGCAAATCGTTGGCACCGTCAGTCTCTGCTCACCGGGCACCTCTTACGCTGAAATTTGTCAACCAGGTGAGTTGGAATTTCGCTTCTTGGCCGTAGCACCCAAAAACTGGGGCCAAGGAGTTGGCGAGAAACTTGTTCGTGAATGTGAAGCGCGGGGTCGAGTAGTTGCTACCCAATTAGTGATCTGTGTAATAGATATAAATATTGGTGGGCACCGCTTTTATGAAAAACTGGGTTTTGATCGCCTACCAGAGCGAGACTGGGAGCCACGGCCAGGGATTAATCTGCATGCATACCGCAAGATGCTTTAAAACTAGTAAAATGTTGCCCGATCAACTACGGCCCGGGTGACGGTTCCGACTCCAATGCGCTTTGACTGCCCAGAAGTCAAAGTATGAGTCGCACTCACCGCGAAAGAAATGCGATTGCCAACCGCATCGATAACTTCAGCATGTGCGTGAACTTTGGCATTGATCGGAGACGCGGCGATGTGGTCAACTTCGACTCTGGTGCCGACCGACGTTTGTCCCAGCGCTAGCCGCCCTGCAAGCGCAGCACAGGTGGCCGCCTCCAGTAGCGCAATTAAGCGCGGCGTTGCCAAAAAGGGCACCTCACCGCTGCCCATCCATTCGGCAGTATCGGCTGGTGTCACAGTCATGGTGGCGTCACCATGTGCATTGAGCAGATTATCGAGCGGCGAATCTGGCATAGGCCTAACCAGCCCAGCTACAAAACTATGGCGATGACATCGCCTTCACGAACCACATCGCCGGGCGCCACGACAATCTCGGTGACAATCCCGGCTTCCTCCACAATAACTGGTATCTCCATTTTCATGGACTCAAGAATCACCAGAGTGTCGCCAACGAGAACTTCATCACCGACGGTGGCCAAGACCGTAAGGACCGATGCGACCATTTCAGCACGGATGGTCTGTGACATTTGCCCTCCTTAGACTAAGACGCCATCATCCATGATTTAGCACCCGATTGCACCATTAGTCTCGATAAGTGGCGCTAATCTGCCTAACTTCGGCAACTATCCGGGCTCGGCACTCAGCTGTGATCTCAGCACCACCACATGAGCGCTTAACCATGGCCTTAATGGAGACTTCGGCGGCATAACTTTCATTACATGGCGGGCATTCAGATAGGTGCGTCGTGACTTCGAGTAAATGAACCTCGTCAATTTCACCGTCAACATAAAAATAGGTCAGCGACAGCACTTCGATGCACGGTGTAGCGTGCGGGTTTCCGCAACTCATGACCCACTCCCTTCACTCGGAGACGCCGAGATAAACCCACGCGCGGTCGCGTAGTCGGTAAGTTGGTCACGCAGAAGCCGTCGCCCCCGATGCAGGCGTGACATCACCGTACCCACCGGTGTCTCCATGATCTCGGCGATCTCTTTATAGGAGAACCCTTCAACATCAGCCAAATAAACCGCGAGCCGAAACTCCTCTGGCACCGCTGCAAGTGCTTCCCTTACTTCTGCGTCGACCAAATGATCAAGGGCTTCAACCTCGGCCGAGCGGAGCCCCGTAGAGGTATGCGATGCGGCCTCGTGGATCTGCCAGTCCGTTAAATCATCAGTGCCTGTTTGATATGGTTGACGCTGCTTCTTGCGATAAATATTGATGTAGGTGTTCGTAAGAATACGAAATAGCCAGGCCTTCATATTTGTGCCATCTACAAACGAGTCAAACGCCGCAAATGCTTTCACGTAGGTCTCCTGCACGAGATCTTCAGCATCTGTGGGATTACGTGTCATTCGAAGTGCTGCGCCATACAGTTTGTCCATCAAAGGCATGGAGTCACGCTCGAAGCGCTCGGACCGCGCCTTCGCGGTCTCACTAACGGCTTCGACCATCGCATTTGCATTCTCGGTCATCGAAGCGAATCCTATTGGCGCGGTTCTGGTATCCACGAGGAGCACACCCCTTGCAACTCCGATTGGCCCGCTGGTATTCCGGGCAGGGCCGAAACTAACGCCGGACCGTTATTGCTCACCTTATTTACCGCGGTAGACACCGGGTAGGAAGCTAACGGAACCGAGGCAGTTGCCTGCGCCACGGCCAACTCGCCGCCGATTGCATGGTCGAGCCAACCGGAGCGATCATCTCGCGCGATCAGCACCGGCATCCGGTCGTGAATCTGCGAAATATCCCCCTTGGCAGCGGTCGTGATGATCGTGCAAGTCAGCAACCAGGCTGCCGGATCGGGCTCTGCAACACTTGGATCCCGCCACCACTCATATAGGCCCGCCATCGCCAGGGGTGCTCCATCAGCAGCATGGATATAGAACGGCTGCTTTGGTGAGCCGGACCACTCGTAATAGCCATTGGCCGGGATAAGGCAGCGACGCTTGCTAAAAGCACTGCGAAATGAGGGTTTATCGGCAACGGATTCAACACGGGCGTTAATCATCCGTGAGGCCATTGACCTATCTTTGGCCCAAGAGGGAACTAGCCCCCAGTGGGCAACTTCGAGTGCATTACCTGGTGTATCACTATCTTGACGATCCACGACCACGTACACCCGCTTGGTTGGTGCCACGTTGTAATCACCGCACAGGCTCTCCACCGGAGGGCTAATGACTTCGAATTCAGCCACTAGTGCAGCTGGATCAAGGGCAGCTACATATCGTCCGCACATGGACTAAGAGTCCTCCATTTCAGCCGATGAGTCCTTACTCTTGAAAAGCATTAACTGCTGTCGAAAATTATCTAGTCGGCCGACAAGTGAGACCGAAGCAAGCACATCACTTACCACTTCATTTTGGCCAACAAGTTCATCCGCGGTAAGCCGCAATCGTGCGTGTAATTCGTGGTCAGCCTCGGCCAGCCTTTGCTCATTGGTACCGCCGAGTGGCTCCCCCTTCGCACCGAGTGCGACTCGAGCCATCTCCGCCGCCAGCGATGTCACCTTGCGTAGTTCGTCAGCCGTAAGGCTGGGCTGTAAGTCTCGGTCATAGAGCAGATTCGCTGCCCCCGCGATTCCACGAATTTGGATGACGATCCCACTCATCGCTCGTAGCTGCAGCGCATCTGCATCGAGCCGGCTTCTGACCTTGCTCCCGCGCGGATTAAATTGCACACTCTCCGCTAATCGCCCCAGCTCGCTCAATGCATTCACCATGAGAGGCTGCAAGGCCCTGCTCGCGGTGATGTACTCATGAATCTCATCATTTTTCAAAGGGGCCTTGGCTCTTCCACATTCGTTTCCGATCGCCTCTAACAAGTCGATTGCTGCATCACGTGGAAGTTGCAGTTTCGCCTCAAAAATCTCCGGCTTGGGTCGGGGTGGGTAAATGTAGATTGCAGCGATGCCAATTGCCCCCCCAATTACCACATCCAACACACGCCAAAGATCCTGCGTGAAGGTGTTTGGGCCGATGGCCATCACAAAAATTACCGCGGTCGGGATCTGCAGCTGGCCACCAATCGACCAGGGAAGGGCTCGCGCGACGAGAAGAGAAACGAGTGTCGCGATGGCGAAAGACCACCAGGTCAAGCCCACCCAGTTAACCCACAATGCCGAAACCAAGACCGCGGCCCCGGTCCCGACAATTCGCTGGAGCGAGACACCCAAAGTGCTCCAGGGCGAAGTTTGTACGACCAAGAGCGCCGTAAGCGGCGCAAAAAAACCCAATTGGCTATGGGTTAGCGAAATTGCGACCAGCCACGAGACGCTAATCGCAAGGGTTAACCGCACTACTTGGCCAATTGAGCCAAGGCCGCGCCCTCCTTGGAGGAGCACCCCCGAAATACTCATTTCGGGGAGCAGATCGAGCCCGTGATTGGTCTTGGCCACCGGCCCAGCGTAGTACCAATATGCGGACCTCATATGCTGCTTCGTATGCCTGAAATGAGTCGTCGGAATGTTCTCGTCGCCGGGGTTTCCCTAGGGTTCGCAATAACGACTTCTGGGGCAACGGCACTGCGTGCTTTAGCGGCTGATGGGGTGCGCACCGTCAGCGTCCTAGGTGATTACGCGATCCGTAATGCCGCGACCGGGTGCCAGGTTTCGGTCACCGTGCGCAAAGGCATAAGGAGCATCACCTCAAATGGACTACCCGATTATCAACCAAGTATATTTCCTAATTCGGGTAACCCCAACACCATCAGCGCGCAGAACTATTCATACACCTTGCCGACGAAACCAAAACTCACGGGGATCACGCCATTCGAAATACCGCAGTCATTCGGTATCTCAGTTGACGGCGTGCTCTTCGATCCTTTCGCTGCCGAGTATTGGAACAACGACCGGAACAGCGGTTGGCAGTACTACGCACTAGGTGGTGGGGTCAATTTAGGTATTGACCGGAACAATGCTCATGTGCAGCCCAGCGGCGCCTACCACTTGCACGGGATCCCCGATGACCTCCTCAATGTCCTTGGGAGTTCGCGGCATTCACCACTTGTTGGATGGGCCGGTGATGGCTTTCCTATCTATGTGCGCAACGGTTACGCGAATTCGAAGAAGGTCGGCAAGGTCCGGTCCATAAAATCCTCTTACCAACTCAAAACCGGTACGCGCCCCTCCGGGCCGGGCGGCACCTACAACGGCTGGTTCAATCAGGACTACGAGTACGTAAAAGGTTCTGGTGATCTAGACGCCGCTAACGGGCGCTTTTGCGTGACACCGGACTACCCCAAGGGCACCTACGCTTACTTCATCACTGACGGTTTCCCGAGTGTGCCAAATGCCTTCGCGGCAAGCATCGCAGCAAGTTTTCTCGCGAAGGCACCTGCCGGAGGCGGACCACCCGGAGGCGGACCACCCGGAGGCGGACCACCCGGAGGCGGACCACCCGGAGGCGGACCACCACCTAGGGCTAAGACCTGATGCCCGCAGCCAACACCCCGGGCAGTGAGCCGAAAGCGGCTACCAGCTTTTGGCCAGCACCCACCGCCGATGCCCCCGTATCCGCCAAGGTATCGGTACCAGGATCGAAATCTGCTACGAACCGCGCCCTCGTCCTTGCCGCACTTGCTGATGGCCCAAGTCAGATTATTGACGCACTCGATGCCCGCGATACCCGGTTGATGATAAATGCCTTAGTTGCTCTTAGCGTCGATATTAAAATCACTCCCGGTCGCCAACCCGGAAATTTTGACCTACTTGTCACCCCTCGACCACTACGTGGCCCCGCAGCAATCGATGTCGGATTAGCTGGCACCGTAATGCGGTTCGTCCCTCCATTAGCAGCGCTCGCTACCGGTGAAGTGAATTTTGACGGGGATATTGGTGCCCGCAGCAGGCCCATGGCAACCACTCTTGACGCACTTGGCGACCTTGGCGTTAGCGTTACCGGTGAACAGTTGCCATTTACCATCGTCGCAACTGGTTCAGTTTCAGGGGGTCAAGTAACAATCGATGCGTCAACATCGAGTCAGTTCGTCTCTGCTCTCTTGCTATCAGGTGCCCGATACGAAAATGGCATCACGATTGCGCATATTGGGCCACCGATACCAAGTCAACCTCATATTGACATGACGATTGGAATGCTGGCCGAGCACGGCGTCGAAGTTGACACGTCAATTGTCAATACCTGGAGGATTCGACGTCAAACCATCAGTGCAATTGATCGCCGTATCGAACCTGACTTATCCAATGCTGCCCCCTTCCTTGCAGCCGCAATGGTTACCAAGGGCACCGTGACCATTCAGGGCTGGCCGGCATCGACCAGCCAACCCGGTGATGCCTTGCGCGGACTCCTTCAGCGCATGGGCGCCCAAGTCAGTCTTAATGAGAATGGCTTGACGGTTTCAATGTCAGGTGACATTTTGGGCATCGATGCCGATCTCGGCGCGGTTGGTGAATTGACGCCAACAATCGCCGCACTGGCAGCACTGGCCAAAGGCCAAAGTCACTTAACGGGTATCGCGCATTTACGCGGCCATGAGACCGATCGTCTCAAAGCACTCGCCCATGAAATAACACACCTGGGTGGCGATGCCGTAGAAACACCTGATGGCCTGCACATCCGTCCAACTTTCATGCATGGCGGGCGTTGGGCCACCTACGCCGATCATCGGATGGCGACGGCTGGTGCCGTAATCGGCTTGCATGTGCGCAATGTTGAAATCGAAGACATCGCAACCACCGACAAAACTCTTCCCGACTTCCCGGGCCGCTGGTCGCAAATGCTCGGTGCCGAAATTTCCACCGGTGACACGTGAGTCGACAGCGCGAGCGCATGAATCGCCTCGACGAGGACGACGTACGCATTCGGCCCACCCGCGGCAAGTCAAGACCCAGATCAAAGGATCGCCCTGCACACGATGAAGCCAAGGCTGGAACCGTAGTAGCCGTTGATCGCGGTCGATTCACGGTGGCTTTAGCTGACAGCGAGACCAACGATGAGCGCACGATTATCTACGCGGTTAAAGCCCGCGAGATCGGGCGAAAAGGCCTCGTCGTCGGCGATTTCGTCGACCTCGTGGGTGATCTCAGCGGCACCGAAGACACCCAAGCTCGAATTGTTCGACGCCAAGAGCGAATATCAACTCTGCGCCGGACCGCCGATGACACTGACCCGGTCGAGCGAGTCATCGTGGCCAATGCCACCCAACTTGCGGTTGTAACCGCCACCATCAACCCCGACCCGAGCCCCGGGCTGATCGACCGAGCATTTGTTGCCGCATACGATGCCGGCATCCAGCCGATGCTGATAGTCACCAAAACCGACCTACACTCCCCCGCTGAACTGAACCGAATGTATGTGCCACTTGATATTCCAGTTTTCGAGATTCACCTGAAACTTCCGACTCCAAGATTGGTCGATGCACTACGCAATCAGGTAACCGTGGTCGTCGGGCACTCCGGAGTTGGGAAATCAACACTGGTTAATGCGATTGTGCCCGGCACCGATAGATCCACCGGTGGCGTTAACCTCGTCACGGGCAAGGGCCGCCACACCTCGACGAGTGTTGTTGCCATACCGCTGGCCGGCGGCGGATGGATTGTCGATACTCCGGGTATTCGTTCATTTGGCCTCGCTCACGTCAACGCCGATCGCGTAATTAGCTCATTCGCGGATTTGGCACCCGGTATCACGAACTGCCCGCGAGCCTGCTCGCACGACGAACCAGATTGTGGTCTAAACCTGTGGGCTCCTGATCAGCCTATTGCGGTACAAGAACGCCTTGCCTCAATGCGCCGGCTACTAGCCGGGGTGGCACTACCAGCCGGTTAATTGGTTTGCGATATTTTGAATAACCAGGTGGCTTCAGCCCCGGAGTGCCCGACCCGGATAACCCAATAAGTTGCAAAAACCGCGAGCATAATTAGTAAAACGGCTAAGAATCGCAGCCAAACAGGCCGGTGTCGATTGCCGGGGATACCTCGATCAAAGAGCCAAAACACGAGAAGCACCACAAAGAACGCGAGCGCTATCAGGGGCATCGTCTCGCCAAGTTCTGAATGCACCTGCGGTAGGCCGACCCGCTCCGCCAGGGCCTTACCAGACTCCCTGCTGATCAACGAGAACACAACGCAGGCGAAGGCCAATAGCACCACCAATGGAGCGAAGCGCCGGGAGAAACGTGGCCAGCAGGCCATACAAATTGCCCCAATGGCGCTCAACGGTAAAAGCACCACGACCGAATGCACCACCAGGGCGTGCACCGGGAGCCCGAATACAGTGTCTAACGGCAAGTCCACATGAACAAATATATTGGCAACCGATAGATTTCAGCGCGTGACACCCGACTCCGCGTCTGACCTCGAGCTCGCACTCTCCATGGCTGACACCGCCGATGCAATCACGATGGCGCACTTTCTTTCACTTCACCTAGTTATCGATACCAAACCGGACTTAACACCGGTGACCGAGGCCGATCGCCATTGCGAACAAACCCTACGTAAGATCCTAAACGAGCAGCGCCCGACAGATGCCGTGCTCGGCGAAGAGTTTGGTGTCACCGGTGATTCGAATCGCCAATGGATTATCGACCCAATCGATGGCACTAAAAACTACGTACGCGGGGTGCCGGTATGGGCAACTTTGATTGCGTTGGCACTCGATGACGAGGTAGTCATTGGGGTGGTATCCGCGCCGGCACTTGGTCGGCGCTGGTGGGCCCGGGTCGGCGGTGGCGCTTGGCAGTCAACATTTGGCGCACCTGCCACCAGCTTGCGGGTTAGTTCAGTGCACTCAATCGCCGATGCCTCATTGTCTTATTCGGATTCGGTGGGTTGGGAAAATGCGCTGCCGAAATTGGTCGCAGCCACTTGGCGCCAGCGCGCCTACGGTGATTTTTGGTCGCATATGCTCGTCGCCGAAGGTGCCGTGGATCTATCAGTGGAGCCAGCAGACCTAGGCCCCTGGGATGTTGCGGCGCTGATCCCGATAGTCACCGAAGCCGGTGGCACCATCACCGCCATTGACGGCACCCCGGTATTGCGGGGCGAGTCTGCCGTTGCGTCCAATGGCCTGCTGCATCAAGACTTGCTCCGGCTACTCGCCGACTGAACTAACTCGCTCGCGAACCACCAATGGCATCCCCGCGGGAGGCCTTATTGTTACCAACGGGTTGCCCGCGGGTAGTTGGGCCCCGCCCGCAAACTCGACCTCGAAGCGCCCGCCCAAGCCGGCCAACATTAAAACTCCTTCAAGATTAGCGAAATCTCGGCCAACACAAAGCCGTGGGCCGTAACCGAAGGGAATGAACGCGGTGCGGTTTATTTTACCGCCCAGGAATCTATCTGGATCGAAATCATTTGGCTGCTCCCAGATATCTGGATGCCGATGCAATAAATATGGACTCAAGATGATGAGCGCCCCGGCCGGGATCTCGCAGCCGCCAAGTACGTCGTCAACAAGCGCCTTTCGGGTAATCAACCATGCGGGTGGATAAAGGCGTAAAACTTCGTCAAAAATCGCTCGAGTTACCGGTAAATTCGCATAATCGGCAAACGTCACCCGTCGTCCGCTAACGACCTCGTCGATTTCGGCCTGCATTCGTTTTTGCCATTTCGGGTTTGCCGCGAGTAAACCCCACGCCCAAGTCAAGGCGCTGGCCACGGTCTCGTGCCCTGCCACAATGAACGTGACCATCTGATTGCGAATCTCAAGGTCGGTAAGGCCGACACCATCATCATCTCGAACTGACAGCAAGATATCGAGCATGTCGGACGGTGAATTACGGTTTTCAGCACGTCGCTCTTGAAGCATCGCGTTCACCGCAGCATCTAGTTGACCATTGGCCCGTCGCAATTTTCGATTCGCGGGTGTCGGAACCCAATCCGGCGGCGATATCGGCACTCTAGCCCGGGCGATGACAACGTCTAATGCACTTAATGTTGCACTGGCTAATTGCTCGGCGTCTCGAGTTAGGTCGGTGCCGAATAATGCATGACCCACCACCTCCAATGCGCCGTGCATCATCGCCACATCAACATCGATGACCGTGCCAGAACCTGCCCGGCGCCAATCATCGGTTATACGATCGATAGCGACCGCAATATGAGCGGCGATCTCAGCAAGGCTCTCGTGATGAAACGCCGGCTGCACCATCGGCCGCTGGCGCCGCCACGCCTCGGTATCAGCGGTCAACAAACCCTCACCGGTTACCAGCGATAAAGCTCGGTACTGGATAGTCGACTTACCGTAGTAGCGGGCGCTACCCAAGAGCACGCGCTCAACCCCAGACGGATCTACCACCAGGTAAGTCGGAGGGCGCGGGATCGGAAATTGCACAACATCGCCATACTCTTGCCACACGCGATTTAGATACATCAAGGGGTTGTTGCGAATTTGTCCGAAGGCTTTCAGCATCTGCGGCCCGGCCGGACCAGGTGCCGTTGCCGGGGTGCCGAGATACGAGCGCTTAGGCATCGGACCACTCACTTTCCCGGGCCGCATTCATTACTTCTTCAGGCCACCGATTGCTCGTCAACAAATAAACGCACGCGCGAAGTCAGATGCGCCAAGGAGTCGGCCGCTACCTTTTTGCCGATCTCGGTTGCGTAGGCTGCATCGAAATCTACACGGGAGTCGAACCATAGTTCGGTTATCCCATCACAGGGCGCATCAGGGTTTTGCTCCACGAGATTAAAGAGGATGCGACGAACATTGGGAAGCTCACGTGCCATGGGCGCGTGCTCTTGGAGCCACCACTGCGCAAACTGTTCGTGGGTTAGGTCATCGCGCCGGGTCAACATGATCATCGCCTTGAACATCGGGCTCCTTATGTAGGTTTCTTCACGCGGGCATTCGGTCTACCACCGGTGCTAAGCACCAAGGCAATGACCATTTCATCTGAATGCGGGGCGTCGGGTATCGACAGATCAACCGAATCCATGTCATCGAAGACCCAGCGATCATCTTTGTTGCCTATCGGCATGGTGATCTGTGCACCCGGACCGGGGCCCCAAAACGCGGGTGTAGAACTGCAGCGGTGTGTTCACGATCACCATCAACACCAACAATCGCACCCTTGCCGTAGCCGCGAACTGCAGCATGCTCTACACCCATTGCGGCTAACGCACGAAGGGCCCGTTGCGCCAATAACTCAGTGGATTCGCGGCCAAGTTCAACAAGCTCGGATAAATCATCGACTTTGCCTTTTCCGGCGAGTGGGTTTTGCACCACCGCGGCGGCAATCACGATTATCGTCGGTGGATTTACCGCTGCGCCCGCTTCACTGCAGGTCTCCTGGGTAGTAGTAACTAGCGACCTAACTTTCATACTGACACCACGCCTTCATTACGGGGACTTAAACCGTAGAAAGTGGTGCGCTCGCGGGCTGTGCGGCCAATCGGATCGCAGACGGCTTGGAAATCGGCCGGTGTCAAACCCTGGCCATGGGCAGCGCCAGCGGCACGGGAAATATTTTCATCCATCAAAGTGCCACCAAGGTCGTTAACTCCCGCCTGCAGCAACTGACGCGCACCATCAACACCCAACTTGACCCAAGACGCCTGAATGTTACTGATCTGGCCGTGGTACGCGATGCGCCCGACCGCATGCATGAGCACCGTCTCGCGCCAAGTTGGACCACGCCGAGCCCGCCGCTTCAAGTAAATAGGTGAGGCCATATGGACGAAAGGTAGCGGTACAAACTCGGTGAAACCACCGGTTCGCTTTTGTAAATCTCGAGTGCGAACGATATGCCGAGCCCAGTGCACCGGTTGCTCAACACTGCCAAACATTATCGTCACATTCGAGCGCAAACCAATTTCGTGGGCAATCTCATGGCACTCGAGCCACTGCTCGGTGTTGACTTTGTCGGGGCACAAGATCGCCCGGATCTCATCATCCAAGATCTCGGCCGCGGTACCCGGAAGGGAACTCAATCCGGCTTCCTTCATTCGAAGCAGGTACTCACGCAGCGGCTCACCCAATCGGCGTGCCCCTTCGGTAACTTCAAGGGCGGTGAATCCGTGGATGTGCATGTCAGGGACAGCGGCTTTGACGGTACGACAGACCTCCACGTAGTAGTTACCGTCAAAATCGGGATGGATCCCACCCTGAAGGCAAACTTCGGTGGCCCCGAGGGCCGCAGCCTCGCGCACTCGCTCGGCAATTTGATCATTGGTCAGCAGATAAGGGGCCCCGCGTAGATTCAAGGACATCGGCCCTTTGGAGAACCCACAGAAGGTGCACTTGAAGGTACAGACATTGGTGTAGTTGATATTGCGGTTGTGGACGAACGTAACCTCATCGCCATTTACTTTTGCCCGTAAGTCATCAGCGAAGGCTGCGACCGCCATCACTTCGGCACCGCGCGCGGTAAATAGAGTGGTGATCTCGGCGACGTCAAGTTCTTGCCCAATTTGAGCGCCAGCCAAAACTTCACGAACTGCACCCTTGATTTCCGGCTGCGACGTCGCACTGCCAATTAGCGACATCGGTGATCGGTCGGCGCCTGAATACCAAGCAGTAGACCGCCGACCGATTTGCACGACTTCAGCTCCGGTACCTACATTCGCCGCAGCTTCATGGCGCTCGGGGAAAGTGGCTCCCGGGTCATCGCGGCCAAAGCCCTCGGCGTCACTTCTGTCTAGGACCGCAAACCGAACGTTCTCGTCGAGCCAGGGCCCAGGGTCGAGCACAAACTCTGGATAAATCGTCAGTCGCGGCACCAGTGCGAGCCCACGCGATTCAACTACCGCACGTAGCGACTCGATACTCGGCCATGGCTTCTCGGGATTGACGTGATCGGCGGTCACCGGCGATATCCCGCCGAAGTCATCGATACCGGCTTCGATTAACACCGCTGGATCATCAACTAAGTTCGGTGGCGCCTGTAGGTGCACATCAGCGGGTAAAATCATGCGCGCCAGTGCTATTGCATCTACTAAGTCGTCCAGCGAGCACGCTGGGTGATCGCGCATCAAAGTGCCAGGCTTGGGAACAAAGTTCTGGACTATGACTTCCTGGACGTGCCCGTAACGTTGATGCGCAGCTGCGATCGCCTCCAGCGCCTCGATGCGGTCGTCGCGGATTTCACCAATACCGATGAGGATGCCGGTGGTAAATGGGATTTGCAACTCCCCCGCGAAATGCAAAGTTGCAAGTCGACGCTCGGGTGTCTTATCAGGTGCCCCGCGATGCGCCGCCAGATCTGGACGCAAAGACTCGATCATCATGCCCTGACTCGGAGCCACCTTGCGCAGCATTGCGAGGTCATCAAGGCTCAGGGCCCCGGCGTTTGCATGCGGCAACAGACCGGTTTCATCCAGCACCATTTGGCACATGGCCGCTACATATTCGACGGTAGTCGCGTAACCCGCCTCGGTGAGCCACTGCTGGGCTACCGGGTACCTATCCTCGGGTAGCTCGCCTAGGGTGAACAGGGCCTCATGGCAGCCCGACTCTGCGCCTTGGCGGGCGATGGCTAGTACTTCGGCAGGGCTTAGGTAGGGCGCCGGCAAATGCGCCGGAGACTGCGCAAAAGTGCAGTAGCCGCAGCGATCGCGGCACAGCATGGTGAGCGGAATGAACACCTTTGGAGAGTAGGTGATCCGCGTTACCACTAATGCCTCCTGAACGAGGGTGAAGCGTTAAGACCTAAGGGTGGATCGTCGCACATGCCGCCAATTAGAGGTGAATTTGTGACCTGCCCCACCTTTGATCACTCTAATGGGTGAACAGTTTGTGAATTCGCGCACATACCTCCTTTTTTCGTTCAGGGGGCGCGAAATGTAAGGGACACTTGCGTTGGTCATAGGGCACACCCGCCCACCGACCACGGTATATCTGGAAAACCCCAGGTCAACCGCACCAACACAATGAATTAGGAGTTACCCTCCGTGAAGCCATTCGCGAAGATTTTCGCATCAGTGTTCGACCGTGAACCCCAAAGCCGCGACGCAGCCAACCGCCGGCAAATCCATCGGGAGTGGGATCGGCAGCGCGCCCGCGCACTAACGCCGGCAGACCAAGCTGAGATTGACGCAATTTTCTCGCGCAATCTCTAAATCCTAAGGACGGTGGCCTGCCCTAAGGGCAGGCCACTTTTCCGCTGCGTGGCGAATTAAGCCCACTCGACCTCGGCGGCCATCCGCAGTGCGAGTGCCGCAATCGTTAAGGCCGGGTTTTGCGCACCTGACGACGGGAAGAACGCAGCATCCGCGATGAAGAGGTTCGCCACCTCATGTGACCTACCGAGCCCATCAACGACACTTTGCGCTGGGTCAGTGCCACCGACCGCGGTGCCGCACATGTGGCTATTCATGTCGATAGTGAACCGCTGCTCGAAAACACCAAGGTAACCAATTTGCCGCAGTAGCCGTTTAGTTTCGGCCAACAACAGCTCATGGCGGTCATAGTTGGTTCGCTTCCATCGAACGGCTATTTGGCCACTTTGAGTAACGCTCACCCGATTCTGCGGAGATGGCAGATCCTCGGCCATCACAAGTAGTTCAAGGCTCCGCTTAGAAAACTCGTTAAGTAACGGTAGCGGAGCCCGCGTGGCGTGGGTCTTCATCATCGACCCCTGCACCTTGCCGATCAACTGAATTGATCCACCAGGGTAGCCGTCACCCATGTCGAAGTAGAAGTCATTGATAGCAAAAGTTTTTTGAAATACCACATCATTCCTGCGGCGAGGGTCGATGGCCGCGAGGTGAGTGTTGTTGTGCATCATGTAGTTACGGCCCACTAGATCATTCGAATTACCAACGCCATTTGGCCAACGATCATCACGGCTCCGAAGGAGAAGCGCCGCGGTATTTGCCGCACCGGCCGCCAATACATAAGCCCCTCCGGTTATCCAAATCGGCTCACCAGCGCACTCCCCCACCAACCGGACCACTTGATCCGTACCACCTGTCTCAAGGTGATCAATTCTGGTATTGGTGAGCAAACGAACAAAACCTCCAGCCAGCGCCGGCTCAAGTGCGCATGTTTCAGAATCAGACTTAGCTCCAACCCGACACGGGAATCCATCACAGGTACCGCACCTAATACAAGCCCCGCCGGGCTGCAAGTCAACTCCCATTGCGGTGGCCGACGGATGCACGCCCTGCTGACCGAGCCGATCGATGACCCCTTGGATGTACGGCTCATGCGATAGAGCCGGATACGGGAATTGCTGGCTTCGCCAAGGTTCGGTTGGATCTTCGCCGGTTGCACCGTGCACCCGATACAACGACTCCGCCTGCGAGTAGTAGGGCTCAATATCGGCATATGGAAATGGCCACGCCCGCGAGATCCCTGTCGGATACTTGATCTCCGCAAAGTCGCATTCACGAAGGCGCGGCAAACTCGCCCCATACACCTTCGTATTGCCGCCCACCAGGTAGTGAACTCCGGGTCGAAACTCGCCGCCACCTTCGTCCAGCCATCTTTCATCGGGTTTGTAGCGGCGGTTCTTGAAAACTTCCGTTGGTGACCAGTTCTGCGGCTCCCGAGGCAAATAGTCGCCGCGCTCGACAACCAGTACCTTGATCCCCCGGCGCGCCAGCCCCCAAGCCAAGGTGCCACCGCCCATGCCGCTACCGACGATTACCACATCAGCAGAGTCAGTGCGCATACCCACATCTAACCGCGAGACACTGGCCCCATGACGACGCATTCGCCAATTGGTACCAAGATTCTCGCCGGCTCATTCCTCGCAAGCGGCATCATCCACCTGATCAAACCATCGGTCTTTGAGCCTTTGCTACCAAAAGCCCTTCCCGCGCACCGCTCCATCAACTACGCCAGCGGAGTTGCCGAAATCGCGTGCGGGATTGGTTTACTGACGCGGGCGCGCTGGGCACCAGTTGCCTCAGCCGCGCTGCTAGTTGGCGTGTGGGCTGGTAACTGGCAGTACGCGATCACAGTTCAAAATTCTTCACGCGCGAGCACCCCCCACAAAATTGCCGCGTGGGCAAGAGTGCCAATGCAGATACCTTTGATCCGCATCGCGCTTAAGACTAGGCCTTCGGCGCAGCCGTCACTTCCGAGTGATTGATTCCAAGTACTCTGCAATAACGGCCCTGATTTCGGGATCGTGCCAGGTCGCGCGGATTTCTGCGCCGAATTCAGGCTCCGCAACTTCCATGCGTTGCACCGCCTCGAACTTCAAGGTTCGTTTGGTCAGTGCATAAGTACCTGCCGGGACGGCAGCCAGCAAAGCTGCACGAGCTATCGCTTCATCAAGTAAGTCCTCCGGCTCAACTACCGCATCGACAAAGCCGATTTCATAGGCGCGCTTCGAATCTATTAGATCACCGCTTAAAACTAAAGATTGGGTGTAGTGACCAAGACTGTGGCGAGCGATTTCACGGAGGATAGACGGAATTGGTACTCCGACTTTAAGTTCGGTCATGCCGGTCAGGCCCGCCGACATCAATCGCAGATCACAGGCCGCCGCAAGCATGAATCCACCCGCGATTGCGTGCCCGTCAATCGCAGCGATCACCGGGCGTGGATGAAGAAAAACTTCCAGAATTGCACCGGACAACATATCCACGAATTCAGTTGTGTAGCCAAGATCTTCTTCCATGAGTCGTTTCAGGTTCACCCCGGCCGAAAACGCCCTTCCGTTACCGGTTAGCACAATTGCATCGGTTACCGGAACGGCGCGAAACTGCTCAACGATTGCAGTCAGGAACTCCAGATCGACGACATTTACTTTCGCGTAGTCCATGCGAAGCACGCTCACATTGCCATGTCTTTCGGCGGTGATCATCCGGGCCTTTCCATCACAGTGAACAAATCATGAACTAAATGACAAGGTTGCGGCGGCAAAGAGCGCTATCCCCACCCCGACTAATTGGATCTTATTCAGGCGCTCCTTGATTAACACCCACGCCAAGATAACCGTCGCGACCGGATAGAGCGAGCCCATGACGGCCACCACCGACAGTTGACCATTCTGGGAAGCCAACTGAAATACCCCGTTGGCAAGAGCATCCAAAACACCGGATGCGATCACGAGAACCCACGGGAACCCCTGACTAACAAATGGGCGAGCAAAGATCAGTAGTACGGCAAGTAGAACTACCGTTGAAACCCAGCGTCCAAAGGTTGCCGCCCATACGCCGGAGTCAACCGGGGCTGAACCAATTGCAGAAAGGTAAATCCCGATCGCGACGCCGCTGGCTATTGCTAAGCCGATCGTCGACATCGTCACCTTGGCTTTTTCGCCGGTCTCGCGGCTGACCAGGACTACGGCTACCCCTGCGCACGCAATACCGAATACAGCGAAAGCGGAGAGTGACTCACCACGCATGAGTCCAACGAAAACTGGAACGGCCCCGGCTATCACCGCCGTGATCGGCGACACAATGCCCATCGGGCCGCGCGATAGTGCCAAATACAACAGACCGATAGCTAGGGCACCGACGCAGCCGGCGGCACCACCCCAGATCACCACTCCGGTTGAAAATTCACCGGGGATCAGGAACAGGGCAAAAAATGTCAGGACAATTGCCCCGGCTGGGTAGGACACCGCTAGCACGTGCACCGGGCCCGCCCGCCTAGCCGCCAGGCCCCCCATGAAATCAGCAACACCCCAAGTGACACTTGATGCCAACGCGAGCAAAGCGCCCATTCGCGCCGGCCTCCCTTACCCGTTCATTGTCAATGAGCCAGCCGACATCTTATGTGGGCGACGTCAACTGCGTTTCGCGCGCCGAGTCCAGGACGAGATCACCGCATCGATACCCATTAGGACCAGCGCTAGGATGATCGAGGCAACCATAATCACGCCGATAAAAGCAAGCACACTTGTTAGTCCCTTGGTTGCGACATCCAGGAATGAATACGGATACGCCCCAATAACCGCGCCACGAACGAGGGCGAACACCGCCCAAAGAATGGGGATAATCAATGACAGGGCAATCACCTTGATGTTAATCCACCGGCGCGGGCCAACGATGAGCCAAACCAGCACCGTCAGAATTGGGGTGATCACATGCTGGAGTCCATTAGAGAAGAAATCCCAGCCCTGATGCGAGACTCCAGGCCCAAGTAAAAGGTTGTAAATGACTCCAGTTACTACGGCCATTATCAATGCATCAAGACGGAGCACCCGCATTAATTTGCTATCGCGGACAGGACGTAAAAACAGCAAAGTCATCACAATAGCCACGATGACATTACCGAGAATTGTGAAGTAGGTAATCCAATCGAGAAGCCGGCCCACTAAACCGTCAATACCTACCGAGTTATCGCCGAAAAGCGTTGGAGTACTCGTGTCAGGTGGGTAGTATCCGCTGGCGTTAAGGATGAACGAGAGCAACACACCGCACCAAGCCACCAAAGCGTTTATCCCAAACAGCACTTTTGGCAACGTCATTGACGGGGTCTGGCTGACTGGCGTGGTCATAGAAGCAGAATCTAGGCCACCACCAGCCATTTTGAAGCCGATTCGGCAGTAGTGTGCAAAGGTTCGTTATGACTTATCGACAAAACAGTGGCGCCAGCAGTAATACCTCCATCCGCCTGGCCCGCCGGCCCGCCGGCCTGCCCGTGGCTGCCGACTGGCGTATTGAAACCCATGCCATTCCCGAGCCCGGCCCCGGCGAGTTTCTAGTTCGCATCACGATGATCTCCTTGGACCCAGCGATGCGGGGCTGGCTAGATGATCGCCCCTCGTACCTGCCACCGGTCGCGATCGATGAGGTGATGCGCGCCGGCGCCGTAGGCGAAGTTGTCACCTCCAACCACCCTAGGTTCAAAGTCGGTGACCTAGTGCTCGGCACTTTTGGTGTTCAGGAGTACGCGATTTCAGGCGGC
>CAFABK010000004.1_pt1 | contig 43063 bp, 39 predicted proteins | sample 7267871 | NCBI WGS metagenome assembly CAFABK01 (sample SAMEA6814009, study PRJEB35770) | freshwater metagenome | biome: Freshwater; feature: Freshwater reservoir; material: water | place: Czech Republic | collected 2016-04-20 | depth 30m m | reverse complement strand
GCCGAGGCGAGCACCTTGCGTTCCGGCCAAATCCCCGATACCTTCAGGACCCCAAGATGTAGTAGTTACAGCCCGGTGATTCCTCCACAGGTTGTGGTTACAGCTCCACAGGGTATCCACAGGACGTCCCCAAGATCGGTCCCGCGGGTAGGTGGAGTATCAGGCCAAATGTTACTGAAGTGAAACAAGGGAAGGGAGGTACACAAAATGCGTTGTCCATTCTGCAAGGAAGACGACTCACGGGTGGTGGACTCCCGCACCACCGACGACGGGGCTGCAATTCGCCGCCGCCGCGAGTGCTCCGCGTGCGGGCGGCGGTTTACCACCGCCGAGAACACCGTGCTGCTGGTTGCAAAGCGCTCAGGTGTCCATGAGCCCTTTAGCCGGGCCAAAGTCATCGGAGGCGTTCGCAAAGCTTGCCAAGGCCGCCCGGTTAGCGAGGACGATCTCGGCAGGTTGGCACAGCGCGTTGAAGATTCAGTGCGGGCCTCCGGCATCGCGGAGATCCCAGCCATGGAAGTGGGCCTGGCAATTCTCGGCCCATTGCGCGAACTCGATGAGGTTGCTTACCTGCGCTTCGCGTCGGTGTACCGCTCATTTGACAACCTTGAGGATTTCGAAGCGGAGATAGCACTTCTTCGCGCTGAAGGTGAACCACTAGGTCACGAACCAGCCAGCAATGCATCCACCGCCAAGTCTTCCCAATCCCGATAACCGCTCGATACGAAAGGCACCATGATGACGATCACGACTAGCACACCGGCCGGTTTCATTCACAACACCTTGAATAAACCCGGGCTGGTGATGGAGCGCGTCTATACCACCGAAGGTGTTCACCCATATGACGAAATAACTTGGGAGCGCCGTGATGTGGTGCAGAACAACTGGAAGACCGGTGAGGTGGTCTTCGAGCAGCGCGGGGTTGAGTTCCCAGATTCATGGAGTGTTAACGCATCAACCATTGTCACCACCAAGTACTTCCGCGGGGCGGTTGGTACCGAGCAGCGCGAATGGAGTCTTAAGCAACTCATTGACAGGGTGGTGCTTACCTACACCAAGGCCGGCAAAGAGAACGGCTATTTTCGAACCAACAAGGATGCTGAAATATTTGAACATGAGTTGACGCACATGCTGGTCAACCAGGTTTTCAGCTTCAACTCCCCGGTCTGGTTCAACGTCGGCACCGTGTCACCGCAGCAGGTGAGCGCCTGCTTCATCCTGAGCGTTGATGACCGCATGGAGTCGATTCTTAACTGGTACCGCGAAGAAGGCATGATCTTCAAAGGCGGATCCGGGGCAGGGCTAAATCTTTCGCGCATTCGATCGAGCAAGGAGCTACTTAAGTCATCCGGTGGCACCGCCTCGGGGCCGGTCTCTTTCATGCGCGGCGCTGATGCATCCGCCGGCACAATTAAATCTGGCGGTGCAACCCGCAGAGCCGCCAAGATGGTTGTGGTTGACGTCGATCACCCAGATATCGAAGAGTTCATCGAGACTAAGGTCCGTGAAGAGGACAAAATCCGTGTCCTGCGTGATGCCGGCTACGACATGGATCTTGGCGGCAAAGATATTTCCAGTGTGCAATATCAAAATGCGAACAACTCGGTACGCGTCTCGGACTTGTTCATGAAAGCGGTCGAAAATGGCGAACCGTTTGGTTTGACCGCTCGTACAGATGGCCATGTGATTGAAACAGTTGATGCGAAGACGCTATTTCGTACGATGACCGAGGCGGCTTGGGCGTGTGCCGATCCTGGTATCCAGTACGACGACACCATCAATGACTGGCACACCAACCCTGAAACGGGGCGCATCAATGCGTCAAACCCGTGCTCGGAGTACATGAGCCTGGATAACTCATCCTGCAACCTAGCCAGCCTCAACTTGCTGACGTTCCTAAAGGACGACGATACTTTTGACGCCGAGCGTTTTGTTAAGGCTGTTGAAATAATCATTACCGCCATGGATATCTCGATTTCATTTGCAGACTTCCCAACGGAGCCGATCGCCGAAACCACACGCAAGTACCGGCAACTGGGTATCGGCTACGCAAACCTAGGTGCGCTATTGATGGCTACGGGATTGCCATACGACTCAGACGGCGGTCGTGCGCTGGCGGCGGCAATCACCTCGGTCATGACCGGAACCGCCTACAAGCGCAGTGCCGAACTTGCGGGCATCGTGGGGCCGTACGAGGGTTATGCGCGTAACGAGAGCGGTCACAAGCGCGTGATGCGTAAGCACGCGTCAGCTAACGACAATGTGCGCGGGGTTACGACTCTCGATACTTCGGTTATGAAGGTCGCTCATGGCCAATGGCAGCAGGCACTCAAAATCGGCGAAAAGAACGGCTGGCGCAATGCGCAAGCTTCCGTTCTAGCGCCGACCGGCACCATCGGTTTCATGATGGACTGCGACACCACGGGCATTGAACCCGACTTCTCACTCGTTAAGTTCAAGAAGCTTGTTGGTGGCGGCTCAATGCAGATCGTCAACCAAACGATCCCGCGCGCACTCCGCCGCCTCGGGTATACCGAAGAGACGATCGAAGCCATCGTGGAGTTCATCTCCGAGAACGGTCATGTGGTAGATGCTCCAGGCCTTAAGACCGAGCATTATCCGGTCTTTGACACCGCCATGGGAGTTCGCTCCATTACCCCGATGGGCCATGTTCGCATGATGGCGGCCGCGCAGCCCTTCCTCTCGGGAGCGATTTCGAAGACCGTCAATATGCCGCAGTCGGCCACGGTCGAAGAAGTTGAAGAGATTTACTTCCAGGGCTGGAAATATGGACTCAAGGCGCTGGCAATTTATCGCGATAACTGCAAGGTTGGTCAACCGTTGTCGGATGGCAAATCCGCAAAGGTAGATGAGATTGTTGACGCCACGGCTGAAGCCATCGCACAGCTCGTGGGCCAGCCCACCCGCCGGCGGTTGCCAAAGTCCCGCCCTAGCTTGACAACAAGTTTCTCGGTGGCTGGCGCTGAGGGTTACATGACCGCGGGAAGTTACCCAGATGATGGTCTTGGCGAAGTATTCCTCAAACTCGGAAAGCAAGGTTCAACCCTTGCCGGGGTCATGGATGCGTTCTCGATAGCGATCAGTATTGCGCTGCAGTACGGCGTGCCGCTGGAAGCTTTCGTAAGCAAGTTCGTGAATATGCGCTTCGAACCGGCGGGCATGACAGATGACCCCGATATTCGGATCTCGCAGTCGATCATGGACTACATCTTCCGGCGTCTGGCGTTGGATTACCTACCTTATGAAAAGCGCGCTGCCCTTGGTATTCACAGCGCCGATGAGCGGGCGGCAACGGTGGAAGCCAGCTATGCGCACTACGCACCTGCGGCGTCGGTTGATCTTGATATTGATATTGCCGAAGTAGTTGAAGTGGCGGTGGCAGAAGCCGCCCCGGCAAAGGCGCCTAGTAAGGCACATTCGAGTGCTGAGCTCTTAGAGGAGATAACCGGCACCGCCTCTGATGCGCCACTTTGCATGACCTGCGGTATCAAGATGCGTCCTGCTGGTAGCTGCTACGTCTGTGAAGGTTGCGGAAGCACCTCGGGGTGTAGCTAATCGGGGGTCGTGTCAGCGGCTAGACATCCTTGCTATTGTTGGCGAACACCTCAATTTAGGGAGAATCAATTCCATGAATCTCGGAGAGTCCATCTGGACTTTGCTCGTCATCTTCCTCATGATCATGTTCTTCATGATCTTCTTCATGGTGGTCCTGGATCTGTTCAGTGACCATGAAGAAAGCGGCCTAGCCAAGGCGGTTTGGATCATCTTCTTGATCTTGCTCCCGCCGATCACGGTGCTGATCTACGTGATCGCACGCGGCAACGGTATGGCCAAGCGCCGCCAGAAGCAGGTAGAGCAGGCACAGGGTGAGCAGAAGGCCTACATCAAATCGATGGCGGGCACCACCTCACCGGCTGACCAGATTGCCTCAGCGAAGGCACTCCTTGATGCGGGCACCATCTCGCAGCAGGATTTCGATTCGCTGAAGGCAAAGGCACTGGCGTAAAAAGTTCTAGATCACCAACAGGTGCGGCGCGCAGGAATTCTCCTGTCCGCCGCACCTGAATATTTAGTTGCCTAGTGAAATAGATGAAAAAGACGCCAAAAATTAATCCGCAGGTGCGCTGGGCCGCGGTTAAGTTGATCCCGAGAATCGGGCTGTCAAAGCCCCTTCCCGTTGGAGATTGGTCAGGCCGGCGCGCACGTTCAGCCGCACGGCAAGTCAAGTTGGAGAAGTTACTAGCAAAAATATCTCCGCCACCAAGTGATGTTGAGATATCCAATTTCAGTTGCACCCGCCCAAATGGCACCACGTTACCGCTGCGCCTTTATCGAAAGCGTGGGAGCAGGTCGCTCGCACTTATCGTGTATGTGCACGGCGGCGGCATGATTATGGGCACGGTTAACGCATATGACTCAGTATGTTCAAAATACGCATCATTCGCCGACATTGCCATCTTGTCGGTGGACTATCGATTAGCCCCTGAGTTTCCATTCCCCGCAGCAATCGAAGATGTAAGTGCAGGCGTGCGCTGGGCGCGTGAAAATTATGGTGAGCTTGCCATCGATCCCGAGCGAATTGGTATCGCGGGGGATAGCGCGGGGGGAGGCATTGCCGCCGGCGTGCTGCTGAAGGCCCGTGATGAAGGTTGTGGGTTAAGTTCTGCGATGCTCATCTACCCGATGCTCGATGATCGCACGATTGCTTCTCCGGTCGCTGGGCCAAAACTCACCGGCCCATTCATCATTTGGACCTATGACGACAACATCACCGGTTGGCGATGCCTGTTCGGTGAGATGGCGCCAGGGGAGGTGTCGGCTTATGCAGCCCCCGCGCGGGCAACACAGTTAGGGGGGCTGCCGCCGATCTATGTAGAGGTTGGTGACCTGGATATCTTCCACGACGAAGATGTCAATTTCGCCTCGCGTATTCGAGAAACCGGCGGTGATGTTCAATTGCACCTGCGCCCCGGGTGCCCACACGGCTACGAGGTGGTCGCACCGAAATCACGGATCGCCCAATTAGCTATGCAGCAAAGATACGAATTTCTGAGATCGTTCAACTAGTTCGCTTTTCTGTCAATCGGCGCATCAGCCATAGCGACACATAAACCAAGGCGACTAACGCCGGTACCTCGATCAGTGGCCCGATGACGCCAGCTAAGGCTTGCCCTGACGTGACACCCCAAACACCGACTGAGACGGCAATAGCGAGTTCGAAGTTATTGCCGGCCGCGGTAAATGCCAAAGTGGCGGTCTTGGGGTAGCCGAGTTTGCTCTTGATCCCAAGGAAGAATGAAACACCCCACATGATTATGAAGTAGACAAGCAGCGGGATAGCAATATTAAGAACTGAAATAGGGCTGCTGATTATCGCATCCCCCTGCAGCGCGAACATAATGATGATCGTGAAAAGCAGCCCGTATAAGGCAAATGGACTAATACGTGGGATGAATTTCTGCTCGTACCAAACGCGGCCTTTAGCCCTTAATCCGATGCGCCTGGTCAGATAGCCGGCGACCAAGGGGATACCAAGGAAGATAAGTACGGCTTTGGTGATATCCCAAGTTGAAAATTGCACATCTTGGGTATCAAGGCCGAGCCAGCCTGGCAGAATCTTCAGATAAAATGTTCCGAGTAGCGCGTAGGCAAGAATTTGGAATACAGAGTTGATCGCAACTAGTAACGCGGCTGCCTCGCTATCGCCACAGGCGAGGTCATTCCAGATCAGCACCATGGCGATACATCGAGCCAGACCGATAACGATTAGTCCGGTACGAAATGCTGGCTGATCTGGTAAGAAAGTCCAGGCGAGCACGAACATCAAGGCCGGGCCGATCACCCAGTTAAGCAGCAGTGAAAGCCAAAGCAACCGGCGATCCCCGGCCACATGCCCCATCTCCTCGTATCGAACTTTGGCGAGTACCGGATACATCATCAGCATTAGGCCGAGGGCAATTGGCAATGAGGTTTGGCCGATACTCACCGAGTCAAGGGCTGATTGAATGCCCGGGACCAATTTTCCTAGCCCCAGGCCCATTGCCATGGCCACGAGAATCCAGACCGGCAAGAACCGGTCCAACAGTGACAATTTACCCAGAACCGCGGCATCAGCATTTTTCGCGGTCACGGCAGGAGGCTATCTTCTCTTTAGGAGTACTTTCTAGGGATTTGGCCTCCCGAAATGTAGCAGTTTCGCGTAAGGTTATGGCAGATGGGGGCGATCTTTCGGCGCCGCTGCGAAGGGAGCGAAAATGTGGGTAAAGGCAGCAGTTAAAGCCAGAGTGCTAGTACCGGTTGTACTTGCGAGTGCATTGTTCTTGGCCGCATGCTCGTCTGAGCCGGAAGCCGTCCCTGCTCCGAGCCTGTCTTCGGCGTTGGCCGCCCCGAGCGCAGATGCTGTCGTTTCCTTCGATGCGCAGGCAACTTGCGAGACCTATTTCCAGTTGGATCTTCTCCGCAGCACCGTCGCCGCCGGTGTCAAAGATCTGAATAGAAAGGAGCGCCGAGCGTTGCTGGTTGAATATCAACAACTTGTCACTGACCTAACAGCAACCGCCGGCGATGCGGCGAACTCGGGTGAATTAAAACAGCAAGTGCTCACGAACGCCGAGAAAATGCAAACACTATTGGACAAGTTTGGCAAGAAAGATGGAATCGACTCCTTGTCGAAAATGCAAAAGAAGCGCCTTACCTTGCAGGCCAACCGGGTTGAGGCTCAGTGCGCGAGCACTGGTTACGCGCTTCCGCAGGAGAATATCGATGCCCGGGAGTTGATTCCGTAAGTCATGTCAGGTATTTATCTACCAGATCCTGCGCGCTATGACGGTCGGATGCCTTACCGGAGAACCGGCGTAAGTGGCCTGCAGCTACCGGCTATTTCACTTGGGTTTTGGCACAATTTCGGTGACGATAAACCGCGAGAGACGCAGCGCGCAATCATGCAACGTGCTTTTGATCTAGGGATAAACCATTTCGACTTAGCTAACAACTACGGCCCCCCGGCAGGTTCTGCTGAATTTAATGTTGGACAGATTTTGCGTGATGATTTTTCGGGCCTGCGCGATGAGCTGGTGATCTCTAGTAAAGCTGGATGGGATATGTGGCCTGGGCCTTATGGGGATCTGGGTTCGCGCAAATACCTGCTTGCCAGCCTTGACCAAAGCCTCGCCCGGTTGGGGCTGGACTATGTGGACATTTTTTATCACCATCGACCCGATGCCGATACGCCCATTGAGGAGTCAATGGGGGCCCTTCATTCTGCTGTCCAGCAAGGCAAGGCACTTTATGTTGGAATCTCTTCCTACTCACCCTCTCGCACCTTGGCGGCAGCGCGTATTCTTGCCGACCTTGGCACCCCATTGCTGATCCATCAGCCTTCATACTCAATGTTCAATAGGTGGCTAGAAGATGGCTTGCTTGACGTGTTGCAAGAGGTCGGAGCGGGCTGCATTACCTTCAGTCCTCTTGCCCAAGGATTATTGACTAATAGATACCTAGAGGGTGTGCCCGCTGATTCACGGGCCGCTGCGGGTAAGAGTTTGTTCGACTCTCACCTAACAGAAGGAAATATTGATCGGGTGCGGGCATTGGCCGCAATTGCAGAGCGCCGCGGCCAGTCGCTAGCACAACTTGCGGTGGCTTGGACACTTCGCGATGAGCGAGTGACAACAACGTTATTGGGCGCCAGTAGCGTGCGCCAACTGGTTGAAACCGCAAGCGCTGTCGATAACCTGAAATTTTCTGAGGCCGAACTTGCTGAAATAGATAATTACGCGATAGACGCCGACATTAATTTGTGGGGGGCGCAATCCCTTATTCCTTAGTGCTGACATAAGGTCCATTAGCGCATTGGTTATTTAAGCACAGTAAGTGCATAGTTAGGTCGTGCGGAATGATTTCACAGGCTCAGGTAGCTGACGGTGCGAACGTGCTTAGGCAGTTGCAATTTCCAGCTGGTGCGTTGATCACTATGGAAGATCTCCAAGATGCGGGTCGCGAGCACGTACTTGATCGTTTACGGGAGCAGGAGCCGGTAACTTGGCTTCCAGTCCTGGGCGGCTGGCTGATCACCAGTCGTGATGGTGCCCGCGAGATGTTGCTGCCAAAAGCTGGTGCAACCGTCGAGGTATCCGAAAATATGGTGCGCGCCTCACTAGGGAAAATGATGCTTACGGTCGATGCACCCGCACATGATCGACTCCGAGCGCCATTCGAGCGCCCTTTTCGCGCCCGTGAGGCCGAACATGCCTTCGGTGATTTCATTCGGGGGCAGGCGGATGCGCTAATTGATCGGTTTGTTGAAGAAGGTAAAGCGGAATTACATTCAGCTTTCGCTGCAGAGTTTGCCGTCGCCGTTGCCGGTCACGTTATAGGGCTACCACTTGGCGAGAGTGCCAAAATCGACGCCTATTACGCAGATTTTGCCGCCGCTATGGTTTATGACGGTGACCCTGAGCCGGTTAAGCGGGCCGACTTAGCTAGGGAGCAGTTGGACAAACTGCTACTCGCCGGCCTAAACGCTCATCGGTCGTCGGGCGCCGCATCATTGACAAATGAAGTTTTGGCGAGCTCGGACAACGAACTGTCCGATGAAGAGGTGGTAGCGCAGCTTCGGGTGGTGATGTTCGGGGCCGTTGAGACAATACAAGCCTCGGTGATGTCAACTCTCCTCTTGCTTCTTACCCACCCTGATGCCTTGTCGCAGTGTTTAGCCGATCGAAGTCTAATACCGGGTGCTGTTGACGAAGCGATTCGACTTATTCCACCGGTTGCCTTCATCGAGAGGTGGATGGGTAGACCATTTACCGCCTGCGGGGTCACTATCGAAGCTGGCGAGTTTGTTGGGATCTCGGTTATCGCCGTCAACCGCGATCCTGCGGTTTTCGTTGACCCACTCACCTTCGATATTCATCGGACCAACGCCAAACACGGCTTAGGTTTTTCCGCGGGTAAACACCATTGCCTTGGAGTGCACCTAGCTCGAACCCAAACTGCCATAGCGGTTGACAAACTGCTCAGCCGGTTACCCAATCTCACCTTGGTAGCCGCGGTACCGCCGGCTGGTTTCGCATTTAGGCGGCCGGGGTCACTGGAACTCTCCTGGCGGGTGTAGCCACCAATCACTACATGAACTCGTCGGGGTTCGGGCCGGTGCGGTGACCATTCTCAAGTGAGCTGATTGTCGCCATGTTTTCCGGCGTCAGTTCAAAGTCGAAGACATCAATATTTTCACGGATACGAGCCGGAGTTACTGATTTCGGTAAGACCACGTTTCCTAACTGAAGATGCCAGCGAATCATCACCTGGGCAATGCTCTTTTGGTGTTCAGTGGCGATAACTCCAATGACCGGATTGTTTATCAATTCGCCGGACGCCAGTGGACTCCAAGCCTCGATCAACATTCCGAGATCGGAGGCAAGCGCCCTGAGTGGAGTCTGGGGCAGCCACGGATGCAACTCAATTTGGTCAACGGCCGGCACCACACCGGTCTCGGCAATTATGTGCGCTAGCTGCTCCTGGTGAAAGTTAGATACCCCAATTGATCTAGCGCGGCCCTCAGACTGCAGTTGCACAACTGCCCGCCAGGTCTCTAAGTAATCGCCAGTGGCCGGCGCAGGCCAGTGCACAAGATAAAGATCCACTTCAGAGACTCCGAGGAGGGCCACGCTCTTATCGAAGGCGCGCATGGTCTGGTCATACCCATGGTCGGTGTTCCAGACTTTAGTGGTCAAGAAGATGTCATCACGCGGTAAGCCATAGCGTGCGATCGCTTCGCCCACCCCGCGTTCATTTTCGTAGATAGCTGCCGTATCGACGTGGCGGTATCCGGCCGCAAATGCCTCCAAGGTTGCCGCGGTCACCTGATCATCGGGTACCTGCCAAACCCCAAACCCGATCTGCGGGATCGCTCGCCCGTCGTTCATGATCAGATTTGGTACGAGGTGCATTGGAACTCCTTTTCGTTTGGTTCGAAGTAGCTTCGAAGTGGCCAACGATACCCATAACCAGCACAACCACCTGAAGTTAGGCGATCCGCGGATGCAGATCCCACTCTTAGTGGGCGGCACTCGGTGGGCGGTACTCACATGGGGGTATTCGGCTGCACCGTCACCGTGGGGCCTTGTACCTGCTCGAACCGTCACGGTGTGGCCTTGTACCTGCTCGAACTGTCTTGGTGTGGCCTTGTACCTGCTCGAACCGTCACTTCTGGACGGTTTTTTGACGGTTTCAGCAGGTTGAAGGATCGGGCACCTGCTGCGAGCTAACCCTTGCGCCCCGGGGCCATATATTTTGTATGCTGAGTGCGTTGACGATCCACGGCGGGCGATAAGTTGTCATCAACAACGTGAAAGGGCGCAAAATGAGGTCCGTAAACCGCTTGGCAGTTGGTGCAGTTATCGCCACTGCTATTCAGTTCACTTACGGAACCACTTTAACTAAGGCCAGACTAGAGTTCGTGAGCTGATCATGGCTGAAATCCGGTACGTATTTGATTTCACCGAGGGCGGTCGTGAACAAAAGGATCTCTTGGGCGGTAAGGGTGCAAATCTTGCAGAGATGACGCGCCTCGGGTTGCCAGTGCCCCCTGGTTTCACCATTACCACTGATGCCTGCCGGTGGTTCCTGCTCAATAACGAAGAGCCGGCCAACTTGCGAGTGCAAGTGACGGCGGCCCTGCGACGCCTCGAAGACCACCTAAATCGACGACTTGGTGATGTCCATGATCCACTCCTTGTCTCGGTGAGATCAGGTGCGGTGTTCTCGATGCCGGGCATGATGGACACCATTCTCAATGTTGGCCTAAATGACGCTTCCGTCAAAGGTTTGGTGGCCATCTCGGGAGATGCCCGCTTTGCGTGGGATTCTTATCGCCGGCTGATTTCCATGTTTGGCCGCACCGTGCTTGGCGTCGAGCCGAAATTCTTCGCAAACGAGCTTGAAGCGGCGGTCCATGCCGCGGGCGTCCAAAATGAAAGCGCCCTCGATTTTGAGTCCTTGCAGGCTCTCGTGGAAAAGTATAAGGCCATCATTCGCGAGCAAACCGGTCGCGAGTTTCCGCAGCACCCACGCGAGCAGCTCGACCTCGCAGTACACGCGGTGTTTGAGTCCTGGAATGGAGATCGGGCCAAACTTTATCGCCGGCGTGAGCGCATCCCCAATGACCTTGGTACAGCTGTCAACGTGTGCACGATGGTCTTTGGTAATCAAGGGGAGGATTCAGGTACTGGTGTAGCTTTCACGCGCGACCCGGCAACCGGATCGGCTGGTCATTACGGTGACTACCTGCCAAACGCCCAAGGCGAAGACGTTGTCGCTGGTATTCGCAATACCTTAACTTTGGCCGATCTGGCCGTGCAAAACCACGAAGTTGCCGAACAATTATCGCTTACTATGCGGCGCCTTGAGACCCACTACCGCGACCTATGTGATATCGAGTTCACCGTTGAGCGCGGCAAACTTTGGATGCTGCAAACTCGGGTGGGTAAACGCACGGCCGGCGCAGCTTTTAGAATTGCCTGTGAATTCTTGGACGAGGGTTTGATCACCGAGGATGAAGCACTCGCGCGGGTTAGCGGCGCGCAACTAACGCAATTACTGGTTCCACAACTCACCGTGGGAAGTGATCGCACCGTCATCACTATGGGGATCGCCGCCTCACCAGGTGCCGCGGTCGGGCAAGCGGTATTTGACCCGGCTGTTGCGGTGCATTGGGCAGAGTTGGGGCGCCCGGTGGTCTTAGTACGCCGGGAAACTAACCCGGATGATCTTGCCGGCATGGTTGCCGCGGTTGGCATTTTGACCAGCCGCGGCGGTAAGACCAGTCATGCGGCCGTAGTAGCTCGTGGCATGGGCAAGCCCGCGGTTTGCGGAGCCGATGCGCTCGTCGTTGATGAAGCCGGCGGTTTCGCAGTGGCCACCTCGGTCGACGGCACGTCTTGGACAATTCGCGAGGGTGACTTCATCTCCTTGGATGGTGCAACCGGTGAGGTATTTCTTGGTGAATTGCCGGTTTCGTCATCCCCGGTGGTGCGCTATCTGCTCGAAGGGGTTGATGCGGTACTGGCTTCCTTGAGTGAGGATGACGCCGCCGTGGTGTCGTGCGTTGACCGATTACTGAAGTACGCGGACAAGGTTCGTAGGCTTCGAGTGAGAGCCAATGCTGACACTCCAGATGACGCTATTAGAGCAAGGTTGCTCGGCGCTGAAGGCATCGGGTTGTGCCGCACCGAACATATGTTTCTCGGTGAGCGCCGTGAGCTAATCGAGCACGTCATCCTCGCCGAGACGGGTGTTGATCGCGAAGCCGCACTTGCCGCTCTGATGCCGTTACAGCGACAAGACTTCATTGAGATTTTAGAAGCAATGGACGGACTACCAGTTACGGTGCGCCTGCTTGACCCGCCGTTACACGAGTTCTTAACCGATCGCGCTGAATTGATGGTGCGTGTCGCTCTGGCGCAGGAGCGTGGTGAAGACCATGCGGATGATGATCGTATTTTGGTTGCTGTTAATCGTCTTCATGAGTCGAATCCGATGCTGGGGTTGCGTGGTGTCCGATTGGGGCTGGTAGTGCCGGGCCTGTATGCATTACAGGTGCGGGCACTAGCCGAAGCGACACTTGCTCGTATCGCTTCGGGGGGGAACCCCATGCCCGAGATCATGGTGCCACTTGTTGGATCAGCGCGTGAATTACTCCTCATCCGTGACGAAATCGAACAGGTGTTGGCCGAGGTAAGCGTCTCGGCGGGCCGCGTTATCTCGATGCCGATTGGAACGATGATCGAACTCCCACGTGCGGCCTTAACAGCCCATCGGATCGCGGAGGTGGCAGATTTCTTCTCGTTTGGCACCAATGACTTGACGCAGACCACCTGGGGATTTAGTCGAGATGATGTCGAAGCGGCGTTCTTCGCGGCTTATCTGGAGAAGGGTGTTCTAACGATTTCACCGTTTGAGACCCTAGACGCAGATGGGGTCGGCCGCCTAGTTGATATCGCGGTTCGCGAAGGCCGGCAGGCGCGCCCTGACCTTAAACTTGGGATCTGCGGAGAACATGGTGGTGACCCAGAGTCAATCCACTACTTCCACAATGCCGGGCTGGATTACGTATCGGCTAGCCCGTTTCGAGTCCCGGTCGCGCGCCTTGAGTCAGGACGAGCTGTCATCGCCGACCTAACTAGTGACTCCCGTTAGCGATAAGCATTTCTACTTCTTTCGTTTCATCACTAAGAGGATGACCGGGATAACAACAATAGCGCCGATGACAACGAATGGAATTAAGAAGCCGGCGCTGGTGATCACGAATGCAATTAGTGCCAAGAAAGCCGACCAGCCATTCTGTAACCCGGCTAAGAAACCAGGGGCGGTACTTGAAGTGAGTTCAGTAATTGGCGATAGGGATACGGTCACGGTCGACATGGCAACTTGTTGCCCAAGATAACCACGCTGGGCGGTTAAGGAGTCAAGTTCGCCCTGGCGGTTGGCCAATTCAGACTCAACCGCAACTAAATCGGTGACGCTAGTGGCTTGAGCTTGCAAGGATTTAAGCCGGTCAATGGAAGTCTGCAGTACCCCAATGCGCGCATCTAGATCAACGACTTGGGTGGTGACGTCCTGGGCGGTAATGCTCACGGAGATAACGGTGCCGAGATCACCGAGGTCGGCGACGAAGGCATCCAAAGTATCCGCTGGCACCCGCGCCACGATGTTGGCATAACTCGAAGTTCCATCCGAGTTGATATTTTGCGAATCGATAGTTCCCGATCGGGAGGTGGTAGCAGCAATAACTTGGGCGGTGGCATCGGCAACATCGGCAACTCGAATATCGACGTAGGCTGTTCGGATAACTTGCGGAGAACTAAGCGGATCAGAATTTCCCTTGTTCTCACTAACTGCTGCTTCGGCAGGAATTGCATCGGTGGAAACCCCAGTACTCATTCCAGGTGCCACCTCGGCCGCGATGGGGCTACCCGAACCGCAGCCACTCATCAGGAGGCCGGTTGCTAAGAGCCCGATCGCGAGCAGCCCGATCGGGAGCACCTTGATCGATCCGACCATTTTCCGCGTCATCTCCGGGCCTTCCGCTGAGGTATCTGCAGATACGACGTTTGCGGCGCCGTGCTGGTTCCGTGAACGCTACCGCGGGCGGGGTTCACCGGCGCGCCTACTGCGAAAAGTGTCGAGCCGGTTAAGTGAAACGACAGCCGGGTGGGAATAAATACCTAAGTTCAAGTGGCACTAGGGTCGGCATATGGATGCCCTCTACCTCATCGCCACCCTTAAGCCACGCCACGACAAATTGGTCGAGGCGAAAGCAGCACTTGACGATTTAATCACCGCGACTAAAGCCGAGGCCGGGTGCGAGGTGTACGACCTAGTAATTGGAGTCGAAGGTTTTGCGGGGTCTGGTGAGGTGAACCTCACCGATTGGCTGATGATCGAGAAGTGGACTAGCCGGGCCCATTGGGATGCGCATATGGAGTCCGAGCATGTAAGGCATCTGGGCGAGGTGAAAGATAGCTTTTTACGTGAACCAACCGAGTTCAGGTTTTACACCTCGATTTAATGCAGCGAATGTTCAGCTCGGCGCCGGTGGGCTGGATGCCGGCAGATATGGGTGCTCAGGGTCTCGGTTGGTGAGGTATTTTGCGACCCCGTAGATGGCGCCGGCAATGGGCACCGCGATGAGCGCCCCAACGATGCCAAGCGCGATGCTGCCGGCCGCAATGGCGATAACAATTGCTAGTGGGTGCAGATTCACGGCCTTGCCCATAACCAGTGGCTGTAGTACGTCACCGTCGAAGGACCCCACGATTACTGTCAGCACTACAACGAGGAGCGCAATAATTGGCCCGCGCTCAGCCAGCGCCACGATTGCTGCGAAGAAGGTCGCAATGGGCGCACCGATTACCGGGATAAAAGCACCGATGAACACTACGGCGGCTAGTGCCGGGGCCAGCGGTACCTGAAGAATTAACAGCCCGATAAAGACCAGCAGAGCGTCACAAAAGGCCACGATTACGATGCCCCGGGTGTAGCCGGAGATAGAGTCCCAAGCGATTCGACCCGAAGTATCTATTTGGCGCTGCGCGGTCTTGGGGATCCAAGAAATAATCCAGTCCCAGACTTTCCCGGGCGTGAGCAGGAAGAACAGCACGCCGAAAATAAAGACTGAAGCGGCAATAATCAAAGTCCCGACGGAACCAAGGGCAGAAAGGGCATCACCGAGTACTCCCTTGGCGACCGTGGTACCAGCTGATTTAGCCTGGTCTAGCAAGTTTGCAACCTGGGTGTCGGTGTACTGAAGTGGCCCGGTCTTGAGCCAGCCTTCAATGTCGGTGAACCCACTTTGGATGGCGAGCACAAGCTTTGGCCCTTCGTGGATCGAGGAGCTAATCACTACCGCCATGATCGCGATAATCGCAGCCCCAATTGCCAAGAGAGCCAGGACCATCGCGATGGGTTTGGGGAGAAATTTTTTTAGGAGGTTCATTACCGGCATGGTCCAGGCGGTTACTAACATCGCGAAGAAGAGGGCAAACACGACAGGGAATATGCGACCCATGATCGTCACTAACACGGCCAAGCCAGCGAGCACCACTAAAACCCGCCAGATAATGCCGGCCATTGTTTTCAGGGTGTCAGGCACGCCGTCATTAGTTGGCACATGGGCTCCTTGATCAGTTAATCGATGCGAACCAAGCCATTTACCGTGCTGAACCATACCGCGAGGACACCGGCTTCGTCAGCATCTAGCCACTCCACGGCCACTTCATCCAAGGGGCTCGCTGTTGGTTCGCCGAGCCAAGCGCGGATGACGTCTGGGTCACCGGCGAGTTCGACTTTGCCGATTGCCACTGGGCCACCGGCTGCCGATGGGTGCTCGGCTGCGGTGCATTCCCACTGGACGAAGAAAGGAAGTTGCGGGTCTTCCATTAACTCCAAGATGCCGATTTGCTTCCAGCGCAGCTCAGTGCCATCTGGGCGTACGCGGTGGCCTTGGCTCCCTTGGCGTCCGAGTCGTTGTTCGATGGGTGAGAGGTCGTCGACCGCGACCGCCCAGCCGAGCCAACCACCCCCAGCGTCAGCTCGACTTTGGACGGCGCGTCCGAACGGCGCTTTAGCGGCGGCTGGGTGATCTAGAGCCGAAACGACCTCGACATAGGCGCCCCCGGCCAGCGGGAGGATGAAGTTACGGGTGCCAAATGAGGGGTGGCGGCCACCGTCAACGAAGGTGGCACCTAGGTCAGATCCAATGCGCTGAACAACGTCAGCAAGCTCATTTGAAGTACAGGCATATGAGATGTGGTCCAAGCGCATAACGGGAATCCTGCCTAATGCCCTTTTCGGCCCGTTAAGCACCCCCCTCTTACCCAAAATGTGGCAGGCTGCGCACATGCCTGAAGAAGCTGTCGACGCAAATGCCCCCGTAGCTCAACTCGATAAAAAGAAGTCGATCCTTCTAGGAATCATCGGTCTAGCGTTCATTGTTTTAATTTTCTGGAAAGTCATCCCGCAGATCGGTAGTTACGCCGATGCATGGGAGGCCCTGCAATCGATGGGCGCGCTTTCTATGGCCCTCATCATTGTCAGTGTGGTTGTCTATTTAATCTTTTACGGGTTTCCGTTTATGGCGGCGGCTCCAGGACTTAAGTACTGGCGTTCAGAACAGGTGAACCAGGCAGCCTTCGCGATTAGTAACGGGGTGCCCGGCGGCGGCGCTGTTGGCCTTGCGGTGCAGTACGGGATGTTGACTTCATTTGCTATCACGGCAACAGCATCGACAGCGGCAATCACCGCGGTCGGACTTTGGAGCTCGTTTGTGACCCTCGGCTTCCCCATCCTCGGGGTTGGTGCCTTGGTTTTGGCTGGCCAAAGCGGTGGCGGCTATGTATTAACAGCTCTGATTGGGCTTGCGGTTCTGATCGCAGTGATAGTGGTTTTCGTTCTGGTGATGCGCTCAGAGCCTTTGGCAATAAAGGTCGGAAGGCTAGGAAATAAGCTCATCAAGCCTTTTTCAGGCCGGATCAAGTCCCTGCAAGGTCTTGATCTTGTCGCCCCGGTGACCAAGTTCCGTTCGAGCATGTACGAGTTACTCAAGAAGCGCTGGCTTGCGATAACCGTTGCGCAAGTCGCGGTATCGATAGCGCAGTTCTTGATCCTTTACTTCGCCCTTCGTGGCGTCGAAGGTTGGGACACCGCAGGTACCTCGATCTTGGTGGCATTTGCTGCCTTCGCAATCAGTCAACTCGGAATGATGATCCCGATTACTCCTGGTGGTCTCGGAACCGTTGATGCAGCGATGATCGCCTTACTGACCAAATTCGGGGTCGCGACCGGTGCCGCCACGGCTGCTGATCTGGTGTGGCGAGCCGCCTCATTTGTGCCGCAGATCGTCATCGGAATTATTGCCCTTTTACTGTGGTACCGAAAAGCAGGGGAGAGATTTGCAACCACCAAGGTTGACCCTGCGTCCAAACCCGCATAGGAAAACCTGACTCAAAGATGCGCGAACGGCGTGTCGGTGTGGATCCAGGTTCGGGCCATCTCCTAGGGTTGGGCTCGTCCGGTCGTCGCGGGAGGGGAAGCCTTCGACGACCGGGCTTTTTATTTCGGGCAGGGGGCAACTCTTTATCGAAGGTGGCGGTGGCGTGATCTCGCAACAGGCAAAGCCTTGGCGCAGTTTCGTAGCACTCGGTGACAGTTTCACCGAAGGACTAGTTGATGACGTTGGCCCCGACGGGCGCTATATCGGATGGGCCGATCGAGTCGCTGGGGCTCTCGCTTCCCGGGTACCGGCCTTCAGTTACGCAAATTTGGCCATTCGGGGCCGCCTAGCCAGGCAGGTTACCGATGAGCAGGTGCCGTTGGCATTGGCGATGCGCCCAGAGTTGGTTTCCTTTGCGGCGGGGGTAAACGATGCTCTTCGACGTAACTACGACCTCCATCACAGCGCCACAGCCGTTGAGGATGGAGTCAAGGCGCTGCGGGCCGGTGGCGCGGATGTGCTGCTTTATGCCTTCGGTGATCCGGCCCGGCGCTCGATGCTGATGGGGCGAATTCGGGGCCGGCTGGCCGACTACAACAGTGCCATGCGGGCAATCGCTACGGAGTACGACTGCTATCTGGTGAATTTTTGGGGTGTGGCCGCATTTGACCAAGACGAATACTGGGATAGCGACCGGCTACACCTATCACCGGAGGGGCACCAACTGGCGACGCAGTGCGCCCTACAGGCACTGGGAGTCGCTAACGCAAGTTGGCGAACTCCGACCGCTATCGAACCTGACCCGGTTCTACGAAGGGCGGTAGGACACGCGCGTTGGTTCCACGGGCACCTCACCCCGTGGGTGACACGGAGACTGCGCGGGGAGTCCTCGGGCGATGGGATCGTGGCGAAACGGCCGCAATTGCTACCACTTGAGGCACCGAAATAGCCTGACAGGTTTGCGCGGTGGCGGCTATCCACAGGCCGCCGATTGGGTGGCTGTTGCTCCCCAATCGGTAATTTGCTGCTGGTAGTCAACCCTGGGAGCGCCCACGGTTGGCGCCATGACAACTAATTCACTTAGCCGCACCACCCAGGACTCAATTTTGAGCCTGCGCAGCCCGGACGCCGTGATTGCGGCTGTCCCATATCTGCTCGGATTTATGCCGAGTGAGAGCCTGGTAATCATCTGGTTGAGTTCGGACCAAGTCCGGCTCACCCAACGTGTTGACCTACCGAGCGACGATTTGTCGGTAAGTCTCAAGGAGTATTGCGAGGCGGTTGCCCGTACCGCGCAAAATGTCATTGCCGATGAAGTAATCATCTGTGTATTCAGCGACGAGTTTCTCGGTGGGTCGCTGCCCTTCGCTCCCTTGATTACTACTTTGATGGTCGTGATGCACGGGGTCCACATAGGCGTTGTTGACGCTCTCCTAATCAGTAGTTCAGCTGAATCCGGTAAAACGGAGTGGACGCAGCGCTGGTGGAGCTATTTGAGTACCGACGATCTTGTTTCACGCGCAGGGCAATCTCTTGATAAGCACACGGCCTTGTTGGTGCAATCTAGGTTTTCGTTCGAAGGTGTCGCGGTACTGCCGGGTCGCGCCGATCTCGAGCTGGTATTTGCGGCTGACCTGGACGCGGGTGTTCGGATAACCAAATTGATAGATGAGCAAAATCGACAGATAGTAAATCTCGCTGCTGGCATTAAGAGTTCAGGTATCACCGATACGGCCACGACCCTGGCCCACTGGCGTGATGAAAGCATTGAGGCCGTGTTGCACATCGTGCTAGAAGCAGACGGCACCGGTGAGGTCTGTGACTCCGATATCGCTCGAGTCATCTTTTGCCTCAGTGACATTCGCGTCCGCGACACCTTGTTGTGGCACCTGGTAAAAAAAGATGAGCGAGTCGCTGCACTTGCGGTGCTGACCAGCGCCCTGCGGGCCGCCCCTGTTGGAGTGGTAGCCCCAATCGCTACCTGCACCTCGATCTGCTCTTGGCTAACCGGCGATGGGGCGCGGGCGCTGGTGGCTCTTGAGCGCAGCCAAGCTGATGACCCTGAGTACTCCTTGGCCCAACTGGTAGCGCAAGGGTTGGCCGCAGGATTACCACCCTCGACTTGGGCGGCGGCGATGACCGGGGTGACCGAGGAGCAGTGCCGCACGGGGAGATAGCTGGATAGTTGCGCCGGTGGTGCTAGCCGGTGGTGCTGGGCTTGATCGCTCTGGTGCCACTTGCTACAGTGTGTTCAGGTCAAGAGCGCCAGCGTTAAGTCCCGGCTTGCTGGTCGACAACCCTCCAACCGCGGTGGGGTGCCCCGGAGAAGACCAGGCCCAGATTGTTGGGCAAGCGCGGGTCTTGCACCAGGCAAGACCCCACGACTTGGATTGAGGTCCCCTGATGTGTTGTTGTCGAATGACCACCCGCTGACCAATTCGCCTAAGGGCACCGCGTTAGCAGCAGTCAAGCAATGGTCCGCCATTGGTGGCCATTTGTGCTATCCGTTTACCCACACTTAAACACAAAATTATCTTCGAGAGGAATCCCATGAGCACCAATTGGTCCTTTGAAACCAAGCAGATCCATGCAGGTCAGTCACCAGATGCGGTAACTAATTCCCGGGCATTGCCCATCTACCAAACCACTTCGTACATCTTCAATGACACCACTCACGCGGCAAATCTCTTTGCGCTGAAAGAACTCGGTAATATCTACACGAGGTTGATGAACCCCACCACGGCCGTTGTTGAAGACCGGGTAGCGGCACTCGAGGGTGGGTTAGCGGCACTTCTCGTGGCGAGCGGGCAGGCCGCAGAGACATTGGCGATCCTAAATATTGCCGAAGTCGGCGACCACATCGTTTCGAGCCCGAGTTTGTACGGTGGCACTTACAACCTGTTCCACTACACGTTGCCGAAGTTTGGTATCGAGGTCACGTTCGTTGAAGATCCTGATGATCTCGAGTCTTGGCGCGCTGCGGTGCGTCCGAACACTAAGGCTTTCTACGGTGAGTCGATATCTAATCCTCAAAATGACGTACTTGACATTGAGGGGGTGGCGAAGGTCGCTCACGAGGTTGGTGTGCCTCTGATTATCGATAACACCGTTGCCACGCCTTATTTGATTCGCCCATTTGAGTGGGGCGCCGACATAGTTGTGCACTCGGCAACTAAATACCTTGGTGGCCACGGCACCTCGATCGCTGGTGTCATTGTCGATGCTGGAACTTTTGACTACGCCCAGTACCCGGATCGTTTCCCGAACTACAACACACCTGATCCGAGCTATCACGGATTGGTATATGCACGCGACCTCGGGGTCGGTGGCGCGTTTGGCGTGAATTTGTCATTCATCCTGAAGGCGCGAGTGCAGTTGCTTCGCGACCTCGGCCCGGCAGTCTCGCCATTCAATGCGTTCTTGATTTCGCAGGGGATCGAGACTTTGTCTATTCGCATGGAACGCCATATTCAAAATGCACTTTCCGTCGCGACGTGGCTAGAAAGTCGCGAAGAGGTTCTCTCGGTTAACTACGCAGGCCTCAAGTCGAGCCCTTGGTATGCGTTGGGTCAAAAGTATGCACCGCTTGGCACAGGGGGCGTACTTAGTTTTGAAATCGCAGGTGGCATTGAGGCTGGCAAGCGATTCGTCGAAGGGCTGGTGCTACATAGTCACGTCGCCAATATTGGTGACGTGCGTAGCTTGGTCATTCACCCGGCCTCGACCACGCACTCACAGTTGACCCCGGAGGAGCAGGCAACCGCAGGCGTAACCCCTGGGCTAGTGCGCTTGTCCGTGGGTATCGAGAATATTGTCGACATTCTGGCCGATCTCGAAACTGGTTTTCGGGCCGCAAAGCAAGGCTAGTTTCGATGACCGCACCCACACCGTATGGCCCACTGTCATACGAAGGTCTGACTCCCGCCAGCTGTGCGTGGCGGGAGTCAGACCCCGTGGGTGATCGGCTCTTTTGTGAGCTAGGAGAGTTCACTACGCAATCTGGTTTTAGCTTCCCGCAAGTGCGAGTGGCATATGAAACTTGGGGCAGCCTAAATGCTGACAAATCGAATGCCATTTATATCGCGCACGCATTGACCGGTGACTCACATGTCACCGGGCCGGCCGGCGTCGGCCACCTGACCGCCGGGTGGTGGGACTCACTCGTTGGGCCGGGGCGGGCCATTGATACCACCGAGTGGTTTGTTGTCTGTGCCAATGTGTTGGGCGGCTGTCAGGGCACTACCGGGCCTGCATCCTTGGCTCCGGATGGCCGAGCATGGGGGAGCCGGTTTCCGGTGATAACCGTGGGCGACATGGTTGAAGTTGAACTTCTACTCACCAATGCCCTCGGCATTGATTCGTGGGCACTGATGCTTGGCCCATCCTTGGGCGGCATGCGGGTACTTGAGTGGCTGGTGGCACACCCGGACCGGATTCGCGGTGGATTGGTGCTCGGCACAACCGCAGCTGTTTCAGCCGACCAAATTGGCACCCACGTAACGCAATTATCTGCAATCTACGCGGATGCAGGATTTAATGGCGGTGATTATTACGACGCCGCACCGGGCCAAGGTCCACATATTGGAATGGGAATCGCTCGAAGAATCGCGCATTTGACTTACCGCAGCTCAGATGAGCTAGATGAACGCTTCGGCCGCGAAATACAAAGTGTTGATCCCCATGAGGTCTCTGGACAAACTGTTGGCCAGCCGCTGGCACCGTTTGCGATCACTTCATACCTTGACCACCACGCTGAAAAACTGGCGCGGCGCTTTGATGCCAATACCTACGTCACTTTGACAAACGCGATGAGTTTGTTCGATGTTGGCCGCGGGCGTGGGGGTGTCGAAGCAGCGCTGAATCGAGTCAAGGTGCCGTTGACCGTGGTGGCAATCGATTCTGATCGGCTATTTCCAAATCGCCAGCAACAGCAACTGGTGGATCTCGTGCCCGGTGCTGATGAGTTGCATACGGTGCACTCGCTACACGGGCACGATGGATTTCTGGTTGAAGACGATCAGGTCGCATACTTCGTGCAACAGGCGGTTCAGCACGCGCGGACGCTTCGACCAGTTGTATGACCAGTACGCGATTTCACCTGCGCTAGGAGTGCGCGAAACCCATTGCCGGCGCATTAGTGCATTATTGGCGCATGGGCATCCTTGATAATTACGACCTTTCGCTCAAAATTGCGAAGGATGAAGGTGAGCGCCGGCTTTCAGCAGCGCAGCGCCGGATGCTCTATCTGCGGCTAGTCGTCGGGGGAATCTATGACGGATCTGGCACCCTTGGCCCACCTATTTGCGTGGTTTTCGAGGGCTGGGATGCATCTGGAAAGGGTGGTGCGATTACTCGCCTAGTGGCCCCCATCGACCCACGTCATGTGCGCGTGATTTCAATTGCTGCGCCCACCTTTGATGAGAAGCGGCACCACTTCCTGTCGCGGTTTTGGCCGCATCTACCTGGCTGGGGCGGCATGACCATTTTGGATCGCAGTTGGTACGGCCGGGTTTTGGTTGAGCGCGTTGAAGATTTTGCCACCGAGGAACAGTGGCGGCGTGCATATGACGAGATTAAGTCCTTTGAGCGGACTTTGACCGATGAAGGCATGGTGTTGGTAAAGATCTGGATGCATGTTTCCAGTGATGAACAGCTGAAACGGTTTAAATCGCGCGAGAAGGATCCACTTAAGCGCTGGAAACTCACAGCTGAGGATTGGCGCAACCGCGAGCAGCGACCAGCCTATGAACTGGCAATCACCGAGATGCTCGATCGCACTGATACTTCCAATGCACCCTGGACGGTCGTGGAAGCCGATGACAAGCTCTACGCGCGAGTAAAAGTGCTTGAGACGGTCAATTCCGCCATAGAACGTGGCCTTTTAAAGGCTGGAATCAAGATTACGGACCCCGAGTAAGAGTCCTAGTAATCGGTTTTCCACAGGCTATGAAGTGCGAGGTGACATCGGTACCGAGCGGACGTAACGTGGCACTATGCGTAGCTGGCCTGCCCGGGTGTTAATAGTGGCTGCACTTGTCATTTTGATAACCTCGGCCGCAGGGCTCGGGCTGCCAAACGCGACAAGTGCACCTTCCGTGGATATTTCGGTCGACGATGGCGCAGATCGGTTTGTGGGCACCGGAGGGCTGGTGCTTCCGGATACCGTGGCCGATGCCACCCGACATGAGGTAGCGGCCTGCATTGAGTGCCGGTGGCGGCTCCGCGAACCCTGTGATGGGGTATTTGCGCCGGGTTGCATCATCATTTTGCACGCCTGCGAGGGCGCCGACGAACAGCTCCTGCGGGCCTGGCTCTCCTTCAATGGCGGAGTCACCTGGCAAAATAAGGGCTTGATCTGCGTCTCTAATGATGGCCCGGTAACCGTCGCCGCTGCCGGCGTCGCGATTTCGGACGATTTTGAACGCAGCATGCCTCCAAGTCGCATCAGCTATCAACCCGGGCGTGGGGTGTTGCCGTATTTACCGGTGATATTCAGTTCAAACCAGCCGGGGTCAGTGCCACCGTCCACCTACTCGGTCGCCGGGCAGCAGGTGGTGCTCTCGCCGACACCGCGGTGGGCTTGGGATTTCGGTGATGGAGCCCACCTTGATACCACCTCGCCAGGTGGTTTCTATCCGGATCTATCCGTGGCTCACGGGTACCAGCGCGTCGGTCGGTTTCAGGTATCGCTGACCACCAACTGGTCAGCGACCTACACCGTCGATGGCCTCGGGCCGTTCCCAATTGCGAGTCCGGTCACGCAAACCGACAGCACCGTGGTGGCCGTAGGCCAGGCCCGAGGCGTGCTGATCCCATGAAGGCCCCCCGGCTGGGCTGGGCGCTATTGGCGGTGGCACACTGGTGGCCTCACGCCCGTACAAGCCATCAGGCTTGACACGGGCTCTTGTCGTGGGGAAGTGGGAGAAAGGCGTTACATCCAAAGATGGCACCGGTAAAGAATTCCGCGAAGAAGGTAGCTCCTGCGAAGAAGGTAGCTCCTGCGAAGAAGGTAGCTCCTGCGAAGAAGGTAGCTCCTGCGAAGAAGGTAGCTCCTGCGAAGAAGGTAGCTCCTGCTAAGAAGGCGGCTCCTGCGAAGAAGGCGGCTCCTGCGAAGAAAGCGGCTCCTGCGAAGAAAGCGGCTCCTGCGAAGAAAGCGGCTCCTGCGAAGAAAGCGGCTCCTGCGAAGAAAGCGGCTCCCGCGAAGAAAGCGGCTCCTGCGAAGAAAGCGGCTCCCGCGAAAATTGACTTAGAAATGATCGAGGTGATTGCGACCGAGGACGGCCTGGTCGTGATCAATGCCGACGATATCGATCCCGCGGACCTCGCGGTAGTTGCGGTTCTTGAGGCTGATCTTGAAGCTGACATTGCCGTAGACATCGCTGAGGCCGTCGCCGATACCGGTGATGGCGATGAGGCCAGTTTCGTTATCTCAGATGTTGACGATACCGATGAGCCAGTGCAGACAGTTATGGTTGCCGGTGCCACCGCAGACCCGGTAAAGGATTATCTAAAGCAGATCGGCAAGGTCCCACTGCTAAATGCGGAGATGGAAGTTGATCTCGCCAAGCGCATTGAAGCGGGGCTCTTCGCCGAAGAGATGCTCAATGAGGGTAAGAAGATCGAAAAGAAACTGCATCGTGACCTCGAGTGGATCGCACGTGATGGTCGCAATGCGAAGAACCACCTACTTGAAGCGAACCTGCGACTCGTGGTTTCGCTGGCAAAGCGCTACACCGGGCGTGGCATGTTGTTCCTCGATTTGATTCAAGAGGGCAACCTGGGTTTGATTCGCGCGGTCGAGAAATTCGACTACACCAAAGGCTACAAGTTCTCGACGTACGCCACCTGGTGGATTCGCCAGGCCATCACCCGGGCCATGGCTGATCAAGCACGAACCATTCGAATCCCAGTGCATATGGTTGAAGTAATTAATAAGCTCGCCCGGGTGCAGCGGCAAATGCTGCAAGACTTGGGCCGCGAACCAACGCCAGAAGAGTTGGCGAAAGAGCTCGACATGACTCCTGAGAAAGTTGTCGAAGTTCAAAAGTATGGACGCGAGCCAATATCACTTCATACGCCACTCGGCGAGGAGGGTGATAGTGAATTCGGTGACTTAATCGAGGACTCCGAGGCGATTGTACCCGCCGACGCGGTTTCATTCACCTTGCTGCAGGAGCAACTCGAGTCGGTTCTTGACACTTTGTCAGACCGTGAGGCCGGAGTTGTCAGAATGCGCTTTGGCCTAACCGACGGCCAGCCGAAGACGCTGGATGAAATTGGCAAGGTGTACGGGGTTACCCGTGAGCGGATCCGGCAAATAGAGAGTAAGACGATGTCGAAGCTTCGCCACCCGTCACGTTCGCAGGTGCTGCGCGATTACTTGGATTAACCCGCACCCAAGATATCCAGTGGCGCACTGCAATCAACGGTGCGAAGAAGCGTTCTGAGATCTCCTACCGGTTATCGCTAGCCGGTGCATCCGTTAGGCGATGGGTCTCATCGACGATGGTCGCAGCTCTCGGTCGCAGGACCAGTTCATGGCGTGACCAGTGATGCCCACAGAAAAGCAGGTCGGAGCCGCCGTGCAATATCACGCGCACATAAGCCTGCGCGTTACAGCGGTCACACCTATCGGTCGCACTAAGTGCGGGGGCAGTCATCGTCGTGGTCATGTACCAGGCACCTCCTCGGCCATTTATTTGTGCTTGACGCCATTGGTAACAGTCTCTCACCACAATTGCATTCCCGACACGCCGCAGGCCGTTGGTTCACGCAGAGCGAACGCGTTGCGATGATCTGTGGACGACACGACCGGCCGGGGGACAGATCCGGCCAATTTCGCCGTAATCTAGGGCAAATGGCCGCCAAATTGCCCCGGAAAACAGCCCGATCGGCAGCAACTAGTGCCGCTGGCGGTGCCGGTGGTGGAGGCATTGCTGCAGCCGGGGCGTATACCGCCAAGAATCTGGCCGTGCTTGAGGGCTTAGACGCCGTGCGTAAGCGGCCCGGAATGTACATCGGATCAAATGATGGCCGCGGATTAATGCACTGTCTCTGGGAAATCGTCGACAACGCGATTGATGAGGCACTCGCCGGCTCATGCAAGAAAATCACCGTGACTTTGCATCCTGACGGTTCGGCCGAGGTTAGTGATGATGGTCGCGGGATCCCCGTCGATGTTGAACCCAAGACTAAATTGACCGGCGTTGAAGTCGTGATGACCAAGTTACATGCCGGCGGCAAGTTCGGCGGCGGTTCGTATACGGCCTCGGGCGGGCTACACGGGGTTGGTGCCTCGGTGGTCAATGCGCTTTCTGCGCGGCTAGATGTTGAGGTCGACCGCGGGGCCAAGACCCACACCATGTCTTTTAGACGGGGGGTGCCCGGAGTTTTTGACGGAGTTGGTCCGATGGGGGATTTCACCCGCAAGAGTGGTCTGCATATCGCTGGCACCTGCCCGCGCACTCGAACCGGCACCCGGGTGCGGTGGTGGGCTGATTCGCAGGTATTCACCAAGGATGCCGCCTATGACCGCGAAGGGCTACGCGAACGCGCAGTGCAGAGCACGTTCTTAGTCCCGGGATTACTTATCACGGTTATCGATTTACGCGATCCCGAAGATCGCTACGAGGAGACTTTTCAGCACAAAGGTGGCATCACTGAATATGTCGAGGCCTTGTCGGTTGGTGAGCCCGTGAGCTCGGTAATTCGATTGCACGGCAAGGGGCACTTCCACGAGACTATCCCGGTGTTGGATGACAAAGGGCACATGACTCCGCAAGATGTTGAGCGCGAATTAGGTGTCGATATCGCCTTGCGCTGGGATGCCGGTTACGAATCCGATATTCGTTCTTTCGTGAACGTGATCGCGACTCCAAAGGGTGGTACCCACCTGACTGGATTTGAAAGAGCCATCGTCAAGACTGTCAATGACCAAGTGCGAGCCGCGAAGATTCTAAAAGGCGCCGAAGACACCATCACCAAGGATGACGTTTTTGAGGGCCTGACCGCTGTTGTCACCGTGCGCCTCGCCGAGCCGCAATTTGAAGGCCAAACTAAAGAGATTTTAGGAACCCCCGCTGCCACGCGGATAGTGGGTAACGTGGTCACCAAGGAGTTAACCACGTGGTTTACCAACCCGCCCAGGGGTGAGAAAGTCGCCGCGAAGTCGGTCCTGGAGAAAGCCGCGAATGCCATGCGAGCACGGGTGGCTGCGCGGACCCACCGCGATACCCAACGGCGAAAGACAGCACTTGAGTCATCTGCTTTGCCGGCTAAGTTGGTGGATTGTCGAACCGACGACGTCGAGCGCAGTGAATTGTTCATCGTTGAAGGCGATAGCGCGCTGGGTACCGCGAAAGTGGCCCGAAATGCCGATCACCAAGCACTGCTGCCGATCCGCGGCAAGATTTTGAATGTTCAGAAGTCCTCCCTCGCTGACATGCTCAAGAACACTGAGTGCGCCTCGATTATTCAGGTGATCGGGGCTGGTTCTGGTCGTTCATTTGATCTTGAGCAAGCGCGATACGGCAAAGTGATCCTGATGTCCGATGCAGATGTTGACGGTGCGCATATTCGATGTCTGCTATTGACCTTGATCAACCGGTATCTGCACCCACTGTTGGAGGCCGGGCGGGTCTATGCGGCAGTGCCACCACTTCATCGACTCGAAATTGTGAATGCCGGGAGCAAACCCAATGACCTTATCTACACCTACTCCGATGGCGAGATGAAGTCGGTTGTAGCCGATGCGAATAAACGCGGCAAGAAAGTCAAGGATCCTATCCAGCGCTATAAGGGATTAGGTGAGATGGATGCTGGCCAACTGCGCGAGACCACAATGGATCCCGCCCACCGGACTCTGCGTCGAATCACCATGAAGGATGTTGCCGGGGCGAGCGCGGTATTCGATCTCCTAATGGGCGGTGAAGTTGCCCCTCGAAAGGAGTTCATTGTCGAAGGTGCGGCAGGGTTAGATCGGGAGCGAATCGATGCCTAGTAATACGCTCTGCGGCAAGTAGGCCCAGTTAACTAGCCACTTGGAGGTCACGGCATGGCTCGATCGTTACGCGTTGCAGTGGTTGGTTCTGGTCCATCAGGTATGTATGCGGCGGATGCGCTAGTTAGCCAACAGGAGATCCCGGTCACTGTTGATGTCATTGACAAATTGCCGGTGCCATTTGGCTTGGTGCGTTACGGCGTAGCCCCTGACCACGTCAGTATTCGTTCGGTGCGCGACACCCTTGACAAAGTATTCGAAAAGCCTGGGGTGCGTTTCATCGGCAATGTCGAGGTTGGGGTTGATATTTCGGTTGCCACACTGCACGAGTACTTCGATGCCATCGTATTCACCTATGGCGCCTCCCGTGACCGTCGACTTGCGATACCAGGTGAAGAGCTAGATGCCAGTGTGGCCGCCACCGACCTAGTGGCTTGGTACTGCGGGCACCCCGATGCTGATCGCGAGACTTTTGAGCGGCTAATCCCGACAGCTACCTGTGTCGTTGTGGTGGGTGTAGGCAATGTGGCAGTTGACGTTACCCGCGTGTTGGCGAAAACTGTTGGCGAACTCACTCACACTGATATGCCCGACTACGTATTCGACACCCTGCGAAAGTCGGTGATCACCGATATCCATGTACTGGGCAGGCGGGGGCCGGCACAGGCCACCTACACCACAAAAGAACTGCGTGAACTGGGTGAACTGGCTGACGCTGACATCGTGGTCGACCCTGCCGAGTTAGTGTTCGATGCCGCGAGTGAGCAAGTTATTGCCGACGATAAAGCGGTGGCTCGCAATGTCGAAGTAGTTAAAGCGTGGGCCACAAAAGAGCAAACTGGAAAATCACGGCGTATTCACTTGCACTTCATGGCTCGTCCGGTAGAGCTACGCGGTGATACTCGAGTGCGTGAGGTGGTCGTCGAGCGCACCGAGCTAGATGGCGCAGGTGGCGCCAAAGGCACCGGCGAGACTTTCGTGATTGCTGCAGATCTGGTGGTTCGCAGTGTCGGTTACCGGGGCCTGGCCTTACCTGGTGTGCCATTTGATGAAGATCGCAACGTTATCCCGCACGTGGACGGTCGAGTTCAGTGTGACGGTGGCGCGGTGAGCGGTGAATACGTGGCCGGCTGGATCAAGCGTGGCCCAACCGGGATCATCGGTACGAATAAGAAGGATGCGACCGCAACCGTGGCCTCGCTGCTGGCTGATTGCGATAAATTGCCGATAGCGCCAATGTCGAACCCAAGCGATTTTGACTCCTGGCTGGCCGGCTCCGGGAAACAGGTTATTGATAATTTAGGTTGGCGCTCAATTGATGCGGCTGAGCGAGCACTTGGTGCCGGTAAAGGTCGCGACCGAACCACTATTCAAAGCACCAAAGATTTACTTAAAGCGGCACAACTAAATCACGGTTAATAGTTCAATCTTGGTAGTAGCTCATCAGTGGTGCCATGGCGTGGCTTCGGCTAGGCCGACACTACGCCAAATGGCGGCGGTGGTGGGTTCGCTCCCACATGATTTAGGTCGCGGTTGGGTAAGTTCTTCACGCCTAAGGTTCACCTGCCAAGCCCGTCCGTCTTCGTGGCGCACCTCGGCAACTAGTGATTCGCCAACCGCTGGTAGCTGCGCTAGCGCCGGCATAGGCAAGGCGCGATCATCTATTACTCGAAGCACATCCAGCACATCGCGCTCGAAAATACCCATGTTTTGTCGGACGACGATTTCAGCAACCTGCAGTGGTGGCGAATAGCAGGTGCGGCCGCGGTAATTGTCGGGAGTTAACAGCAGTCGCTGAGAGCTGGAAAATATCTCGATCGCATTGTCAACCGTGAGTCGACCGAAAACGGCTCCGCATGGCAGGCTCATGACTGTAGGAGCAAACCGATGGCCGCCAATGTGGCTGGATTCCCAGATAAATCCTCGATCCTCGACGCTGACGTTTTTGAGAAGATCGGTAATGAGGGCTCGACCATGTAACGCGCAGCAAGCATCGCGGCCGCTGTGGGTGCAGACCAAGAGCAACGGCTGGCTGGTAGATACCCCAAATGGCGGCAGGGAGCCCGCGGCGAGCTCAGGAAAATCCCAATCCGCGATAACTGATACATCGGACATGATGCCGTGGCGCATGCGAGTCGCGCCAGGGGAGGTATGGACTACCCAAACATTTCTACCCGCAACAACTGAGGCCGGCTCTAGGCGGTCTGGGTGGCGCACCAGCAAGATTGAAACCCCGGTGTCTTCGGCTCGGTCTGTTAGCAGTTGGCCGACTCCCGGTTCAAGGCGCGCGTCAAGGAGGGCATTCTTGCCCCAGGGCCCCGGCTGCTCGATCAAAATCCAGCAGGTGGCAACCGGTGCGGTACCTGCGAGTGGTTCACCGACTTCGCGCGCCGCACTGGAACAGTCGGTGCTCACAGTTGCCCGCCAAGCCCAGAAATTGGTGTGGTACCGGGTGATCCGGTGCCATCTCTTTTACCCAGGACCGTCGGTAAGTCCGCCGGAACTCCCGATGCGGTAGCGGCGCGTGCCGGACCTATTCCGACCCAGGCCAATACCAGGGTGTCTTCGCCGGAGCGGAATTTATGGCAGCGCACCCCGCCGGTACCTCGGCCCTTTGCGGGATATTCGGCTAGGGGAGTGATCTTGATACTGCCGGCGTCGGTGCCCGGCAGTGCATCTGCGGAACCGGCGATAGTAACCACCACGGCGCTCGCCGCCGGAGTTAATGCGGTAAAGGAAGTGACTCGGGCTCCAGGGGCGAGGCGCACCCCTGCCATGCCGCCAGCGGCCCGGCCCTGTGGTCGCACCGCACTTGCCGCAAACCGCAGTAATTGGCCATCTGAGGTGACGAAAACTAATTCGGAAGTCTCGGCCGCCGCCTCGTCGAGGCCGATGGCGCCCACCACCTGATCACCTTCATCAAGTCGAATGATCTCCCATGAGTCCTTATTGGTGAGCCCATCCGGGAGGACTCTTTTGACGACCCCATTTGCGGTGGCTAAGGCAATGCCACCGGTCTCATCAAGGGTGGTTAAACATAGGGCAGACTCACCAAGTGGTAGGTCGACGAAAGCGCCGACCTGCGCTCCGGCGGACAAGGCGGGAATGCCAATCACCGATGGCAGGGCGGGCAGGTCAACCACCGAAAGTCGAATGAGTGTGCCGGTACTGGTAACTAACCCAATGGACCCTCGATTGGTGGCGGGGACCGCGCTGATGATCACATCATGATTAGCGCGCGCGATATCACCCACCTGTTCGAATCGCTGGTCAGCGGTGCGGGCCAAAAGCCCGGTGCTCGACATCAACACCACGCATGGTTCATCGTCAACCTCTAGTGGCACCGCGGCAGAAATCGGGGCGGCACCGGCTTCCATCAGCAAAGTGCGACGTGGAGTTGCATGAGCCTGCGCAATCGCAGCTAGTTCATCGGACACTAATGCGCGCAGCTCGCTGTCGTTATCAAGGATTTTGGTGAGTTCTTCAATCTCACGCTTAAGGACATCGGACTCTTTCTCCAGTTCAATTCGTGAGAACTTGGTAAGTCTTCGCAGCGGCATCTCGAGTATATAAGAAGACTGGACTTCGCTCAGGTCGAACACTTCAATTAATCGCGCCTTTGCTGCTGCGGCATCATCAGACTCGCGAATAAGTTGAATTACCTCGTCGATATCGAGGATGGCCGTGAGCAAACCAGCAACCAAATGCAGTCGATCTTGAGCTTTTGTGCGACGGAACAGACTGCGGCGACGCACAACTTCGAGTCGGTGATCGATGAAGACGTGCAATAAAGTAAGTAGCCCCAACGTCTGCGGTTGACCTTCGACAAGTGCGACCGCATTTATATTGACCGATTCTTCCATCGGGGTGAGCTTGAAGAGGTTCTCAAGTACGGCCTCAGCGTGAAAACCGTTCTTGATATCGATAACCAAATTGAGTCCGGAATCACCGTCGGTTAGGTCAGTCACATCGGCGATGCCCAGTAGTTTCTTACTTTGAACAAGATCCTTAATACGTTCGATAACTCTTTCTGGACCGACATTCATCGGCAATTCGGTGACGATGATGCCGCGGCGCCTCGGTGAGACTTGGTCAATGCGGGTGCGGGCTCGAATCCGAAAGGTGCCCCGCCCGGATTCATAGGCCTCGCGGACGCCAGCGAGGCCGATGATTACTCCGCCACCGGGTAGATCGGGCCCGGGGATGAACTTCATGATCTCACCAAGATCCGCTTTCGGATTTTTGATGAGGTATCGGGTAGCACCGATAACTTCACCGAGGTTGTGGGGCACCAAGGTGGTGGCCATCCCAACGGCGATACCGGAAGCCCCATTTACGAGCAGATTCGGAATAGCCGCAGGCAGCACCGTCGGTTCGGTTTCACGGCCGTCGTAATTCGGAACAAAATCAACAACGTCCTCGTCCAGACTCAAGGTCATATCAAGAGCCGCTGCGGCTAGCCGGGCTTCGGTATATCGCATAGCGGCTGGTCCATCATCGGGTGAGCCAAAGTTGCCGTGGCCGTCGACCATGGGCAGTCGCAGAGTAAACGGCTGGGCCATGCGAACTAGCGCGTCATAAATGGCCGAATCACCGTGTGGGTGAAGTCGGCCCATGACCTCACCGACGACACGCGCACTCTTTACGTGCCCGCGCTCTGGTCGAAGGCCCATCTGCGCCATCTGAAATAGAATTCGCCGTTGCACCGGCTTGAGGCCGTCGCGGGCGTCGGGTAAGGCTCGCGCGTAAATGACCGAATAGGCGTACTCCAAAAAAGAAGCCCGCATTTCATCGGACACGTCAATATCGACGATGCGTCCATCACCGGGTGCAACCGCCTTCGTCGAGCGCCTAGCCATCCTCAGCCCTTCTTGCCAAACCCCGAACTCCAGCCCGGGCGCAGAGTGCACCGGCCGGTAAAAACTGGGAAGTGTCCCCGATTCTCGTCGGTCACAGGGCCTTCGGGCCGGCTCCGACACGGCCGATTGCCTGTGTGGCTTCTCGCACTCCCGCCATAACGGCCTCGATGAGGGGCTGCCCCGCCCGCCAGCTGACCAAGAAGCCAGCGGCAAAGGCATCCCCGGCCCCGGTGGTGTCGACCACCTTGGCCGGTAGCGCTGGCACCTGGGCGTGTTGATTCCCCTGGGCGGCCAAGGCGCCCTGTGGCCCGCACTTGATTACCACCGTGTCAACGACTTCGGCAAGAGCGGCTAGGGCCTGAGCGGGGTCGGTAAAGCCGGTGAGGGCTGCGGCTTCGTCAGCATTAGCCAAAAGCACGTCGATCTGGCCCAGAACTTCTCGAATAGCTCCCGGATTCGCCGAGATTGGCGCGGCGGATGCGGCATCCAAACTGCAGGTCAGGTGGTCAGCGCGGGCGCGAGCTAAGGCAATTTGCCCAACCGCTCGGGTGGCTGGATTGAGCAACGTATAACCGGACAGATGCAGATGTGCCCCGGCGCAAAATAGCGAGTTGGATATTTGAGAGGGCGCTAAAAATGAGTTGGCGCCAGGATCTGGCAACATCGTGCGCTCACCGGTGGAGTCAACAATGATTATGCAAGTGCCGGTCGGGGCGCCTGTGACCTCGGTGGCGTGCAGATGGACACCCGTGTTCGCGAATGACTGCCGGAACATCGTGGCGAAGACATCCGTGCCGAGTGCACCTATTAGGTGCACACTCTCACCGAGGTGCGCCAGCCAGGATGCGGTGTTGGCGCCTGCGCCACCCGGACGCACACTGATCTGCGCCGGGGTGTCACTGGCATAGTTGATGGGACCACTTGTGACCGCGGTGATATCAATCAAGAGGTCACCGACCAGCACAAATGGCGCTTTCATCGATCAGGTGAGCTGACGTAGGCAACCGCGATCCTGGCCGCCAAATCGGCATTGCGTAAAATTATGCTGGTATTGACGACCAAGCTGGCGCCGTGTGTTGATCGATGGAAGTGATCAAGTAAGAACGGCGTTACATCTTTGCCTTTGACGCCGCGCTTAGTCGCCAGGCGCATTCCATCTTGCAGTACTCGATCGTGTAAATCCGGGTCGAGCTGCTGATCTTCGGGGAGGGGATAGGCCACGATCAGCCCGGTGGAAACTCTCATCGCGCGGCGGGCAGACATGATGGCGGCAACTTCTTCGGGGCTGGCAACTGACCAGGTAACCGGAAATCCGCTATCGCTGAGATAAAAGCCCGGGAAGGACATGGTGTCGTAGCCCAGGACACCAACATTTAGGGTTTCCAGCCGTTCGAGGGTGGCTCCAACGTCGAGAATCGATTTCACCCCAGCACAAACCACGGTGATGGGGGTCTGACCCAAGGTCGTCAGATCTGCAGATTCATCCCAACTTTGGCGGGCGTCGCGATGTACGCCACCCAAGCCGCCGGTGGCGAATACCTCGATTCCGACCAGCTGGGCGAGGTGGCTGGTGGCCGCAACGGTGGTGGCGCCACTGCCGCCTCGGGCAATGATTGTCGCGATATCGCGCACCGAGACTTTGCTAACGTCGTCTCGATTAGCCACCTGGTCTAAGTGCCCGCCATCGAGCCCGACGTAGACGGTGCCATCGAGAATCGCAATGGTTGCCGGCACTGCGCCTTGAGTTCGGACCGTGGCCTCGACTTCGAGCGCTACCCGGAGGTTCTCTGGGCGCGGTAAGCCATGGCTGATGATGGTGGATTCAAGGGCCACGACGCCGCGGTTATCGGCAAGGGCTTGGGCGACTTCTGGGGATATGACGATTGGCGGGTGGCTCACCCGATAACCGTATCTTGGTGTCAAGTCGACCGGTTATTGCTGCTGATAGCAACTCCTTGTGCGGCCCGGGCCATCAGCAGCGCACATATGGCAGAATAACCAAGTGATGAGCCTTGACCAGCAACTTCGTACAGATATCCAGCGCAGTGGCTACTACCCTGATTTGGTCGCAGATGCGCTGGATACGGCATTGGCGGGGGAGTCACTTAAGTCTTATCTGGTGCATCACGAAGCCACTTTTGACCATGACGAGTTGCAGCGCCACGTTACGGTGCTGGCTTTAACGCCAACACGATTAATAGTTGGCCACACGGACGAGCATGGCATTGACGAGATCAACCCAATGCCATTCGCTACCGCATCAACCGAAGCGGTGCGTCTTGAGCGGGTGGATTCGGTAGTTGTCACCCGAGTGGTGAGTGAGCCGGCCAAGTATCAACCCGGTGGAGCGACTTCGGAGGTGGTTTTAACCATCGGCTGGGGCGCCGTGAGCCGAATCGATTTAGAGCCAGCTAGTTGTGGTGATCCGCAGTGTGATGCCGAGCACGGGTATACCGGAACATCGAGTAATGACGACCTTTCAGTGCGGGTATCCGAAGTTGCCGACGGCGCCGATGTCGTAGCCCAAGCATTAGCGTTCGCTGCGGCCCTCTCCCAGGCGACCGCGGCTCGGCTGCGTTAGTACTTGCCGTCCATCAAGTTGGGGTTGGCCCCGACGAGTTTGGCCGAGGTCGGGTCGTCAGCCGCTGCCAGCGTTGGGGTCCCTGGCTATACGGATGTTCTTAATCTTGGTGATTTGCAACATGTGGTGATTTGTCTAATAGACGGCTTGGGCTGGCGATCACTTCAGAAATTCGGCGCCCACGCGCCTGCACTAATTGCGCTTGCTGGTAGACCGCTGCATTCGGTGTTCCCCACAACAACCCCAACGGCGCTCGGCTCCCTTGGCACCGGGCAGTTACCCGGAGCCCACGGGCTGGTTGGCGCCACTTTCTTTTTGCCCGAAACTCGGCAGATGTTGGCTCCGCTGCATTGGAAGAAGGATCCACTGCCTGTAATGGTGCAGCCGGAGACCACCGTGTTCGAGCGGGTGGCGCGCCACGGGGTGCGGATGACTTCGGTGGCACCTGCCAAATACGAATTTTCCGGACTAACGGCGGCTGCCCTGCGAGGTGGAAGTTATCAAGTTGCCGAAGACACGGCGCAGCGCGTAGCTGCGGTGCAAGCCGCGGTCCGCGGGGCGTCGAAATCCTTTACCTATGTCTATTGGTTTGAACTTGACCGGATCGGTCATAAAAGTGGGGTCGGCAGTGCACCTTGGCTAGCTGGGCTGGGTCGGGTTAATGCCCTGGTTGACAACTTACTTCAGCAATTACCAGCCGATTCGGCAATGATCGTCACAGCCGACCACGGCATGGTCAATTGCGAATCCGCCGGTCATGTCTCGATAGAACGGCACCAGGAATTGAGTGCGGATGTGGTCTCAGTCGCAGGGGAGCCACGGGCCCGGCACCTGTATGTGAACCCGGGTTGCGCTGAAGCGGTGGCCACCCGGTGGTCGCAGTACTTGGGAGCAAAGGCGCAGATATTCACCAAAGAGCAGATAATCGAATCCGGGTGGTACGGACCAACTGACCCAGATATTGCAGATCGAATCGGCGATGTGGTTGCGGTGGCTGAAGGCACCACGATGTTTACAAGTTTGGTAGACGTTAGGTCTTCGGCCCTCCTTGGCCAGCATGGCGCGCTCACCGCGGATGAACTTGAGATCCCCGGGCTCATAGTTCGGACGTGAGGGGAGTTTGGCGACGCCGATATGGCACCATGACGCCGTGGCCGAACTCATATTCTTCGCGGGCACCATGGATTGCGGTAAATCAACCCTGGCGCTGCAGACCGACCACAATCATTCTTCGCGGGGCAGGTCCGGCTTAGTTTTCACGCGACTTGATCGTGCTGGTGAGTCGGTCTTATCAAGTCGTCTCGGGTTAAGCGTCAGTGCCTTCGAGGTTACCGAATTACTTGATATCCGCCAGCATGTTGTTGATGCACTCTCACATGGTGAGCGAATTGATTATCTTATTTGCGATGAGGCTCAGTTTTATACCGAAAACCAAGTGGAACAACTTGCCACGATCGTTGATGAACTCAATATTGACGTGTACGCCTTCGGCATTATGACCGACTTTCGGACCCGATTATTTCCTGGTTCTGCGCGGCTGGTTGAACTGAGCGATCGGGTGCAAGTTTTGCAGGTTGAAGCATTGTGCTGGTGCGGGGCGCGGGCAATTCACAATGCGCGCACCGTAGATGGCGTAGTGGTGGTCGAAGGCAGTCAAGTAATGGTCGGTGACGTGGGCGATAGCGCGGCTGCGCGTGATGATATTCCGGTCGTCTCATACGAAGTGCTTTGCAGACGGCACTACCGAGCTCGAAAAACCGCACTAAGTGCTGGAGCCGAACATATCTCACGTGAGCCATTACCTTTTGAGGCTTAGCAATCGACGGCTAGGCACTACGGGCTTTAAATGGCCGACTAACTTTAAATGTCGTCCCCGCGGGTGGTACCAAAAAGGATTTCATCCCAGCTCGGCACGCTAGCGCGCTTGCCTTTGACCTTCGGCTTTGGAGCAGGTTTGATGGCCGGCCGAACCGGCGGCTTCTCGGTTAACTCAGCCATTGGGATTAGCACATCAAGGACATGAGCTTGTTCTTCTAACGCAAAAATCTCCGCCGGCGGGGCATCGGGTACTGCCACTAGGCGCGGGCGGTCGAGTTCTTCCTCCGCCTTGAGCGCGGGTGCCTGCTCGTCGGTGATGTAGTCAAAGATCTGATCGTCGCTGACGCCCATGAGGCGGCGTGCTGTTTCATCAACCGGGTGCACGGTTCGACCGACATTGTCATACGTCCAAGACGCCTGTTGGGTGTCACTGTGGCTGGTGAAGTAAACAAGTACAACCCACTTACCATCTGCGCGCCGGGCCGCATCCCACGAGATATCGGCGGCACCCTCAGCACTTAAAACCAGGGCGACTGTCTCGCCGAGGGTTACTGAGCTACCCGTTCGGCGCACCTCGACCAGTTGGGCTCGGCCGGCAACGTACTCGCGCTCAGCAAGGGGTGGCCCGGCGTATCGCTGGACTTTCTCCAGTGGCCACCCGGTCTCGGCCGCAACGATCTCCGCAGAGGCTCCGGCGCGAACGCGGGCCTGAATCTCTTTGGCACTGAGCGGTTCCAGGGCGAGCTCCGTAGGTTGGTGGCGAGTGCTAATGCTCAGAACTTAGCGCGTTATGGGTTCGGAGTGGGGATACAGGCCATAACTTGTGTCATTACCCGTTGTCGATATTAAAGCCACCGGGGGCCGGCCCGGGGATTGGCTCGGTGTTTAAGGCCGAAGTTGGCGGGATTAACCCATCGGCTCGCACCGAGCGCTGGAGGCGTCTTTGGCCAATAACTGCGACCAAAAATGCGACGGCGGCGGCAGCAACACCGAGAGCAAAGCCAAGCGCGGCCCCCGAAGCGTCAATTAGGTAACCACCGGCGGTAATGCCAAGTGCGAGGCCCACCGTGAGCCCTGAGTTCATAAAAGTCAGGCCCTCGGTCAATTGGGCGTTGGGGACCAAGCGCTCAGCAAGGCTGAAGATGGTTATCAAAAGCGGTGCCACTAGCGCCCCGGAGATGATGCTGGCAAGTGCCAGAGTCGTCAAGGAATTCAAAAATGGTGTTATAGCTAACGCAACCGTCAATGACCCGGTTATGACTACTAACTGGCGCGATAGTGGTGCGCGAAAATGTCTGGAGCCAAACCACAGTCCGCCAAACATTGACGTCAGTGCCCATGCCGCAAGAAGCAGCCCGGATGCCTCGGGCGCGCCTTGCTCGGTCGCGAAAGCGACAATCGATACTTCGAATGAGCCGAAGATCGCCCCGGTGGCGATGGCCGACATGATCGTCAGGAGCACTCCAGAGTGTCGAAAGGCCGCAACGTGCGGAACTTTCGACTGGTGCAGTGGGGCCGGAGTGGGTTCAGTTGATCGCTGTCGTATCAAAACCAAAGTTCCGGCAACGCCGATGACGATAGCTAAAACAATGGGGGCTGGAAGGGCTAATGAAATGGCCAGCCAGGCGGTGATAAGCGGGCCGACCGTAAAAATCAGTTCTTCGAAAATACTTTCGAGGGCAAAGGCGGTGCGTAGTTTTGAGGATGAAGCTAAGCCCTCCCGAGCGATAACAAATGTCCAGCGCGCTCGAACTGCCGGCCCGATGGCCGGGGAGCAAGCGCCGGCGCCGACCACGATTACAGCTGAGATTGCCAGGGGCCACGCCAACTCCATACTTACGATGAACAGGGCTAGGCCCAAACTCTCGCAGGCGATTAACCAACCCAAGACTTTGTGCTGCCCGAGGCGATCGACTAAGCGGCTAGAGATGATCATGCCCGCGGCAGCCGAGAGTGAGAAAGCCGCCGACATCACTCCGGCCAGCCCATAGGAGCCGGTGACACCACTGATGAAGAACAAGATCCCTAAACCCACCATGGCCATTGGTAAGCGGGCGAGTAGTCCACTCGATGAAAAAGCGAGCGCCCCGGGAAGACGTAACACCTCACGGTATGGACTGAGCACCCCTTGACGTTACCGCGGCCACCTGTATTCGCGGTGATGCAACCCGGCAAGATAGGAAAATGCAACTCAGGCCGCTACCACCGCTCGCAGAAGTGCTCACTACCCACGAGCTGTTACCGCTCGCTTGGGACGCTGCCTGGGAGGCGGCTCGCTTTTTGCGTGATGAACGTCCCGCAGACCTTTTTATCGACACTAAGTCAACACCCTCAGATTTGGTTTCGGAGATGGACAAGGGTGCTGAAGAACTACTGATCGCAAATTTGCTGGGTGCCCGCCCAGGCGACGGGCTGCTGGGGGAGGAGGGGGGCGAGCGCTTTGGGTCCTCGGGGGTGCGCTGGGTGGTCGATCCGCTCGATGGCACCGTGAATTACCTCCACCACATGCCGACGTGGGGAGTCTCGGTTGCGGCCGAGCAAGACGGCCGATCGGTTATCGGGGTGGTCGTCACTCCCGAATTGGATGAGGCCTACATCGGCGTTAAGGGTGGTGGCGCATGGGTCATCACTGGTGCGATCGCAACTCCCATTCGCGTAAGTGAGTGCAGCCGGTTAAGTGACGCGGTAGTGGCCACCGGGTTTGGTTATTCAGCAGAGCGTAGGCGCGCACAGGGCCGGGTGGTTCATGAGTTGATCTCACAGGTCAGTGATATTAGAAGGATTGGTGCGGCGGTAATTGACTACTGCTGGTTAGCTCGCGGGCGCCTCGATGCATATTACGAGCGGGGCTTGAATGCTTGGGACATCGCCGCTGGAGCCCTAATTGCCTCCGAAGCGGGGGCTGTGGTGACCGGCTTACGTGATGAAGATATTTATGGGTCGATGATGATCGCGGCGGTACCAGCCATAGCTCATGAGCTGCGCGAATTCTTACTGAACGCCGAAGCCGATCGCGAGTGATATCAACTTAGCAGGCGGAGTTCGGCCGAGTATTGATGAACGTTGCGCACATAAATCTCGACCGTCGCGAGAAATTCACCATCTGCGATAACGCCTAGGCTAATTGTTGCGGGCACCCCGAGGGCGCGGGCATTGGGTGGGACGATCCGGTTATTTGGCACCAAAGCACAGGCACCTACCAGTGCATTTGGCCCGATGAGTGCCCGATGCAATACCACTGACCCTGACCCAATCAACGAATCGCTAAATATCGTGCAGCCTTCTAGGTGTGCATTGTGACCAATGACGCACCGGTCACCCACGGTGGTGTCGAGCTCGGCGGTGCAGTGCACAATCGCGCCGTCCTGGATCGAGGTTTGGGCCCCAATAACAATCGCCCCGTGGTCGCCACGAAGTACCGCACCGGGCCAGATACTAGATTCTGGCCCCACGGATACATCTCCAATGATGACTGCTTGGGGGTGGACGAAAGCGTTCGCGTGGATATTTGGGGTGCGGTCGCCTAGGGCGTAAATGGGCATAGGGAGCACAATATCGGGTAGAGCGCCAACCCACCTTCACACCTTGATACTCAATAAGGCACAATCTGCGCACGATGCCTAGGTCCTGATTGCGGGAAAACCGTTGTGGCAGCTTTCGTTACGGAAGTGTACTAAGAAGGGAGAGAAGGTACCGTGGCTACAGATTATGATGCACCGCGCAAAACTGACGAAGAACTCGCTGAAGATAGCCTCGAAGAGCTAAAGGCGCGGCGCGTTGATAAGTCATCCTCGGTCATTGACGTTGATGAGACCGAGTTAGCGGAAAATCACGAACTGCCAGGGGCTGATCTTTCGGACGAGAGCCTGACCGTGCGGGTAGTGCCGCGACAGTCAGATGAATTCACCTGCTCACGTTGCTACCTGGTGCAGCATCGCAGTCAACTTGATCATGAAGGCAAGGCCGGGCCCATCTGTAAGGACTGCGCCTAATTTGCCGACTCGGTTGAACCAAGGTGATTGGTAACCCGGTAGGCCATAACTTCGACACCCGCTGCGATTGCCGCCGTTGCGGCCGCCCATAAAAGCGCTTTACCGAACGGCACAGCGGTATCGTTAGCTCGTGGGGCTTCCTTGCCCGTGAACCCACGGTAGCTTGCAGTTATGACTTTGCGGACAATCATCGTGGCACCGATTGCGACTAGTGGTGCAATTACATGCACGATGGGATTGACGTGGGCTTCGGGGGCGAGTGCCTCTTGCTCGGTCATTTGCGCTCCAGATGGGTTTGCGAACATGTCTTGATGCTAGCCAATCGACGCGGCCGGCATTAATGCGACCGCAAGTCCGGCTGGGTTCTTGGTGGTGAGCAGCCATCCCGGGTGTGGATCGGCGGCATCGGTCAGGGCGATGAGCACGCCCCCGCGGGCATGCCAAGGGCGCAGCACCATGAAACGCTCTGCCACGTGCTGCGCAGCTCGCATTTGTCCAGGGTCTAAAACCTCGATTGCTCCAAGGAATTCGCGGGCGATCTGGGCACGACCAGCGCCGAGGGCTTGAGCACTTACGGTTATTACCGGCGACCCAAATATTAACCCAACAATACAAAGGGCTCCGAGACCGATGAAAGTTAGCCAGCCGTAAATAACTAAATAGGCAGCGCCTACGGCGACCGCCAGCATTGCAACGAGCGCCAACACCACGATGAAAACCCAAATCGAGGGGAGCAGTCTTTCGCGGTAGGTCACTCCGGGGGCGTTCATGCTCCGAGTCTGCCATGTATCGCCGGCGATAGAGTTCGGTTATGCGTTCAACCCAGCTGCCAGAGGGCGCCTCGATGCCAGAGCGGCTGGCGAGCGCTCCTGAGCCGGGTGAATCAATTCCCTCGCATTATCGTTGGTGTTTTGGGTGCGGAGTCGATCATTCGACCGGTCTTCACATGGTCATCACCGCCGGCGAGGGGCTTGGCGTCACGGGCAATTTCACGGTCACCGAACATCACCAAGGAGCACCCGGCCTGGCCCATGGAGGGTTGCTCTCAGCGGCGATTGACGAAGTCCTCGGATCATTGAATTGGTTGCTGGGTGAGCCGGTGGTCACCGCTGCCCTAACAATGCAGTTCCTTCGGCCAGTGCCTGTTGGCTCGATTTTGCATATCGAGGCCAAAGTTACCGGCGTAGTGCGACGCAAGGTCTATACCGCCGCGGTCGGGCGACTGACCGACGCTAACGGTGCGATCGCAATCGCCGCGTCGGCGCTTTTCGTACAAGTCCCGATTGAGCACTTCATGAAGTT
>CAFABK010000003.1_pt1 | contig 43922 bp, 42 predicted proteins | sample 7267871 | NCBI WGS metagenome assembly CAFABK01 (sample SAMEA6814009, study PRJEB35770) | freshwater metagenome | biome: Freshwater; feature: Freshwater reservoir; material: water | place: Czech Republic | collected 2016-04-20 | depth 30m m | reverse complement strand
TCGATGGAACTGGCTAAATGACTCCCGCCATTTGGTCGTTGAGATACCGCCTTCGGTAAAGGTGGCAATTACGAAATCGAGGTAAATCGGATCAGCTATTAAAGTCAGTTTCAAGAAGGCGGCGTAGTCAGCGACAATTGAATAAGTGTTATCGAATCCACCTTGCCTAAGAAGGGTTTCGCGGTGCACAAACGTTGCTTGGTGGCACGGGAAGTGCCCACGACTAAATGAAACTGACTTCTCACCCAAGTAATCCCAGCGCGGAGTTATGACCTTCGCCCCAGAAAGTTCGAGGATCTCGGCGTCACCGAACAACCAGCTAGGGGAAGTCGAGGCAATCACCGCGTGCACCTTGCTCAGCACATCGACGGTATAGAACGTGTCCCCAGCATTGGCGAAATAAACGTAATCACCGGTGGCCTGCGCGAGCCCGGCGTTCATCGCCGGATAAATACCTGCGGGCTCAACCCACGAGTACCCAGCATCGATAGCTGGATACTTTGCGAGGGCTTCGGGGATAGAAGTGCGGTTTGACGAACCATCGATGACTAAATACTCAACCCCGGTAAGGTCTTGATGCAAAATTGAATCAATAGTGCGTGCAAAATCTTCTGGCGCATCCTTGACTACCGTGATGATGGTTAGCCAGATAGGAGAGGTCATCTTGATAGCGGTTAGCGGGTCTTGATGAAGACGCGGCCGGAGTAGTCGATTGGATGCATGAACGGCCGGTGGCCGGTGGCGGCGAAGTACTCATCGACCGCCGTGCGTGCACCCTGCCAGTGCCCATAGTCATCGAGAATGCAAACCCCGCCCACTACTAAACGTGGATAAAGAATCTCGAGCCCCAACTTGGTTGATTCATACCAGTCGGTGTCAAGGCGTAGCAGCGAGATCGACTCAGGCACCGACTGCTTCAAGGTGACCGCAACATCGCCTTCCACGAAAGTAAATTGATCGAATGGGTAGCCGGTTGACCGAACATTGGCCTGCACATCACTCAGCCCGGCCACGCACCACACGTTGTTTCCGTCACCTACTTCGGTGCCCGCCAGCATGGTCTCGGCTGTTACACCGGTGCCCGCCTCGACATCGGCCGCTGTTGGCGCCGTCATGCCGGCGAAGGTGTCATAAAGCCAAATGCGTCGATCATTTACACCTAGAGCACTTAGTTGCTTTGCCATTGCCATCACACTGCCACCGCGCCAAACCCCGCACTCAGCAAAGTCGCCGGGCAGCCCTTCATCAATTACATACCGAACGGCGTTCAGCAAACTCCAGAGGCGCTCGCCACTTGTCATCGTGTAGGGCCGCAATGAGGCAATTAGGGCCGTGTCGACAGCGGTAGCCTCAATGGGCAGGTGATTTTGTGCGCTTGATATCCGTGAAACCTGGAGCCCAAAACGACCGGCGATGTAGTTGATCGCTCTTTCAGCTTGGGTCACCTAGCCATTATCGCATTGAGAGTTGGTCGATTGGCCCAGGCGTGACTGTCCAACAGTCACCCGTGCCAATTCTCCCGTCTGCGGTCATCGCCATCAATGCCGCATTCAATTTCCAGTCGATGGGTACGACTGGACTCAAGGGCAAGGAGTCCATGTAGGTCAAGAGGTCTTTTAGAAAAGTGGTGCGATAGAGAATCGCGCAAACAGTGTTTGTGACGGGTCGAATAGATAATGCAATAACTCGAGACGCTGATCCTGCCCAAGTAGAGCCGGAGGAGGCCGTGAGTAGGTGATCAACACCGAGTTGTGCAGGTGTGAATGATTCAGAGATATTGACATAGGCGGGGCCTCGTTCTCCAAAGGAGGCATTGATTATTCCTAGCAGTCCGTCTCTACAGTCAACGAGGTCAAGGGTAGAAGCATCATCCTCGATGATTAGTGTCCAATCGGTGTCGAGTCGAATCCCTTCACGCATCAGGCGCACGTGCGACAGCTCAATGTTCAGTAGCCGACGCACCAGGCTAATTCCTGGCGAAGCAGTTGAATCGGAAGAAAGCCATGGCCGCCAGTAGCGGATGAAAGCCCATAACCGGCGCGATATTGACCTGAATGAATTAACTAGTGCGGTACTGGGTTGCGAAGCCCCATGTCTTAAGTATTTACCCCACTGATCTTCAATCTTAAGAGTTTCGGAAACCGAGGCCCACGCGATCTTGCCGTCTATCTGGAGCATGTTTGGTGAGTACTCATCGCTGGTATTTATCTGAACGTGAACGTCCAAGCCCTTCTCGACTAGGGCCACTTTCAAGGTGTTCGCGAGACCATCATGGCCTTGGTTATAAGCGAACTTAGATTTCTTGTGGCTCACAAGGCCGATAAATATGGACCTCACGCGATGCACCCGTTGGCAAATTGCGAACATTGATTTGTCATCACCGGTCGAGGCTAGTCGTTTCAGATGTGGTTTTGATGCATTAAACGCTGCCTTTTATGGTGGGACCCCTCGTTCAAGGGTTAGCGCTCTCAGAGCCAAGGCTCGGGTGAGCCACAAAGGGTCGATACCACTGCAACTGATCAAGAGCTGGTGTCTAAAACGACCCGGGGAACAATTCGCTGTGAGCGTCGCAATTCTTCTTCACCTGGATATCATCAAGGGGTGAAATGGGCGATATGGGTCTTTGTCGCTCTGGGAGCTATTGGCGTGGCGCTTTCTTCGGTCGCACTTTTCATCGCAGGTATCGGCTGGGACGCCACGTTCGTAACTCAAGCTTCGTCATTCGCACGCGCCGTTGACCCGTCCATGTCGCTTCAGGCGGCGTATGAATCCGTCCCGAACACTAATGAGTTTTATGGAATTTTGGCTGACCAACTAGCTGACCTCCTTCACACCGCGTTTACGGGCTCGACGCTGCCTTTAACCCCATATGATCCAAAGACGTATGTGTGGCTTGGAGCGGTCAATATCGCGATGTCGGCCGTAGCGGCTGCGTCCATGGGCATGGCGGTCAGCTTTGCTCTTCGGTCAAATTTAGCCGGGGCATTTACTTGGGCCGCCTTGCAGACTTATCCATGGTGGCTTGGTATGAGCCATGTGAACAATCGCGATATTCCTGTTGCGGCTGGGTTGACAATGCTTAGTTCGGGCCTGGTGATTAGTTGGGCTGATCGAGAAGGATCCGGGCGGCTTGGTTCAAAACGCGGGGTAATCCTCGGAACTCTGGTTGCATCCATTGGTGCTGCGATGGCGTTAGCGACAAGGGCTGGATCCTTCGTGCTGCTAGTGGCGGTGGTCATTGGTTTCAGTTTGGTGCTCATAGTTGCGCAGTATTGGCTCCGCGATCCCAAACGCCTGATCGCGCCAGCGATCACATCCGCGGTCGCTGTCCCGTTTGCGATGGCGTTTTGTTGGGTCACTGATCCGATAGCGCGGATCTCCCTTCTGCACTGGCTGTACGACTCCTTGCTGTATTCACGTGGGCAGTTCACGTGGGTTGTGTTGATGCGTACAAACGGTGTGGACGTGCCTAGTAATGAGATCCCATGGTGGTACATACCGATTTGGCTATTGGCCCAAATGCCTGTGCTTTTGATCCTCCTGGCTGTGCTGGGATTAATTGTTGTTCTAATGGCGACCTTTCGCAAGCGGCGTTCATCGACCCCAGCTGCACTAAATCGCCAAGAATTGCTAGCTATTACGCCCTTTGCGGTGCAGGGTTTCGGCATACCGGTCGCGATGATTTTTGCTCATGTCCAACTTTATGATGGTGTCCGTCATCTACTTTTTGTGGCACCGCCCGTTATCGTTCTGTGTGCTTTTCCGATTGTCTGGTTTGAGCGCCGGAATACTCCTTTGTTCCGGGGCCGAATTAGAGTTTCAGGACGAGTTACCGCGATCTCGATTGGGATGTTGGTTGTATTGGCGAGTCTTTGGGGGGTTGCGCGCTGGTACCCATATGCGTATGCATTCATTAACCCCATCGCTGGGCAGAACCACGCTGAACGTAATTGGGATCTCGACTACTGGGGAGTTAGCGCTCGCGAGGGGATCGAGCAGCTAAAGAACTTGGGCATCGCACCGATTGTGGTGGTTCCGCACGGTGAGCCGGGGCGACCGTATGGGGGGCAGACTTTCGGGCCCCCAGATAGCAGCATTGTCAACGCGGATCCAGGATTTAGCCCGGTAGCGGGTGAGCCATTCGGCTACTACTGGTTTGAGCGGTTTGACTTTCCCTTCCCCGATTATGAGTGCACTGAGAAGTTCTCGATTTCACGGGATGGACATACGATCGGTAGAGGCGGGGTCTGCATTCCTTAAGGTGAATGTTCGGCCAACGTAACGGCTTGCAGCAGCAGCGATGCATCTACGGGGGCATGTTCTGATTCCTGTCTGACAACTTGATGTGTGTGGCCGCAGGCTGCTGCGAGGTTCGCAAAGATTGGTGAGACATAGTCAGGCAGCGGGGGCATTATCTCGACGACACGCCCTCCCCTAGGCATCCAGATCATGTTTGTTAACCCAGCCCCATGCTGCGCGACGAGAATATTTGTCATGCCAAACATGGCCAATTGATCAGTTACCGAAAGTTCTGCGGCGTCAATGATCCGCAGGGATCGCTCCGTACGGTAACCACTCATGACAGAACTCAGGTTTGGAGTGGATCGCACTGCTGCACCAGACGCCGGTACTTCAGCGGCTGAGGTTGAATTGAAAGCCCCGCTTGTCAGCCTATCTACCACGGTAATAGCGAAATTGTCTGTGACAGGTGGGAGGTTTACCGCGTTGAATACCAACTGGCGAAAGCGAGCTAATTCTTTTGTATTGAAGTTTTTTGGGTCGTCCATGCCAGCGAGTACGGCGGCCTTGTTGTATTTCCCGGCGAACAGGTGCAGCATGTCTCCAGGAGTCATGATCTGTAAATCTGACCTGTGGAGAAGAAGGTCGAGCCAAGGATTCATCGGCCCACAGTCGCGCATCGCAAGTGGCTTTCCGGGGTTGCGATCTATCCAGAGCATTACGGGCGATAGGTAGCCGAGGATGAAGTGGTAATACTCCTGCACAGAACCACTCCATTGATCAGGGACAAGCAAAACCCGAGCCTTCTTCGGCCGCCTCTTTGCCGGCAGCAATCGTTTGAGCGAGTTCACGTGATTGTTACCTCGGATCCTGCGTAGATAGCGCGGAGTAGGGCTTTGGGGCGAACGTAGTCGGCCACTTGAACTGGAGCCTCATGCATTGAAAGCAAATAATGCCGTCGGTCAGAGTCGACCATTTCACTTGGCTGGCCGAGGTATCTGACGATTGCAGACTCTTTAAGGTTCCATGCTCGCGGCTTAAGCACACGAGCATCTTGTGTTTCTGAGAAATTGAAGTAATACAGAGAATCGACATTTCTCATCAGTCTCGTGACCAGCTCGGAAATTGCGATATGCATAGGGTGTCCGTATTCGCCATCTGGTCCGTGAGTTACAACTTGCACTACGCCAGGACCATTTATCAGAGGCCCGATGAATGCGGCTAGTTCCTCTAAGTCATCGTTGGTGGGCGGGTGCTCGCGGCGATCGGCAACATCAAGCATGATTCCGCAGCATCCGAGAATCTTCATCGCCTTAACGAATGCGTTCGCGCGTGCTCGGTTTTTCCCATTGGTGGAACAAATAACGCCCCAGTTATTCCCTTCGGCGAGTTGGACACCACCCCAAAGAGTCTCGTCATCTGGATGGGCAACGACCATAAGGTGCGTACAGGTGCGCAGGGCCTTTAAGGCTCTGCGATTGCGAAAGCTCATGAAAGTCATCGCCTACTTAGGTTTCGTCACTGACGTGGCTAGGGTCTGAATAGCCTTTCGTACTCGTGTGAATAGGCCGTATTTAGGAGATTGTGCACTAGCAGAACGCGCGGAAGCAAAGCTCACTGCGGGAATGCCGAAAGGTTTAGTCCCGCGGGTGCCGCGAACACAAGACCATAGCGTGAAGCTCTCGGTCAATGCGTCAATCCTGATCTGGAGAAGATCTAGGCGTTGTGCTTCAGCAGGGGACAACTCAACGTCAGATTGGTCATCTGGTCCGATGTGCCCGGCATGCCACTGAGAGTTATGATCGAAATTCTTGAAGTCACCGGACCAACTTTGTTTTTCGTCAAGCTGAGCAACGACACTTTTAACAATTTCGCGACTAAATTTCTGAGCAATAGACTGACACTGTGCAGCATCTAGGCTGAGATCAAGAAAATCAGTAAGTTTGGTGATTACCTCAAATGATTGAGCGGCAATCCACTCCTCACGACAAACCACAACATTCCGCATTATTGGAAGTGCAATTTCATAGGACGTGACATCAGCTTCAAGCCAGCTGATTAGCTCGGCACGATCTGCTGTTTGCGTTCGGATCAAAGATCTGAAAGTAGCCTTAGCGTCGCGTAGCATTACGCAAGCAAGGAGATCCATTTTGCCGTCGAAATTCGAAATCAAAGCAGGGTCATCAGCGCGGTGGGATTTCAAGATGATTGGGCCAGCCCAATTAGGCGATGGATCAGGCACCTGGTCGGCGACAACGGCCGCCTTGACTTCTGCAAGAACCAGCATCTCGCTGAGCACGTTGAACATCCAGGTGGTGCCCATGCGCGGAGGCCCCCACGAGAGGACGACGCTTTGAGGTTGCACTGTCGAACTCCCTGTTACGTGGGGTTGGGCTATTCGGCGATTTCACTCTGCGGCTCTGGCCACAGCCTACCGTGACAAGGGTTGCTTTCATTGTGCCGTGAGATCTCAAGGCCTTAGGTGAAAGTAGGCTGGGTGGGTGACCAGCGCCGACTCCTCGAGTGTGATGGAGCCTGATGATCCAAGTGGCAGCCTAGGAGTCACTGCTTTCGAAAACCCTGGCGTTGCATCGGCAGTTCGCCAAGCGGTTGATTTGCTGCCCCCCAAGAAGCGACGGCTTTTGATAGTCGCCGCTCTAGTTCAAATCTCGCTGGGCCTTCTTGACCTCTTGGGAATCGCTTTGATCGGATTAGTCGCTGCCGTGGCGGTTTCTGGTATCGGCGCCAAAGGCACTATTCCAGTGTGGGCGGAATCAATTCTCGCTGCAATGGGTTTGAGTGGGCTAACTGTTTCGCAACTTACTGTCTACCTAGCTTTGGCGGCTGTGACGATATTGGTCCTGAAGACCGTGTTGTCAGCATTTATGTCGAGACGCATCACGATATTTCTGGCAAATAGGCAAGCTGACGTATCAGTCAAATTGGCGAGGGCATTCTTGCGGAGACCACTTGCAGATGTGTTGCGATGGACTACTTCTGAAGCTACCTACGCTCTCAACAACGGAGCGGGAGCTGCGACCGTTTCGCTTTTGGGTTCAGCAATCATGATTGCTTCTGAGTCGTTCTTATTCATAATTGTTGGTGTTTCGCTCTTCATATACGATCCTGTTCTGACTCTAGTTAGTGCGGTTTTCTTCGCCAGTATTGTGGCTTTCTTGCATCGTATTCTTGGTTCATGGTCTGCTCGCAACGCTAAAGTTATGACTGATACTTCGATCAATACTTTGACGGCAGTATCCGAAGCGCTCTCCACTTACCGTGAAACCATGGTTCTAAATAGGCGCGATCTTTACGTAACAAGATATGAAGGCTTGGTCGGTAGGGCTGCGACGGCTAGCGCATCTAATGCTTTCATTATGGAAATCCCAAAGTATGTTCTTGAGTCGGCGCTTTACCTAGGGGTGTTGATTCTTGGAGTAGTGCAATTCCTAACGAAAGACTGGGCTGCAGCGGCTTCGACCGTGGCCGTTTTCCTAGCAGCAGGTTCTCGGGTCATTCCTTCAATGCTGAGGCTACAAGGTGCGGGAATCACGATTCGCAATGCAGCAGTTCAAGCCCAACCAACATTCTTCATGGCTGATTTTCTTAATCGCTTGAATAAATCTGATCCGAGTCCCCAGACGCCCAGAATGACCTCGCAACGGATTAGGGAACACATCATTCGTGGCTTCCCGGATTTCGAAGCATCGATCAAGGTACAAGGTGTGACTCTCACTTACTCAGATGCGCCGGAGCCAGCCCTGATTAATGCTTCTTTCCAAGCAAAGGAAGGTTCATCTGTTGCCCTTGTTGGCTCCACGGGTGCCGGTAAGTCGACGCTTGCTGACGTGGTTCTAGGTGTCCTTGATCCTGACGAGGGTTCAGTTTTGATAAGCGGTCTTGCCCCCAGGGAGGCGATTGACCGATGGCCCGGTGCGATCGCCTATGTGCCGCAAAGTGTGGCGCTTGTGGCCGGCACTGTCCGGGAGAATGTTGCTTTGGGATTACCTGATGAAGATATTGACGATGAATTGGTCTGGGAAGCCCTTCGACGTGCTCACATTGCTGACTTTTTAACAGATAGTCGCGAGGGGCTCGATACGTTTATCGGGGAGCGCGGTTTTCGACTAAGTGGCGGGCAACGTCAGAGGCTTGGGATCGCGCGTGCTCTGTATACAAGACCAAAACTTCTTGTCCTTGACGAGGCCACGAGCGCTCTGGATTCAGAAACTGAGCAGTCGATCATAAAAACGCTTGATGAACTTGAAGGAGAGGTAACAACCTTGACGGTGGCCCACCGACTTGCAACTGTCCGGCGAGCTGACCAACTGATATTTCTAAAGGACGGCAGGATTGAAGCTCGAGGCACTTTCGAAGAGGTGCGCCGACAAGTTGATGATTTTGATCATCAGGCCGCATTACTGGGCTTGTAGCGTATTCATGAAATTTCAACCCATCGACGTTTCAGTGGTCGTCATCACCATGAATTCTGTCAGTGGCATAGAAAGGTGTTTGACCAGTCTTAGGGCTTCTGGTGTTGGACAGATCGTGGTCGTTGACGCGAGTTCCACCGATGGAACAAGGAAAATCGCGGAGCAGCTAGCGGATGAAGTCTTAACGGACCCGGGCACGGGGGTCGGCTACGCGCGAAACATGGGTATTGCTGTTACTACCAAGCCACTGATCCTCAACATGGGATCTGACAATGTGATGCCGGATGGCCAACTACAGATAATGATTGATTGCTTGGAATCACAAGACCGGCAAGGAGTAAGTGCCCAAACCTCCATTGATGGCGACGACTTTGTGTCGAAAGGCTTAAACGCTTGGCGAAAGGGTCGCTTCCGCCCAGGACCAGCACTTGTTATCGGCACCCCCACCCTCTTTGATGGCGAACTCTTGCGAGCAAAACCGTATGACCCGACCAGGCGGTTCTCCGATGACTCGGAACTGTGCGAACGCTGGGCTAACGATTTCGGCGCGACATTTGCAATTTCGAATGCTTATGTCGATGAAGTCGGCAAGTCTTCATGGGAAGAGGTTGTCGTTAGGTGCCGCATGTATGGCATCTCTGACGAGGAGATATTCCGGATCGGACGCGCAAGCAATTGGTCACCGGCTCGTCAGGTTAAGTCGCTGCTCCATCCGGCCAGAGTCGATTTTATTGAGCCCGTAACTCGCTTGACGCTTAAAGACGCGGTAGTGAATGCGCCATTTCTTGCTGCCTTTACAGCATTGAGATACGGGGCCTGGGGGAGAACAACGATTAGGACAAAGTGGGGAGTCTAAGTAAGAAGTTTTGTGAGTAGGAGCCTATTAACTGACCAGTTGCACTCATTCCTCACGAGGTTTAGTGCAGCCTCGCGGCTAACCTGCTCGGGATGCGCAGCGACCATTAAGTACGCCAGTCCATCCACGTCGCCAACATCAAACAGTTGACCAGTCTCACCGTTTCGGATCCATGTGACGTTACCGGCATTTCGTGACGCGATTACCGGAATACCGCATGCCATTGCCTGCAGCAAAGTCACCGAGGTGCCATCGGTCTCCGATGCTGTGACATAGAGATCCGCACCACGCAGCAAGGCGGGCAGCTCAGCTTCATTGACCCGCCCGATGAATCGAACCCGCGACTCCAAGCCCAACTCTCTAACGCGCGCCCGATAGTCAGGAGTCAATGGCCCATCGCCGCCCATCACCAACATCAATGCCGGATCAACAAGTGCCGCGCGCGCAAAAGCTTCGATCACATCCGAAGTTCGGTAAAGCGTGTCATGAGTTCGCAGTGACAGCACCACCCTTGACCCGCTAGCAAAACCATGGCCAACAGCGCTGACCGCTGGCCCGGTGGGAGTGAAGAGGTCAAGATCAACTCCCCATGGGGTGAGTAAAATGCGCTCAGGCGCCAAGCCAAGCGAAATGGCCAAGTCACGCGTGGCCGGGCTATCAACCACTAAGCCGTCAAGCCCGCTGATCCAGGCCAGATCCTCCAGTGCGACCGCCTGAGTGTGATCCTGTTGCAGGTCATACCCCCAAGAAAGCCCGATAACGGGCCGTGAAAGCCCCACCAGCAGCCGTGTCACCGTATTCAGTGGCCCAGCCAGCACCGGCGCCGATAGGGGCTCAAAAGCGTTCACTGCCGCACGAAGATCTCCTGAGGCAGCCAGAACTTTGACCTGGAACCCGCAGGCTGAGAGTGCTTCGACCCATCGTTGGTCGTGGATGCCGGCACTTGCTGACGCGTAGATGACGTGCGGGTCACTCATGTGGCAGGTGCCAGATCGGCCCAGCTCACAGCCTCGCCAAGCACCAGATCACGCGATAAAGTGCGTCCGATCAAATCAGCAACTAATTGTGCCGGCACCGCATCCAACGGTGCCGGGCGCAGTACGGCCAGATCTTCACGCGTGAGCACGGTTCCAGCAGCCAAAGCGCGTCCCGCTCGCACGCATCGACGCTGCACGATCAAAGTCTTTTGCTCGTTCGCCTCGATTACCTTGATGCCTGAGCCGAGTGCTGCTTCAAGTCGCCGCGTGTCATCGACCATGGCCCGCCATGACACCGGGTCTAAAGAGAAACCATGATCGGGCCCAACGCGGGTGGTGTCATCGGTGAAGTGCTTCTCGATCACCCGAGCCCCAAGGGATACGGCGCCCAATGTAGTCACATGCCCCGGGGTGTGGTCCGACAAACCCAGCACCACATCTGGATACGAAGCGGCAAATGACTCAAGCACCCGCAAATTAACGAATCCCAGGTTTTCGATTGACCCGGTGTAGTTCGTATTGCATTGCATCAACACGATCGGCACACCAGCAGCAGACAACACCGCGATCGCCCGCTCAACATCATCAGCGGTCGATGCCCCTGCTGCAATTAGCACGGGCTTTCCTAGCGCTGCTATGAATTCCAACTCTTCGAGCCAGTTGATATCGCCCGAGCCGATCTTGTAGGCGTTCACGTAGGGGTCTAGGTGAAGCACAGCTTCGAAGTCATACGGAGATGACATGAACTCGATCCCCAGTGATTTGCAATGCGAGGCCAACGATGAGGTCCACTCCCATGGCAGCGAGGCATCTTCATAAACTTCGAATACCGACTTCGACCACGATGCTTGGTGATCGAGTTGCTCGCCAAGATTGCGGAAGCCGAAGTCACTGACGATGTGCTCGGCCCTAAAGTGTTGGAACTTTGCCGCATCGGCGCCAGCCTCAGCAGCCAGCGTGATCAATGAGAGTGCGCGCGAAAGATCACCGTCGTGATTCGCCGCGATATCTGCGATGAAGTAGGTGGGTTGGCCTAATCCAATAAGGCGATCACCTATTCTGAAGTGGTTCAAGTATCTACTCCCTAAATCCGGTGACTCGCGGTGCGACGGCACTTTCATCATCGTAGGCGCTGGCAATACCAAACTCCTGTGTCGGTATCGACCGGCCAAGACAAGACTCCATGAGAGAAGTGTTAAGGGAAAGATCGCGTGCTCGGGAATTGGCATGACCACCTACAGCGGCAGTAACGGGGGAGATCAGCTCTGCATCAAGGCCAAACTGGCTGGCCACCTGCACCCCGAAGTGATACTTCGAAAGTGCATTTGAAGCACCCAGATGAACCACGCCGCGCCGGCCTGAACCAACCAGATCGTAGATCGCCGAAAGCAGATCCTGAACATAGAGAGAGGAGACGACAAAGTCGGTATACCCCGAAACCTGCTGACCTGAGCGCAGTGCATTTACGAAGAACTCCAAGATCGACCGCGTGCCGCTTGGGCTCCAGCCGAAAAAGTTGGTTCGGGCGATCAGCACATCCTCGTGTATGGCAAGTGCTGCCTGCTCGCCGAGCAACTTAGTTGTGCCATAAACAGAGAATGGATTTGTTGCATCTTTTTCGGTGTAGTTTCCACGACTGCCGTCGAAGACCGCGTCCGTTGATAGATACACGAGCTTGGCACCGACATCGGTGCACGCCCGCGCTAGGTGCTTTGTCGATTCCACATTGACGAGCTGAGCAAGTGCCGGGTCAGATTCACATGCCTCGTGGCTTGCCAACGCCGCTGCATGCACGACCACATCGGGGCGCACTGCATCAACTACCTCGTATATGGACGAGCCAGACCGCAAATCGATCGAAACATTAGTTCCAAATAGTGAGCTAGCTGCGAGACTTCTAAAGGCCCCTACCGACTCAACTCGACCATTAAGAAAGGCCCCTGCGTTGGCTCCGAAGAATCCACCGGCACCGGTTACTAGCCACTTTGTCACGGTGACCAATCACAGGTTTAGGTCGTTGAGCATTGATCTCAGTTGGTCAACGTCAAGCCACAGGTCGTTGTTGTCGGAGGTGTAGGAGAAGCCGTCTTCGACAGGGTCGCCTGCTGGCTCTCGATATCCCCACTGTGAAAGAGTTGGCATGACCACGTAGCGGTCCGCAAGCTGCAAAGTTCGCCTTGAATCTTCGGAAGAGATCATCTCCTCGTGAAGTTTCTCACCTGGTCTTATTCCGACCTCGATGAGTTCGGCATCCGGAGCTACCGCCCGGGCAAGATCGGTGACCCTCATGCTCGGTATGCGTGGGACGTAGAGTTCTCCACCGGTCATCTGGGTGAATGAACTGATTACGAACTCGACCGCCTGCGGGAGGGTGATCCAGAAGCGAGTCATCCGAAGGTCGGTGATTGGTAGCGGCTGTCCCTGCTCTGCCAAGCGACGGAATAGCGGTATTACCGAGCCGCGGCTACCCATGACATTGCCGTATCGCACCACCGAGAAGGCGGTGTTGTAGGCGGCCGAGTAGTGGTTGCTTGAAATAAAAAGCTTATCGGCCGTGAGTTTCGTTGCCCCATAAAGGTTGACAGGTGAAGAGGCTTTGTCGGTGGATAGAGCAAGGACTTTCTTGACCCCAGCTTCTATGGAGGCTTGAATGACATTCTCCGAACCAAGAATGTTCGTCTTCACGTACTCCATCGGGTTGTATTCAGCGGTGTCAACTTGTTTCAAGGCCGCCGCGTGCACGACGTAGTCGACCCCGTGCAGAGCCATCTTCAGGCGGTCGCGGTCGCGGATATCACCGAGAAAGAAACGGACCCTTGGGTCATCACCCCAGCGCTCGCGCATTTCATATTGCTTGAGTTCATCTCGCGAGAAGACCACCACCCGTCGTGGAGATCGAGTTTTTAGTACTTCCTCAAGAAAGGCTTTGCCGAATGATCCAGTGCCACCGGTGATTAGTATCGAGGCATCGTCAATAGTTGATTCCACAGGAGCTCCATTCAATTGAATTCTCAACTCGAGATGTGGCGTAGGCGTACGAGTGCACAGCCAGTAGCAAAGGGCTGCATTGCGCTGGTCTGGCCGGAGAGTGCGGCAAAGGTTTCCACCTGTGCCCAACCACGAGTTTCATCGTGACTGTAGTAGGCCTCGGCTAACACCGAGAAGCGGTTATCCCCAGTAATACGGGCCCATGAGGCTTCGTCGTACTCGAACTGGTGAGTGAATAGCCCCAATGAATCCTGATGAAGTATGGGTAAGCCACTGCCGGCTGGTACCGAAATGAGTAGGTGCCCGCCAGGTACTAGAAGTCGGTGCGCTGCATCAAGAAAGAGCCGATCAGTTTCAGGAGCGCGTGATGCGATTGCTGTTTCGGCTGAGGTAGCCCTCACAAAGGCGCTCGTGAGATCTTCAGGTGGTGATGCAATGTCGAAGCCAATGTGCTCCAGGGTCGATACGCAACTGATGGTGTCGTAGTGGCCCGAGGTTGGGTTTGCGTTGAGAATGTCTTCGACTCGTGCAGGTACGGAGAGCACAGCATCCACTTGGTCGGCCGGATAGCGACTGCGAACACGCTGCGGGTCGATGATGTCAATACCGGTCAGGTCGGCTCCGCGATCGCGGATGGCGAGCAGGACACCGAGCCATTCAGGGGGTGACATTGCCCAGCCGACATCCAAGAGTCGACCGGGAGCACCTAGGTGGGCGGCTACCCACGGTAGCTCGACGCATCGCTCGGACATCTCGATGGTCTCGGGCCCGGTCAACGGGTTGGGAGTTTCACTCTCCAGGCATTCGAGTGCCCGGGCCAGTATCATCTGGGCGGCGGAGCCAGAACTGATGGTCATGCGACCACCCACTGGGAGTCGGCAACGTAAGTCCCTGCAAGAATCTCCACGCCCGGCAGTCTAGCCGCCGAAAAGTGAGATCATGGTCGGGTGCAATCCCTCGTGCTCGGCACCGCCCAGTGGGGTAACCCCTATGGAGTGACCAATAGCCAAGGCCGATTGACCGATGAAGCCCTAGCCGAGATCATCGCGGTGGCCCAGGGCGCTGGTATTGGCGCCATCGACACAGCCGGCATGTATGGCGATGCCGAGGCCCGGTTGGCCTCCTGGGCTTCGGATTTTTCGATTACGACCAAGGTGCGTGGGGCCGATCCGCAAACTATCCCAGCCCAACTAAAAGCCAGCCTCGCCGCGCTGGGGCAAAGCAGTATCGCTAACTGCCTGATTCATGATTGGGCGCAATTGACCGAGGCCCAGGCCAACGCGTCGGCCAAACAACTAGAAGACATGAAACGAAAAAGGTTGGTGCAGCAAATCGGGGTTTCGGCCTATGACGAAACCGACCTGAATCGCGCTGCCAGTATTTTCGGTCAACTTGAAATCGCCCAGGTGCCCATAAATGTGCTCGACCAACGGCTGATCAACAGCAACATCCTGCAAACTCTCGCCTCGCGAGGCACGAGAATCCAAGCGCGAAGCGTGTTCCTGCAAGGCCTGCTGGCTGCACGTAGCGATACGCGACTGGGCCAGCACCCTGAAGTGATCAAGTTCCACGATTGGTGCGAGTCGAACGGCGAACAGCCAATAGAGGTAGCACTTTCTTTCATCAAGACCATCGCCCCGATAACTGAAGTAGTTATCGGCGTTACCACCGGTGCAGAACTTAATGATCTCGCCCAAGCGTGGGCGACTTGTAAGCAACGCCTCGATACAGAGGGCCTCGCCTCCGGCGACATTGGGCTGTTGGATCCCCGAACATGGGCATGACCGCCCGCATCTGGGAGGCTTGAGCCGTGACAACGCTGGCAATAGTTCAAGCACGCATGAGTTCATCCCGGTATCCCGGCAAAGTGCTCGCCCCACTTGCCGGCCAACCGATGATCTTGCGTCAACTTGAGCGCATCCAACGAGCTGAAACCCTCGATGGCATCGTGGTCGCAACATCGACCGACGCCTCCGATGATGAGCTAGCAGAGATAGTAAAAGCCAATGGATTCGATGTTGTGCGCGGTGACCTAAACGACGTGTTGGCGAGATTTATTCGAGTGATTGACCTGTACCAGCCCGAGACCGTGGTGCGGCTAACCGCCGACTGCCCATTAATTTCACCCAAAGTGATAGACGAAGTTGTTGCGCGCTTCAATCAAGGAGACTGCGATTACGCCTCCAACAACATGACACCGACCTACCCCGATGGTCTTGATGTTGAAGTCGTGAAAGCGAGTGTGCTTCAAGAAATTTATGAAAGCTCTACCGACAAGAATGAACGTGAACATGTCACGCTCGGTGTGTATCGGCAACCGGATAAATACCGCATCGTTAATGTTTCAGGTGTGGGCGATCTCTCCCACCTACGCTGGACTGTCGATACGCCTGAGGATTACGCCTTCGTGAAGGCGATTTACGGCGAGCTCTATCCAAAGAATCCAAATTTTGACTTTGTCGATGTGATCTCCTACCTAAAGGAATATCCGGAGAGATCACGCACCACAACGGACGCAATACGAAATGCGGCTCTGGTCGGCCTAAATACGGGAGCGATGAATGCTTAGCCGGACACGCGGGGAATGGGACGTATAAGCATGCGTGTAGCCGTGGTCCACAGCTTCTATCGCTCAGATCAGCCAAGCGGAGAGAATGTCGCGGTTCTTCAGCAGGTAGGCGCCCTTAGAAACGCGGGTATAGAGATTCTCGAGGTATTCCGTAGCACTGATGAGGAGTCCGAGGCCCCTCTCTACAAGGTGCGCTCCGCCATTAGCGTGGCGACAGGTGTTGACTTTGGCCACCCGCAGAGAGCAATCAGTGAGTTTGCTCCGGATCTTGTCCACGTCCACAACACCTTCCCCAATTTCGGTACGCGCTGGCTGACCAAGTTGCAAATCCCGATTGTTACGACGCTCCACAACTTCCGCGCGTCATGCGCGAATGGTCTGCTCTACCGTGACGGTCACATTTGTTTGGAGTGCCCCACATCGGGCAGTAAGGCGGCGTTCGTCCACGGCTGCTACCAGGGCTCTCGGGCCGCCTCGCTCCCTGCGGCAATTTCGACAGCGGGCGGAGCAAAAGGGAACAGGCTTCTCAAAGCTTCGGCCGCGATCATTACCCAGTCGGCTCGCGTTCATTCCTTCATGATCCAGCAGGGAATCCCCGAGGTCAGACTTCATCTCATACCCGGATTCGTTGAGGAGATTCACACGCAAGTCACCGAGCCCCCAACTATTCCCAGATTCATCTTTGTCGGCCGAAACACTCCGGAGAAGGGCCTCGCTGAACTCTTACAGCTTTGGCCGACCGAACTGCAGCTTGACGTCGTCGGTTCAAATGAAATGGCTCCAACTCTGCACCAAGGCAAGAACAATCTCGGAAACCTAGGAGTCCGACAACGCGCTTGGATCATGGAGCACCTCCCGAACTACACGGCATTGGTTTTCCCAGGCCGAGTTTGGGAGGGCGCATACCCGCTCGTTGTTCGCGAGGCGTTGGAGGCGGGGATCCCGGTGGTGGCCTTGGCCGATAGTGGTGCCGCTGACCTCATTACAGATTTTGATGTCGGCGCGATTTACGAGGATGGATCTGCAAGCCAGTTGCTTAGTGGATTGGGGGCGACTATCAATGGCGGGCAGCGGCTGCGCCTGCACGCCCGAGAGGTTTACAAGTTGCTTTTAACGAAAGACAAATGGGTGTCGGAGATGGGAACCGCCTACAAGCATGCGCGTGCCATGGGTGTTGGCAGTTAGAGAAATATTGGGGCGCTTCGCCGGATAATGGTGAGGACTATGACCGATGCATGTGGGTGACCTCGAACCATAGAACATTTAACGCTATCGGCTAGCGAAGAGTTGAAAGGCTTTGGCGTCCCCGGTTGTCCAGACCGTCGCCCAGTCTGCAGAGTCGGGCGACCATGGGCATAGCCGCGCGTCGCCAAAGATGTACTCATTTCCAAGAGGCTGATCAGAGGGGACAACGGAAGGCCGGTTGGCAAGGAAAGCGAAGGTGAGCCCGGACAGCCCTAGGTTGGCCGCATATCGGTTGTAGTGATCAGGTGCCTCCATGCATGAGACGTAGACGGTCGCACGCTCCGCGTCAAGTTGCTTAACGATCGGGGAGGCGAGGAAGTCTCCGACAGATGCCAGGCTCCCATACACAGCGGGAAGCCTGAAGAGCAACCATGCTGACGCCGAAATGACAAGGACCACAGCCAAACCTACCTGCTGCCATGATGAGCGCATCCAACTCGCGACCGCTGCAGCCGCGCAGCCCACCATGACACTCGCAATGGCTAGGAAGTAGTTCCTGATATCCCAGATCACGAATGTCCCGCACATGCTGATGAGCATGACGGCGGGCACCCAATCGGGAGGCTGATTCCTCCGAAGGATAACTCGGGTAACTAGCGCAAGCACGTAGAGAATGGTCAGCACAGCGAGAAACTGGAACCGTCGGTCACTCAGGAATGACATGTCGAAGGACCCTTGGGTTGCCTTCGTGTAGGAGCCTCGGAGAGCGAGCATGAGCAACAGAGCCGACAGCAAGAGCAGGTACCCGCTCACCACAATGGCGCGAACCTTACTGAGTTGTCCGCCAGCAGTGGAGCGGCACGCCCACAGCGCGTAAAGGAACCCTGGGACGAAGATGAGGATCTGAGTCTTCGTCGCGAATGCGAAGAGACTCACTGCCACAAGGCTGACCCAGTAGGCGATCTGTGACGTGAATCGAGGCGCCTCGGCAATCCACCAGAACATCAGTGCTGCTCCGAGTATGATCCCCTTCTCGGAGAGACTCGGGTAGAAGAAGAGTTCCGCCGTGTACGGCCACAGCAGCGCCGCTGACAGGAATACGACGCCCAGCCACGCCGACTTCCAGCCCAGAAGCCGGCCCATGGCTGAGCCGAAAACTATGAGGCAGGCGAAAACCAGAGCCGTATTGGCAAGGTAGAACCAAACAGGGCCTGCAACGGTGCCCAGCCAGTACGTGGGCCAGACGATAACCATCGAGGTAGCGCGAATGAACCCAGTCTCGGTGCCGCCGGCCAGGTAGTTGGCAAAGTGAAGAGGGCCCCCTGATTGGGCCAGGCTCAATAGGCGGCCGTCATCCATATTCCCGAAGTAGGGGTGTGAATGAAGGGTGGCGATGAGGACGATGATGAAGATCGCGAGCCCGAGTCCTAGTGCTGGTAGGTTACGTGCCGCATGCGGGGCTGATCGTTTCATGGTCCGGTCACCTCTCAGCTTGAGTGGGACACCCGGGTGGGATTCGCACGATTGTAGGCGCGTCAAAACAGTGGGCCTATCTGCGCTCCGGGGAAGTGACGTTATGGAGCGGAGAACCTTGCCAACAGTGCGGGCCAGACTCCGCGAGGCGTGAGTGCGCCAACAACCAGATACTTCACCTTGTCGATTCCCATGATCATTTGCCGGGCGTTTCGCAGAGTTTTTGAGCGGCTTCCTTCGATCAAGGACTGTCTAGCGAGTATTTGGTAGGTAGCGGATTGGAAGGCGCGACGGACTCTCTCTCGGCTGATGTCCGGAGGACACCACTCGTTGAAGGCTTCCAGCCACGCGTCGCGTTCCTCGACTAAGAGTCCAACGTCCCTGCTGAAGTTATTGTCGTGCATGCGGTAGGTTGCAAGGGCTTCGCTGACGGCTGCTAGAGATCCTCCTTGCAGCACTCGTGCAACTATGTCTAGATCTTCGATGATGCTGAAGTCTGGGGGTGTCTCAGGGAGAAACCGCTTGCACGCATCTCGCCGGATCATCAGAGTTAGCATTCCCACGCGGTAGTCAGAGAGCACATCGATCAACTCAACATGACTTGGGCGGTATGTCCGAGTTACACGCATCGCTTGTGCTGGATCGGGCTGAGAGTAGAAGACGTGATAGTGGGTGCAACTTGCGACGACCGATGGATCAGAGAACTCGGGCACTTGCCTGCTCAATTTGTCAGGATGCCAAGTGTCGTCGCAGTCAAGGAACGCGATAAGTGGTCCGGATGCCCTAGCGAGCGCGTTCACGCGAGACTGGTAGAGCGAGACTTTGCCAGGCACCTGGAAGTAATGAATACGGCCATCTTCAAGGGACTCAGCGACGGCTCGGCTTCCATCCGTTGATGCATTGTCCCAAAGGATAACTTCCCAGTTCGTGTACGACTGTGCTAGTACGCTCGCGAGCGCCTCAGCAAGGAACTCCTCGGAATTATGTGCGTTCATGATCACTGAGACGAGGGGCGAGTCCTGCGAGTCAGTCATCCAATGGGACTTCCTGAGACTCAGCAGCCACACTCACGAATTGCGCGATCTGGGTGACTTGCTCTACCGAGAGTTTGGTATGCAGAGGTAGTGTGAGCATCCGACTAAACGCATCCTCGGTAACGGGTAGAGCCTCGGCGGGCAAACGGTACCGAGCCAAGTAGTGATTGGGATACCAATGGAGAGCAGTTTCGACGTTCAACTCGCTGAGCAGTCGAGCTTTCACTTGGTCGCGCACCGCTGAAGACGCGAAACGAACCACATAGATGTGTGGTACTACATCGTCATACGAGTAAGGAAGGATCTGGATACTCGAGGACGATCCTAAGATCTCGTTGTACTTCTGGGCGAGTTGCTGACGCATTGCAGCGCGCATAGGGAACACCTCGAACTGAGCCTTACCAATCGCAGCATTGATATTGCTCATGTGGTAGCGCCAGCCCTGCGAATCCACCTCGAACTCATACAGGCGGCGCTCACTATTCCGAGCTTTCGAGTCCCCCTTGACCCCTAGCAACCGGGCATCCCGCACCCGCTCCATGAACTCCGCATCGTCTGAAACGACGCAGCCGCCCTCGCCGGAAGTCAGGTTCTTGATGGGGTCGAAACTGAAGCAGGCAACATCACCCGTAGACCCGACCCGCTTGCCGCCGAAGACCGTGCCAAAAGCATGAGCCGCATCCTCGATCACCCGCAGACCGTGTTCTTCAGCCAACGAATAGACCCGATCCAGTTCGCGAATTCCACCCCCGTAATACACCGGCATCACAGCCTTGGTGCGGGCAGAGAGTCGCCGACAAGCATCGTCGGGGTCGATCGTCAGCGAATCCTGGAGGACGTCAACGGGAACAGGGGTGGCCCCCGTGGCCGAAATAGCCTGGAAGGCCGCCACGTACGTCAAGGAGGGTACTAGCACCTCATCCCCCGGCCCAATACCGCAGCACTGAACCGCCAGTTGTAGGGCCGCCGTGCCGGTCGCCACGCAGGCGACGGGGCGACCGAAATAGCCTGCTAGCAGCCCCTCAAATTCCTGGACGTCGGCCCCCATGCCCAAATAGCCACGTTCAAAGACGCTGGCGATCGCCGATAACTCAGATTGTCCAACATCTGACCCAGAGACACGTATCGGCGAACTGCGATATTCCATTGCAGGAGACTACCCTGTGTCTGACAGAAAGTACTGGTGGCGAACAACTTTTGCGGGCCCGATAAGGTACAAGTTATCGGGGTCGGTTGACTATTAACGTGGAAGTTGTGCAGTTTCCTGCTGTAGCGAACATTCAGGAAATCAACGCCTAGGAACTAGAGGAAACGGGACATGACTGCCTTCTGGGACCACCACTACGCTGATTTCAATGAGGATTCTCCGTCTCCGTTCTGTACGAAAGTAGCGGCTGATCTACTCCTTCCAACTGATTCGGTGGTCGAACTCGGGTGCGGCAATGGACGTGATGGTCTCGCACTTGTGCGCCGCGCCGATTTCTATACAGGTGTCGACCTATCCGCCAATGCGATACAGAGTGCAGGCGAGCGCTTCTTGGGAGCACGGATTGCGACTCAGCGCTATTCCCTTACGGTAGGAGACTTTTCGAAAGTCAATTTCGCCACTTTGGAGGCGAGCAGACTTGTTGTCTACAGTAGATTTTCGCTACATGCAGATTCTGAGGTAGCCGAGAACGCCTTGCTGGATCACCTTGCAGAATACGATTTAGGCCCAATATTGGTCTGCATTGAGGCGCGGACCATCTTTGATGAACTTTACGAGCAAGGTGAATTGATTGAACGAAACACTTACATGACAGATCACTACCGGCGCTTTATCGTCCCGGATGAGTTCAAAGAGAAGGTCGACAGGCGATTTACCGTCAACTCTTTTGAGGTTGAACGTGGCTTCGCACCATACGGGAGTGAAGATCCCATAGTGATGCGAGTCGTCTTCTCCGGAAAGTCGTAACTTATTGTGACGACTAAGGATGCGCGGGTTACTGCCCTTGTAACGACCGTGGAGATACTTGACGAATTGGGGCTGGACTATTGGCTATGCAACGGGACACTACTTGGTCTGGTTCGTGACGGTGAACTGATCCCTTGGGATGTGGATCTCGACTTCGGGCTCGGTCATCTTGAGGATAGGGGTGCAATTCGCCGCGCATTCGAGTCACGCGGGATGATTGTTCAGGACGACGGCTCTGGAAGTGACTACCTGACCTTCATATTCATGGGGACGAAAGTTGATCTCAACTTCTTCGCTCCCCAAGGTGATGAGATGGTGACCCTCTGGAAAGTCCCCAAGAACTCAGGTTGGATACGCTACATAGTTGCCATTTGCAGTCGGATGCGCCTTCCTATCTCCAGTATCCAATGTCTATGGACGCTAGAAGGCTACGCACAACCGACTACAGCGTTGTTCCCACTCGGCGATGCAACGTTTTATGGGAAGTCAATGTCCGTGCCGAGAACGCCTGCGGTCATACTTGAATACACGTATGGCAGCGAATGGAAAACGCCTAGGAGGGACTATGACTGGAGGCGCGATGGCGAGCACAATGCCTATGGATAGACGGATTTTTACTCGAGATCGTCCGGGCCGCGCGTGAACATGCGAACCCTAACGAATGACTCCACGCGGTTTTTTCAAAGCGTTCTTAGGCGCTTGGCAAGTAAAGCGCGAAGGTCTGCTGAGTCAATTGAATTGCGAGCCATCGCCGCCCTGGATTCGGGCGGTCCTTTTTCCTCTTCTCATGCGGATCAAAAACAGACCATTATTCACTCAACCAATTACAACATGTTGACATCTGAGAGCGAGGATTATTACGCCGAGCAGTACTGGGCGCAAATACTGCCAATGCTGCCGGTTAAGGATTCGATCAAATCGATACTGGACCTAGGGTGCGGACAGGGCAGGATGTCGATGCGCTTCGCCAGCCGATATCGGCAAGCAGACGTTACCGGAATTGACATCTCGGAGGCGGCCTTGATGACTGCGCGCAGCGCTGCTGCTTCCGAAGGAATCGACAACGTGGTATTCACGTGCAGTGAGATCGGAGAGGAACTCAAAAGAACGCAATCAAGGAGCGTTGATATAGCAGTAATGACAGAGGTCGCTTTCTATCACCCGAACTGGATTAATGAGTTCGCTCGGCTCGTTGAAGTGCTCAAAGATAAGGGGCTCTTCATCGGCTCCTTTCGAACCACCTACTACAACGTTCTGCTCCTGCTAAAGGACAATCGATTTGCAGATGCAAGGAGGGTGATGAATTCATCTTCGGGGCCATTGTCACCCGGTCGAGAAATCCAGTTCTCTTGGATTCATGCAGATGAACTCAGAAACGTGATGCAAGCATCAGGTCTTGAAGTACTATCAGTGTCCGCAGTTGGGTCATGTTCGGGTATACCCGGAGACCCGCACGCATTAATTTCTCGGCCAGGAATTCTCCAGGACCATGAGAGAAAAATTCTGATGGAGATTGAAATGTCATTAAATACCCATGTGCCTGACGCCGGACGTTATGTTTTGGTCGTTGCTCGAAAGTCAACAAGTTCAACCTCGCCCGTTGTTTTTCCGTGAAGGTCCCTATTTAGAGACAGTTCATTTAGAGGGCGTAGTAACGTTGATTAGGGACATAGGTGAGTATTTGATGTGGGCTTAGCGAAACCTTGGCGCCCTAGGTAGTGACAATTCAGGAGCCCGTAAATGTATCCAAGGAAAGGTCTTTCCCGCCGAGTGAAACTTCCAGTCCATAATTTGGTAAGCCGGCACGAAATGCCACGCATTGAAGTTCTACGATTGAATAAAGCGACCGGGTTTGTGTGTTAACCCGAGGCTGTTTTTAATCTAGGATTACTAAGGGCGTCGCTAACTGGGCGCTCTTTGCGGAGGGAAATGTAATTTCAATCCAGGTTCAATTGTTTAGATTCTGCCTCACCAATCGATAAGTGCACTCTTTAGCCGACCTAATGGGCGCGCTCCCACGTGCGCGAATCGCTCAGAAAAGGATATAACGGCGGACTGGACGTCAGGGGACTCCCACCAAGCAGGCACGTCATCCCATATTGAATTCACCATCGCTGCACAACTAACGGGATCGTCGAAAAGAATACCGGCCTGCCGTAAGACGTCAAAGTATGGTTTGGCTTCAATCGAAAGTTCCCAAAACTCCGGGTCCCAGAAGATCACAGTAGGAATTCCTTGGGTGAAGGACTCAAGAAAAGTTGTCGCGTTGTAGGTTGCGACATAGAGCCGAGCCTCGCGCAGAATGCGATCCAGTCGTTGGCGACCAGGGTCAGTAGCAATAGTTGGTTCACGGTCCTGCCATCGTTGCTGTAGGTCCCAACCGTAGTCACGATGGTAAAGACGCACCAAGAGGTCCTCCCGCACATTGACGTTCAGCGCGGCAGCGAAACGAAACTGGTCGTCGATGTAGTCGTGAACCTGCGGCCCGATGGGGGCGCCGAACATCCAATAGCTCTGCCTCGGCAGAGAAGCAGTAACTTGAACGCACTTTCCGGTTCGTCTTGGGCGCCTAACGCGCATTCCTACTAGTTTCGTAGCTGGTGCTGGATATGCCTTAGCCTCTTGGGGGTCGCTCCATCCCCATGTGAGATAGCGATCGCTGATGCTCATTTCGTAGTTCTGCATTGCCGACCACTGTTGTGAGCCATACCCTCCACCATGCTGAGCAATGACCAACTTCGCTCCCTTGTCGACCTGTTCTGCCGCCCACAGCTTCCATCTATCATCGCTGTCGAAAGCATTGGCGGTCATGACAACACGGGGGTTGCGTATCCACCCTGAATGAGCTGCGAGAGCCTGCGCCTGTTCAAATCCTTCGAGAAAGCACGTTGGTAAGTATTGCGGGATCAGTACCGCAAGCGCGTTTTTGAACGCATCGCCGTCGGCCGTCGTCAGCCCCCATGCTCGCGAGGCAGTTCGGGCGTCAGTCTGTGGAAGTTGGATAGGCAAACTCATCGAGGGAACCTGGCGCATAAGAACGGAAAGTGCGAACCTATTTGGCCGGCTTAGATAATCCGAATGTAGTGAAACTCCCTCACCATAGAAGATACGTCGTTGGGCTAACCAATCCAGAGGCTTAACAACCATGGAGTACAGAATCCGCAGGATGGATGATCTGACGTTTCCTGCCTGCTCGCTTTTTAGCCTGAATGGGCGGTTGATAACTTGACATTGTTGGGTCTTAGTTACTTCTATATTTGTCCACTGATCAGCAATGTCCGCGCACAAGCGTTCATTCCACTCGTCGCTTTCAGTCGCACGCAGAAAGGCCGCTGAGTTAGGCGAGGCTAGAGGTGTGTCATCCGGAGTAACCCTAAGAAGCGTGGGCCTCGAATAAGACTCACTTGCGCACTGTAGAACTCTCCATCTATCCATGACCACCTGGGAGAAGTAATAGAGCCAAGAACCCACGACGATGCGCCAATACCGCACCGAGTAGCTCACTCCATGAATCTCGTTTAACACCCGAGCCAATTCCGGGAGCAGGGCCTCATAGATGTCATTGATGTATTCAAGATCTTTCGGTATTTGCGCTCGATCATCCCAGTGGTAAGGGGCGACCGAGTAGTCTAGCCCTGACCAGACTTCGCGCCGCGAATATCGAAGGCACCATTGGCCCAGGAAGACGATATGTCTGTCCGATGGCCAAGTACGCTCAAGCGCACTTGTAACAAGATATGTGCGGTCACCTTTGGTGGTGTTGGAATCCGTGACCTCGCTCATCAGCCGAATCTTATCGTCCTGTGCACGGTAGGATCCATCGCAATTGGGCGATTCGTGAATCAACAGCAACGCTCACATTTCACTAATCCGCTAGATATTCGGACCTTCTTTGTCCCTCAACTCCCTCGCCGCCGCTAGTCGCGTAGACAAATGCTTCTCAATCACCGGGCCAAATGGAGTCTCCTCCAGCCGGAACGTGGTTCGATCACCGAAGGGGTCATGTATCACCTGCCAATTACGGCGCAAGTGAGCGGCGAGGAAGCGAGCATTCGCTGTCCGGCCGTCGGTGATGATCATTGTCTCCGGCCAAACATGCGGTTCGATGCGCAAAATGTCAGCGCCCATCGGAAGGGTATGGAGTTCGCTGTATTCAAAGCCGTTAATTGCGCCGTGGACTTGTTCCGGATCCGGCCCGTCAAGATAGATAAGGTCCGCCACGAATTCTGGGACGTTCTCGTAGAGGTGCACGTACGACCCATATCGATCAACGAGATTGACGCTGCATGAGACGGGCCGCACGGTTGATCTCAGCCAGTCAGGGAGCCGGGCGAGGGCCACCTCCTGCCAGTGGTCGGAGGCATCGATGGTCAGGATTTGAAATGGATTCGGGTGGCGAACTAGCCGCCGGTGCTCGTCCCCGAAATACTCTGCATTCTCGTGAAGCGCCAACGCAAAGACTACCGTCGACCAACCAGATCCGAATTCGAGGACGGATACGCAACTAGTTCTGCGCACGGTCGAGTAAAGGTGGAAGAGATCATCCAACTCGTATTCGTACGGCAGGTCGCTTTCATCTCCGGATGATTGCGTTAAGTCAGACGGCGCCGGGGGGGGGGCAGTCTTCAAGAAAGGCACGAAGGTCGGCCAAGTCCATCATTCTCACTTGTCCCATTTGGTCTCAGCCTCCCAGCGGATAGGAATCTTGGTCTGATCGGAGTGCAGACTACACGAGGTGTCGACGACGTGAAGACTCACGAGGAGGCTTCCTCTACTTGATGCCCACCCCGCACACCATCAACTCGCGACTCCAACGTAAGAACTTCCGAGTCGTCCGGCTGGGCACTAAGGGCGCGATTGCTGCACACACGGCGTTCATCGCCGGGTATCGCCATGTGACGGGCAATTGCCTGAACCGATAACTGATCACATTCTCAAAACCGCTCAACACGAGCAGTTGCTGCATCGTGACGGTTGAGAATGGAGTCACGTGGGTGACATCGTCGAAGAAGATTCGGTGGTTCGATTCCCAATCCGGAGTCAGGAAGATGACCTTGCCCCCAGGCTTCAAGACTCGATAGCAATCCTCGGCGAAGTTGATTGGTTCGCGCAGGTGCTCAACGAAGGACTTGCAGAAGACCACGTCAAAGGATGCATCGGCCACTGGCATCGGTTCGTTCGGGCGGATTACCCCTGAGATGAAGTCCGCCCCCCCCTGGATGGCGAAGTGCTCCGCCTCGGGGGACGCATCCAGTGCAGTGACCCTTAGCCCCAGTGAGGTGAAGCCTGTTGACATCTCCGCACGTCCGGACGCAACATCAAGCAGACTCTGGCCCGAGCGGATATCCCACTTCGACGCCAAATGAGCCGCCAGAAGACTTGGATAGTCCGTCATGGGCCGAGCAGTTGCCGAGTACTCGACATCAAGGTAGTCACGACTCATGTTGGTCTATCCCGACAGGCAGTTCCTCAAAGTGTTGCGCGGTCATGGCATTGCCTCAACGAGTTCAATGAGGTTGAGAGCAGGATCCCGAACGTAGGCCACACGAAAGGGGGCCTCAGGATTGGTGACTGGGCCTCCGACCAAGTGACCTCCCATGCCCAGAACGTCGCTCACGGCCTCGTCACAACTGAGCACAGTAAAAGCGAGATGCGACCAGTTTCCTGCACCTCCCGAGGTTAACTCGCCTGCCAAAATCGATGGTTCGATGATCTCAAGCACGTCTCCAACAGAATTCTTGAGCTTCAAGATGCGTGCTGCAGACCAGGCCCCGCCCGTAAGAGCCTGGATGTACTCGGGGTCGGGTGACTCCTCAATAATCAATTGGGTGAAACCGAAGTACTCATAGAATTCTTGAAGGATGTTGGCCGACGGTCCTGTCACTGCATGATGCCTCAGGGCGTTCAGTGGGCTAACTGTGCTTTGCTGTGACATCGTCGATCACCTTCCTTAGGACGGACAAGCCCTCGATCATTGCGTCTAGGGCAATCGTCAGTGGCGGTGCGATCTTTACCGACTCGCGTCCAGTATGGACAACCAAGAGCCCTTGTCTCATGCACTCCCATGAGATCTCAGTGGCAATGGCGGATGCATCAGCGTCGCCCACCCCATTGGTAATGATGGCAGCGACCATGCCAAGTCCTTGAATGCTCGATACTGCGGGTGACGCATTTGCAATGCTATTGAGCTCCGCATGGAACTGAAGTCCGAGGTCACGCGCTCGCTCGATAAGTCCCTCGTTCTCAATCGCCTTGAGATTGGCAAGTCCTGCTGCGCAACTGATTGGGTTCGCTGAATGCGTCGATGACATCGAGCCGACGGAAGGTAAGTCGAGTAGGTAGCCTGAACCCAGTACGAATGCGAGCGGCACACTCGAACTTGCACCCTTACCGCAGCACACCAGATCCGGTTGCACCCCATAGTGCTGGTATCCGAACAGTTCACCTGTGCGCGCAAAACCCGCCTGCATCTCGTCAAAGACAAGTAGGCCACCACTCTCTTTTGCGGCCCGCTCCACTTCCTTCACGAAGTCAGCCGGGTAGAAGACCGCCCCCCATCCTTGATAGGTCTCAAGCATGAAACCCGCTATGTCGTCCTTCAAAGTCCAGCCGCGAGCGTCCAACTCACGTTGCAGCGTCTCGCGGAAGAACCCTCGAGGGTCGCTCGTGGCCTCCGCGATCCACGGATAGGGGAAGGGTAGACGAAGTACGCCCGGATCCTCATGGCCAATCCAGGATCGCTGGTCGACGTTAGAACTTAGGTGTTGAGCGCCGGTGGTTCTCCCATGCCAGTTGCCTTCGAAACTGACGACAACGGAACGTCGCTTGCCTGCAGCCATTGCGTTCATGCGCATCAATTTGATGGCAACTTCAATCGCCTCTGTGCCCGCTGAGACTAGGAATGCCTTCTCGAGGTAAGAGGGAGTCACCCTGATGAGTTCTTCGAGATAGTTCAGGCGCTCCGCGGTCGGGTAGTTGTAGGCATGAAGAAGTGGTTTCTGAGCGGTCTTTACAATCGCATCGACGATGAGCGGATGCGCATGACCTGCGTTGGCAACGAATATCGTGCTGGTGAAGTCGATCCAGCGATTGCCCCAAGGATCGTAGACGGAGGACCCTACGGCCCTATCCCAGACGACCGGCAGTTGCCCGTGCATGGAATGAGATTCCACAGCAGCAAGACGGTCAGCCATTTCGAGAGCCTTTGGATGGGGGACTTCTGTCACAATCGTTCGGAATTCAGTCTTGATCATGAAGGGGTAGTCTCCCTTTCCGGAGCGGAATTGCGGTTACCGCGAACAAGTGAAGCTGCCGACAGCAGAGCCGGGGGAATAGAGTCTGCCCGACGAAGAAGTTCGAGTTCGAAGGGGCCATCAACTTCGATAACTGGCTCAGTAAGAAAAGGTCGAACAGCATTCCCATGAAGTAGGTCAGTACGGATGATATGAGACGTGAAAACCACGTCCGCATACCCGTTCGGAATGTAAACATCTTCGAATTCCGCTCGAGAGCGGTTGGATGCGTCGAGCTCTCGCCCTCGGTCAAACGTCGTTAGGTAACCGTCGGTATCTCGAAGAAACCACTTGAAGGGGGATTCTGCGGCGGCATGCACAGACCTAATTGCGGTCGCAGATGCGGAGACCTCTCTTGCGAGTTGAACGGCCTCATTCACGCGCTCCGGCTCGCGGCATGGGGTTGTCGGGCGAAGGTGCACCACGGCCCACGGCAGGTGTTCGATATTGGCAGCGGCCCAGTTGAGGAAGTGAAGGAAGACATCAAGATCAGTCGCCGTGTCACTGGATGCACTATCCGGCCGGAGATAGGGCACTTCCGCTCCGTAACGGCGGGCCTCGTCGGCATACGCTTGGGAATCCGTGCTGACAAAACACCGATCAATCGCGGCACTTGCGGTGCCGGCTAGAACCGAAAGACCAAGAAGACTGACACCCTCAACCTCCTGCAGGTTCTTGTCGGTAATTCCCTTTGATCCTGACCTTGCTGGAACTAGAGCCCAGACCTCATCGCGAATCATGTTCTCATTAGCATCCAAGCCGGGCGTCACCATGCCGTGCGCCCGCCGTCCATCACCAGATTGGCGCCGGTCATGTATGCCGATGCATCGGAGAGCAGGAACACCAGCGCCCCCTGATACTCACCTGGTTCAGCAAGACGTGCGAGTGGAATGCGGGATGTCAATTCCCGTGTCAGGTCCGGGCTCTGAGTGCCGCCAACAGAACCGGGGACGAGCGCGTTGCAGCGCACCGGGATCGGGCTCCAGTAGGTGGCGAGGTACCGCGTCAATCCGAGGAGCGCCGACTTAACCACCGAGTAGGAAACTGGCTTCACCGGTGCGGATGCGCCCTCCGGGAGGCCTACGGAATACATGCGCTGGTCTGGTGAGATCAGAGCGAGGTCGGAAGCCACATTGATGATCGAACCGCCACCTGCTTCAGCCATCTGCTCGCCGAAGTGGCGGGAACACAGAAACGCACTCGTCAGCCCCAACCGGATGTCGTGATCCCATTGGGTGAGCGGAAAAGCCTCAAGCCGGTCAGCGCCCTGCGCCGCCGAGCCCATCGGGGGGTTGGAGGCCACGTTATTGACCAGCCCCCACACAGCGCCGAACTGTTTTTTGATCTCGCCCGCCGCGGTAGCGATTTGGGCCTCACTTGTGAGGTCAACTTCAATGGCGAGGTGCGAGATCGCCTCCGCATCCAGTCGGCGGGCCGCCGCGGCCAGGGCCTCGGGCGAGAGCTCAAGAAGTACGGGTATGCCACCAGCGCGACCGACTGCCAAGGCGTGCTCTTGACCGAGCAGCCCGCCGGCGCCTGTTATGACGACTACGCGGCCGGTTAGGTCGAAGAGCGATTGGCTCACCATTGGCGTACCTGTCCGCCATCCACGACCACTGTGGATCCTGTCATAAAGCTCGCTGCGCGGGATACCAGAAACACAGCCACGCGCGCTACCTCCTCCGGCTCGGCCACCCGCCCGAGGGTGACCTCTCTTGAAAGATACTCGTCCAACGCGGTTGGATCCTCGCGCATGCGCCGCTGCCAAACGGATCCCTCAGTAAGAATGTTTCCGGGGGCCACCACGTTGACGCGCACCGGCCGCAACTCACGCGACCAATGCGACGCGTAGGCATGCAGTGTCGCCTTTGCGGCGGCATACTCAGGAGGGCAATCGATGTATTCCATCGCCGCAACAGAGGAGATGAGGACGACGGAACCGCTCGAGCTCTTTCGAAGTAACGGGCCGGCCGCCTCGAGAGTCACCAAGGCGGGCATCACATTAAGTGCAGTCGCTGTCGCAAAGGCCGTGGTTTGCGGCTCACCTGTCGGCCGCCCGCTACCGGCCACCACGATCACTCCGTCCAGACCACCTTCGTCGGTCAGGTAGGTGGCAAGTGTTGCGGCTGAAGCTTGATCCGAAAGGTCCAACGCAAGAGTGTTAACGATGGCGTTTGGTTCACCCGTCAGCCAAAACGTTCTTGCGGCAGCGAGTGACTCTGGGTCTCGGCCCACCGAGGTTACCTTGGCCCCCTCGGCCAAGAGGTTGCTGACAATGGCGAAGCCCAGACCCCGGGAAGCCCCGGCAACCAGCACATGTCTCCCAGCGAGCCCAAGATCCATCAGGCGCTGCCTTCAAGGATGGGCATCAGCCAGCGCAGTTGATCGTCCAAGATTTCGATGCCCGGGGCATCACGGAAAGCCTGCATCGTCACAGGGCCATTGAACTTCATCGCCCGTAGCCGCTCGATCACCCCCGGGATGTCAGCGTTGCCGTGCCCCAAGGGCACTGATCCGCCCTCGAAAAGTCGGTCCTTTATGTGAACTAGGGAGATGCGGTCGCCGTAGGCGTCGAACTCCTCATCGTGCGCGTACCCGAGATAGGCGCTGTTACCGATGTCGTAGTTGACGCCGAAAATCTCTGGATCCAAGTTGGCGAGTAGTGCAGCGAACTCGGCGGGCCCGAGATCAGATTCAAGGGAGACGCGAATACCTGTCCCGGCCAACTCCCCGCCAAGTTGATCAGCAGCGCTCGCAAACCGAGCCAGCGATGACGGGGTGCGCAGTGACGATTGGTCTACGCAAGGGACCACCAGCCACTGCGCTCCGAGTTCCCGCATTGCATCAGCGAGTTGACTGAGAACTGCCCACGAACCGGAGTCAGTTACATCCAAGGGTCGATCCATCAGGTAGTCAGCACAGACCGAGAGGACCTGAACCCCTGTCTCCTGAGCGCGTCCAATCACGCCGCTCGTATCGCTCAGGAGTGGGTTTTCGTCAAGTCGCCAGGAATCCAGCACCCACTCGATGTGCTCAAGGCCGCGATCGGCGGCCAATCCGAACTCGGCTTCCCAAGTCTCCCAGGGGAAGGACTGGTAGCCACGGTCGGTTTGGGCACTGAGGCGGCCCTGAATAATCCCGAAGGAGCAGCCCAAGTCGAAGGTTCGCGCCATGAACTAGCTCGCAGGTTCAGATGGAAAGAGTCCGAGGAACTCCTCGATGAGCAGGCATAACGTGTGACCAAGGAGGATGTGCATCTCCTGGATGCGTTCGGTGCGATCACTCGGCACGCGGATAACATCGCACCGCTCGGCGACAGCGCCGCCGTGGGCCCCCGTGAATACGAGAGTGGGAACACTCATCACGTTGGCCTGATCGACAAGTTCTAGGACGTTGGCGCTGTTGCCACTCGTAGTCAAAGCGATGACAACACAGTGGGGTCGGCAAAGGCCCTCCAATTCACGAGCGAAGGTGAGTTGGTAGCCAAAGTCATTGCCGATCGCCGACATCGATGAGCTGTTTGTACCCAACGCGATTCCAGCAAGCGGTGAGCGCATCCTGCCCATCTTGCCGGTTAGTTCGGCCGCGAGATGCTGAGCATCGGCGAAGGACCCGCCGTTGCCCGCGAAGAAGATCACCCCACCTTGGGCCAGAGAATCCGCGCAGGTCTTCGCCCACGTCACGATTTGATTGGTAATCTCGCTTGAACCCAACAGTGCTTCATGGACACTCAGCGCATCCTGCAGTTGGGATAGGACAAGGCGCCGAGCGTCGACGCTATCCACCCGCCGACTCCCAATAGCGCAGCTTCCCGGCGACTTCGCGCTCACCGGGGGCCCAATCCTTCTCGCCGGTGCCCAGCATCGAGGGGATCTTGTGGATGGTGTTGACGAGTTGGCGCAGCCCGTTCTCCTCCAAAGAAGCAGCTTGGTCGCTTCCATACATCGATCGGTCGATAGTGATGTGGCGCTCGATCACCGTGGCACCAAGTGCTGCCGCGACGACCGAGGGGGATACCGACGGCTCGTGACCGCTATAGCCAACAGGCACGCCATACCGCTCCTGCAAGGTGTGGATCATCGACAGGTTCAGGTCGGCCTCGGGTGACGGGTACGTCGAGACGGTGTGAAGCAGCACGAACGGCGTGCAAGCGGCCTTGAACACGTCCACGACCTCGTCAATAATGTCAAAGGTCGCCATGCCGGTCGAAATCAAGGTCACGCGGCCTTTGCTGGCCACTGCCCTTATGAAGGCCTGATGGGTGAGCATGGCTGATGCGACTTTATGGAAGGGCGGGTCGAACTCCTCGATGAAGTCAAGGCTGGGGATATCCCACGCCGATGCCGACCAAGCAATACCTCGGTCACGGCAGTAGGCATCGATTTCCTGGTACTGCTCGCGACTGAATTCGAGCCCCTCTTTCTGCGCGCGCTGGGTAGTGCCCCAGGGGCTCTCACGTGGAGCGTCAAGGACCTCGGCTGCGTACACGAGGTGAATGGTGCGCTTTTGGAACTTGACGGCGTCGCAGCCGGTCTCCACAGCGATGTCGATGAGTTGCTTGGCCAGAGCTATGTCGCCGTTGTGGTTGATGCCGACCTCGGCGATCACGGTGATGTGGTCGGGCACTTGCCAAGTCACGTGGCGGTGAGGCGCATTTTGGCCTAGTGGAATGCTTTCGGTCAATTCATCCTCCCGAAGGACTAAACTTTAACTACCTGCACAACCCACCTGATCATAGCCAGAGGAAGGAAACCAGTGGCAATGGCTTGCCCGGTATGCAGTGAAATCGGTTCTACCTTTTTTCCATATCTTGATGGCGGTTGGCCGGACTTGGATCTATTCTCGAACCTGAGCATCGAAGTATGTCAAATGTGCGGTTTCGGCCAAGCAAGCCCCGCACCTGACTCAGGGTCATTAAATGAGTTCTACCGAAGTCACTATCGCGAAAAATCATCAGTATATTACATGGATTTTGACCGACGAAAGAAGGTTCCGGGGAATGCCGGAATCGATTTTCGTTCGCTGTCGCAGTTGTCCTTAGCCACCATGTTCTGTGACTTCCAAGCGGGGGATGCGTTGCTTGATTTGGGGCCGGGTTGGGGGGGTGCGTTTCAGACGGCTCAGCAAACTCTTCAAGATCCTGCCCTGTCAGCAATCGAGTTGAATTCCGGGGCGGACCTCATGTATCAGCGACTGTTCGGTGCAAAGAGTTACGGCTCCATCAGTGAACTCCTCGAGTCAGGTGGGCAGCAGGCGAAGATTGCCATCCTCAGTCATTCCCTTGAACATTATGCGGCTAGAGATGTGCCCGCGTTATTGGACGATCTGCATCGAGTCGTCTCTGATGATGGTGCATTAGTAATTGAAGTTCCACACGACGATTTCCGATCACGAAGTGCAACGTTGGCATTTCAGACACCTCACCTATGCTTCTTCTCGCCAGAAAGTCTTGAAATGACATTGACTCGCGCAGGTTGGCGCGTGGAGTTCTTGAAGTCATGCTCACACCCGATACTGCCTGATCCGCCTGGCGAACAAAGCCCGAAAGAGTTTCATCGGCCAGGGGTAGCGTGGAGAACTAAAGTGCGCAACGGCCTACCCGAGTCATTAGTTCCGTTCCTTAGGGCAGTGCGGTCAGCCAAGAACGAGATACTGGGCACGCAATCCGCCGATCGAGTGGCTCAGTTGAACTTCGTGTACGGGACGAGCCGCGATTGCCTGAGGGCAGTTGCCACTCATGAATGAAACTCAACGACCTCAGTTTCTGCGCGGCGCCGACACCGGGAAGGTATGAGGCATTGGGCGGCGGCCCACAAAGATCCCGGCTCGAGGCACCTCGCCTGCATGTGAAGGCTCGGCCTACTTCACCAATTCACCGTACTGACTGCTATTGATTACTTCCCTGATTGGGATCTTGGCGGCGTCGGCGCGAACGATGTACTGCTGGTTGACCCGTGCCCAAGGCACTAGGCGGTCGCCATCGATTCCGTAGTAATAGCTTCTCCAATCGTTGATCTGCAGGTAAGGCATTGACGAGTAGATGGGCACTATGCCCATGCCTCCGCCGATCCGCTGGAAGTAGAAGTCCGCGCCCAGAATCCAAGGAACGGCTGCGGTGAAGCCAGTTTCAGGTTGACCTACCACTGCCAGACCGTCTCGTTCCATGTCGGAAATCAATCCTTCATCTGAGAGTACCTGTAGCGCGTGCTCTATTCCGTTTGGTGTGCTAAACAGCATGATGGAGTGACGCGGGAATATTTCTCGCAATTGGAGTAGGTCGGACGCCAGTGCACTATCGGTTGCGTTGCGCTCTGGAGACCAGGTGCCTCTACGAACGTGCCAAGCGATGTAAGGCTGTTCCGGAGGCGGTGTTTGAATCGAGATGGGAAAGGAATTCGCGTCGAGGAGAAACCCCGCTGGTATGGACCGTGTGCGTCCGGTGGAAAGGACATGTAAAAGGTAGGGGGCCAGAGAGTACACGGGTGGATCATATGCTCCCGAAAAGAGGGTAAGAGCGGGGTTCCAGGCATGCTGTTCCTCTACCCTCAGGGGTGACGACAGCATGTGCTGCACGACGGGTTTCGGCAGAAGGTATCTGGCGAGGGCGACTTGATCGTGGGCGAAGTTGGTTTGAGCGGTGGCATCTAGTTCGCCCCAGTCAGCTCGTCTGTCGCCTGAATCCACAATGTCGAACTCGACGCGGTGACCACCTGCTTCCAAGAAACGGGCGAGCATGATCACTTCAAAGAGATTCCCATACGTTGGCGGTGAGACCGCATTGTCGTTGACGACTCGGAGTCTGGTGTTTGGATTGATGGCCAAAGCCTGGGTGATGGCCGCGGCCTCCCGATGTACGCGACGACGTATTGAATACGTGCCACGAAGTCCCGACCGTGCTGATAGTAGGGAGCGACCAAGCGGCGCCCTGCTCAGCCACGCCCGGAACCGAACTTTGCCGCGACTGCTCACGTCTCGAGTTGCCCTCACTGATCGATTCTTCCATCGCCCATGGCCATCAAGACACCGTTACCGGCTGAGAAGTCGGGTGTGTCACTCGCGCATAACTCATCCAAGCCAAGTAGCGGGCGAATCGTGCGACCCGCTTCCATATCGTCGAGAGCCTGGTTGACCTCCTCCAACGCGTACTCATCGCTGACGAGTACCTCAAGATCAATGCCCCGGCCGCGAATAGCAGCGGCCATCCGAGGGATGTCTGAATCAGGCTTCGCCCCGCCCCCCCATGACCCCAGCAACTTCTTCCCGCTGATCAAGTGGAAGGGATCAACACGGATCCGATCACCCGCGGGAGGGTGCGAAGCGAAGAGCACCGTGCCCCCGGCTGGCCTGACACAGTCGAGGGCTAGCTCAATCGTCGCAGTGGTTCCGGCGCACTCGAAGCAAGCGTCCGCTCCGCCGTCGGTGAGGTCGCGAATGTGGTCAACGAACTCCGGATCCCAGGAGTCCAGCGCTATGTCGGCTCCCAACTCTAGGGCCAACGCCCTCTTCTCAGGTGAAATGTCGACAGCGATCACCATCGCCGGTTGAGCCGTCAGGGCTCCAATGACAGCGGCCATCCCAACACCGCCCAATCCCATAACGATGATGTTGTCCGTCTCCCGAGGGGGTAGTTCATTGAGAACCATGCCAGCACCGGTCAGAAGGGCGCATCCGAAGAGAACGGCGGCTTTATCCGAGACTCCCTCAGGCTTGGCATAAACCCGGTTCTCAGACACCACGGTCATCTCGCTGAATGTAGTTGCGGCACCCGCATTGATCCGGACGTCGCCACTCATGAATATAGGATTAGCGGACGTCAGCCCACTCGATTGGATCCATCCAATGATAACGACCTGACCAGGTGACACTTTGGTCACGCCCGGTCCCGTTTCCACCACAGTTCCGACACCCTCATGGCCGAGAAGGTGCGGTAGCCAGGGGTCGTCTCCTCGCATACCCCGAGCCTCCATCAGCTGGCTACGGCAGACGCCGCTGTATCGAACATTGATGAGCACCTGACTGGCCCCGAGCTCGGGGATCTGCAACTCCCGGATCGCGAGGGGACGACCGCACTCCTCAAGGACCGCGGCGCGAAAAGAACGTTGCAATGTCACGTGGTCTCCTCGTATCGAGACACGTCGAGTGGCTCTACGATCATGGCATCGAGAAAGGAGCTTCGGGGAAGCAACGGCTCCATGTCCTCATTCGGCCGTCCGTACTTCACCTGTGGGATCACCCGCGCATCGGTTGAGATGGAAACATGCAAGAGGTGGTTTCGTTGGCTCCTCCAGAATTCGTTGAGTTTCGAGGAAGCTTCCGCATCTCGCGTAACTTTGTCGTACTCGAAACCAAATGCTTCGGCGAGCTGTCCGAAATTCGGAAATGTAAGCCCGCCTTCTGGCGAGGACGCGGAATAATCCGAGCCCAACCACTGGTCCTGAGTCTGCCGGATCATGGAGTAGCCCGAGTTGTCCATAAGTATGATTTTGGCTGCCCCCCGGCGCCCGGCCAAAGTGGCCAACTCGTGGACCGACATCATGAGACTTCCATCACCGGCAATGCAGGCGGCTGGCCTTTCCGGGCTCGCGGTCATCCCACCCACTAGGGCGGGCAAAGCCCAACCCATGGCAGTGTTATTGAAGTCGTGAAAAATGCGTTGGCTGGGCTTAGGTCGGAATTCCTGCAGGAGCCATGGCAGAGTGCAACCAGTGTCAAGGAAGAGATCAAGCATCTCTGGAGCCGAATCCCCAAGGTCTCGCATGAAGCGGTAGGGGTCAACACCTTCTCCCTGCCTTGCTGCATCATCATAGGCTTGGAAGGCGACCTGCCAGTTTCGAATGATTTCCATCCAGGGCGAGAAGTCGCGGGCCGAACGAGGCAAAGTACTCGCTGCTTCAAGGAAGAGTCCCGCGTCAGCACGAATCATCAGGTCAACCTCTAGATTAAAGGCTGAGAACTTCGCAAGTTCTGCTGGGTCAACGTCTACGACCACCTTCCGTGCACCCCGTGCGAAAGAGTTCACGGGGCTCCCTGTTGCCTTGGTGTCCAGTCGCGACCCCACGGAGACAACGAGGTCAGCGTTCTGAATGGCCAGATTGGCGTGACGAGTTCCATGGGTGCCGAAAGTGCCAACGCGGAGTGGATGTTCCCCGTCTAGTAGGTCAGCCGCTCCCCAAGTGAGGACCGTCGGAACCTTCCACTTGGCCACCAGTGCTCGGAACGCACTCTCTGCTTTCGACAGGTGGACTCCCCAGCCCCCGACGAGAACGGGTCGCTGGCTGACCTGAAGCAACTGCGCGAGAGCAGACAGTTCGCTTGGAGACGGCCTTAGTGGCTCTTCGACCGGAGGGGCAAAGCCTTCTAACTCATCCCAAGATATCCGCTCGCGCTGCACGTCGTCCGGGATGTCAACGAGAACGGGACCAGGCCGACCATGATGCATCGTCCAGTATGCGCGCTCCATTTCGTATCGAATCCGAGAGGGTGAAATTACTTGGACAGCTGACTTTGTGATGGCGCTGACCATGGGAACGATCGGCGTCTCTTGGAAGCCGATCTGACGGACACCCGTGTCTCCCACCATTCGTGTCGTGCTTACCTGGCCAGTGATGAACAAGACCGGAACCGAGTCGTAGAAAGCACCCGCAATCCCGGTGATGAGATTGGTCGCCCCTGGGCCACTCGTGGCAATTGCAAGTCCGGTTCCGCCACTGGATCGAGCGTAACCGTCGGCAGCCATTGCCGCTGCCTGCTCGTGATGCATCGGTATGTACTCGCAGCCAGGCGTGTCGGCAAAGCCGTGTATCAGATGCATGGAGGCGCCACCCGCCACCACAAATGCTGTGCCGAACTGCCGTTCGGCACAGAAACGGGCTACTGCATCAGCCAGCTTTTCACTCAAGCCCGTCACCCTTGCTCCATCCATCGATAGCCATTGCCGTTTCGCCGGAGCTTCAGTAAGTCGCGGTCGGCAGCAAGACCAGCAGCGAATTCCACTTGGTGCACGGGATCATGTGCTACCGAGATATTGCGTCCGCCTACAACATCCTTGGGAGCACCCAGCGCCCACAGCACTGTATCAACTACGTCAGCCATGGAAACAAAGTCGTTGGCGCTTCTCCGTCTCTCGGTCTCAAGTCTGATATCAATCGGAGTGCGGGGATTCGACAAGGCCTGATCGTGGATCTTTGTATTGACCCAACCAGGGCCGATGATGCAGAAACGAACATTCGGGTACTCGGCGTCGAGGAGTTCCGTCACCTTCGTCAGTGCAATCTTTGCAGCGGTATAGGCAGAGAAGCCGACTGTTGCCGAGTTTGATCCGCCACCGGCAAAGAAAATTACGATCGGCTGTAGGTCGCCGTCCTTTCTCGCCGAAGGCAAGAGCCCTTGAACGATCCTGACCTGATTTACGAAATTGACGTCGATCGATTGCGCCCAAGCGTCTGGATCAACGTCACTAAGTCGACCGATCGGCTCCAAGGTGCCGGGTGCCACGACTAGTGCGTCCCACGAAGCCGAAAGATCCGAGATTCTCTGTAGTGAACTGTCAACGGAGGCGACCTCGCTGAGGTCACAATAGTCAATCACGCCTGAAAGATAAGACGCATCCGTCTCGCAAGTGCGCCGCACTGTGCCCACGACGGACCACTCCAGATCCAACAAAGCGTGGGCGATTGCTTCGCCGATCCCACTGCTCACGCCAACAACGATGGCGCTAGGCATCGTTCCTCGCACTCAGGTAGGTCCTGGAATCGTCCATCGATGGGTGTGTCACTCCCATGGCATCTCGGACTTGCAACTGAGGAAGACGGAGCCCTCGCGGTAGCTCGATGGCATGTCGTTGAGGCTCTTCGCCGGATGCCAATTCTTCTTCTGGGAAAAGAGGTGAACCTTGGTGCCCGCGAATCTTTCGAAGATACTCCGCGCGTTGACCTCCGAACCGATCTCCCCAACGATGTCCATGGTCGCGAAGTCACTGTCTTGGAGCGCCAGCAACAATCTGGCCTCGTAGCCCTCAACGTCCATCTTGACAAGGCTCTTACCCTCAATAGCATCACCTATTGACGTGGCAGGCACGTTGAAGCGCTCCAGTTCTCCGTATGGATTCTCCTTGGCTCCGGATATGTGCGAGCCAGTGGTGTTACCCACAACCCGGGTGAACTCCACCGATCCGCCGTCGGTGTTGACCGCGTGCGGTACGACGGAAACCTGGTCAAGGGAGTTGGCCGCAAGATTCCTGCGCAACTCCGCAAGGTGTACGGGATCAGGCTCGTAACTTGTTACGTCCATGCCCATCTTGCCCAGGATGACACTGTGAAGGCCGATGTTCGCGCCGATGTCTGCCACGTTCCTGTAGCGGTCACGGTTTCTCCAGTAGAAGGAGAAGAGGATAAGTTCGTCCAGCCCGAAGAGGTCTAGGGAATCGATAGCACCCATTTGGAAGTACGGGAACGTGGTGCTGCCTACAGGACCGAAAGGAAAGGGTGCGAGTGCGTCAAACTGAGGGCGCAGGGCGGCTATTGACTCGCGTGCCACCAAGTCATTGATGCGCCACCACGAGGTCGTACGCGCATGTCGATCGTTTTGTTCAGCTAGATAGTCGAAGAGGTCTTCGCACTCAAACATGCTCACGAGAAATCCAAACTCCTAGAAGGGACCTTTGAACCAGTCGCCTGGCACGTCGTGCGGAACAGGATCTGGGAGCTGCCCGAGCAATACGTCTCCTGTTTCGCCCATCATCTCAAGAGCACTACCGGCGATTGATCGGCTCCGAATATGGAACCCGCGCGTCAGACCGAAACTGGTTGGTTCAGGCACATCGGGCTGGGCCAGGCGTCTTGGGGCGACCTTGAGATCCGCGAACCTCTCACTGGCAACGCGGGCGATGATCTCGCCGGCGATGGAGCCGGTTAAGGCACCGGAGTCGACGGCCATGAGTCTGCCGGTCTTGTGCACTGACTTGAAGATGGCTGGCCAGTCCAGCGGGCTCAGCGTTCGCAGATCGATGACATCGCATTTGATCCCTACGCCCGTGAGGTAATCGGCAGCGCGGATCGCTTCCAATGTGAGGTAGCCAGAGGCAACAATCGTTATGTCGTCGCCCTGCCTGGCGACCCGCGCTTTGCCAATCAGCCCGTGGGTTGGTTGCTCAGGCACATCGTCTGTGAGGTTGTGGAGCCAACGGTGCTCAAGGAAGAGAACTGGATTCGGATCATCGATGCTCGCCAGCAGCAGCTGCTTGGCATCTGCCGGCGTTGTCGGCATGACGACCTTGAGGCCGGGGATATGGGTGAACCAGGCCTGGAGATTTTGCGAGTGGGTCGGACCTTGGCCCCAGCCGCGGCCAATGATCAGCCGAATTGTGATGGGCACATTGAATTGGCAACCAAACATGTAGTGCCACTTGGCGGCCGAGTTGACCAGTTGATCCATTGCGAGCAGGAAAAAGTCAAGTCGCTGGTGGGTCATGAGTGGCTTTAGGCCGGCGATGGCCGCACCAACCGCGACGCCCGTCATCGCGTTCTCCGATGTCGGCATGTCGAAAACCCGGCTTGGGCCGAACGCTTCCTCAAGGCCGCGAGTGGTTCCGAAGATCGCTCCAGGATCGGTAACTCCAAGACCAAAGCAGATCACTGTCGGGTCGGCCGCCATGGCCTGGTGCGTCGCTTCGTTGATCGCCTGGGCGAAGGTGAGTTCCCTACGGGCAATGGTGTTATCAGGCATAGACATCTCGCATGCATTCTTCGAGGTCGGGGAAGGGAGCTGCTGCTGCTTCGGCGAAAGCGGTCTCGATCTCATTGCTAATGCGTTCGCGGATTGGTTGGATTTCACTGCTGAGGTCATGGTTAGTTAGAAGCAATTTAGCCTGCAACAGATCGATTGGATCGCGTTGCTGCCATGACTGAAGTTCACCGGGCTGCCGATAGTCCAGATGGTCGTCATCGTTTGGACCGCAGTGTTCGAGGTGACGGAAGGTATGGAACTCGAGGAACTGCGGGCCGCCACCGCCTCGTGCCTGCTGTAGTGCGCGATCGACCGCGTGGTAGCAGGCGATGGCATCGTTGCCGTCGACCTCCACAGATGTCAGTCCCAGTGAAGTCGCCACCCGGGTGAGACTTCGACCTTCGGGCTGGCGTACCGAAAGAGGGCTATAGACGGAGTAGCGATTGTTCTCGCACAGGAACACGACGGGAAGGTTCTTAACGACAGCGAAGTTCGCTGATTCGTAATAGACACCCTCTTCGGTGGCACCATCTCCGATAAAGACGCAGCTTGCCTGGGCTCGCCCTTGGATCTGAAGCGCTAGGCCCAGACCGACCCCGACCGGGATGCTGTTTCCGACTATGGCGGAGGTCCCCATGAACCCGGCGTCCTTGTCGGCCAGATGCATGGAGCCACCCCGACCCTTCGAGCAGCCGGTGCTCTTCCCGTAGATCTCCGCGATCATGGGGCCGAGCGCGCCGCCCTTGGCGAGGTAGTGCGCATGCCCGCGATGGGTGCTGACAGCTAGGTCTTCCCGCTGAACGGCGAGGGAGAAGGCTGCTGACGGCGCTTCCTGGCCGATCGAGAGGTGGACGGGGCACCGCATCTCCTGCTCGGGGTAGTGGGCCGCGATGGCCTCTTCCACCATTCGCAGTCGCAGCATGGCACCTAGCAGTCGCATCTCAAGCTGGTCATCGGTCATGGAATAAACCAGTAGTAGTCACCGGTATAGCCAGCCTCGCCGAAGAAGTGAATCCACTCATCCGTGGACATCATCGTCTTGGCGGTAAGGTTCCAAGCGACCATGCGATCGCGATCGGCGTCATTGCGATAGGCATCGACGGTGACGAAGGACTGGCCCCTGGACACCCGCTCGATCTCCCGGAGAGCCTGGGCGCATCCCTCGCGGTCGAGATTATGGATCGTGTTGATGGAGATGACCACATCGAAGGAATCGCTATCGAATGGAAGACTCTTGGCGTCGGCCACCTGGACATGCTCTTGCATATCGTCGATCGTGTGCTCGATTGCATACTGCGAGATGTCGGTGCCCTTCACTGTGATCCCGGGGATCAACTCAGCAAGGTCGTGCATCATGAAGCCCTTGGCGCACCCCACATCCAGTAGTGAGGAGTCGGCTGTCAGCCCGAAGTGCTCCTGGAACGTCGGAATGACAGGTTGCCAGAACCTGGGAGAGTAGCTGAATCCTCCATACCCATGACGTCGGTCGCCGTCGAAGAACGCCTCACCGAATTGCCGGGCGATGGCGCGATCCGCCTCGGTCTTCTCGCCGCCGCGAGACTCGACATCGCGCTTCGGTTGAGGATAGTTGGCCAGCAGGTCGATCTCGCGTCCCATGAAGCTGCCCTCAGCTTCCGAGGCCGAGTTGGCTCATCCAGCGAACGGTGTGCCATTCATCGCGGTCCTGGATCTCGCCGGATCGGTAGGCGGCGATGATGTCAACGATGGCCGTGTGCACATCACGCTTCGGCGTGAACCCCGTCTGGAGGAGTTTGGTGGAGTCCTGCCGATAGGAACGGGGATCGTTCGATTCGCTGACCTCGATGGTGGCACCGGTCTCGCCAGCGACCATGTTGGCGAGGCTGGCGATCGAGATGTTCTCGAAGCCGGCGTTGTAGGCACCCGAAGGGATATCGGGGTGATCGAGGAAGTGGCCGTAGACGGCCACGATGTCGTCGATGTGGATGTTCGGGCGCACCTGATCGCCGCCGAAGACGGTCATGTTGCCATCGCGGAGCGCCTGGAGCGTCAGGAGATTGACACTGACATCGAATCGCATGCGGGGCGACACCCCGCAGACGGTCGCGGGGCGGACGCAATGGACCTGCATCTTGTCCGCGTAGCTGAGCAGGACGCGCTCGGCCACCATCTTGGTCTTGTTGTAGGCGGTGATCGGCACGAGTTCGAGATCCTCGGTGA
>CAFABK010000002.1_pt1 | contig 46700 bp, 52 predicted proteins | sample 7267871 | NCBI WGS metagenome assembly CAFABK01 (sample SAMEA6814009, study PRJEB35770) | freshwater metagenome | biome: Freshwater; feature: Freshwater reservoir; material: water | place: Czech Republic | collected 2016-04-20 | depth 30m m | reverse complement strand
CCCAGTTGACGCAGTAACCAGAAGTGCTGCCGAACGCGGTGTTGCCCGCCGCACTAAGTGGGCCGTAGGTGACGGCGGACGTGGCCGCATTGCGGGTATCGATATCGGTAAAGAGGGGAAGCACCAGCGGGCGACTAGTTGTGGTCAGATCAATGCTGCCCCAGTCGCTGAACCCTCCGCGGCCGTCATCAAAACTGATCCCGCCGTTGTTGTTGACGTAAATAGAGCTGTAGGAAGTGCCATACCAGTTGGCGTTAAATCCAAGTGGCGTCGATGGTGAACTACCGTCATCTATGCGACCCATTGAGTTAGTCGTGCAACCACTATCGGAAAACACAGCACCTGCGTTGATACTGACAACCTGATCGGCCTCGACGCGTGAGACTTCAGAAAGTTTTGCGAGCGCCGCGGCGTCCTCAGGTGTCAGGTCAGCCGCGAAGCCATTAATGGCTTTATCGAAAGTGTCGGTGACAGTGCCACCGAGTGCGGTGATGCTGGCGGCAACCGCGGCCTCGGAGCCAGCTCTTACCGAAATGAGGTAAGTCTGTTCGCCAGTTGCTGGGGTGGTAGCTGTTGGTGACGAGGTCACCGATGGTGAATCACTCGCTGCCGAAGTTGCACTGGCAATCGGTGTTGCACTCGATACCGGTGTTGGCTCAAGGGTGCCAAGGCCCGGGGAGGCGGATGGTACGGGGGCGGCCGGGTCACCGGCGATATCAGCGGCGGCGGTGGTGGCCCACATGGATGCAGCGACGACCGCGGCCACGCAGGTCAGCGCCACTGTCAGGCGCGTTGAGCCACTGGCCATGTCTGGTATCCCCGATCGTTTCATTTGCGCTTATGAATCAGACGCCACATGTGACCTCGAGGTTCCCTAAGCGTTCGAGCAATGTAAAAGGCAGATCAGGACTACCTAAATCGGCCATTTCGCGGTTGTCATTGTCGCAGAAGGTGGTGTCCACTGTCTATTACAGGACGCCAACTCTTGGTAGGAGCAATGATGACAACGCAACTCCCTGAACTTTCAGGACCGCAGCCCTCAGGCCCGCAGCCTGATTGGTCTGGGTCAAGTAGCCCATATTCCCAATATTCCACCTATTCCCCAACAAACCCCGATGAGCCGAGTAACTCGGCGCAACGCCCCTCGCGCCGAGGTCGGGTCGCGGCCCTCGTTGCGGGTGCGTGCGTCATGACTTTGGGAGCTGGCACCATCGGCGGGGCGATCGGGTACTTAGCGGCCCGCGAGTCGCTAGCTACCGGTTCGCTGCAGGTGGCCGCGGCCTCGAGTTTGCCGGCCCCGGTTAGCGGCTCAATCGCGGCGGTTGCTGCCGCGGTACAGCCATCGGTGGTGCAACTTGATGTCAGCGGTGATGCTGGGAGTGGCACCGGATCAGGTTTCGTCATGCGTGATGACGGCTACATCGTGACAAACAATCACGTAGTGGGTTCGGCTAAGAGTCCAGGGTCAATCCAAGTTTCATTTGCTGACGGCACCACGGCTGATGGCACATTGGTTGGCGCTAACCCCGGTTACGACATCGCGGTTGTCAAAGTCGACCGCACAAATCTAGATGCGATTGCAATGGGGTCATCAGCTGGTCTAGTAGTAGGTGATTCAGTGATAGCTGTTGGCTCACCACTTGGTTTGCAGGGCACGGTGACAACGGGAATTGTCAGTGCTCTAAACCGGCCCGTTACCGCCGGTGGTGAAGGTGAGATGGCTTTCATTAATGCGATTCAAACTGATGCTGCCATCAACCCGGGCAACTCTGGTGGCCCATTGGTTGATAGCACCGGCGCGGTTATTGGCGTGAACTCAGCAATCGCATCGATGAGTACTGGTTTAGGGCAGCCCGGTTCGATTGGTCTCGGATTTGCAATTCCGTTCGACACGGTTAAGCGCATCGTCGATGAAATTATCTCGAGTGGAACGTCAAGTACTCCGGTCATTGGAGTCAAGCTTGAGATGGCGTTCACCGGCCCCGGTGCAAAAGTTGCCGAGATCACCGGCGATGGGCCAGCGGAGATGGCGGGCCTAGCGACCGGTGACTTAATCACCAAGTTAAATGGCCAATTGATCGCGGATGCGACGTCGTTGATAGTCACAATCCGAGCAAATGCCCCGGGTGACCAAGTGATGCTCACCGTTGTTCGGGGGGATAAGACCTTGAACATCCCGGTCACCTTGGATGCGTTGAAGTCATAAAAATCCTTTAATTGCAATTCTTCCCCACGTCAGCGTGCCTGCACCCAGTTCCTCCTCCGGGGTGCGGGCACGCTGATTCATGTAAGCCCGCCGCCGCTGAAGATGCGCCAGCACGAATCCTTTGGCATGGTTAGGCAGTGCTCCCCAACCCGATGATGGCCGTTGATGCTTTGCGGCGGCAAGTGGCCGATGGGTTTCGCCGAATCGTCTCGGGTGATCCAACCGGGGCACCGGATTGGGTTAAGCAAATTGCCCAAGGTTCTGACGTCGGCTACTTTGGTCCGGGCTCGGCGCCTTGGGCAGTGCATGGCGCGTTGCCAACTCTTGTTGGTGGGGTTCGAGCCTTACTGATGCAGGCCCTGCACCCTGGCGCACTCGCCGGAGTGATGCAGCACTCTCGCTATGAAACCGATGCTTTGGGCCGGTTGGCAGGTACCACCAAGTGGCTGACCGTGGTGACGTTCGGAGATACCGCCGCCGCCGATCGTGAGTGCGCGCGAGTTAAGGGAGTGCATCGCAAAGTGATTGGTACGTATATGGGATCGAATGGTGAAACCCCATATGCGGCTGCTGACCCTGACCTACTGCGCTGGGTCCATATTGCGTTTACCGATTCGTTCTTGGCCACCCACCAGGTATGGGGTGGCCCGATCCCGGGTGGTCCCGATGCTTATGTGCGCGAGTGGGCCAAATCCGGTGAGCTGGTTGGGGTAGTTGATCCGCCGCGCTCTGTTGCCGAACTACGCGATCAACTTGCCGCTTACGACCAAGTGCTAGCAGGTGGCCCGGCGGCCGCGAGCACTGTCAACTTCATCCGTAATGCACCACTTGGTACCGGAGCCAAGGTGCCTTACGCCGGGTTGTTTGCCGGAGCGGTTTCGACGATGCCTGCTGGCCACCGGGCGCTGCTGGGGCTACCGACGGTGCCCCTAGCGCTGACTAAGCCACTGGTCGGGGCCCTTCTGGGATCCTTATCACTTGCTCTAGGGGCGAGTTCACCCTCGCAGCGGGCGGCTTTAGATCGGGTCGACACGCTGTAGCGCACCCCGGTGTAGCCATCCAAAGTGGTCTCGGGTGATGATGGTTCGATGCTTAGTTCAATGGTGCTGTTGGGGCGCATGTTGCGTAATCGCGGGCTGCACACCGCTGGATCCGCGGCTTTGGTGGCCCTGACAGCCGGGTCCCTACTGCTGGCGGCACCAGGTGCCGGGGCCGCCGACCCTGCTCCCAGTGGCTCTGCATCGGCAACCGCTTCTGCCACTGCTTCGGCCAGTGCGTCGGCCAGTGCGTCAGCCAGTGCGTCAGCAACCGCTACCCCTTCAGCGACCCCGTCATCTGCTCCGTCACCGTCGGTAACCGCGGCCCCGGCCCCGAGTGCTGACGTACCGACTACACCTGTCGAGCCGGTCGTGGTCTTGCCCACGGAGTTGGGTAGTTGGTGTCTTGCAATTTTTCCACCACTAAAGCCGAGCGTTGAACGTGAGCGGGCGCAGGCACTAATGGCCGGCAAAGTCGATCTTAAAAATGGCGGCACTTATACCCTGACCGAGCATCCAGATTGGCGCCCGCAGGCAACCTCTGATACTTCCGGTGATCGCCATATCAACTCATTGAATTGGGCGTTGCCATTGCTATACCGCGGCGTGCACAAACAGATACCAGAAATGGTTGATCGCTTCCGCCAAATCCTTACTTACTGGATTGAAGATCATAAAGGCGCTCGGTCGTACTGGGTAAACGCATCTATCTATGGAGGCTTGCGCACGCAGACTTTGGTCTGTGCTGCACAGACTTTGAATGATCCGGTTATTGCCGCTGCTGCCGCAAGTGATGCGGAACGGATGGTGAGCAAGTATCGGGTGGCACCGGTAATTGCGATCGGCGCGAATAACACCGACCTAATAAGGCAGACCGGTGCGTTTGCGGAGGCTTGCTGGAGAGGCGATACCGCGATGCGTGATCGCGCTTGGGCGAATCTAGTAGGTGTAGCAAATGGCATTATCCAAAGTGATGGCAGCGACGTCGAAGGGTCACCGGGGTACGCCATCTACATTGAAAACCTGTTGAAGGATGTTGAGCGCGCTGCAGCAACTTGCCAGATCATGTCTGACAACATCGCAGCTTTACGTGGATCACTTTACGATTTTGTGTCACAAGCAGTGCGCCCAGATTTCAAGCTCGCCTCGATTGGTGACACCTTGAACGAGAGTCTGCCCAAGACTTTTGGGTCGGGTGACCCGCGGGCAGAGTGGGTCAGATCTGGCGGCACACAGGGCACCCCGCCCGCGCAGATCTACAGCACCTATAGCGGTGGTTACACCTTCGGTCGCTCTGGATGGCAAACACAGCCCGGGGGTTTTGACACGTTCTACTCACTTCGGTCTTCGTCGTCTAGGCCAGCGACCCCGCACGCCCACGACGATGGAGGGTCACTGACCATCTATTCACGTGGTGTCGATTGGGTGGGTGATCCAGGCCCGTACCGTTACGAGAACTCGAGCCCGCTTAGGGCTTTTGTTAAGTCGCGCAATGCACATTCGAGTTTCACGGTGTCCAACGTCGCGCGCAACAAATATGCGGGAGTGAAAAGCTCTTTGAGTGGTTCGGAATGGCAGACCGGCGGCAATGACACCACCTGCTTACGCGATTACACCTGGGGCACGGTGCGAGTTACGCGCTGCGTTAAATACATCCGATCGGTCGATGCGATCGCGGTAGTCGACTATGTTGATGCAACCAAAGGCAAGGCCAAGCGCGTGGTTACCGAGCGTTGGCAATTACCTCCGGGCCTATCGGCTCAAAATGTCAATGATGTCTTCACAATCTCTTCTGGAAACAAGAAGATGGATGTTTATAAGTCTGGCGAAGGGGGCTGGAAGGTAACGGTGGCTGGCCCTACCTCATCACAGGGTTGGTTCACCGGTAGTTGGGGAGTTAAAGTCCCAGGAGCTGTGCTACTTCGCGCATTGAAATTACCAAAAGCTGGCGGGACTTCGAAGATGGTTACAGTATTTGTGCCGCGCACTGATGCAGAGTCGGTGCCTGTTGTTATCGATGATCGCGGTGTGAGTGTCACGCGCAATGGCAGAACTGTGACTACCCCACTGCCGGTGGCCTGATTCCCGCTACTTTAAAAGGTTTTGAACCGCATTGCGCATTGGCAGCGATGGGGAAGCACCCTTAATAGTCACGGCTAGCGCCCCGGCGGCCGAGGCCCACTTGAGTGCATCAGCGAATTCGTAACCATTTGAGAGGGCGGCGGCAAGGCCTCCGCAAAATGCGTCACCCGCGGCAACAGTGTCAATCGCACTAACTTCAAAAGTTTTAACATCCACTACGCCGGAGGCAGATGCCCAGATTGCGCCCTTTGCGCCACGGGTGATCACCACGTTCGCTATCCCGAGAGAATAAAAATATTGCGCAGCAGCGCGCGCCTCGGTATCAGTTTCGGTGGGTAAGCCACTGAGTGCTGCCGCCTCATGTTCATTTGGCACAAAAATATCCACGTCGACTAGGTGCTCGCGGTAGTCAAGTACAGGTGCGGGGTTGAGTATTGTCAGGGCGCCAATGGCTCTACCTGCGGCTAGTGCTGCTCGTGATGCCGCCAGCGGTACTTCACCATTTGTCATCACGACTGCGACCCCGTGCATCGCTCGAATACTTGAACCAACCACATCGGGTGACACGTGGCCATTTGCCCCGGGCACCACGATTATGCGATTCAAGCCGCGTGCGTCTACCTCAATGAGCGCGGTGCCCGAGGGCCCCGTCACGGTGGCTACTCCTTCGTCATTGACATTGTCAGCGCAGATTAATTCGCGCAGCCACGCCCCGGATTCATCGTCGCCAACTGCGCCGAGTAACCGGACGTCGGCGCCTAGGCGAGAGGCAGCGATTGCCTGGTTCAGCCCTTTGCCACCGGCGTGACGCTCCAAGGACTCGCCCAGCACCGTCTCACCTTGCTCAGGCATCCGATCGAGCCCGACCACCAGATCAACATTAAGACTTCCAACGACTATTACTGTCCCGGGTCCCTGCGAACTGTGGCTCACATGAGAGATACTGCCACGTGTGGAGTCGGTGCGGTAATGACCTTCCTTGGGATTGACTTGGGGACGGGCTCGGTAAAGGCCGCGGTGGTTACTGATGAGGGCAGGGTGCTCGCCGAGGCGCAGCGCGGGTATCGGGTGGAGTCACCGCAGCCGGGATGGGCGCAAAGTGACCCGAGCGCTTGGCTCGATGCGGTGCGGTCTGCCACCACGGACGTCCTAAAAACTGAGCAACCTATAGCTGTCGGGTTCAGCGGCCAGATGCACGGAGTGGTTGTGGTCGATGAGAACCTCGTGCCACTTCGGCCGGCGATCTTGTGGGCCGATGCTCGCTCGATGCTCCAGGTGCAGTCAATGTCGCAGCAGTTCTCCGCCGATCAATTGTCACAACTTGGCTCACCGGCGGTACCGGGTTTCGCTGCTACTAGCGTCGCCTGGCTTTATGCAAATGAGCCGGATGTCATGGCGCGGGCGCGCTACGTGCTTCAGCCAAAAGATTGGCTGCGTGCAGCCCTTGGTGGGGCGATAGCAACTGATCCAAGTGATGCCACCGGTACTTTGCTGTGTGACGTAGTAACTGAAACTTGGTCGCCGGCCGCGCTCGCGTGGGCGGGGCTGAGTGCGCAGTTACTTCCGGAAATCAGGAGCTCTAATGCACCTGCTGGCTTAATAAATTTAGGGCGTGAAATACCAGCGGTAGTAGGTGCAGCAGATACCGCCTGCGCACTGGCTGGGCTCGGCCTTCGCCCCGGTGACGGATTCATCGCTGTCGGCACGGGTGCACAGGTAGTTAGTGTGCTAGCCCAACCTGATCTCGATGCTTCACTAGTGACACATACTTTCGCAACCGCTGGAGACATAGGTGCTGGCTGGTTTCGAGTGGGTGCGGTGCAAAATGCCGGGTTGTCATTGACAACAGCCCTCAGCTGGTTTGGATCGGACGTTGCCGAAGCGACGGCAGCACTAAACGATGGCATACAGTCGAGTGACCCGATTTACGTGCCTTATGTCGCAGGTGAGCGCACCCCATTTATGGACGCAGATTTGCGCGGATCCTGGCACGGTATTGGCTTATCGACTGATCGTGCCGCGATGCTGCGCAGCATCTTGGAGGGGGTGGCCCAAGCTATCGCCTTGGCGGTCACCGCGGTGACAAATACCGGTGCGGTATTGCCCGACGTCGTACCACTTGTTGGCGGCGGAACCCACGATCGGGTTTTCCGCCAACTTCTAGCTGATGCAACCGGGTGTGCACTCGGGGTGGTTGATGTGCCCAATGCTGCGGTTGTTGGCGCAGCGATACTTGCAGCGGGCCAAGTCCGAGCAGCAAACCGTGCCGAGGCATCGAGTGTGGTCACACCTGCGCACACCGCGATGCAACTGCTCGCAGAGCGGCGAGAGACAATGACCCAGCTGGTGCGGGATCAGCAACTCACTAGCGGAAGATCTAGTAAAAGTGGAGCAGGGGAGTCGAAGTGAGAATTGCAATCGGATCAGACCATGCGGGCTTCACGCTGAAAACCACGCTAAAACAGTGGCTAATCGAAAACGACTATGACGTCATTGACCTAGGCACCGACTCCGAAGCCAGCGTTGATTACCCGCATTACGGGGCCGCGGTCGGCCACGCGGTCGCTGATGGCGATGCCGATCTTGGAGTCGCCGTTTGCGGAAGCGGGCAGGGTATCGCGATGGCGGTGAATAAAGTTGCCGGAGCCCGCGGTGCGGTGATCAGAGCAAATGATGATGCCGAAATGACTCGCCGCCACAATGACGCCAATGTTGCCTGCTTTGGGGAGCGCTTCACTGACCCAGACACAGCCCTCGAAGCCCTCGACGTATTTCTTTCAACTGAGTTTGAAGGCGGCCGCCACGAGCGACGGGTAGAACAACTCGGCGAACTCGATGCAGGTGAAATGATTTAACGCCTAGTCTCACTTAGCGGCGTGCTAGTACGTGCCGCCTCAAGTAGTCGCCTGACCCCGGCAATCACGATCGCTGGTTGTTGCTGCTGAATCAGGTGGCCTGAGTTCTTGGCGACGAGGTGCAGTGAATTGGTTGATAACTTTGCAGCGGCATCCTGCTCCGCGTTCCATTTGCGATCAGCCCAACTCGTGCCGTTACTCGGATAGCCGGCGGTGATAACAATTAGTGGGGTGGAGCCCAGGTCAGGGCCGCCATTAGTTGCTCGCTCGCTGGCTGCCATATCTATTGAAGTACCGCCTTCATGCCACGGGCTCTTATATGAAGATAGAAAGGTTCGATGGATACCTGGGTATACGGCGTCTAGTAAGAGCAAGCCTGCCACCTCATCAGGATTTTGTGCATCGAATGCACGAACTATCAACCCCGCGTACGAATGGCCCATGAGGATGAAGGGGCCGGATTCACCGGCGGCGATCAGCAGTGACTTAAGTTCCTTCGCGTGTTCACCGGCATCGGTAGCTTTCGCCCCAATGCGCTTCGGGCTGTTACCGAGCCCGGGCCGGTCGTAAATACACGTGCGGGTCATGGTGCGCAGTTTGGGCAGCACCCTTGACCACATACTGCTGTCAGCGCCAAGGCCAGATGAGATGACCAAGGTCGGTGAGCCGCTACCTTCGCAATCAATCCACTGGCGCTGCCCACCGGCGGTGAGCACGCCGACCACCGGATCGGCTGCAGGTGCACCGCTGGCGCCTGGCGCGAAGCTAAACAGGGCCGCGACCGTGATTAATGAGGCCAGTGGCATTCGCCATGTGAAGTTCACGTAAAGAAGGTACGTCATGATGTTTCGCCACCTGATTTTGCGGGTATCGTTTAGGAAGATCCCGGGGAAAGCCCCGGAAGGAATAGGAGTAAACATGTTTGGCAATCGGCGTTTCGTGGCTATCAGTGCCACTGCTCTTTTGGGTGCGGCAGTGCTCGCGGGCTGCTCATCGTCAACCGAACCAGCCGCTTCGAGTGCCGCAGGCGCAGGCACCGAGGTCATTGCCCCGATCATGGTCGCCCCGGATCAAACCCAAGCTAGCGCCAAGGTCGGTAATTTCATTGTCTTCAATGTTGAGTCTCTTGCCGGCACCACAATCTCAACGGACAAGCCTGAGTTACTCGAATTAACTCAGGCCAAGGAAGAAGGCGGCGCGCAATTTAATCCCGGAGCCAAAGCCTTGGCTGCCGGTGTTGCCGTCGTTACTGTCACCAATCCTGATAGCAGCACGCGCGATGTCACCATCACTATCGCGGAGTAGTTAAACGAATAGCTGAAATGACAAACCAGAATTGGGTTTTCCCGAATGTAATCGGCAGGGATCTGCTCGGCACCGAGTTCAAGTTGCCGATGCAGTTCCCTGCCGATGTCAATGTGGCTGTTATTGCGTTCCAGCAGTGGCAGCAGTCGCAAGTTGATGCGTGGATCACCGCGTTGGCAGAAGCTGGCATCCCCGAATCGCCGTTCAATACGCGGGAGATGAAGTCTTGCATCTTGGAGTTGCCAGTACTGTCGGGCAAGTTCAAGTTAGTGCGCCGCTTTATCGACGGTGGCATGGCTGCGAGCATCAAGAACCCACTCGTGCTCGCCCGCACGATAACCATCTACGGCGCCGTTGGCGACTTTCAGCAAAGCCTTGGCATCACCTCAGCAAGTGATGTTTCGGTGCGAATTGTCACTCGAACCGGAGAAGTAATTTGGGGTACGACCGGCGGAGCAAACGCCGTCGAGGTAGGCGCGATCTGGGACCTAGTGGCGACAAATCCGCGGTGACCTAGACAAGTGGTTCACCGGTGACCTAGTATTTTTTCACTTTATTTGGGAGGTAAAATGAGCCGGCTGGCACGCTCGGTTTTGGTTGCGGTCGCAAGTTCAGCACTGGTGCTAGGTGGGGTGGCAGGTGCGCGGGCAGCAGGTTCCCTCTCGGCTACTCCGACGACGATTGCCGGGGCGACGATCGAGGTCACGGCGCCGACGGCAAGCTCACCCCCCGGTGTCTCACCCGAGGTTTACTACGACTCTGCTACGGGCACGTACTACCTCTACACAACCAACAATCCGACCGGTGTCTATACCAGCACCGATGGCACCAATTGGACGTCAGTCGCCGGTGCGACCATGCCTCAGGGGTTCGACTGGTCGATTGTGAAAATGGGTCCAAGTGATTACCGGCTCTACTACTCGTCGATGAATCCGAACGTGCCGGCAATTGTCTCTTGCACTCAGCAGCGCAAGGATTTCCACTATGCAACGTCGTCAGATTTGTTGCATTGGACCGCGCAGCCGCAGATCCTGCTCGATGACATTGGTTGCGGGGTGCCGCATGTGCTACGCAAAACCGATGGCAGTTACCTGCTCTACTGGAACACCATCACCGACAAGCACGGTATTCACATCGCGACCTCGCCAGATGGTCTCACCTGGACGAAGCTAAGCGGGATCATCGCTGATGATTCGGATCTAGTTGACCCGGCGCCCCTGCAGATGCCGGATGGCACCTTTTTGATGATCGGGTCGACCACCGGTGGCGGTGGCTCAAACCAGCAATTGCGCATCTTGAGTTCGGCTGATGGTTTGACCTGGAGCTTGCGTAACACCGCGCTCTATGCGCCCGCTGGCATCAGTGTGCTGGATCCATCGGTTGAACTGATCGGCGATCAACTGCGGGTTTGGTTCGGCTATACGCAGGGCCGAGACCATTCGGCTTCTCAGATCGCCAGCGGACTGTTGAATCTGAAGGCAGGGAAAGTGGACACCGCCAAGCCAACGACCTCAGGTAAGACCCTTGGGCCATGCAAGAAGGCCGGCGCGAAGGTCACAAAAAAGGGCGTGACGGCGGTTTGCACCAAGGTCAAGGGCAAGCTGGTTTGGGTCGTTAAGGCGTAGCGGGCTCAAATCGAGGGTGCCGCTATCCCTCGTCCGGACCAGCCCGGAGCTGCGCGGCAACGCTGGGAAACCGCTCGACTGCCCACCGGCTAGGATCGGCAGCCGAGGGTCGCGATGTGATGCACCGCTTTCATGCTTGCATTCGTTCTCTGGGTCGCTAGCTCAATGGTAGAGCTGCGGACTTTTAATCCGTAGGTTCGGGGTTCGAGCCCCCGGCGACCCACTCTCGAAACCTGTTGCAACGCAACGTGTTTCGGTGATTAAGAAGGAAAGCGAGGAGTGGCAAAATGGCAGTTTGGCCCTTTCTTTGGCCCTTTCTTTGGCCCTTTCTTCTTCAACCTACGGATAATCAATCCGCATTTTGAGCCGTTTTTGGTGGACGTTTCTGGACTCACGCAGACTCATCGAGACGTCCTGAGATTGGGTCGACGAGGACCCCTTGCAATCGCATTCAACGTGGCACTCGGTGCGAAGGGCACCGTTGCTTTGGGCGATCACAGGGTATGAGGGATCGCTGGCGGAGGCGGAACCTTTCAGATCGCGAGTTGGAGTTCGTCGAATGCGGTCGCCAGCCGGTACACCGGGGCGGTCTCGACACCGAGTTCGTAGTGGCCGCGACGTAGGTTCTGGACGAACGCGTGACCTCGGATCACGACGCTCGCGGTCCGGTCGGTCTTCAGTCCACGCATGGGCCGCAGCCGGGCCTTGAGCCGGCCGTGGTCGGCTTCGCACCGGTTGTTCTCGTACTGCCCGGTGTTGTGGAACGCTGCCGGGATCAGCTCGTCGATCACGTTCGCCAGGGCCGGTGCCCGGTCGGTGATGACCTCCGCCGGCGCGTGATGCGCGGCCAGCGCCGTGGTGAAGAACCTCCTGGCTGACGCGATATCCCTACGGCGGGAGACGAATACGTCGATGACCTGGCCGTGCTGGTCCACGGCCCGATAGACGTACCGCCACACTCCGGAGACCTTGACGTAGGTCTCGTCGACGAACCACCGATTCCCGACGGCGTGCCGGCACGGGCGGGCCGCGTCGATCAATAGCGGCGTGAAGCGCTGGACCCAGCGGAACAGGGTGACGTGATCCACGTCGATGCCGCGCTCGGCGAGGATCTCCTCAAGGTCCCGGTAGGACAGGGAGTACCTCAGGTACCAGCGGACCGCCAGCAGGATCACATCAGGAGGGAACCGGAACCCCGCGAACGCTGATGGAGCCTGCACGGGCGGCCTCGGTCGGCGGTTGCGCTTCATCCGGCCACCCTCACCCACCCCGGGCGATCCGTCAACGCAACAGTGCCCTGGTGGATCGTGGAGATTGTCACCTCCTCGAGGAGGTCCTTGATCTTGTCGTGGAACACCTCAATCGCCGGCCAGCTCGACTGCCGCAGCCGAGTATCGACCAGCTCAGGGAACCAACCTCGGACCAGCGCGACCCACTCCGCCTCCCCCAGCGCCGCGCCGCCAGGGGCGAGCCCGGCCCCGAGCGCCGCAGCCGTGCACTTGCGGACCGTCTTGCGGTCCACTCCCAAGCTATCCGCGATCTGCACCTGCGAGCGGCCCGCATGCCAATGCACCAAAATCTCTGTCACATCAATCACCTCGAACATCCTCCTTGCCACTGAGTTCCCTTCATCGCTGGTGCGACAAGAGAACATGAACTGGACCAAAGGACCCCGCCAGACACGCCACCCTCCCCATGGGGCATTGCGTGACGCAGCACCTGGGGAATTACGTGACGCAATCAGCCCTCAAGCTGAGGAATTGCATGACCGCTCACAGATGACGTACGCGAAGATCGCTTACCGCACCGTCGCCGAGGAATATTTCACCGTCAGCTCACGAATCGAAGCCTTCTACGCACCCGCACCGGTACCCGCTGTCACTGAATGCCCCAACATGCGCGCACTATGCGCCGAAGCCGACACGCTGCTCCTAGGAAAGGGATACTGCACCAGGCCTGCAGCCCTGGGCTGCAGATACGAAACGACCTCTCAGACATCCACATTCTTAGCAACCACCATCGAATACCGCGACGCCCTCACCGCCCAACGAGACGAAGCCAAACGATACGGCGACAACCACCACAGAAACCTCTACGACGGACTCAGCACGACCTTGAGAAGCCGAGTAGTTGACAAGATCAGCTGCCTAAGCAGTTGCATTTGTTAAGAAAGCTGTTTCAGCCCGAAGGTCTTGAACGACCTGCTCCAACTTCTTGAGACGGACACGTTCTGTGAGTGTCAACTCCGTCTCGGTCCTCCGTGGGCATCGCGATACTTGATCAACCAGTTCCGCAACACCGCAGGTCCTACGTCATAGGCAACCGTGACTTCCTTGATCGTCTGCGACGTCGAGATCACCTCAAGACACAACTCGTCCTTGAACTCCTGGCTGAACCGTCTGCGTGCTGCAGTCATGCTCCAAATCTCACTTCCCAGCAGAACCCTCATTTAAAGAGGGCCCACCGTGCGAGATCGCCGCAGCAGCCCAGACCAACATGAACTAAGGCCGCGCTGTCGCTACGACTTCAGGCCATCCGATGCTTGACCCGTGTCCTCGGTAATTACTCAGACACCACCCCCAGTCTTGTGGCAGCAGCGAAAAAGGGTCCGCGTACCCGAGTTCGCGCGCCGCCCATACGGGCCAGTGGGGATTGGCTAGAGCCGGGCGCCCCAATAGAACAACGTCGATACTTCCTTCGCGAATGAGCTGGTCTGCGTATTGCGGTGCGCCGAGGTTCCAGCTCGTAGCCACGGGCACCTGCATCTCGCGTTTGATGCGCGCTGCGCGCTCGACCATGAAGCCGACTTCGTTGAATGGCGGGTTCTGGATGTCGTCCGTGTTCAACCCAAGGCTGATGTCGGCTAGGTCAAGGCCATGCTGCTTCATGGCGCAAATCGTGGTCAAAGCATCGTCGAAATGGATCCCCTCAGGGTTATGGTCGTCGCAACCCAACCGCACGGTAAGGGGGAAGCGCTCGGGCCAGACTTCCCGAACTGCATCCAGTGCCTCGATCAGGAACCGAGATCGATTCTCGACGCTCCCGCCGTACTCGTCGGTGCGATGATTCGACAGGGGTGAGAAGAAACTGGCCCCGAGGTAGCCATGGGCGAAATGCATCTCCAGCCATTGGAAGCCAGCCTCGAGTGCCCGTTCGGCGGCTCGCGCGTAGGCGCGATAGAGACCTTGAATTTCTGCCTTGCTCAATTCGTGAACTGGATAGTTGTACTTGCCGCCATACGGGACGGCTGACGGACTCACGCACTCCCATCCATCCGGATGATCTGGTGCCAACTGATACTGAATCCGACCCGAGCGATCATCGGTGAACGGAGGGACGCCGCTACCCTTGCGACCTGTGTGGCCAAGTTGCAGCGCTGGGACCGCTCCCATTTTCGTGATCATGGAAGCGACCCGGGCCAGTCCTGGGATCTGAGAGTCGTCATAGATTCCGGCGCAGGCGACGCTTGAGCGTCCTTCTGGTGTGATGGCCACCTGTTCGGGGAACACGAGACCGAACCCCCCGGAGGCTCGAGCGCCGAGATACATCAAGTGAAAATCGTCCATGAGTCCGTCGGTTGACTGGAACATCGTCATCGGTGACATGCCGATGCGATTCCGCAGGGTCACCCCCTTAAGCGTGTATGCGCTAAAGAGATCGGCCACGGAACAACATCCTCCAATTGCGTTGGTGAAACAAGATCTTTCGGATTCCAACTACCCCCTCAGGCACTTCTGAGTCTAGTTAGGGTCAGGCTAATCTGACCATGTGCAACGACCCAACCGAGCTAACAATAATCCGGTGGTGCTTCCAAGCACGATTCGATACCAGCCCCCGAGCGGCTTTGCCCGAACTGATGGATTTCACAAGGGCGTTGTCGCGTTTGGCGATCGAAGGGCGTGCGGGATCGCGGGTAGAGCCGGGATCAATCAGATTGCGAGGTGGTGTGGATTCGGGCTTGGCTGCGGCACGACGTCGTCGGATGCGGTCCGGATCAGGGTGCTCAAGTGGAAGGTCAAGGAGCACAAGCGGGTCAAAGAGATACTCTTTTGTCACCGCCCCTTCGCGCGGGAGTTCGACCAGAGACTCTCGTGTTAGTTACCTTTAGCAACGATAACCGCGAGAGGTTCATCGCCGACCTTGGCGTCGTTCATCCCAAGCTGACCAGAGACGTATCCCTGTCACGCCGCGGCCCAACGATCGAGTCATCCTGCATGATCAGGTGCCATTTTCATCATCTCGAGATGCCGGCCAAGAGCCGCAGTGAAACGAGCCCCTGTGGCACCGTCTATCGCTCGGTGGTCGAAGCTGACAGCCACCGAGACCTCCTTCCTGATTCCGATCCCACCGTCGACTGGGACCACCACCTCGCGGACCGCGCCAAGGAAGACGATCGTCGCTTGGGGCGCCGTGACAAGAGGAACCCCACCCTCAATCCCGTACATGCCGAGGTTGGAAACCGTTATGGTTCCCGCCGTAACATCGTCGAGTGTCAACGTTCCAGACTTTGCTCTATCAACGAGTTCCCGCGTCCGGCGCGCCCGCCCCTCGAGGGTGAAGTCCTGCGCAGTACGCAGAACGGGCACGACCAGTCCGGCTGGCGAATCGACGGCGATCGAGATGTTGACGTCCCGCCACAGCACGAGGGCCTCATCGTCAAACGACGAGTTGGCCTCCGGAACTTCCTGTGCGGCCTTGAGGACAGCGTCAAGAATCATGTCTGTGTAACCGATGTCCACGCCCAGTTGGCTTCGCAGCGCTTCTCGTCGCGACTGCCATGCCGTGGCGTCCACGGTGATGAACTGAGTGAACTGCGGAACCTGACTCCAACTGCTGGTGACTACTTGGCTCATCCGGCGTGCGATCGGGCCCAATAGCCGGCGTTCGCGCTGCTGCACGCCGGTCGCAAGGGGTGCCCGCTGAGGTCCGGGGCTACGGGTCGGTCGAGGGGCTTCTGGCGGCGCCATCACAGCGGTGCCACTACCCCCACTCGCTACTGGGCGATCCCCGAACTCCACGCCCGCAGAGGCGGAGGCAGTCACAAGATTGGCGACTTGCGACTCAAGGACGAGACCATTGGTGCCAGTGCCCAACAACGCGTCCAGTTCGATTCCGCTGTCGTGGGCCAGTTTGCGAGTACGAGGCATCGCTCGCACAGACGTCGGTGTTTCGAGCGCTGACGACGTGGGGGCCGTGTGGTCCTCGCTCGGCCACGACTCGGGCTCGATGGAGCGCATCCGCGACGCGTTGTCCTCACGAATGAACGTTTCCGTGGTTTCAGGGATGGCGATTTCACCTGGATCTGCGGCGACGGCTAGCAATGTGCCAACAACGGCAATGGAGTCGGCGCCCACGAGGATCTTCAGCAGCGTCCCTGGCAGTGTCGCTTCGACCAAGGTAGTCACCTTCTCGGTTTCCACCTCGTATAGCGGGGTCCCGGCCGCGTAGGAACTTCCCTCGTCGACCAACCAGGCAGTGACGAGGCCTTCTGCCATGGTCTGGCCGAGGCGGGGAAGGATCAGTCCGTGCATGGTGGGTTGGTCCTTCCGTCAGCGATAGGAGAGTGCTGATCGGCACGCTCGGATGAGATCATCCACGGATGGGATCGCGTATTGCTCCAAATCGGAACTCTGCGGAATAGGGATATCTGCTCCGCAGACGCGCTGAATTGGCGCGGCAAGGTAGTCCAATGCGTGCTCCGCGACATAAGCGGCGACCTCGCTGGCCGCACCTCCGGGCGCCGGAGCCTCGTGACTAACGATGAGTCGTCCGGTCTTCTGTACTGACGCCAGGATCGTGTCAGTGTCCAATGGTCGGACTCCGCGAGGATCGACTACCTCGACCTGAATACCCTCCGCGGCGAGAGTCTCGGCGGCTGCGAGTGCACGATGCACCATCGACGTCCACGCGACGATCGTCACGTCGGTGCCTTCGCGCTTTACGTCCGCAACGCCGATAGGGATTAGGTGCTCACCGTCGGGTACCTCGCCCTTGAGCCCATATAGCCCCTTGTGTTCGATGTAGACGACGGGGTTGGATGACCGAACGGCGGACTTCAGAAGGCCGAGGGCATCAGCCGGGGTCGAGGGAGTAACGACATGGAGGCCGGCCGCCGACAGCAGTAGTCCCTCAGGTGACTGGGAGTGCTCAGGTCCCGCGCCACCGGCGAGTCCCCCTGGTGCTCGAATTACGAGGGGGACGCTGAAAAGTCCACCGTGCATGTACCGCCACTTCGCGGCCTTATTGTAGATCTCGTCCATGGCGACAGCGATGAAGTCGGCGTACTGCAACTCGACAACGGGCCTCAAGCCTGTAAGCGCGGCTCCGACTCCGCCGCCCACGAGAAAGTTCTCCGAGATCGGAGTGTCGAATACCCGCCTGCGACCGAATCTCTCTTGGAGTCCGCGGGTCACGCCGAACGCACCTCCGAACGCCCCTACATCTTGGCCCATGATGAAGACATCGGCATCGCGTTCCAACTCTTCGGCTAGTGCACGGTTTATTGCTCGGGCATACGTCATCACAGTCATCGGACGTCACCTCGGGTACTGGCGGGCCGGTGGAGTAAGGGGTTCACGCGTACACATTGTCGAAGATCCGGGATACCGGTGGCTTGCTCCCTTGCAGAGCGGTCGCCGCAGCAGCTTCAATCTCTTCGGATACGGATATGCGGGTCGCCTCGATCCATTGCTCATCGGCGTACCCCTCGTCGATGAGGCGGCGGGGGAACATCACCAGCGGATCTTTCGCTTCCCACTCGTCTCGTTCCTCGCGCGTGCGGTAGGTCTGGGGATCTCCCTCGTAGTGACCTCGATATCGGTAGGTCATGGCTTCGATCAGCGAAGGTCCACCCCCCGCCCGAGCCCGTTCTACCGCCGCTGAGACCGCGTCATAAACAGCGATCGGATCCATCCCATCCACCGTCGTGCCTGGCATGTCGTAGGCAATCGCGCGCTGGGAGATCTGCGCCACACTTATCGCCTCCGCTGTGGGAACAGACACGGCGTATCCGTTGTTTTCGCATAGCCAAATGACCGGAAGATTCCAGAGCGCAGCTACATTCGCCGACTCATGGAACGTACCGCGATTCGACGCGCCGTCACCGAAGAAGCAAAGGACCACCTGATCGGTGCCCCGATAAAGTGCGGAAAGTCCTGCCCCTGCAGCGATCGGGAACGATCCGCCGAGGGTCCCGCTCTGCCCAAGAACGCCCGCTTCAGGCCAAGCGATGTGGACGATCCCGGCGCCCAATCCCCCCGTTGTTCCTTCGCGAAAACCGAGAAAGTCGCTGAACAGTCGATCAATGGGGACACCCTTGGTGATGGCATGACCCATGCCTCGATGGTCGTAGAGCAAGTAGTCATCGCGACGCAGAGGCATAGTGGCTCCGACGGCAGTCGCCTCTTGACCGCGGCCAGCGTGGTAGAACCCCGACGTCCGACCCTCTTCGATCATCCGCAACAGCCGCTGCTCCCAGGTCGCCACACGAAGCATTCCCGTATAGAGGCCGCGGTATGTATCGCGCGTAGCCATGAAGCCCCCAATCCGCCACTTTGTACGTGGAAGGCCGCGCCCATCTTCACCATGAGCCCTTGCTTATACTCATGGCGGGAAGGCCTCATTATCTATGGCGCAGGATCCAATATTGTCGGCTCGGATGTTGGAGCACCGCACAGTGTGGCTAGCGACTTTGTCAGACGTGGGTTACGCGCAGCGAACCGTGATCAAAGGAAGAGCGGTCACGTCACGCCAAAGCCCCCATCAACAACCAACGTGGAACCTGTCACGTAAGTGTTCTCAAGCAAGAACACCACTGCGTGGGCGATCTCCGACGTGCGCGCCAACCGTTTCAATGGCAGGCTCGCGCCGAACTTCTCCGCCGCCTCTTCGGCGTGGTCACCGAAGAAGGCGCGAAACACTGGGGTCCACGCGGACCCAGGACACAAGGCATTAAACCGAATCGGCGCGAGTTCAACCGCGAGTGTCCTGACAAGGGACTCGATGGCGCCGCACGATGCAGCCCCCATCGACTCACCAGGGAACCCCTTGCGTGCTGCTTGCCCGCTGAAGAGCACAACCGATCCACCCGTTCGCATCACAGGCACGGCTCGCTGCACGGCATGCAACGAACCGAAAAGACGGCTCTCGATGGCAGGTCGCAACTTATCGAGGTTCGTTTCGGCCAGTCGACCTGAAGGTAACTCGGCAGCTGTGACGACGAGGTGATCAAGCATCTCGACATCGGCGAAGAAACGTTCGGTACTCGCCCGATCGGTGATGTCCACCTGCCGGGTGACGAGGGCGGGAAACGCGGCTTTGGCAGCGGCCAAACGGTTCTCGTTCCGACTCCCAACAATGACCCGTGCGCCCAAGGCATCGAGCATCTCCACAGTGGCCAGCCCGAATCCTGAACTTCCACCGATCACCACAACGGTCTGTTCCTTGAGCACTGACGTCACCTAGTTCTCCCTCTCCCGAGCATGAATGACCATAAGGCTTTCCTTACTAGTTGCCCTACTACTTGGTGACGTCGCACGACCTGCCCGTGGCGCGCTGCCATGTCGGTGACAGGGCATGCAGAGTCGATCTGCTGGAATGGGCTAGACCGTGCCCTGGCCCGGGGTGCCAGTCGGGTGTGGGCTAAGGACCTGAACGTCTATCGGACCGGCCAGCTTGCCATCGAGGTGCGCTAGCAGTTCGATGATCGCCGGTGAGTCACCGTGGGCAGTCAAGGCAGCCTCGTTCACCCATTTCTCGACCATGACAAGCCGGTCCCTCCCCTCGTGAAGCGCGTACAACTCGCAACCCATGTCCTCCGCATGCACCCTTATAACCGAGTTCTCAAGTGCGGCGATCACCTCACCGCGCCAGGCGGCATTGGGGTAGATAGTTGCCACCACTACGACGCTCATGACGACTCCACTCTTCGTTCAGGCCAGAGCGGCTCGGCGACCTCAAAGCCGAGCGGGGCGCCCCAGGTGTTCCTGAATGCCACCTCATGGACGCGCCGGCGCGGTGCGACCCCCCAACGCCCGGTCGGGTACCCCATTACTACAGCGCCTGACATCCGCCAGTGTTCCTCTAGAGGTACCACAAGAATCTCACAGGTAGCGTCGTGGAAGTAGACGTCCAGTACCCGCGTCATCACGCTTCCTACGCCCTCCGCTCTTGCGGCAAGTTGTGCGCTCCACATAGCGGGGTAGATCGAGGCATCGCTGGCCACACCCTCACGCACGAAGGCGGCGAGCAAGAGTGGGACCTCGGCGAAGTGGTCAACGAGGTACCACACCGAACTTAACATGCGCAAGAACGCGGCGTTTGCGGGTTCGTCGGGAGCCAAAGCCGCCGCGGCGACTCGCTCCGCGTATAGGGTCTCCTTGGAGCGCTGTTCCCCTTGCCGCACCAGATCTCCGAGCGTTCGCATCAGATCTGGGTCATCGACCAGAACGAATCGCCAGTCCTGGGTGTTCGACGCACTCGGCGCGCGGATCGCAGCGTCAAGAACCCGGGCTTGAACGTCCATCGGGATCCGATCCGGCTTCATCCGGCGCATCGCTCGGGTTGTATAAAGGGCCTCGCGTACCTCCATCGATTGACCCCATCTCATCGAGCCGACCCACAGGCGAGGTTCCCAAGCGCTGACTCTACGCGCCGAGAGACTTCAACGCAGCCGTGTCGACGAAAAGTACGTCTGGAGCCCCCTCACCCACCCTTGGCATGAGCCAACTCTACCAGGAAGAGACCTTAACTAAGCGGTATATGATCCAGCCTCCCGGTGCAACCTGGACTCACAAAACAAGTGAATCCACCAACGAGAGTTACCTGAACCCCTTTCTCGATTGACTACCTGCGGCCCGTAGAGTTAGAGCCTAATCACCACGAAGCCAGCACGCCCGCTGACCTCGAACTCGAGGCCGGCGGACAAGTTTCTCCGTGGGATCTAGGATGCTTCAAGCAACATTGCGGATGGTTAGCACAGGTCGCAGTAGGCTTGTGGTTCAATGCTCGCGAGCGATGTAAGCGATCGCTCTGGGCCGACGTCAAGCAGGTCCTTCGAATCACATGCGGGGTGGGCAATGGGACGTGTCCAGGGCAAGGTCGCCTTCGTCACGGGGCTGGCTCGCGGTCAGGGACGCAGCCACGCGCTGCGGCTTGCCGAAGAGGGTGCCGACATCATCGGTCTCGACCTTTGCGCGCCCATCGAGACTGTGAGTTACGCGCTGCCCACCGAGGATGACCTCGCGGAGACGATTCAAATGGTTGAGGCACTGGACCGCCGGATCATCGCCCGAAAGGCGGACGTCCGCGATCGCCAAGCCGTGGTGTCCGTCGTGAATGACGGGGTGGCCGAGTTCGGGCGGCTCGATATCGTCGTGGCCAATGCCGGCATCGGGAACGTTTGCCTCGAGGGAACCGCCGCCATCAGCGATGTGATGTGGCAGGAGATGCTTGACATCAACCTCACGGGGGTCTGGCACACCACCAGTGCCGCCACGCAACACCTGATCGCCTCCGGAGGCGGATCCATGGTGCTCATCAGTTCCGCCGCAGGTCTGAAGGCGTACGCCAACATCGGGCACTACGTGGCCGCCAAACACGGGGTGGTCGGACTTATGAGGACGCTCGCAGTCGAGTTGGGCCCGCACAGGATCCGTGTCAACAGCATCCATCCGACGCAGGTCGACACCACCATGATCATGAACGAGACGACGATGCGCCTTTTCGTGCCTGATGTCGAGCATCCAACGCGGGAGGAGTTCGCGGTGGCGTCCCAGGCAATGCACCTGCTGCCAGTCCCATGGGTCGAGCCTCGAGACATCAGCAACGCGGTCCTGTTCTTGGCGTCAGACGAAGCCCGCTACATCACCGGCGTCCCGCTGCCCGTAGATGCCGGAGTCCTCACCGTCTAGTTGTAGTGACCCGTGAGCCCATCGACGCGCGCGATGGGTGGTCGGTGTCCGTGCGAGCTGTGGGTGTGGGGCTGTACTCGAAATGGGAGTTCGCCCAATTCTCGAGTAGGGGGCACTTGAGGCGCCCGTCCCGTGATTAAATCTGGGTACCCGTAACGGAAGCGGTGAGGGATTGTTGCTTGGACCCGCTGACGTCGCGCGATCTTGTGGCTGCCACCAATGCCGACAGCCCGGATTGCGGGCACAATCCTTGAAACGCGAAAAGTTGGCTGCCCACGGTCGTTCCTGCACCGTGGGCGACCAATTCTTGACCGGGCCGGTTCTGCAGCCAAGTGCTTGGTTGCCACGAGAGATGAGGGATTTCCACCGTGACGGACACCAAGGTTGCCATTATCACTGGCGGCGGACAGGGTATCGGGCGTGCGACTGCGCTCGAGCTTGCCGGCCGCGGGTACCACGTGAGCGTCTGTGATCTGGTCGTAGAACGAGCTGAGGCGGTTGCTCAGGAGGTCCGTAAGGCTGGACAGGAGGGCTTGGCCTTCTCTTGCGACGTCTCAAAACGGGCAGATGTCGAGAAGGTTGTTGCCTTGACGCTCGAGAGGTTCGGGCGCATTGACGCGCTCGTGAACAACGCGGGAACCCACACACCTATGAAGGTGGTGGATATGACCGACGAGGTGTGGGACCAAATCACTGACGTCATCCTCAAGGGGACCTTCTATTTCTGTCGAGCCGTCCTCCCCACGATGATCGCGCAGCAGTCGGGTGTCATCGTGAATATCTCATCGGTCTGGGCATGGGCCTGCGGCGCCGAGGCGGCCCCGTACTGCACCTCGAAGGCGGGAATCACCGCCTTCACGAAGTCACTCGCGTTCGAAGTTGGTGAGTATGGCATCCGGGTCAACGCCATCGCACCAGGGCTAGTCGACACCGAACTTTACAAGAGTACGAGCACTCAGGCTGGCCGAGATTTCCTTATCGGCAATTGCCCACTGGGCAGGGAGTGCACACCCGAGGAGGTTGCCAAGCCAATCGGCTTCTTGGTCTCCAACGAGGCCAGTTGGGTCAACGGAGAGACCCTCACCGTCAGCGGCGGTCTCTACACGCGCTAAGGAATGATCCAATTGGACGACTAGAACGCGACGAAGGGAGTAACACGTGTCCTACCAACCGTATGTGTCTCACGAGGTGTTCCCCGGGCACATCAGCGAAGCACGTCAAAGGCAGTTGGCTGCCTACGACTTCACGGTCACGGACGTGACTGGGGATGACCTCGTTTGGGTGCTCAGCAAGGCCGTAGCTGGGACTGCATACACGGCGCTCCGCTACGTCCGGGACAAGTTCGGTCAGGAAGCCGCCCAGGAGTTGGCGCGCCAGTTCGGTTACGAAGGCGGACAGAGCATCTTCGGCACGTATCGGGCACGATTGGGCCTTGAACCAGGGGAGCCGCTGACTGCCGAGCAGTTCGCCGAGTTCCAGGACTACGCACATGCCATGATGGGCGTCGACGCGGCCTACTCCTTCTCCGACTACGACGACGAGAAGGCATGGGTGAGCCGGAAACGCTGTTTCTTCGGGGGCAGCAGCCCATTCACCAACGCACCTAGCGACCTTGAGGACATCTGCGCCTATGCGGACCTCGGCTTTGTCTCCGCCTACAAGGAGCTTCAGCCAACCCTCCGCTGGGAGAATACGCACAACATGGCAAACCAGGTGACGACCAACGCCAGCAGTGGCGCGATCTGCGCCTCCATCTTCTGGATGGGTTCCAGGGGCACGGCCTGACTCCCTTCCTCTCATCGAAATGAGGTTCACGTGTACCCGAACACCATGCGTACCACCGTCAGGCACGGCGCGAAGGACTCACTGAGGGCGATTCTGCCGCTGGTGGGCGCCATACTCACCACAAGAAACGAGCGGCCTTGCCAGGTGACGTTCATTGAGGACGGCACGTCGCTGCTGTCCCCGTTCGACGCCTCACTGCAAGCCGAGGGATGGTCGAGCCTCGGGGAGGTCTTCGAGCAGATGGCGGAACTCCAGATCGATATCTTCGCGTGCCGGGAGTGCGCAGCCTTCAGGGCAGCCCCCGAGAGCGATGGGCCGGATCGGGTTCAGTGGCTGCCGGCGAGCGACTTAAGATTCCCTCTGCACTTGTGCCATGGCCCATCGAAGCGTCTACAGTTGGTTACAGTCGACATCCAGACCCGGGGCCAGTCGGAGTTCGATTCCCGTGTCGGCAAACCCACTCTCGGAGCCGCCTGACGAGGGCGTCCTACTTCATCACACCGACCATGCGCAGTTAGAAGGCGACGTAGAGGTCAAGGATAGACTCGGCGGAGTTGTGCTCCTGCAGGTGGAACAAGCGGGCGACGTCGATGGTCAACGAGAGGATCGCTATGGACGTCGCTGTCACGTCGTCCACGGTGAACTGACCAGTTGACGCACCATCTCGGACAATGTCACGGACATGATTCTCGATCCGACGACGGACACGGGAAATGATCCAGAAGTGCTCGAGGGTCAGTGCTGGCAGTTCGAACTGGGCGACGCGGGCTATTGCATAGTTAGTAGCGTGCCATTGGGTCAGCGAACGCGTCACGGACGCCAGTCGCTCGATGGCATCGGTGGATTGGTTGTCCGCCTGTTGGGTCCAGTTGAGGACAGATCGATGGGCGACAAGGCATATCTCGAAGAGCAACTCCTCTTTGGTCCGGTAATACACATACAGGGCCGAAGGACTCTGTCCAGCGGCCTTCGCGATGCCGCGAGTGGTCGAACCGTGGTAACCGAGGGTTGACATCGAGTCGACTGCCGCGGCGAGGATGAGTCGCTGGGCCTTGGTGCGGCCGCTGAGGCCAACCTCCCAAAGGGCGTCATTGTTGCTGGTCAGTCGATGGGCCATCGCGACGCCTCCTCATAGCGGTGGCCGGTGCTCGAGTCCGTGCCATGGTGTATCACGTTCGCTAATCCCTCTACTCTACGGTCGCGTGGGGGTGAAGCCACGTCGACTCTCATCGGACCAGGTAGCTTGCGTTGAGGACATCGACGGAGTTGGCTCCGGCTAGGGCCATTGCGGTCTCTAACTCTTCGCTCAGGATACTCAGGGCCCGTGCCACCCCTGGCTCACCGGCAACAGCGAGCCCGTAGAGGAGTGGGCGTCCGACCAGGCAGGCACGCGCCCCGGATGCGAGGGCCTTGAGCACGTCGCTACCTCGTCGAATACCGCTGTCCAGGAAGATCTCGGCAGAGTCGGACACCGCGTCGACCACTGCGGGGAGCATGGAGATGCTCGACGGGGCATCGTCAAGTTGCCGGCCCCCGTGGTTGGAGACGCCAATCGCGTTGGCCCCGATCCGGGTAGCCCGAAGGGCGTCGTCGGGGTGCATGAGTCCCTTGACGACGATAGGGCCGGTCCACTGCTCGCGCAACCATTCAAGGCGTTCCCACGTCACCGAGGCATCGAACTGGCTCTTATTGAACTCGGCTAGGTCGACTACCTTGCTGCTTCCAGCGTTCGCAGGCATGGTGGCGATTACGAAGCGTTCATGCCTGACGAAAGAAGTGGACCAGCCGGGGTGGCGAACCCCCCCGAGAAGGGATCGGACCGTGACGCGGGGCGGGATCGAAAAGCCGTTGCGCTGGTCCCGCTCGCGACGCCCAGCTCGCGCGACGTCGGCCGTCACCACCACGGCCAGGTAACCCGACTCCCGCGCTCGAACCAGCAGTTCTCTAACGAACCCGAGGTCCTTCCAGAGATACAGCTGAAACCACTTAGGGCCGGGCGCCTCTCGGGCGAGTTCCTCAATCGAGTAGGAGGCCATCGAGGAGAGGGTGTAGATCGAACCCGCAGCATGAACGGCGCGCGCGATGCCCACCTCGCCATCGGCGTGGGCGAGCCCTGATAGTCCGGTGGGTGCGCCGAGGATCGGCATGCTGATGCGAGTGCCAAGGACATCGGTCGATAGATCAATGGTTGACACGTCGACGAACGAGCGTGGGTAAACTTGTATGTCCCTGAAGCCCTGCCTGTTTCGCAAGAGTGCCAGTTCGTCGTTCGCGGCACCATCGATGAAGTCGAACACCGTGCGAGGGACTGACGAGCGGGCAAGTGTGCGAAGGTCGTCGATGTTGCGCGCGCGCGCTAGCCGCCGTTCGGGGCTAACTAAACGGCGTACACGCATCGGTAGTGACCTGAGGTCGCCGGAGATCTGGTCCTGCAGAAGCTTGCGGAACGCGCGCATGTGGACTGTCCCTTCTACTTGATCGCACCCGCGCTCACGACGGGATTACTGAGCTGTCCGATCATCTCGACCTCCACCACCACCTCGTCCCCGGGCCGCAAGAACTCGGGCGGGTTCTTGATGAAACCCACTCCTCCTGGAGTTCCTGTGGACACGATGTCGCCGACTTCCAGAGTGATGAACTTGGTGATGAATACGAGAATGTCGACGACACTGAATGTCATGTTTTCGGTGTTCGACTCCTGACGGATCACGCCGTTCACCGTCGTTCTGATCCGCAGGCCTGTGGGGTCCGGGATCTCGTCCTTGAGAACTAGGGCCGGTCCCAACGGGCAGAACGTATCCAAGCCCTTTCCGATGGTGAGCTGCCCGACGCCATCGAATTGCAGCCCCCGATCGCTCACGTCATTGGCCACTGTGTAGCCGAGAACATGATTGAGCGCGTTCTCCTTCGTTAGGTGTCGGCCGCGGCGCCCTATCACAATCGCGAGCTCACCCTCGTAGTCGACGGTGCTTTCGACTTCCGATGGAATTACTATGGCGGCGCCTGGACCGATGATGGCGCTCGGCAGCTTCGAAAAAACGGCTGGCTCGGTCGTTGAGAATCCCAGCTGCACACTGAGCGGCAGTTCCTGGAGGTGATCGCGGTAGTTGAGGCCGACGAAAAGCATCTTGCTCGGCGACGAGATGGGGGCGAGCAGTATGGCTCCGGCGGGAGGCCCACCCCGCGGCAATGCCTGGCTTGCGGCGGCCAGAACCGAGGGAAGGTCGTCCAGACCACGCGGCAGCACCGTGGTCAGGCCGCCCTCGCCCAAGTCCAGAATGCCTTCGTCCGTTGTGGCAAAGAGGCGCGGGCTGCCGTCAACTGCGTATGCAATGAGCCGCAAGCGCACTCCCAACTACTGCTCGAAGGGACCATTCCTGAGGGCTGTTGGCATTCGGGGCGATCGCACCGCGCTTTGAGCTCTCCCGGGCGATGGTATACCAGTCGTAGCGCTCGCTTAGTTTCGCTCGGATACGGGTGCGCTGTCAACCCGCCGCCAGCCGGCTTCGCGTAAACCCTGACATTTGATAGCTCGGTTCCTCCAAGTGAACGAAGGGCCTGGCAATGAATAACTCGGTCATTTGGCTGTGTCGGTGATGGTGTAGTTCCATTCCCCGTGCCATTCGTGGGTGGTCAGCGGCTGCCTGGCCAAGTTCACCGGGAAAGTCGTGGAGATCGACCCGGCGTGGGTCGCCGACCGGACGCGACGTTTGGCCCTTGTGTGCATACTCACCAACCAGTGCCCATTTTTTCGCGTCGACGCTGACCACCGGATCCCCTGCGGCAAGTGCGTCGGTGATCTTGCCGTTGAGATACACGAATTGGGCATCGCGTTGGGCGTGTTGCTTGCCCTCAACGGTCTTGGCGTTGCCCTGCAGGCTGTAGTCCAGCGGCCCCGACAGCAGCCGACCAAAGCTTGGTGGGACAGCCGATGTCCTTGACGTCCCAACTCCCGGGCCAACGTGCGGGTCGACTTGGTGGTCCACCGCAAAGCAGTTATCTGATCACCGCGAGTCTCGGGCTCAACCAACGCATACAAGGCAGCCAGCAGGCCCGGATCACTCTCGGTCAGCGCCATGGGACCGCTACCGGCACGCCGCGCGCGGCCCGGACTGGGGTCAACACCGCCATCCAACTCATCGACCCCGGCGGTCACCGTCACCCGAGACACGCCAGCAGACCGGGCCACCAGCGACACCCCACCATGGCCCAACTACCTAGCCTCAGCCGCCAACACTAAACGCCGCTGCCGCTCATCCAGATGAGGCAGGATCGTCGCGAACTTCGCCGCCGGCACCGACTCATCAATCTCCATAACAATGGGCACACCAGAAGCATGCCAAACAAATCACGATATGTGCAGATTAATGAGAGACGGCCACTAATAGCGGGACCGTCGTCGGATGCCAAAGTTGGCGCCTGACTTCGGACACCGTCGGTGAGACCCAGGATCCGCGGAAGCTTGGTCGCCTCTACGTGGTTTGTCCAGCGAGGCAACAGGCGCGAGTGGCGCTAAATGCAAGACAGTTGGTAGTCGCGCGAAACAAATGGCTGGCAGAGATTCACCATCGGGTTAGCGGAGTCCCGTGGCGCAGAGTACCTGGGTCTGGGTTCTGGGGCTGCCCAAAAGTGCTGGGACTCGTCACGCCGAATGCCACTCACGTGTGGTGGCCTGAGATAACAGTTCGGTCTCGTACCGTTCCAAAACTGTCAAATTGCTTGACATGCTCACGGCTCCGCGTAAGGGTGAGCGCACGCTCAGAATCAGGTTGAGGTAGGCCGAGGCGCGAATGCTCGGCGTGGCCACTCGGTATTTCCACGCATGACCTATTTCCGTAGCCCGACAGGAGAACCAAACGTGGCGATAGAGATGACGGACGCACCGGAGTCGCTCGCTCCGAACCCCTCCCTGTCGATCTCATTCGTGTCGAAGCAGTTCGGCGGCGAGCAAGCGCTTGAGGGGGTGTCGATGTCGGTGGCGCCGGGTGAGATACGAGCCATAGTGGGCGAGAACGGAGCGGGCAAGTCGACGCTGATGCGGATTGTCGCCGGCCTTGAGACCCCCGACACTGGAGAGGTTAGGGTCTACGGCGAAGCGCTTTCGTTCACGCCTCACGCCTCCCGGCTGGCGGGCGTCGCCCTGGTACATCAGGAGTTAAGCCTGGTTCCGCCACTGTCGGTGGCCGAGAATCTTGCGCTAGGGCATCTGCCTCTGCGGAGGGGCCTTGTTAGCCGACGTGCGATGCTGAGATCGGCCAGGGAGATCATGGATCGGGTGCACCCGGGCCTAGACGTCGAGGAGACTGTGAGCCGCCTATCTCTGGCGAAACGTCAGTTCGTCGAGATCGCCAAGGCGCTCACACAGTCGCCCCGGATCCTGGTCCTAGATGAGCCGACCGCGACGCTTTCGCTCACCGAAGCAGATGAGCTCGCCGTCTTGGTCGCTGGACTCGCGGCGGAGGGGATGAGCGTAATCTTCGTGTCGCACAGAATTGGCGAGATCTTCGGCCTGTGCAGCACCGCCACCGTTCTGAAGGATGGTGTCAAGGTCGCCGACGTGACCCTAGCCTCCTCGTCACCCGACGAACTCGTGCGACTCATGGTCGGCCGCGACCTTGGTGCTCCGCTTATCCGCCCCCCCCGTCCGGGCGCACCGATTGCGCTTCGCGTCCGGAACCTGTCGACTGATGTGGTCAAGGACGTGTCCTTCGAACTGAGAGAAGGCGAGATACTCGGCATAGGCGGTCTCGTCGGAGCGGGCCGTACCGAGATGGTGCGCGCGGTGTGTCGACTCGATCCGCTGAACCACGGTGATGCCGGTGTGCGGGAAGCCGAAGAGATCGTCCCGCTTCGCTCGTATCGGCAGGCGATTCGCCTGGGTGTGGCATTCGTGCCCGAGGACCGTCATCTCGAGGGACTGGCAATGGACCTAAGTGTTGGGGACAATGCCGTCGCACCTTCTGTCGGTGAACTCAGTAGGTTCTGGTTCCTCGCACGCCGCGCCCGGCAGCGCTTGGCATCCATGATCGTTAAGCACTATGACGTTCGGCCGCCGACCCCCGATCTACCGGCCAGCAAACTTTCCGGCGGGAACCAGCAGAAAGTCGTGCTGGGGAAGTGGTTGCACCGGCCGCTCCGAGTGCTGATCCTTGATGAGCCGACTCGGGGAGTCGACGTAGCCGCCAAGGCCCAGGTTCACGGCTTGCTCAAGGATGCGGCCGACAAGGGCACCGGGGTAATCGTCGTGTCATCGGATCTACCGGAACTCATTAGTGTCAGCGATCGGGTTCTGGTCATGCGCGATGGCAGGGTTACGGCCGAACTGACGGGAAGTCAGATCACTGAGGAGACCGTCATGCGGTATGCGACCCCATGACTTCGCCGTTGTCGAAGTGCCTGTCATGAACCTGGGACCGGTGGCTGTCGTCGAGGTAGGTGAGATTTCGGGGCCTAGCCCGTGGAGAGTCCTCAAGGACCGCCAGATCTTCGTGATCGCGGTCATCGCCGTTGTCGTCGCCAGTCTCGCCGTTCCGCAGTTCGCGACGGTGGGCAACGTGGAGGCGCTGCTGGTGAGTGTGTCGTTGGCAGGACTGGCGGCCATCGGCATGACACTCGTTGTCATCAGTGGGAGCCTGGCTGATCTGTCGGTTCCCGCCCAGGTGGCGTTGGGATCAATCGTAGGACTCATGCTCGACGAGCGAGGCTACGGTTTCGCCATTGCCCTATTGGGAGGCGTGTGCGCGGCGATGCTCGTCGGATTGACCAATGGTGTCGTGATCGCGGCGGGCGGTAATCCAATCCTCGTCACGCTTGCGGTCCTGACGGTCGTGAAGGGCATCAATCAGGGTCTCAACGACAGCAATGCCGTTTACGGCTATCCGGGGACACTCAAGGACTTCGCCAATGCGAGCCTCGGTCCAGTACCTGTCCTAGTCGTTGTCTTCTTCTCGGCAGCCGTCGCCATCCAGTTCGTGTTGCGGAAGACCCGCTTCGGATTCAATGTCTACGCGGTCGGTGCCAACCGGTCCTCGGCAAGGGTTTCGGGGTTGCCCGTCAGACGTACCCTCATCGGGGCCTTCGTCATTTCCGCAGCGCTTGCCGGGCTTGCGGGTGTGCTAGCCGGGGCCTATGGGAGCCAGGCGGATTTCAACGTGGGAGCTGGGTATGAGATCTACGCCCTCACGGCAGTCGTGATTGGCGGCACCAGTCTGTTCGGGGGCAAAGGTGACGCAGCGCGAACTGTAGTCGGCGTACTGCTCCTCGGCGTCATCACGAATGTCATGATCTTGCTCAATCTCCCGACGGCCCTGCAGCCCGTTGTGACAGGCCTCCTGATCGTCGCAGTGGTTGGCGGAGATGCAATCGCGAGGAGAGGTCGGTCTCGGTGAATGCTCTTGTCAGCCGCGTTCGTCGCCGGCCAGAAGCCAGGATCCTCCTGATTGCCCTGGTAGTCATGGTCGTACTTAATCTATTGCTGCCCGACGCCACCGTTTCAATTCAGCAGGTGCTCGTCCGGGCCTCGACTGCGGGACTTATCGCCATGGGGCTCACCGTGGTCATCATCCAGGGGCAGTTTGACCTTAGCGTGGGCACAACGTATGCGCTAGGCGCCATCTTCACCATCTTTGCCGGAACGTCGAATCCGGGTCTGGCACTCCTCGCGGCGGCGGCAATTGGACTGGTGCTGGGGGTGATCAACGGGTTCGTTGTCGGCGTGATGGGCATCAACTCCCTCATCGCAACCATCGCAACGGGGTCGATAGGGCTCGGCCTAGCGTACCTGATCACCGATGAGGCGCCCGTTCAAGGGAACAACGTCGCGGGGGCCATCGCTTTCCTGAAGCCGGTCTGGTGGGTGATCACCCCGCCGGTGATCATCTTCCTGATCGCCCTCATCGTCCTTCAGTTGTTCATGCTCCGGACCCGAACAGGCCGCGACTTCTACGCGCTCGGCGGGAACCAGGACGCTGCACGTGCGGCTGGCATCCCGGTGCGTTGGCGTGTCTTCCAAGGGTTCATCATCTCCGGCCTCTGCGCAGCAATCGGGGGCTGGCTCACGGCCATCAAACTCGATGCCGCCAACCCAAACCAGAGCATCGGGGTAGCGCTCTTGGCCGTGGCAGCGGTCGTCATCGGGGGGACGGCACTGACAGGAGGAACAGGATCCCCGCTGGGAACAGCGATGGCGGCACTGCTTCTCGCATGGATCGGTTCCACTTTTGACGCCGAGGGCATGTCGGCCATGGTTCGCGACATCACGTACGGCTCCATCTTGCTGCTCGTCGTGGCCGCGGACCAGCTCGCGGACGTCGTTCGCGCCATCAGAAGACAAGTGGGCAGACGTATCCGCTTAATGAGTTCAAGAAGGGGGGCGGCCACTGGATGACGCGCATGACTCGTCCCGAAATATTGGGCACGAACCACAGACCCGTACCACAGACCCGTACCACCAAATGAAAGAGGTTGGCGAATGAAAAGTAACACACTTGGCCTCGCGGTCACCGCGGCGGCCCTAGCACTTGTAGTGAGCGCCTGCGGCGGCGGCTCGTCTTCATCGAGCAGCACGTCAATCGCGCCTGCGCCGTCCGAAAGCGCAGTTGCGGCTGAGAGCGCGCCTGCGCCGTCTGAAAGCGCAGTTGCGGCTGAGAGCGCGACCCCGGAGGCACAGTGCACGGCTCCGGCTGACAAGAAGTCGGTGACCTTCATCTCGGTCGGCTTTGCGAATACCTACGCGGCCGCCACCGATGAAGCTGCCAAGAAGAGGGCGGAGGAGCTCAACATCGACCTGACCCTCCTTGACAGTCAGTTCAATGCCGAGCTTCAGGCCCAGCAGTTGGCTGCGGCCGCGGCCAGTGCTCCGGACGGCATCATTGTTTGGTCGGCCGATCCGAAGGGCATCATTCCGGCGGCGGCTGCGGTGAGCGACGCAGGTATCCCGCTGACCTTCATTAACCAGGACATCGATGCGTCCGGGAAGCAGTACCGACTTGCTTTCACGGGGCCGGACAACTACATACAAGGCAAGCTCCAGTTCGACCTCATGCTGAAGGGCCTCGCCGAGCGTGGCATCACAGATGGCATCCAGTACGCTGCTATCCGCAGTTTCGCTGGGTCCGGCGCTCAGGTCGAGCGGCAGAAGGGCTTCGAGGACCAGATGGCTGCCGCGGGTCCGCAGCTCGAGCTCCTCACCGAGGCCTACGGTGAGAGTGACGTGACGAAGTCCCGGGCGGTTGCGGCGCAGATACTCACCAAGTTCGGCGACCAGTTAGACGCCATCTATGCGCAGGACGACAACGTGGCGGTCGGCGTCGCGCAGGCGGTCAAGGAGGCTGGGCTGACCGACAAGATCATCATCATCGGCAACGGTTTCTCAAAGCAGGCCGAAGCGGCCATCAAGGCTGGGGAGATGTACGGGACGCTAGTCCAAAGCCCATCCCTTGACGGCAGTTACGCCGTGGAGACCATGGCTAAAATCCTCTGCGGTGCCAAAGTCGAGGAGATTCGGAACCTACCGGCCCCCGAGGTCCGCGGGGACAATAGCTCGGAGTTTATTGCCGAGTGGTGACCTAACCGGTGGTGCGGAGGACGCCTTTCGCGTCCTCCGCACCAGTTAGCCTCGGGGCCCGCCGGAGAGGCGAGGCAGAGGTATCGAAACTTGCTGTCTACCTGATGACCTCGCATGCAGGTCGTGCGACATACCTAGGAGGAACGACATGCTCGGCGGACACTTCGTGATTGATGCCGTTGTCCACGCATTTAACCTGGACGAGGCGAATTTCGCCAATGTCCCTCACGCGACCGCCATCCGGGACGTCATATACACAGTTAACAACCAGACCGTCCCCCCGGGCTACGGACTTCCGAGGGAGGCCGTGTTCCACGACTGGTCCATGGATGACACCGTGGGCATGTTGTTCAACGAGAGCGACACGGATGTCGCGATATACCACGCGACCCCCATTATGGCCTTCAAGGATGGTCTCTCCTCGGCCGAGAAGGGTGCCGATGCTATCGGACGTTGGCCGAACCGGATCATTGGCGCGTACGCGTCGGTCGATCCGATGTCGGCGAGCGGCGGTGTTGAGGAGCTCGACCGCCAGTTGGACATGTTCACCCCGATGGGGCTGAAACTCTACCCGAACGGATGGCCTGGCGCCGAGGCCGTGGGCTGGCGAATGGACGATCACAAGGTCGCCTTCCCGCTCTTCGAGGCGGCGGCCGAGCGGGGGATTACGCACTTCGCGATCCACAAGTCCCTACCACTGGGCCCGGTGCCCACCGGCAACTTCTTCAGACCGGGCGACCTCGAGGGTGCCGCTGACCATTTCCCGGACCTGACCTTCGAGATCGTCCATGGTGGTGCGGCCTTCGTCGAGGAGACCGCATGGCTGATCGCGAGGTTCGGCAACATCTGGATCAACTTGGAGACGTTGCCGACGTTCCTCGTGACGCGGCCCACCGTTTTTGCCAAGCTCATCCTAGGAATGATGCACGTAGGCGGGGAAGCGATGCTCGAGCGCATGCTTTGGGCTACTGGCGCCATGCAGGGCCATCCGCGACTCCAGTTGGAAGCATTCTCCGGCTTCGTGTTCCCGGAGCATCTCCTGGAGGAGTACGGCTTATTCGGCCCGTTGCCGCAGCTGACCGACATGCACCGGGGCATGATTCTGGGGGAGAATGCGGCGCGACTGTACGGACTTGATATCGACAGCCTCAGTCGCAACATTGATAGCGACGAGTTCTCCCGTGACGCGGGAGTCCCCGTGGCTTCGCCGTACTCGACGACTTCCGTCGCGAACCGGGTTCTGCAGGACGCGTGATCACTGGACCGCGAGCCGTTGCGACCCCGTCGAATGAGCGGATCCGCGAGGCGCTAGACACGGTCGTGGATCCCTGCAGCTGCGCCGCAGGCCGCGGGATGGGACTTGTGCAGATGGGACTTGTCGATCAGGTGGTTATCGCGGACTCAGGCGACGTTCGAATCGCAATCTCCCTCACGTCGCCCGCCTGCATGAGAGTGGGGTACTTCGTCGACGAGATCCAGAGGATATTGCAGGGTGTCGAGGGTGTCGCTGACGTCGAGGTGGTCTTCGACGACGGATTGTCGTGGTCGCCGGACGCGATGGCCACTCAGTTCGATCATGTCCTCGCTGCCACCAGGTACGGCTTCCCGCTTCCGCGCCCGTCCAGAACGCGGCCGTCGACTCTTGACGACGAAAGCAGAGTAGACAAGTGATGGCCGCTGCGGACGACCTGTGCGCCATGTGCGTGCTAGTCGGGGACGAGCCAGCCGGCGGCTGGGTCCTAGTGGAGCAGGAATGGGCGGCCTGTGTCCTGCCGGGGTTCGAAGTGCCTGGGTGGCTGGTGGTGATCGCGCTCCGGCACGTGGAGTCACTAGCGGACCTCGATGACGAGCAGCAGCGAAGTTTGGGCCTAGTGCTTGCCCGCCTGTCAGGTGGAATCCGATCGGTTCTGGGCGCCGAAAAGGTCTATTTGCTGTCGTTCGGTGAGAACCACCCCCATCTGCACCTGATGCTGATGTCACGGATGCCCGACCTGGCTGAGGAGTATCGGGGCCCAGAGATAGTGAAGGCCCGCGAACGCCTGCTGAATGTCGAAGCGGCATACGAGGCAGCGGCCGCACTTAGGGAATTGCTGCGCTGACACAGGGCGCCTCGGGCGGGGCGAATGGAAGTGCCTTTTGGCGTTTAAAACCACATCAACTGGGAGGTGCAAGGATCATGGGTCGACTCGATTCAAAGGTCGCGGTCGTGTCAGGGGCGGCACGAGGTCAGGGCAGGTCGCATGCCATGACCCTCGCGAGGGAGGGTGCCTCGATCGTGGCGTTCGACGCCTGCTCGTCGTTCGCCTACCCCATGACGCCTCCTGCCACGGCAGAGGATCTTGCGGAGACTGTCCGCGGCGTAGAGGGAATGGACCAACGGTGCCTATCGGAGGTACTCGACGCAAGAAACAGCGCCGGCCTCGAGCAACTCGCCGAGCGCACCAGGCAGGAGTTCGGACGCCTAGACATCTTGGTCATCAACCACGGCATATGGAGCATCGCGCGTAACACATGGGAGACACCTGAGGAGCAGTGGGACGAACTCGTCGACGTCTTGCTCACGGGTGCATACAAGGTTTGCAAAGCCTTCATGCCCCTCATGATCGAGAGTGGTGGCGGGTCAGTCATCATGACGTCATCCAGCAACGCCATCCAACCTGGACCCAGTTCAGGTGCCTACACGGCTGCGAAGACAGGCGTCGTCGGGCTCATGCGCGTCATGGCCGTTGAAGCCGGTGAGTTCAACATCCGTGTAAATGCGATTGCGCCAGGGGGCGTCAACACGAAGATGCTCCAGGAGGGCGGCACGATGGAGCAGAGCTTGGAATGGCGGCCGACGTTCTTAGGGTTGAACAAAAACCTGCTTCCCAACCTTCAGTGGCTCGAGCCGCAGGCGATATCCGATGCGGTCCTGTTCCTCGCATCTGACGAATCGAAATTTGTCACAGGCGTGCTCCTGCCGGTCGACGCTGGGTGGACGGTTGGATGAGGCTGCCAATGTTGCTGACGGGCGCTGGTTCTGGGAGTAAGCATCACCTGCCCCCGGTGCCGTTGTGAAGCGGAGCATCTTCGGGCCAGACCATCAGCTGTTCCGGCAGACCGCCCGCGATTTCACAGACACCTGCGTCCGACCAATTCAGGCCGAGATGATCGAGACAGGCAGCCCTCCAAGAGATTTGTGGCTCGAGGCTGGCCGCCGTGGACTGCTCGGGCTGGCGGTGCCCTTGGTTTACGGAGGGAGCGAGGCCGAGGATTGGAGGTTCAGCGCCGTACTCATGGAGGAGTTGGCGGCTGTCAGTGCGGCGATCCCGTCGTTCCTCAGCATCCACTTCGATGTCGTGGCGCCATACCTCATCGAACTCACCACGGACGAACAGCGAGAACGGTGGCTTCCGCGCTTCTGCACTGGCGACCTGGTCACGGCGATTGCGATGACTGAGTCGTCCGGCGGCTCGGACCTGGCTCGGATCCGCACAAGCGCCGTGCGCGACGGAACGGACTGGATCCTGAACGGATCCAAGACCTTCATCACCAATGGCGGGTCAGCGGACCTCGTCGTCGTCGCGGCACGAACTAACCGCACGTCCGGGTCGAAAGGCATAACTCTCTTTGGAGTCGAAGCCGGGATGCCGGGCTTCAGTCGCGGTCGGAACCTGGACAAGGTCGGTCAGCGTGAGGCTGACACGGCGGAAATCTTCTTCGATGATGTGCGAGTGCCGGAGCTGAACGTGATCGGTCAGGTCGACCGTGGGTTCCAACACATGATGCGGATGCTACCGCAAGAGCGGCTGGGGGCGGCTGTTACGAGCCTTGCCCATGCACGGCCGATCCTTGACCTGACTTTGGCCTACGCGAAGGAGAGACGCGCGTTCGGTACCCCCATCGGCGCAATGCAGTACAACAAGTTCCAGCTGGCCGAGTTGGCCACGATGCTCGACGTGTCGCAGTCGTTCGTCGACGCCTGCATCGACGTGCATTGCGCCGGCGTACTGTCGCCGGCGGACGCGGCCAAGGCGAAGTGGTGGTGTGCCGATGTACAGAATCGCGTCATCGACAGATGCGTGCAACTGCACGGGGGCTACGGGTATATGAACGAGTACCGCGTCGCCCGTGCTTGGACTGATGCCCGCGTCTCCAAGATTTGGGCTGGTTCAAACGAAATCATGAAGGAGATCATCGGGCGGGACCTAGGACTCTGAGTTTAGAGTAGTGTCAAGTCGTCAACGCTGCGCGGGCCGCGTAGCCCGCGTGACGGGTGCAAGTCGTTGGATTGGCATCACCATCGCCCGCCAGATCGTGGCTGAAGGAGGCCGAGTCACGGCCGCGGGCCGTTCACGGGACGCTTTGGAGCAGGCCGCCGAGGCGCTCAGCGGGCCAGATCGGGCCTTGGCTGTGCCAGGGAATGCTGATGACCCGGAGCACCAGGCGTAGAAGGATGCGAACACTCTCGGCGTTCGGATCCGTGGACATGCTCGTTAACAATGCTGCGGTGAATCCGGCAATGGGCAACGTTCTCGAAAGCGACCTGGGTGCGATCCGCAAGACCTTCGACGCCAATGTCGTGGCGTTCGTGTCGCTAAATCAAGCACGTGCATGAGGCGTGGATGGCACAGCACGGTGGATCCGTCGTCAGCGTGGCATCGGTGGCGGGTCTCCAGCCAGCCAAAGGCACGGGGCCCGTGGTGCAATCAAGGTGGCAGTACGCCATCTGAAGATGCAGCTCGCCCAGGAACTCGCGCCGGGAATTCGGGCGAACGCCCTCGCACCGGCGATTGGGCGAGCGAGGTTCGCGGTGCCCCTGTACGAAGGCAAGGAGGCCAGCGTGTCGGGTCGTTACCCGCTGGGACCGATTGGCGACCTTGAGGACGTCGTGGTGGCGGTCGCCTACTTGGTAAGCTACGACGCTGCGTCAGTGCATCTCCTCGCCGCCGGTTACGTTCAGCGCCTCCCCGGTGACAAAACTGGCTGCCGCAGAGGCAAGATAGACGGCGGCGGCGGCTATGTCATCTGGCCTCCCGAGCCGTCGCATGGGGATGCGCCTCTCGAGCCTTCTGCGGTAGTCATCTTTTGTGCGACCGGCCGCCCTAGCGAACACCTCGTAGACACCACCCTCGACCTCCAGTAAAGGGGTGTCCACGGTGCCCGGGCAGATGGCGTTGACCGTGATGCCCTTTTCGCCCAGCTCCGCGGCCATGCTCTGGGTGAGTCCGATAACCGCGAACTTCGCCGCACAGTATGCGGCGAGATGGGGCATTCCCGTCTTGCCGGCCTGTGACGCGATCGTGATGATGCGTCCTCCTCGGCCATCTGCCTCCATGCGACGGGCGGCCTCTCTCGCGCAGAGGAATGCGCCCGTGGCCATGACGTCCAGGTTGACCTGCCAGTCGGCTAGCGCTAGTTGTGTGACAGGAGTCAGGCCGATCGCCAGACCGGCACAGTTAACGAGCACGTCAACCCCGCCGTAGGCCGCCTCAGCTATGTCGAACAGGCGCACCACCTGGGCCTCGTCAGTGACATCGCACGCTGCGGTGATGAGCTCGCCAAGGGCGCGTAGGTCCGTCGCACCATCGGCAAGCGAATCTGACGATGCCACCGGATAGTCCGGGTGGGAAGGGAGTGCGGTGCCGATGTCCGAGAGGACAACGGCGTCGCCCAGCCTGAGGAAGGCGTCTGCAACCGCCCTGCCGATCCCGCCACGCCTAGCTCCGCCGGTCACGACGACGACGCGTCCGCCTGCCAAATCCGAGGCCGCGTTCCTAGCGGCACGGATCTCCCATGGATCAAGCACTTGACCTCCTACTCGCGAAATAGTGCGGTGCGGCGCCGTTCCCTTGCTGAGGCAAGAGCCCTACGTCACCGAGATCACGGCTTTGACACCTTCTCCTCGAAGGAGGGTCGCGAACGCGCCCTCGATATCGGACAACGCGAACCTGTGCGTGATCAGCGCGGATGCATCCACCGTGTGTTCTACGAGGGCCTGCAGCCCGGCAGGGAAGTTGGTGCCCATGCAGCCCACGATGCGAAGTTCTTTGTGGACGAGCTCCGACGTTGAGATGTCCGCTGTCTCACCACCCACCCCGATGCACACAACGGTCCCGCCGGGCCGGACGAGATCGATCGCCTGACGGAGTCCGGCCCCACTGCCCGATGTCTCGAGTACCATGTCGGCCATCCCGGTGCTCCCGAAGTGCCGTCGGCTCCTGCCGATCACCGCGTCCGCCTGCTGCGGGAACGTATCCTGTCTCGGATCGAGTACGGCGGCAATTCCGGGGATCCGGCTGGCAACCTCGCGACGTTCGGCTGACGGCTCGGTGAGGACTACGGTGGTGTGCCGTTCGCGACGCGTTAGGGCCTGGGCGGCGATCTGACCGATGACACCCCCACCGACGATGAGGACACTCTCGGCCTCCCCGACGGAGAACGCTGCATCGGCGCGGGCGTAAACGCCGACCGGTTCGACTAGGGTTGCCGCCTCGTCCCCCAAGGACGCTGGCACAAGGAACACGTTCCTGTTCAGCCTAGCTCCGCGGATGGCAGTGAACTCGGCGAACGCGCCACTCTCGCCGTACCCGGTGTAGTGGCTGAAGAGGTCGGGACACAGGTGCCACTGCTTGCGAACGCACCACGAGCACTTGCCGCAGAACTGGGCTGAGTAGCCGGTGACCCGATCTCCGAGCGCGATGCCTTCCACGCTAGCCCCCACCCGCTCGACGTGGCCGACGAACTCGTGCCCCATGACATCGCCAGGCCGGTTGTAGGCGTTGTACTTGAAGCCGCTCAGGTCGGATCCGCAGATGCCGGTGCACGCGACACGGATGAGAGCGTCCTTCTGGCCAATTGAAGGGACCGGCACTCGCCGGACCTGAATATCTCCCGGGCCAGCAAGGACCGCTGCCAGCATCATGGCGCCGGTCAAGTTACGCCGTGTTCCTGGTGAGGGCGCTCGTCAAGAAACCGTCGAGCCTTGATCGAAACGTCAGGGTCGTAGATGGCCGAGGCCGGGACCCACTCCACGTCGGGCCTGATTTCGCAAGCAGCATGCACCGCTTGCCGCACGTCGGCCTGAAGGCGCCCCCTCAGATCGTCGTCGCCTGTCGACTCGGCGACGCGCACCACGAGCCGGTCCATCGAGTAGGGATCACTTGTGTCGGACTTCGACAGAATCACCTGATACTGCGTCAGGGCGGTCAGGGCGGCGAGGGCGGCGAGGATGGGTGCAGGGTGCAGGAGTACTCCTTTGAACTTGACCCAGTCGGATACGCGAGCCGCATAGATCGACTCGTGCTGTGGCAAAATCCTCTCCCCTGAGCGTCCGCAGTTGACACACGACTCCCGGGTCATGGCAACGGTGTCTCCGGTCAGGTACCGCACGAGTGCCGTGCCGCGGCGATTCAGGTGGGTCAGTGCGAGACTTCCGGTCGATCCATCCGGAACCTGTCTGCCAGAGTCCTCGTCTACCACCTCCCAGATGAACAGGTCGGGCGAGGGATTGTGACAGCCATTCAGCTCCAGACACTCCACGAAGGTGCCTCGCATTTCGGTGAATCCGAGACCGTTGTTGATCCGGATGGCATCGTGCGCGGCTCCAAGTGAGGCGAGTCGCTCGCGCAAGTCTTCCCGCATGGGTACGGGGCACGCCTCGCCCAATGCCCAGACTAGGCGGATCGAGGACATGTCCGTCCCGAGTTCCTGCCCTCGCATCACGAGATGGCGGACGTAGCTGGCGATTCCCCAGATCACTGTTGCCTGGTTCCGTTCGATCAAACGGAGGGCGTAGTCGGTCCGGCGATGAATCGGGAACTCCGGTTGCGGTGTCCCAACAAAGGCCGCGATGTACGGGGAGTTCAGGACCGAGCAGGCGTCGCGTGACGAGATGAACGCGTTGTGCGACATCGCAGGCACCGGCATGACGCTAACGCTGACGTCGTCCGGCGTCATTCCCGCTATCTTGCAGGTGCGCAGAAGCATCTGCCAGTAGGCCAACATGTCATGTCCGGTATCGTAGAAAGGCGTGGGCTCACCCGTGGTGGTACCGGTGGTGTGAACGAGACCCCAGGTGCGGTCGTAGGGGTTCGAGCTCTCGAGGTGCAGGCGGAACCGTTCGGGTGCGGCCTGGTAGTCGTCCTTCCGTGTGAATGGCAACTGCTCAAGCCAATGTCTTGACATTTGGTCGGGCAGATCGATATCAAGCAGGGTAGCGGAGTAGTACGGGGAGCTTTCCCTTAGTCGGACGATCTGGTCCCGGAGCAGTCGACCCTGCAACGTGTCGACCTCGTCAGCAGACAGGAACGTCGGATCCGCCGTGTCGTCCCGGTACACATCCACAGACTCGACAAAGGAGCGGACCGCATCTTTACCACTATGCATGAAGATCCTCTCCCATCTGGAGTGGCTCACAGTCTTGGGGGCCACACTCCTGTACTGGATGTACCGGTCGAAAACCACGATACGTTGCGGTCGTGGGGGATACACTGGCGCGCCTAACAGAGACTGGTAGGAGGTTGTTGGGATGACGAACAAAAGTGGGTGCGATGCCATAAGTACCATGCGGACCGAGAACGGCATTGGTGGAGACAAACACGTTCCACAAATGGGCTGGGCAGTGAGCTTGATCGAAGGGTCCCTCGAGGTGCTGGCCGAGGCGATGACCCAGGCGATAAGCGAGAACATCCAAGAGTATCGAGCCCTCGACGATCCGACCGACCACGCCGAGATGTTGAGCAGCTGTATCGAGCACTTGAGGGTATTTGAGCTCCACGTCCGTACGGGCCAGCGCCCCGACTCCACCGATTTCGCATTCGTTGGGGCACTTGCTGCGCGTCGGGCGCAGGAGGGTATCCCGCTCCACTCCTACTTGGCCACCTACCGTGTCGCCCAGTTGGCGGCGTGGCGGCACCTGAGATTACTCGCGGGCGAACGTGGCATCAGCAACTCGAAGGTGCTCGACCTTTCTACTTACTGGCTCGAGTACATAGACGTTGCGACGGGTGAGGCCGCTCAGGCGTTCCTAACCGAGCAGGAGCGTCTAGTTAGGGCGAGCGGACGCGAGCGTCGTGATGTGCTCGACCTCCTCCTGTCAGGAAGCATGACAGCTGAGGAAGCTGAAGTCCGGGCGCTGTCGGTTGGGCTGACTTCCGGCATGTTGAGGTTCGCGGTTGTGGTGGTCCGGGCATCGGCGAATACGCCTCAGAACGGCGGTAGCGCTGGGCACGTCTCGGACGGCCTGGCGCGTGAGTTCTTCGAGCTCGAGTCGCTCAAGCCGTTCGTCGTGGACCGGTTCGACGAAATCGTTGCAATCGTCCCGCTCTCGCGGAAATCCGCTCGCGAACTCGCTGAGCCCGTGGAGCGTGTGCTGAAATTACTGAACCGGACCACAGCCCAAACTCTGATGGCGGGGATCGGACTGGAGTTCGCGTCGCTCACCGAGGCGAGGCTTGGCTACTTGGAGGCAACCCGAGCCATCGAGCTCATGAAAGAAAATGCCGTGAGCCTGGCCCTGGCTGACGTCCCTCTGATGGATTACCTGCCCGCGTTCGGGGACCAGACGGCTCACCGACTTGTCCCGGTCCACCTCGCGAAGGCGATTGCCGACGATCGCCGTCAGGGCGGCGTCCTGATTGAGACTCTCATGCAGTACGAGGCGGCCTGCCTGAGTGTGACTGAAACCGCCGCCGCCATGTATGTGCATCCCAACACCGTCTACTACCGGCTCGCACGGCTCAGCGAGTTGACGGGCGTGGACGTCCGCCGTTTCACTCAGCTGGTGCAATTGCTTCTCGCGGTCAAGCTCGTCCCCTTCGAGCCGACCGAGGCCGTGGCGGTTGCAGTCGGGCCCAAGGGAAGGTCCCAACAGAATGGAAGGGCGCGCGCGTCCGTGCGCCGCTCAACGCGGTAACCGAAACCTAGTAGCGTGTCGCTGCTGAGTATCGGTGTGTTTGGTTGGCAGGTTGGGGTCAGGTGGCAGGTCCTCCCTTTTCGGCCAGACAGGACATCGTTATTCCCTCGCAGAAGTAGCGGCCGGTTACGTTGACCGATGCTGATCGTTATGAGTTGGTGCGGATTACCTCGACTGGTGTGCCTCGGGCCAAGACTACCCGGACGGCGAGGCTGTCGTATTGGTCATCAACAACCTCAACACCCACGGCATCGGCTCGGACGCGCGACCATGGGGTCTAGTCGCGGTCGCGCAGGTAGTCATGGACCACGCGACCTAGTGGCAGCATCAGGTCGTAGATCCCGAAGTACCCCGCTAGGATTCGCCGGGGCGTTAATTGGTGCCATGGGTCGGACGCGGAGACTGTCGGCATGGTGACAGATGCGCGCCCGGTCCACAACTGAGGTGTTCCGTCGGCCGACGAATGGATCGTCGCGGTACTCTGCACGGACACAAGTTCTGCGATTGATGGGCGCGCCACATCGTCGGCGCTTGGTATCACTCGGGTGGTGAGGACCGGGAACTTGCGCAGCGAGTTGGGATCGGCGAGCTGGTCGCACGACATGGTGACCGTCATGATGGGCACACCGCGAGGCCGCTCGACCGTGTACGCGAGTTGCTCGCCGAATGTAGCGCCTCCGGCCCAACTACGGCTCATGACCGCGAGCTTCTTCGGGAAACCCCATATCTCCCGTCCCGCCGCGAGTGGGACTTCATTGTCTGTGAAGATGAAGGGTTGGTACAGGTACTCCGTCTCGTCGTGGACCACGCGGATCATGATGAAGGCCTCGTGGTACGGGCCGAAGGTGGAGAAGGGCACCCATCGCGTCCAGGCTATGCAGATCGGGATGTCATCGGCGGCATCGACACGTGGTGGCAGGACCGATCGCACGCGCTCCGGATCGGCTTCATAGTAGACGAACACGTCCTCCATTCCGCGATAGTGATAAGGAGGCGGCGGGTACAGGGCACCGGTGCCCAGAGGAGTCGTGTACGACGATGCGAACTGCTCTAAGTCCATGTATTTACTTCCTTTCATCCGTGGTGGTGCCGCGCTCAGGTGTCTGCCTTCACCATCAGCGTTCCCCGATGGCTGCCGTCGAAGAGGCTGCCGAACGCACCAGGGATAAGTCCGAAGCCGTGACGGACGTCCTCTCGGTGGGCGATGAGACCGGCGTCCAACCACTCCCTCAACTGGCGCTCAGCGAGGGAGACTACGTCGGGGAAATTCCGGAGGGTGAAGCCCTGCATGCGGATCCCGCCATAGATGAAGCGCATCATGTTGGTCGGTCCGGGGATCTCCGCCCCGGAGTCGTACTCCGAGATCTGGCCGCAGAGCACGATCCGTCCGCCAGTGCGCATCATGTCGACCGCCAGCTGCAGCGTAGGGCCGCCCACGTTGTCGAAGTAGACGTCAATGCCCTCGGGACATGCGGCTCTCAGGTGCTCCTCGAGTCCGCTCTTGTAGTCGATCGCTTCGTCGAGGTGGCACTCGTCGACGAGCCAACGGCACTTTTCCGCACCACCCGCGATGCCGATTACACGACAGCCGAGGATTCTCGCAGTCTGGGCTGCGATAGAACCGGTTGAGCCGGCTGCCGCTGATACCACGACCGTCTCCCCCGGTACGGGGCTGCCGACCATGGTCATCCCCACATAGGCAGTTATGGCGTTCATGCCGAGCGGACCGAGGGCAGCCTGGTAACTGATCGTGGGCGGCATGGTGCGGAGCCCGGGAACTTTGGCGTCGATGACCACGTAGTCCTGCCAGCTCGAAGTCGCGAAGACCCGTTGCCCCGAGGCGAACGTGGGATCTGCGGATTCGATTACAACGCCCGCCGCTAAAGCGCGCACAGGATCGCCCAATGGGATGGACGGATAGAGGTTATTGCCCGCAGAGCTCATCCAGTTGCGCATCGTCGGGGCCATGACGAAAAACTCATTCTTGACCAAGAGGTGGCCGGGGAGCAAGTCGACGCAACCGAGTTTCTGCTCGCGGTACTCGAAGTCGGCCGCCACCGCCGTCCCGGAGGGTCGACTCCTTAGCAGCCACTGGCGATTCACCAGCTCCACGCGGATCCTCCGCTCCACTCGCGCATGCGTCGCCCTCTCCCGGACCGGCTTCTCCTTGACGACAGCGAGCGACGTGCGAGGGAGGTTCAATGCGTTGCGTCCATGCTAGTGGCCCGTCGCGGCCGAGTCGCTGGTCGCGGTGCCAGTCTCTAGTGCCGGCGATTGGGGGAACCAACAGCGACCATCATCGCAAGGGGCAGTTGGGACTTGTGGTCTTGCGAGGGTGGCATTAGGTCGCTGTTGGTTCGAGGGCGAGCACAGCCTCACGAAAGAGCGCGACGTTGGCCGTTTGACGTTGTCGTATCCACGCACCATCTCAGCCGTCGCAGCGGCCGACACCACTCGGTCGTAGTTGTCCACCCCAAACTCGGCAGCCAAGCGAGCCACCATGGTGCGGTACTCCGCCGCCAGTGCCCGCTCCACCCGGCGCACGCTTGCGTACCCGAAGTCATCAAACGGCGTTTCTCGCAAGAATCGCACGCGTGCTATGGCGCGAAGCACGGACGCCATCTCGAGCTCAACTCGATCTTCCCTTTCAGCACCAAGGAACGGAGTAAAGGCGGGCTACGGGCCTGCGAGTAAATTACACGTCGTTAGTCTGATTTGTCGGGTTTGAGGGGATAGTTCCAGTTCCCGCGACGACGTGATCCCGTTCGAATATCCGAAGATGAGCAGCTTCAGCATCAATCGCGGGTCATACGGCGGCGCACCCCGAACATCGGTGTAGTCGTCATAGAGCGCCGTCAGGTCAAGGCCGTGCTCGACCAAGTCATTAACCCACCGCGCCAGAGGATCAGCCGGCAGTCAGTCCCGCAAGTCCGGCGCGAGCCGCATCGCCTGATCCTCGTCGAAACTCCGGGACGTCTTATCCACCGACCGCTCCGGCCGCGCCACACCCTCAGCACCCGGATCAACATCGATCAGAACGGATTGCTCAGCAATCGCCACTATCCGGGATGCCACATTCTCCCGCACCACCAAGGTCATGAAGTAAGCATAGCGGTGAATCAACTAGTTGCCAACCAGTATTAGGTTAAGTAAGGCAACCTATTCCTCGACAGCTCCCTTATCTGGGGCTCACGTGACCGGCACCCACGTCACTGGGACTCGTACTGCGGCGTAGGTAGAAGAACATTAAGACGGCACCTGCGAGAAAGAGGCCCGCTGACACTAAGCCGACAACAGCGTAGGAATAGGACTGAGCGTCAAGTAGGCCCGGGCCCATTGAAACCAGTGCGTCTTTTGCAACGGGATCAGAGATTCGTGCGGCCACCTCAGCTACGGCAGCTCCCCCGCGGATTTCACCCGCGATTAGTTCGGCCT
>CAFABK010000001.1_pt1 | contig 56788 bp, 57 predicted proteins | sample 7267871 | NCBI WGS metagenome assembly CAFABK01 (sample SAMEA6814009, study PRJEB35770) | freshwater metagenome | biome: Freshwater; feature: Freshwater reservoir; material: water | place: Czech Republic | collected 2016-04-20 | depth 30m m | reverse complement strand
TATGGTCAAATCACAAACCACGTGCAGCACATGTCCGCCACCAATGGCGTAACCGGCGACCATGGCAATAACCGGCTTCGGTGTGCGGCGAATTTGGACCTGGAGATCCAGGACATTTAACCGACCAACACCGCGCTTGGCGACTTCATCGTCGCCGATGTAGCCATCATTACCGCGAATGATCTGATCTCCACCGGAGCAAAATGCCCAGTCGCCCTGCCCGGTCAAGATGATAACGCCGATTGAATCGTCATCACGTGCGTAATTAAGTGCATCACTGAGCTCGAAGAGGGTCGGCGGTCTAAACGCATTGCGCTTCTCTGGCCTGTTGATTGTTATTTTGGCGATACCGACGTCTTCGCCCGTCGAAACCTCAAGCCGAATATCTCGGTACTCACCGATCTGCCGCCACTCGCAGCCGGGATTAATCGACGAGTACGAGGGGTCGGATAATGCCGGTGAACCAGCAGGTACTACCGGGGGCAATAAGTATCTGGTTCGGGTATCCATGTCGGGAACGCTATCGCGAGGTCCTACGCTCGGTGCGATGCGTCCATTGACTTCAGTTCTAGTGCCACCGGGCCCCGCTGGCCTCACAGCGTTGCTGGACCCATTGCGCATGGCTCTCACTGGAGTCGGCCCGGCAATTACCCCCCTGCCAATGGTTAGTTCGACCATCTCTACCGAGTACGTCGGTCGATTACGTGCTGCGAGTTTACCCGATGACGTAAGCCAGCCCCTTGAATCTGACGAGGTCGCGGTGGTGTTGGCCACTTCCGGCTCAATGGGTCAGCCTAAAGGCGTGCTGCTCACGGCGGCCGGGCTAACCGCGCTGGACAACGTGGTGAACGGTGCCAACGCCCAGTGGATTGCAACGCTTCCATTGCATTCGATGGGTGGATTTAATGTCGCCGTACGTGCACTAGCAAGTGGGAGAGATCCAATTGCGGTCGCTAGCCTTGGTGGTGCGCAGCCATTTACGTCAGCAGTTTTCGCAGACGCTGTAGAAAGAGCAAGCGGAGCCCAAATCCACGTTTCACTGGTCGCTGCCCAGCTTCGCCGCCTGCTTGCTGACGACGTAGGTGTCGCTGCACTACAAGCTTGTGCGCTGGTTCTGATCGGCGCTGGACCTTTGGCAGCCAGCACCCGCGCTAGCGCCCAGGACAACCAAGTTCACCTGGTGACCTCGTACGGCATGACTGAGACATCTGGTGGCTGCGTTTTTGACGGTCGCCCGCTGCGCGGAGTGAAGGTAGAAAATTATTCGGAATCCTCCAGCACCTTGGTAATCAGCGGGCCTATGTTGGCAACCGGTTACCGGCTTGAACCGAAATTGACCAAACTGCACTTCACCGCCGCCGGGTTTATCACCAGTGACCATGGCAGCGTCGATGCCGACGGGTTCGTAACGATCCTAGGACGCGCTGACGACGTGATAAATATCAATGGCGTGAACGTTTCAGCTGGTGCGGTCGAAAAGGTGATCAGCGATATTCCTGAGGTGACAGCCGTGTTGGTGCTACCCATGGCGGGCCCTAGTGACGAAACTTCGATTGTCGCCGCGGTCGAGACCTCTTCGACCTCAACAATTGAAGCCGTCGTAAAAGCGATCGTGCAACAACGACTTGGGCCGGCAGCGGTACCTTGTCATGTCATCGTTCAAACCGAGCTGCCAATGTTGCCAAATGGCAAAATTGATCGCGAAGTAATCAGCATGATCGCAACGCAATCGGGAAGGCTTCCATGGCAACGCTAGGACAATGGGTCGAAGGATCGCGTCCGCGCACTTTACCCGCGGCAATCGCACCGGTGGTTGTCGGAACCGGCCTAGCCATCAATGCTGACTCGCTGCGAATTGGCCGTGCCTGTTTGGCGTTATTGGTCGCATTAGCCCTGCAAATTGGTGTCAACTTTGCGAATGACTACAGCGATGGAATCCGCGGCACGGATAACAATCGCGTTGGCCCGGTTCGGCTGGTAGGTCAGGGTATGGCCAGCCCTAGAAGTGTTCGCCTAGCCGCTCTTATTGCGTTCGGCATCGCGTGCCTTGCCGGGCTGGCACTGGTGATCGCTACCCAAGCATGGTGGCTGCTTCTCGTTGGCCTTGCCTGCGTGAGCGCCGCCTGGCTTTATACCGGTGGCCCAAAACCATACGGCTACCACGGTCTTGGCGAGGTGTTCGTCCTTATCTTTTTCGGCCTGGTGCCCGTGGTAGGAACCTGCTACGTGCAGGCGGGCACGATTACCCTCGCGGCGTTTATCGCCTCCATAGGTGTCGGCACACTTGCCTGCGCAGTTCTTGTCACCAATAACCTGCGCGATCTACCAAGTGACCAGCAAGCCGGCAAGAACACACTCGCAGTTCGAATTGGCGACCAGCGCACCCGCACACTTTATGTTGCGTGCATCATCACCACAGCAATCACGACGCTGATCACTGCGGCACTTACCTCTTGGCTGGTTCTCTTAGCGCTTGTCATCTTGCTCATTGCACCGATTCGCTTGATTCTTAGTGGCGCAACCGGGCCGGCGCTGATCCCGGCGCTGAAGCAGACTGGATTACTCGTTCTTTTCTACGGTCTCGGCTTGGGTATCTTGATCGCCCTCGCCTAGCCTCCGGCCTAGTTGCTCGCTTAATCTCTGGGTATCGTCTGCTTCGTCTTCTGCGCGTGTTGATGCATCGATGCGAGCATTAATCCGGCCGAAGAAGCCGGATAAAACTGCGCCCATTGCAGCGCGCTGCCGATCAAGCACAGCCACGCTTATGACCCCGGAGATCAGCAGCGCAACCACGGCGGCCAGCAGGCCCCGAAGTGGGGTGGTTAATTGAATAAGCAGCCACACGAATCCAAAGAGCAACAATCGAAGTACGGTGAAGCGAATAACCGCCCACCCCGATGTTCTCACGTTAACAGAGTACGGCACCCGGTGGCTCTAACCCGAGACCGCGGCTGGCGAATGCCACGGGTGTTCGTTAATATGCGTGGGCAAGCGTTATTATTTCTATAAACCATTACCTGAATCCTTGAATTACGATGAACTGGGAGGTGTGCTCATGCTGCGGGTCCTTGGAGTTTTGGTTCTCGTCGCGATGTACATCTCATTCATCATTGATGTGCTGCGCACCCCACGGCTTGAAGCCCGCACCCTGCCAAAGATGCTCTGGTTGGCACTGGTGGTGCTCATTCCGTTAATCGGTGGGATCTTGTGGTTCTTCCTGGGCCGTCCGCGACCTGCTTCCGGTGGCTTATTTCGGCGCCGTGGGCCAATTGCCCCAGATGATGACCCCAAATTCTTAAAGGGCCTTGACGAAGAGGCGTGGCGCCGACGCATGCGCGAGCGCCGCGGCGAGGCTTAATGCCTGCCTAAGTGCGACTTAGACCTAAACCCCTGAGTACGAGTGCAAGCTGTTAATAAAGATGTTCACCCCGAAATAGTTAATGATGAAGGCCGCCCAGCCCGCGATAGCAACCCAGGAGGCCCGGTCTCCGCGCCAGCCAACCGTTGAGCGGGCGTGCAAATATGCAGCGTAGATAACCCAAGTGATAAATGCCCAAGTCTCCTTTGGATCCCACCCCCAATACCGGCCCCACGCATTTTCCGCCCAGATGGCTCCAGCGACTACCGCAAAAGTCCAGAGCGGAAACGCGAATGCGAGTATTCGATAAGTCAAAGTACGCAGTTTTTCAGCCGAAGGCACCCGCGCAAGGCCAGACTTACCGCGCCGCTCTGCTCGTGATTGGACCAATGCCAGCCCAGCGGTGGCAGCCGCCAGCGTGAATGCGCCCGAGCAGATGATCGCCGCCGACACGTGAATGATCAGCCAATAGGACTTCAACGCAGGCACCAATTGAGCCGCCTCGGTGTAAAGCACCGTCACCGCTAGGCCCAAGGTCAACAGCGCTGGGATAACAATAAAAAGGCCGAGCCAGCGCACGTCTCGGCGTAGTGAAATAAGTAAAAACACTCCGAGAATTCCCAATGCTGCGGTGATCGAGAATTCGTACATGTTTCCCCATGGCACTCGTCCCGCCCACACTCCGCGCAACACCACTCCAGCGAGCAGCAACACGAAACCCAACCACGTTAAGGACATACCGATATTTGCCGAACGTCTACCGGTTTGGTCATCGGGCGGCGCGCCTCCGGCCGACGTCGTTAACACCGCCGACTTGGTTAACACGGCCGTGCTACCTGACGAATTTATTTCGACCGGCGCAGGTGCCACTACAGCGACTCGGCGCCGGCCAGAGGCAAATGAAATCGCAAAGGACACCATTGCAAAAGTTAAGGTAACCATTGAGGCGTATACCGCTGCGTTGCTCGCCGCGGCCAATTGCGTCGAACTCACTTTTGCTCCCTAGTTTCGTTAGTAGATGTTGCCGACGCGGTGTCCGGTAAATCACTGACGGCACCGCGAATCAACTCTAGTTCACCGGGCAGATCAGCAGATTCAATGCGCGCCAACCCTGCAAGGTGCACCACAGTAACGCCTTCGGAATTGGTCGTCGCAGTGATCCAAACTCGACGTCTACGAATGAATAGTGACAATAGTAAGCCGCTGATTGCCAGCACAGCTCCAAGTAAGGCAACCTCCTTGCCCGGATCGTATGCGATCTGAAATGACGCCCAACGCTCAAAGCCAGTGAAGGCAATAGACCCCGAACCATCGGGAAGGGTCCAAGTTTGACCTTGGCGTAAAGCCACGATTCCGATCTGCTCCATGGCCGCGGTATCTAGTCGGTACACACTTTGCGGTGCACCATTATCTAGCCCCAAATCGCCGCGCCACGCCGACATGAAAACGGCAGGATCATCCGGGCCAGGGAATGTCGAAATCGGTCCACGCAAGTTATTTGACGCTGCGGTTGGTACGAAAATACCCTGGAAACCCAACCGCGGGTCCGAATCCGGGATTTTTACCACTCCGGTAGACGTAAAATTGCCATCCTGCGGCAAGAAGACGACGGTGTCGTCAAATGTTATTTCACCACCCGCATCTCGTACTACAAAATGCGGTGCATAACCGTGACCGACCAAAAAGACTTTTGCACCATCGATCTCAAGCGGAATATTAACTTCGATGCGAGCATTCTCAGCAGCGGCGCCCGGTGAGCCGCGATAGGTCACATCAGCTTCGAATAGTTTCGGAGAACCCCGCTGGGCCTCACTCCGATCGAATTCAACATTGAACTTATCGAGGGTGAACGCAAACGGTGACAACCGCGATGCCCCGGTGAATCGCCCACCGCCCCAAGCGTCATATTGGGTCAAAGTATTGGAAAACCCTTGCCCCGTGCGAACGATGACATTGCCTTTCCAGCCAAAAAGACCGCCAAGGGCGATGGCAACTAAAATCAAGATTAGCGAGAAATGGAACAGCAGGTTTCCAGTCTCGCGCAGATAGCCCTTTTCGGCTGCTACGGAGTTTTCGGCTACCAGCAGGCGCCAGCGTCTACCTGATAAATACTTACGGCCGCGCGCTAAAACTTCATCGGCGGGAGCGCTGACTTCAAATGACATCGACTCTGGCAGTCGAAGTAGATTGCGTGGCGCCGGAGGCGGGGGGGCAAACATGGCTCGCCAATGCACCTTCGTCCGAGGTAATACACAACCAATCAGCGAGATAAAAAGCAGTAAATACACAGCCGCGAACCATGGCGAGGAATAAACATCGAAAAATCCAAATGCATCGAAGACGGGTCCAAAGGTTTGGCTGTCAGCAATCCACTCGTTAACTCGCAACGGGTTATTACCTCGCTGCGGAAATATTGACCCCGGCACGCTTGCGATTGCCAGCAAAAATAGCAAAATCAAAGCGGTCTTCATGCTGGTTAACTGGCGCCAGGTAAATCGAAGGAATCCAAGTGCGCCCATGGGTGGCAGGGTCGGTGCCTGTTTGGACATCTAGAGCACCGTCTCAAAAGTTGGTACCGAAGTGCGGAGCCAAATCGTGAAATCTGTCCAGGCTCCTGTCACCAGAAGCACCCCGACAATAACTAACATGCCCCCACCGATACGCATCACCAACAAGTAGTGACCTTTGACCCAAGCCAGTCCGCGAGCGGTTCGGTTGAACAGCACAGCGAGTAAAACGAAAGGCACCCCGAGGCCAAGGCAGTAGACAAATGAAAGCAAGGCGCCGCGCAGGGCGCTGGCTTCGGTGAAGGCGAGGGTCTGCACTGCAGCGAGGGTTGGACCTATACATGGGGTCCAGCCCAAACCGAACAACACCCCAAGGATGGGTGCACCAGCAACCCCCCAGTTTGGCAGTCGGTGAATACGCCACTCGCGTTGTAACCCTGGGATCAAACCCATAAAAGCCAGCCCCATGATGATGACCACAACCCCAAGCACCCGGGTAATGACATCTTGATATTGCAGGAGGACCGAACCTACGCCGCCGAAGAATGCTCCAAAGGAAACAAAAACCACACTAAAGCCGAGCACGAAAAGCACACTGCCCAGCAGCATGCGACTCTTGCGTCCATCGGCCAGTTCGGCCCCGGTCAAGCCGGTCATATACGACACGTACCCGGGGGCCAAAGGCAGCACGCAGGGGCTAAGGAACGCTATAAGGCCCGCGGCAAAGGCCACCGGAAAAGCAAATAGGAGAGACCCACTCGCCATCAGGTCACCGATCACGGCTGCTCTTCCAAGAGTGGCTCGATCAGGGCGCGAAGGGATGACTCACTTACCGTGCCGAGCGCGCGCGCCGCCACTCGGCCTTGCCTATCGATGATCAGGGTCGACGGAATTGCTTGCGGTGGCAAGGTGTCGCGAAACAACAATTGCAATTGCCCATCGGTGTCGATGAGGCTGGGATACGTCACCTTGAACCGATTGACGAATGCCTCTGCAGACTTCGGTGAATCCCGGGTATTGAGCCCGATGAATTGAACATCTTTGCCAGCAAACTTCAACCAGGCAGCTTCGAGGGCCGGGGCTTCGGCTCGACATGGTGCACACCAGGACGCCCAAACATTTAGTACTACCACCTGACCTTTAACCATGCCCAGGTCAAAAGTGCCGCCCTCAAGGGTGGGGCCGATAAGTGCAGGTGCTGGCTGCCGCCCAGCTACGGGCAAAACCACGATCGAACCATCGCCGGCCACGAACCCGGCATCAACTCCGGCGGGTGAAGCCGGCTCGCCACTACCGCATGCGGTGATTAAGAACAGCGTGCTTCCGGCGATGAGCGGCAACACTAATCGGAGAATGCTGCGGTGCATCATGGCAGCTATGCGCCGGCGACCTTGCTGGCCTTCGCCAGAAGATCACGTGAGGGCTCGGTATAGGTGATTGCTACCAGGTCGTCATTTTCATACGTCAACGAAGTTAGTGAAGCAAGTGTGCACTGCCGGCTACGCGGGTCATGCCAAAGCCGGCGGTCTTCGGCAGCTAGGCGTGCCACCCAAATAGGCAATTGATGGCTGACCAAAACCGCTTCGTGGCCGCGAACTTGATCACGTGCCGCATGAACCGCAGCCGTCATTCGCGAGGCCACTTCGTCATATGGCTCACCCCAGGATGGACGAAATGGGTTCCAGAGGTGGCGCCACGTCTTTGGCTGTTTCAACACTCCGTCACCGACGCTAACCCGCTGACCCTCAAAGATATTGTCAGCTTCAATCAGCAATGGCTCGGTTTGAATAGTTAATCCGTGCTTTGCCGCAATGGGCTGCGCGGTTTGCTGAGCCCGCTCCATCGGCGATGCGATAACAGCGGTAACGTCGTTGTTGGCCAAGGCCGCTGCCGCACGCGTTGCCATCACCTGCCCAAGATCAGAAAGGACATAACCTGGAAGGCGGCCATAGAGGACACCGTCTGGGTTGAATACCTCGCCATGCCGGAGCAGATGTACAACAGTTCGCTCATCACCACTCATACGAGCCACTCTAAGTTACGTGACTTTGCGGCGTGCAGCGGTGCGACGCCGACTCGGGCGCCAACTGCCTTCACCGGATTCGAGAGCCGCTTGGCGCAGAACCTCTCCATGAGCCGCAACCGCCGCGACCAACCCGTGCAAGGTGCTGGTGCCGGCGAGTACGTCAACTCGCAGGCCGTGCTCCTGCGCAGCCTTAGCGGTCTGCGGGCCGATGCACGCCACGATTGTGGTGTGATGTGGCTTGCCCGCGATGCCAACGAGGTTGCGCACCGTGCTGCTAGAGGTAAATAGGACGGCGTCGAAACCACCGGTCTTGATGGCTTCGCGCACCTCGGCGGGCGGTGGTGCTGCCCGCACGGTGCGATAAGCCGTGATGTCTTCGACCTCCCAGCCAAGTTCAGCCAAACCAGCAGCCAAAGTGTCGGTTGCAATATCGGCGCGGGGCAGGAAGACCCGGTTAATTGGATCGGTCAATGAGTCGTATATCGGCCAGTCTTCAAGCAAAGCCCTGGTTGACTGGTCGCCAACCGGGACTAAATCCGGGCGTACGCCGAATTCGATTAGCGAGGCCACCGTGCTGTCACCAACCGCCGCTACTTTCAGGCCCGCGAACGACCGCGCATCAAGGCCGTACTCATCTAGTTTTTCGCGGATAGCTCGTACCGCGTTTACCGAAGTAAAACCAATCCACTCGTAACGACCGGAAACTAGGCCGTGGATTGCCCGGTCAATTTGCTGCGGGGTCCGCGGCGGCTCGACCGAAATCGTCGGCACCTCCATGGGTACCGCCCCATGCCCGCGCAGCAGCGACATGATCGAACCGGTGGTGTCTTGGGTACGTGGGATCAACACACGCCAGCCAAAAAGCGACTTAACCTCGAACCAATCCAATTTCTCGCGCTGTGCCACGACATCGCCGACGACCACGATGCCAACACCAGCGAGTTTCATCAGTTTTGAGATATTGCCAATCTCGGACAAAGTGCTGGCAATTGTTCGCTGATCAACCGTGGTGCCCCTTCGGGTTACCGCGATATGAGTCTGCGGATCGGCACCGGCCTGCACCAGCATCGCTGCAATTTCAGCAACTTTGTCTGCGCCATTGAGTACCACCAAGGTGATGCGCGGGTTGACAAGGTCAGCCCAATCCAAGTCGGCATCGTCAGCGTCGACCACGCGAAATTGCCGAGTGCGGCCACCGGTTAATCCAAATCCGGCATAAGCCGGGATTCCGGTAACTTCGCTGACTCCCGGGGCAACCTCAAAAGGCACCTTGGCTTTACGTAGCGCCGCCGCCTCATGAAGTAACGTGCCGTCGACGACCGGGTCGCCAGCGATGAGTCGTACGGTGCGCTTGCCATCTCGCGCAGCATTCACGATTAATTTGGCCCGCTCCACCTGATCTAGGGGCGCACCTTCTTGATCAACCGCGATGATGATTTCGGCACCGGCATTTGAGTGGGCGTTAGCTATGTCAATCGCTTCAGTATCAACAATGACGACTTCAGCATCGCGCAGAAGTGCTGCCGAGCGAAGGGTCAGCAACTCCGGATCACCCGGGCCAGCTGCGACAAGCGCTACCGAACCGAGGCTCACCTTTTTACGGGCCTTGGTAGTCGTATTCACAATGTCTCCTGGGCTGATACTGATTGGCTCATTTGGTATTACTGGATTCTTTGGCTTGGTCATGCGTTCATCGCCTCCGGCTCATAGCCACGACGTTGCTCGTGGAATGCGAGGATCTGCAATTCAACCGCGAGATCAACTTTGCGTACTTCAACTCCGTTGGGGACCTCAAGGACCACAGGCGCGAAATTCAAGATGCTGCGAATCCCGGAGGCAACGAGTCGTTCACATACCCCTTGGGCACAATCCGCCGGCGTGGCAATCACCCCGATTTGGGCTTTGGTCGCGCCCACGATGGTCTCGAGTTCGACGAGGGGGCGAACTTTCAATGCTACGAGATTGCCGAGCTCACTAAGTGTGATGCTTTCGCCTACTACGTCAGGATGATTATCGACTAGGCCCACGATGGCAAAACCACGTGAAGTAAATCCCCGATAGGAAATCAACGCCCGACCTAAATTGCCAATGCCCACGATTACCACGCCCCAAGGCTGCGCGGAGCCCAACTCACGGCTGATGTGGTAGGTCAAATACGAGACGTCGTAGCCAACCCCACGGGTTCCGTACGAGCCTAAATATGAAAGGTCTTTGCGAAATTTAGCCGAGCTAACCCCGCATTTAGCAGCCAGTGCCTCGGAGGAAACCGTCTGCACCCCGGCCTCGCTGAGGGAAACCAACACGCGGTGGTAAACCGGTAGCCGGGCTACCGTGGCATCTGGAATACCACGACCGGCCTCACGGGGCCGACCTTTGCCGAGGGAGATTGACATGTTGCTCCTGCTGGGAAGCCCCGCCGCATTCGACGAGGTGCCCTAAGGTTAGGCGTTAGTTCCCGACTTCACAAAGTTGAGCGGACGCTCGCGTCCGATTATCGGGATAGGGCTCTGCGCAACCGTTCCGGATCTACTCTCCAGAAATCGTGAACAGCTCCATCAATGAGCAGCACCGGGATCTTCTCCCAATAAGAATCAAAGAGGGCGACATCCTCCAACACTGACACTTCATCCCAGGTCGCACCGGTCTCCGCGCACACCTGCTCAACGATTACCCGGGCCTCATCACAAAGGTGACAGCCCGGCTTGCCGACAATTGTGACGTTCATGAAGGGTCAAGTGAGCACTTGTCACTCATCTCCATAAACCTCACGAAGTCGGCCTTTAGCCACCTTGCCGGTTGCTGAGTGTGGCAGCGCATCGACAATTCGAATCACCGATGGACACTTAAACCGCGCCAGCCGCTCGGCGCAATACGCAGCCACATCTCCCACCGAAAGTGTCACACCCGGCACTGCAACCACGAGCGCCGTAACTGCCTCGCCGGTCGCGTCATCCGGCACCCCGATCACGGCAACTTCGGCTACCGCATCCATCGAATCAATGGCAACTTCGATTTCACGTGGATAAACATTGAAGCCACTAACCAAAATCACTTCACGTCGGCGATCAACAATATGTAGGTCCCCATCCGCGTCGAAGAATGCGATGTCACCGGAACGGAACCAGCCGTCAGCGTCGGACCCGCCAACCCCATCTGGCCAATAGCCACTAAATACCGATGAACCTCGAACCCACATCTCACCCGGATCCCCTTCTTCGGCGTCGGACCCAGAGTCAGAACCTTCATCATGTACCAAGCGCACCTGCACCCCGGGCAACGGCCGACCAACTGAACCGGGCTTGGGCACGCCCGAGACCAAAGTTGTCGCGACGACCGGGGCAGTTTCGGTCATGCCATAGCCTTCAAAGATTTCTTGGCCGATGGTCGCGGCAAACTCTTCAAATACTCGAGGTGGCAACGGTGAACCACCGCTGGTGAATAGTCGAACCCCGGCAAGGGCTTCGCGGGCAGCGGGTACCCGACACCAGGCCTGATACATGCCGGGTGCACCAGCGACGGTAGTGACCCCGTGCTTAGTGATGACTTCAAGGCTACCGACCGGGTCAAAGCGATCTAGTACTACGCAAGTTGCCCCGGCCGATGCAGCTAAGCCAAGTGCGGCATTGAGCCCGTAAACGTGGAACATTGGCAGTACTAGCAGTACTACATCACTGTGCTGCACCGCGGGTGGATCCTGCAATGACCTAATCATCTCGACATTCGCACGTAGGGCGCCGTGGGTGAGCATTGCCCCCTTTGGGCGCCCACTCGTGCCTGCGGTAAAAAGCAGAAGGGCTAGTGAATTCGTCGGGGTGACTTGCTCGGCGAGTACCAGTTGCGAACCAGTTTCGAGGATTTCCAGCCAGGGTTTGCTTCCCAAGACAATCACTTCGCAGGCCGCAAGTGACGCCGTTGCCGCGTTGGCGGTAGCCGAAGTGCCTTCGTCTACGAGCAAGAGTCGCGCACCCGAATCAGCTATTAGTAGCGCGATCTCCGGCGCCGTGTAGGCCGGGTTGAGTGGAACAGCAACAAGGCCGGCGCGCAAGATACCGAAATATGCAACGACAAAATCAGCTGAGTTACCAAGAAGACCAGCTACTCGTTCACCCGCGTGCAAACCGCGCTGTATTAGACCGCACGCGAATGCGTCAATCTGCGCATCAAGTTCTGCCCAAGTCAAGATCCGATCTGCATCAATGACGGCAACTTGGGTTGGGTAATTGCGTGCCGAATTTCGGACAAATTCAGCCACGTTGGAGTTCGGTGTCATGCCAACTCCTCCCTCCATGCCTGTGCAGGAGCCGCTCCCCTAGGTACGCTCAGCCTATGACGGCACCGGATCTGCCCGCAGCGCCCACGACCCAAACCGGAAACCTAGATGTGCTCTCGGCATATCGCCGTGCCGGCGAGGCATCGGCTAAAGCGGGGAAGGAGTCGTCTAGCCCGCACGGGCAGGCGCACAGCGCTGCCTTCTTCGATCTCGATAACACGATCATCCGCGGGGCGAGTGTGTTCCACTTTGCCGTCGGCTTAGCTAAACGCAAATATTTCACGATGCCGGAGATCGCTGGCTTCGCCGTCAAGCAAGTGAAGTTTGTGGTCAGCGGGTCCGAGGATCTCGAAGATATAGCTTCGGTTACCGAGGCCGCGCTCTCGTTCGTGCAAGGACGAAGTGTCGAAGAACTAAATGCTTTCGGCGAAGCGATCTTCGACGAGAGCATGGTCGACAAACTCATCCCCGGGTCCCTGGCGCTAGCCCAAGCCCATCTTGATGCTGGGCAGCAAGTCTGGCTGGTAACCGCGACCCCGGTTGAACTGGCAACCATGGTGGCGCGACGTTTAGGCCTTACCGGTGCACTAGGCACGGTTTCGGAAGTCAAGAACGGGATATACACCGGCCGGCTAAACGGGCCCCCGCTGCACGGCCTGGCAAAATCTGAAGCCATCAGATCTCTCGCGGCCCGCGAAGGCCTAGACCTCAGCGCCTGCTCCGCATACTCGGATTCATCAAATGACATTCCAATGCTTTCAGCCGTGGGCAATCCCGTCGCTGTTAATCCTGACTCAACCCTGCGGGCACATGCTCGCGAAAATAATTGGGTGATACGGGATTTTCGCCGGCGCGCGCAGATCAAGGAGTACTCAGCACCAGGTTTGTCAGTGGCGGGTGGCATTGCGTTCGGCTTGGCCATCGGTTACGCAATAGGCCGGCGCAAGCGCTAGCCGAACACCGAAGTGCGCTGCATCAGGAGTCGATAAAGAGTCTGCTGAATTTGCTCGCGAACCTGATCGGTCAAGTCAAATACCAGCATCGGGTCGTCAGCAGCATTTTCTGGAAATTGGTCGGTGTGAATTGGTTCACCAAAGTGAATGAACCACTTACTCGGCAGTGGGATCAATCCAAGTGGGCCAAGTAGTGGGAAAGTCGGTGTAATCGGGAAGTACGGCAAACCAAGTAGCCGAGCAACTACGGTCGCATTCGCGATCATCGGGTACGTTTCTTCGGCGCCCACAATGGCGGTCGGAATGATTGGGGTCTTCGTACGAAGTGCCGCTGCCACAAAACCGCCGCGGCCGAAACGCTGCAGTTTGTAGCGTTCAGCAAATGGTTTGCCAATGCCCTTGTAGCCCTCCGGCCACACGCCCACAATCTCGCCATCACCTAATAGGCGCTCCGCATCGGGATGGCAGGCCAAGGTGTGACCTGCCTTTCGGGCGATCTCACCCAGGAACGGGCTCTGGAACACGAGGTCTGATCCGAGCATGCGTAGGTGGCGATGGGCGGGATGCTCATCTAGGAGTGCCAGTTGTGTCATAACCGCATCAAAGGCGATAACACCGGAATGATTCGCCACCACCAATGCCCCGGTTTGGTCCGGTACATTTTCGAGGCCAGACGCTTCAACGCGAAACCAAGATTTGTATAGCGGGCGTACCAAGGCCATCAGTACCTTGTCGTTGAACTCAGGATCAAAACCAAAATCGTCAACTGAATAATCTCCGGCGAGCCTTCGCTGCACGAATTCCCAGAACTCCATTAGTCGCGCCATTACATCTGGCTCAAGGTCTGCAACAAGGCGCGGGACGATCGGGTCGTCTCCGTGAATCGGGATTATTTTTGCGTTAGGCAACGGATACCTCGCGTCGAGCTAGAAAACTCGCGAATGCTTGCGGAGTTGAATACATCGGAGTGTGTCCAAAAGTCGTTTGGGCAAGGGAGGTGTCAAGTACCCTGCCAAAAGTCAAGTAACGCACCTGTTCGGTGGTGAAATCAATTAGCCCAGCACTGCTAATGCTGCGACCAACCGGCATGAACAAAAACTCCGGAAGTGAAACGCGTTTGTGACCGGTTCGACGGATCGCCTGAGACAGCATCAAAATGCCGCTGCCCGCGACATTGAAAGTCCCGGCATAACTACCCAACACTGCACGCTTAATGAACTCAAGGCCGTCATCTTCATGAATGAATTGCAACCGAGCATCAAACCCCAACACCGTCGGTATCACCGGTAGCGAAAAATAGGTTGTCATCGCCGTATCGATACCAGGGCCAATGATGTTCGCGAACCGCAAAGTGGTGACAGCCACATCTGGCCGTCGGCGCGCAAAACCGCGTACGAATCCCTCCACCTCAACCGAGTCTTTCGCCCACCCTGACCGCGGGGTATGCCGAGGCTGCATCTCTTCGGTGAACATCGCTGGGTCCTTTGGCCCACTTCCGTATACCGAAGCTGACGACTTCACAACTAATGCCTTGACACTAGGGGTGCGCTGACAGGCCGCGAGTAACTGCATCGTGCCGATGACGTTGATTTCTTTCATGGTCGCCCGACCACCGGCCTGCCTCGGGGTAGCAATCACCCCCATGTGGACAACGGTGTCGACGCCGGCCTCGCCAAGGACCTTGGCAATAACTGGGTTTCGGATATCGGCGCGGACGAACTGCATCTGCGACAACTTAACTTTCGGCGGTATTACGTCAACACCGATTACCTGATCAATACTCGGATCCTTAGCGAGGATTCGGGCAATTTGCCCACCGAGATAACGCGAGACACCGGTGACTAGGACTATGCGCCCCATGACCGACCCCCTAGCTTGCTGATCACGGTGACTCGTTACCGGTTCCTGACTAGCCCTTGTTGCGCCGCTGAACTCGGGTACGGCGCAGCAGTTTGCGGTGCTTCTTCTTTGCCATCCGCTTGCGGCGCTTCTTTATCACTGAGCCCATGAAAAATCCTCGCGTTCGTCATTCAAAAAATGCGTTCAGGAATTCCAGGAACGCGCACTAGCAACATGCAGCCTATCTGGGGCCTCAGGCGGTCTCCACGAAGGAGTCCCGAAGGTAGTCGTGGACGGCCTGCTCTGGCACCCGGAAGGAGCGGCCAACGCGGACCGCGGGCAGCTCACCGCCGTGCACCAATCGATAAACAGTCATCTTGGAGACCCGCATTACCGAGGCAACCTCGGCAACTGTCAGGAAGCGAACCTCGGCAAAGCCGCGCTCGACGTTACTGGTCATTTGGCACCGAACTTTCTGCAGGCAGTCCGCTTCGGCTCCCCTGCCGATGCGTGATCAGAGACCGAACACTAGTGGCACCCGGGGCCACAGGGAAAGGTGGTTTGCCAAATTGCTAAAGAATTGGGCTACGGGGTGCCCTAATCCACCATTAGGACCCACCTTTGGGAGTTCAGCCTACGGATCCACTCGGTGGCCGCTGGCTTTGGTAATTAGTTGGGGCCAGGCCCGCGGCAGGTGATCTCGCCACTATTAGCCTCCCCCACCGACCGCGACCCACCTGACCACCGCTAACCGCCTGCTCACGATCTAGCTAACTCCTGGCTTCGATCCCGTGCGGCTTTGATCGCCGCAACGAAAGTGTCCAGGACCTCATGCTCTTGCAACACCGCTATGGCCGCCGCGGTGGTGCCACCGGGTGAGGTGACCTTGCCGCGCAGCACCGCTGGCTCTTCGTGGCTTACCTCAAGTAGGTGGGCTGCGCCGAGCAGGGTGTGCACCACCGCGGTTCGAGCATCTTTCGCACTTAGCCCCACCTCCAGCGCACCAGCCATCAGGGCCTCAGCTAAATAGAAAACATATGCCGGGCCACTGCCGGAAACTGCGGTAATTGCATCTTGTAAATCTTCGGGCACCAAAATGACGGTGCCAACTGATGCCAGTAACCCCGCAGCTTGGGTCGCGGCCGATGCAGCGCAATTGGCGCCTGCACTAATCCCGGTGACCCCAAGTTCAATTCGCGCCGGCGTATTTGGCATTGCCCGCACCACATTAGCTTGCGGGATTACTTCTTCAATTGACGAAGTAGTGATGCCGGCAGCGATGGAAATAACCAAGGCGCCGTCGGCCACGCCAGTTGCAATCTCATTTACTACCGCGCGGATGTCCTGCGGCTTAACCACGATGATTACCACGTCGGCATCAATTACGGCGTCAGCCGGAGCCGCAATCGTCACACCAAACCGGTCAATGAGCTCAGCCGACCGATCCGGTCGTTTTTCGGCCACCACGATAATCGGAGAGGGGTTCATTTGGTGCTGTAGGCCGACGATTAGCGCCTCGCCCATCACCCCGCCGCCAAGGACCGCGATTCGTGTCACGTCATTTCCTTTCGATAAACGGTTATCAGGCACCTGGCAGCAGCGACCTGATCGCCGGGAGTAAACCGGACGGTCTTTCGGCCAAGCCTCCCACGAGGCGGCCGAACCACTGCGGGCCGAACGGGATATACACCCGAACCGCCTCACCCGCGTCGACCAACCGCTGCTGCAACCCCGAACTGCGGCCGTAATACATGGCGAACTCGTAACTGCCTTTTTCATGATGAAGCCGAGCGGCGACCGTCTGGATGATCTCAATTAGGCGGGGGTCATGGGTGGCAAAACCAGATTCAGCATTTGCTCTCAACAGGGCTTTGGCGCAGCGGATATACGACTTGTCCACTTCTATCGCCGGGCCGAATCGATCAAGTGAGCCAGAGCTATGTGCCCCTTTAACAAGGCGCACCCGACCCCCGAAGGTTTCGCAATCTATTTCGGTACGTCTTAGCACTGACTGCAACGTCACTCCAACGTCGAAGCCATCCGAGCGTAATCCACCAACTAGATCAATCGTCTCATCAACCAAATCAGCGGGACCCATCCCGATCATCACACCTACTTGACTGGCCTGCGCCTGTGCGCACAATTGCCTCAGCGGCGCGACTCTGGAACGTCCACCAAGTATGAACTCCGGGAGAATTGCCACCTCGGAGATGCGAGCTAACGATGTTGAAGCTAGCGCGCTCACGGCCATTGCGTAGTCGGCAAAGACCAAGGTGCTCTCTGACTCTTCGATGTCGCCGCGGACCGCACGCTCCAAACTAATAAGACGTCCAGAGTCGGCCAACTGTTGTGCTGCTTCAATTACATCTTCAACTTGCTCACCCCCGGCAACCCGGTGCACGAACTCGCGGCCAACCGGCGTACCTGCTATGAACGCCCCGAGGGCATCGTTCTTGGCAATCTGCTCGAAGATACTGCGAACTATTGGCACCCGATGACCTTATGGCTGCCCGGCTGCATCCTTGGCAGCAAGTGGCTGTGTTGGGTCGAGTAGTCGTTGGATAGTGGGTGCAACAAGTGCCACTACAAGCTCGTCAGTGGCTGAAGCAAGTGGCTCCACGTTCAATATCGATCGTGTCGCAGCCACCCCGGCTAAGTACGCGGTAATTAAAGCGCCGCGCATGCGCGCATCTGGAACGCCAATTGCCCCGACCACCCGATCAAGCAAGGTGGCCTGCAGGTAGTCGGTTAGAACTCGCAGCTGCTCAACTCCGGCAGACTCGCGTGCCGACTGCACCAAATTGGTGGCGTCCTTGCGCACTTTCTCATCGCCACTAAGTTGCAAGGTTAGGCGCACCAAGCGCTCACCCATGCCATCAAGACCCGGAGCAATTAATTTAGGGATGCTGCCGGACGGATCAAATGGCACCCTGATAGCCGCTGCCAGTAATTGCTCCTTGTTGGCGTACAGCGATCGAACAACCCCTGGGGCCACTCCGGCCGAGGCAGCCACCGTCTTGATGGTGGTGTTGGCATAGCCTCGAGCGCCCAGTACCGCCCGAGCAGCGCCCAAAATCGATGAGGTGAAGTCAGGCTCAGCCATGCCCATCACCGTACCGGGCACCGGTGCTGACCGCCGCTCAGCAAGTGCCCGATTCTTCAACCTGCTGAAACCGTCAAAAAACCGTCAATAAATGACGGTTCGAGCAGGTACAAGGTCCAGCCATGACGGTTCGAGCAGGTAGCGGGCCCAGCCGCTACGGTTCGAGCAGGTACCGGGCCCAGCCGCGACGGTTCGAGCAGGTACAAGGTCCAGCCATGACGGTTCGAGCAGGTACCGGGCCCAGCCGCGACGGTTCGAGCAGGTTCAGGGCCGAGCGCCGACTATGAATTGCCCGCCTGCGCAATTTTCGGCAACGCAGTGGCGCCTTAAGGCGCGATCAGTAAAAGTGTTAAAGCCGCAGGTGCAACCTGGCAAAGGCCAGGGCCTCGATTAGATCAATCTCGCGAATTTCACGTGACCCCGCACCCCGAGTACTTACTTCGACGATGACCGAGCCAGCGAACCCGGTTGTAGCTAAGTGGCTGAGTACGGCACCAGCAGGTTGGCTACCGCGCCCAGGAACCAAATGCTCATCGCGTGCCGAGCCACTGCCATCGGCTAGGTGCAGATGGCTGAGCCGATCACCAAGATCGCGAGCGAATTGCAGCGCATCGCTTCCGGAAACCGACGTATGCGATAGATCAAGTGTCGTGTGCGGGTAATCCTCGTCGCGGATATCCCAGCCCGGTGAATAGGCTGGCAACCTTTGCGAAACCGCACGCCACGGGAACATGTTCTCTACCGCAAATTGCACGGCGGTCTCACTACGCATGGCCTCCAGCCCGCCCACGAAAGTACGCGCGTACTCACGCTGCCACCTAAATGGTGGGTGCACCACCACCGTTGACGCGCCGAGTAGCTCAGCCACGGCTTGTGCCCTGCGCAATTTAGCCCATGAATCGGTGCCCCACACTCGCTGAGTTACCAGCAGGCAAGGGGCATGTATTGAAAGCACCGGCAATTGATAGTGATCGACCAAAGCCGCCAGTACATCAACATCTTGACTTATTGAATCAGTGCCAACCATGACTTCGACGCCGTCGTAGCCAAGTGAAGAGGCAATTTCAAAAGCGGCGGCTGTGGTTTCTGGATAAACGGACGAGGTAGATAAGCCGATAAGTGGAATCACTCCCGACGCCACCTATCGGTGATGATTGTCATCACCCAAATACATCCGGCACCGACGAGTCCAACCACAATTGCTACAAGACTGTAGCGCTCTGGGCCAAGAGACAGCGCAAATAGTTTCGAGAAAAATGGCACAAAGAGTACCCCTAGAAACAGTAAAATCATTAGGGCAACAATCCCAATTCGAATTAGATTCAGCGGTCTAGCACTTTGTATTAAGACCGCCGTGGCGACGATGAATAGTGTTACGGTCGCCGCTGACTGCGCGCTGGATAACGGCTCGCCAATATTTAAAGCCAGACCATAACTGGTAAAAGCGGCCAGCGCCGCGATGGCTCCGGCCGGTGCCGAGAAAACCAATACCCGCTTGAAGAACCCGGGGCGAAAGCGCTCGGTGTTTGGCATCAAGGCCAAGAAGAAGCCCGGTATACCAATCGTCAGTGCGCCGAGTAGTGAAATATGTCTGGGCAAGAATGGGAAAGCAACGGCGAATACTCCGGTGGCAATGGAAATGAAGATTGCGTAGAACGACTTAGTTAAGAACACATCAGCAACTCGTTCTATATTGCCTAATACGCGCCGGCCCTCAGCCACCACACTTGGCATCACCGACCACTTATCGTCCAGGAGCACTAGTTGAGCGACGGCGCGAGTGGCCCCAGAGCCTGAGCCCATCGCAATGCCAAGATCGGCACTCTTGAGCGCCAGCACATCGTTAACGCCATCACCGGTCATCGCCACCGTGCAGCCTTGAAGGTGCAATGCATCAACCATAGATTGCTTCTGAGTTGGTGTCACGCGACCGAATACTGAAGCTGTCTCCAGCACCTTCGCGATATCGGCCGTATCTTCCGGCAACGTGCGGGCATCAACAGGGTTTTCAGCGCCTGGGACTCCGGCTTGCGCCGAAATTGCGCCAACAGTTGCCGCATTGTCGCCTGAAATAACCTTGACTCGAACATCTTGCTCGAGGAAATAGGCAACAGTTTCAGCGGCATCCGGACGCAAGGTTTGATCAATAACTACGAGTGCCACCGGGTTGATACGGCCTGGGCCACGTTCAGCATCTGGGTTTACGTCGCTGGTACCTAGTAGCAGTACCCGTGCGCCATCGCCCGCAATGGCGTCAGCCCGGCTTCGAACTGGGTCACCATCGGCAAGCAGCATTTCAGGAGCACCAACAACCCACGACCCATGGTCCGCAAACGTCGCGGCTGACCATTTTCGAGAGCTTGAGAAAGGCACACTTGTTTGAACAGCCCAAGACGGGTTGGGGTAACGCGCACCAATCGCCTGTAGCGTCGGATTTGGGCTGGATTCGACAGCCGCCAAAGCACCCAGCGCCTCACCGATATTCACGTTTTCGCTCAACGACAGCACTTCGCGCACTTGCATACCGGGCTCGGTAAGTGTGCCCGTCTTATCAACGCAAATAGTGTCAACCCGCGCTAGCACCTCCACCGCCGGAAGATCCTGGACTAGCACTTTCTTCGCGGCGAGCCGGATGACCGCGACAGCCATCGCGATGCTGGTAAGGAGCACCAGACCTTCAGGCACCATGGTCACGACGCCCGCAATAGTGCCGCGCAAGACTTCTTTAATTGGCAGGTCAGCGCGCAGCCACTGCGAGAAGAACAGCAACAGCCCAACCGGTAGGAGCAGGTACGACAGGAGCCGGATGAACCTGTTGATCGAGTCACGAAGCTCAGAGTTAGTTTGGTGAAACTTCTTGGCCTGCTCGGTTAATCCGGCAGCGAATGAGTCACGGCCAACACGCGTGGCTCGATACAGACCTGAACCGGCAACCACGAAAGACCCAGACATCGCCTGAGCGTCGATTTGCATATCAACCGGGTCAGCCTCACCGGTAAGCAGGCTCTCGTCAATTTCAAGTCCATCGGCATGGAGGACGACGCCATCAACAACTAGTTGATCACCGGTCTTCAAAACGATGACGTCATCGAGTACTACGTCGTGTGCGCTGACAGCAATATCATTACCGTCACGCCGCACAACTGGCTTCGCTTCGCCAATAACCGCCAGCTTCGCTAGGGCACGGGATGCCCGATACTCCTGAATAATGCCGATCCCGGTATTAGCGACAATCACGAAACCAAAGAGCGAATCCTGAATAGGCGCAATCATCAGCATTACTACCCACATGATCCCGATCAGACCGTTGAACCAAGTAAATGTGTTGGCCTTGATGATGTCGCTGATACTTCGGCTGTTTGCATCAGGTGAATGGTTTACCCGACCCGCAGCCACCCGCTCAGCTACCTCAGCGCTCGTCAACCCCGAAGCGACCATCGTCATGTGGGTAGGCGATCCATGCGGTGAAGAATTACGCCCTCCCGCAAGGCCCATGGGCAAATCACCAACTCTTTAATATCGAGTAAATCCATGACGGCTTCAGCAACCACGGCACCCGCGACCAACTGGCCCGCGCGCCCCGACGAGACTCCTGGCAGTTTGGCGCGTTCAGCCGCGGTCAAGCCGCTCAATTTATTCACCAATGACTGAAGATCGGTAACACTTAAGGCGCGACGGGCATACATGCCGTCGGTTGAAGGCGCTGAGCCAGCGATGCGCGCCAATTGCCTAAATGTCTTTGAGGTGGCCACCGCAATGCTGGGCTCCCCGGCCCGCAAGATGCGCCCGGTGACCGATGCAATTTCAGCACGCACATGTCGACGTAGATCACGTATTGAATCCGAAGTTGGAGGGTCTCCGACCAAGTGCGCGCGAGTCATGCGGCCGGCACCGAGTGGCAAAGACACGGCAACGTCTGGTTCTTCGTCCACGCCCGAAGCTAGTTCAAGGGACCCACCGCCGATATCGACTACGAGTAAGCGTCCGGTTGACCAACCAAACCAGCGGCGCACCGCGAGGAATGTCATGCGCGCCTCTGATTCACCGGTTAAAACATCGATTGAAACCCCCGTGGCATCGTGTACCCGGCGCAGCACATCTTCGCCATTGCCGGCCTCTCGGATGGCCGATGTTGCAAACACCATTACCTCGGTGGCACCTTTATCTTCGGACAATTGTTGACCCTCGCGAATGAACCCAATTAGCTCATCAACCGCCAAGTCATCGATGCGCCCGTCAGGGGTCAGATGCTCAGCCAATCGAAGCGGCATTTTTAGCTTTGAAGCCGGGATCGGTGCTGCCCCGTAATGAGCGTCAACAAGTAACAGGTGCACCGTGTTTGACCCGATGTCTAGTACGCCCAGCCGCATAGGGAGACCGTACCGGCAGCCAGCACCGATCACGCACATGGACGTGGGCGCGCCCCCTTATGCACACCCCCCTAGAGTGTGCTGCATGCCTGAAGTTTCCCTAGATTTTCCACGTCAGTGGGTCGAGTTTGTTGATCCTGCTGACGACGACCAGCTAATCCGCGCCGACCTAACCTGGTTGACCTCGCGCTGGACCTGTATTTTCGGCCGCGGCTGCAAAGGTATCTACGCGGATGCCCCAGATGCCGGGTGCTGCACGCTCGGAGCCCATTTCTCCGAGAAGAAGGATGAGAAGCGGGTGGCTCGCTGGGTCGAGAAACTTGATGGCGACCTATGGCAGAACATCAATATCGGGAAGAAAAAAGGCTGGGTCGAAAAAGAGGATGGGGCCCGCAAAACAGCGGTTCATAACGGTGCCTGCATCTTCCACAACCAAAAGGACTTTGAAGGCGGGTACGGCTGCGCGCTGCACCACCTCGCGGCTCGCGAGGGCATCTCCTTCGTCGAGACCAAGCCAGAGGTGTGTTGGCAGTTGCCCCTTCGCCGGACCTACGAAAACCGCAAATACGAGGACGAAGTCGAGCGCGTTGTTGTTGTACTTGGTGAATATGACCGCCGCGGGTGGGGGGCCGGTGGACACGATCTGGATTGGTACTGCAGCAGCAATACCGAAGCCCATGTTGGTACCGAGGCTGTCTACCTATCATCGCGTGATGAAATCGTGGCGCTTATCGGCCTACCGGCCTACTCAGAGTTGGCGCGTCTTTGCGCAGCCCGCGAAAAACTGCTGTTAACGATTACCGACACCACCGGCCTGACCCCGCACCCGGCCGACCCGCCCGTCACTTCCTAGATCACCACCGCCGTGGCCCGCACCGCACCAAAAACTCCCTCTTACCGTTGTAGTGATTGCGGCTGGACCAGCGTTAAATGGGCCGGACGATGCGGTGAGTGCCAAGCTTGGGGCACCGTTGATGAAATAGGTGCCACTCGAACTCGAGGTACCACGGCCGCCAAAGCCAGCACGCCCGCACTACCCATTGGCTCCGTAGATCTCACTGCAGCAGAAGCCACCGCTACCGGTATTAGTGAATTCGATCGGGTCTTGGGTGGTGGGCTGGTACCCGGCGCGGTGATCTTGTTAGCCGGTGAACCCGGTGTCGGAAAGTCAACTCTGCTACTTGACGTCGCCTCACGTTGGTCCGAAGCCGGTAACTTGACTCTCTACGTAACCGGTGAGGAGTCCACCGCGCAAGTGCGCATGCGCGCCGAACGCATAGGGGCACTTGCCGACGGTCTATATCTGGCCGCGGAGACCGACTTAGGTAGCGTGCTCGGTCACGTTGAGGCGCTCGCACCCAGTTTGATGATCCTTGACTCGGTGCAAACCATCGCGAGTGCCGAGATCGACGGCGCTGCTGGTGGAGTTACCCAAGTGCGAGAAGTCGCCGCCTCAGTTATCGCAACCGCAAAATCCAGAGGCATGACCGCGATAATTGTCGGGCATGTAACAAAGGACGGAAGTGTTGCCGGACCCCGTGCCCTTGAACACCTTGTTGATGTTGTGCTCTACTTTGAGGGCGACAGGCACAGTACCTTGCGTTTAGTGCGCGCCGTTAAAAATCGTTTCGGGCCCGCCGATGAAATCGGGTGCTTTGAACTTGTTGACGATGGCATCATCGGGCTCGCCGATCCGAGCGGCTTATTCCTCGGTGATCGCCATGAACCCGCGCCCGGCACCTGTGTAACCGTCACGGTTGAAGGTCGCCGCCCACTTGTCACCGAAGTGCAAGCACTTATCGCTCCTTCTAGTTCGCCGCAGCCCCGTCGAGTAACCAGTGGCCTTGACTCGGCGCGTATTGCCATGATGTTGGGCGTACTTGAGCGGCGCGCCGGCCTGAAACTTGCGACTTCAGATTGCTTCGTGGCAACGGTGGGCGGAGTGCGCCTACTTGAACCTGCTACCGACCTGGCTATCGCACTTGCAATCGCCAGTAGCGTTAACGATATTGCCCTTCCAAGCGGCCTAATTGCGATCGGTGAGGTCGGACTCTCCGGCGATGTTCGTAAAGTTACGGCCCTGACCCGCCGGCTGGCCGAAGCGGCGCGACTTGGTTTTACCGATGCGATTATCCCCCGAGGTGCAAAAAGTGATTTGAATGCGCCTGATATTCGCGGGCACGAAGTTGCCTCGCTAAGTGAGGCACTCGCGGTGGCGCGCAAACTTGCGGGCGCACCAAAGAGTTAGCTCGCGCGCCACTTCATAATTGCAAATTTCGAGGCCCCCGAAAGTAGTGACGCAACGCTCGCAAATGACCCTACCGAAAGCAGCGAAACCGCGGATCCGATTGAGCCTATTGACAAGACTGATCCGATTGAGCCAATACTAAGAGCCGAATTTTTTGAATACGCCGAGAGCACGCTATCCGTTGATCGATAAGACAACTTAGATAAACCGCTGTTCATCCTTGCCTCCGGTACCGATCCATTACTTCTTGCTCAGTGTGAACTTGGCTTTTTCGCTCTTGACGTCAACATTTCGTGCGATGAGATCATAACGCCCCTGTTTTGCTGCTTTACCGTCACTCGGGCAGCCCTTTTGGGTGGTTTGGCCGTCCCAGGTAATACTTGATGCAACTTTCTCGCCCGGCTTTAGCACCGCAATCTTGCTCTTATTGCTCGCATTGCAGTCATCGCTCGACCACACGTGATACCCGCCGGAAGTGATCTCCAGCTCATTAGCCTTGGGCCCAACATCACGCAGACATGAAACCTCGCCGATATTGCCAATGGTCAACGTGAGTTGCGGGGCTTCACCAACAACATATTTGCTGGAATCGGTACTCGCTTCGACCACAATTGCGCTATCTAGGCAGTCAGTCGGTGTTGCCGGTTCAGGCGAAGCCGTTGAAGTGGGTGAAGCGGCGGAGTTTGCCGTTGCCGCAGCCGACGGTGACACCGCCACCGGAGTTGAACCGGTTCTTGATGACCCGCGGCCCGTAACGAGCCAGAAAACGCCAACCAGCAAGGTTAGAACGGCGAGGAGGATAATTGCCCGGCGGAGCCAATAAACCCACGGGGGCTCCGGCCCCATCGGGTGTGCAACTCCACTCACCTGCCCCACGGTATCGGTCCAGCGCGCCGTTGGTAAAACCGTCCGGCGTGCGCAGCCATAAAACCCCTGAGACAACCGGATTTACGGGCGCGCAAGCCGCCAAAACGGGCTTTCGCTATCCGCCCAAGATCAATCGCCACTGGCTGAGGGTTTTGGTCTAGGCCGGCGGAACCGCGACTTTTCCCTGGCGCACTGCGTCTCGAATTGGGCTAGCGGGTGCCCATCGGCGCATAGTCACGCAGGTCTTCACCGGTGTAAACCTGGCGCGGACGCCCGATCTTCGTCGCGGGATCCTCGATCATCTCGCGCCACTGGGCAATCCACCCGGGCAACCGGCCGAGCGCGAACAAGACGGTGAACATTCGCGGCGGGAAGCCCATTGCCTTATAGATCAGGCCCGTGTAGAAATCGACATTGGGGTAGAGCTTGTGCGAGATGAAGAATTCGTCGGCTAAGGCAACTTCTTCAAGTCGCAGCGCAATGTCGAGTAATGGATCACTGACGTTCATTGCCTCGAATACTTCATATGCCGTCTTCTTTACGATGGCCGCGCGCGGGTCGTAACTCTTGTAGACCCGGTGGCCAAAGCCCATGAGCTTGACCCCATCTTGGCGATCCTTGACTTGGCGGATGAAAGTGTTCACGCCGCCACCGGATGCGTGGATTTTCTCCAGCATTTCAAGTACGGCCTGGTTTGCGCCACCGTGAAGTGGGCCAAAAAGCGCGTTGATGCCGGCTGATACCGAAGCGAACATATTGGCGTGTGACGAACCGACCAATCGGACCGTCGAGGTTGAGCAGTTCTGCTCATGGTCAGCGTGCAATAGGAACAATTGGTTGAGCGCACTGGAAATAATCGGGTTAACTTCGTAATCCTCGGCCGGAAGCCCAAATGTCATGCGCAAGAAATTGTCAACAAAGCCAAGTGAGTTATCCGGGTACAAGAAAGGCTGGCCGATGGACTTCTTGTATGCGTAGGCCGCGATGGTTGGCACCTTTGCCAGCAATCGAATGGTTGAGATTTCGACCTGCTCCGGATCAAAGGGATCGAGTGAGTCTTGGTAGAAAGTCGAGAGAGCCGATACTGCCGAGGAAAGTACCGGCATCGGATGTGCATCACGCGGAAAGCCGTCAAAGAACTGGCGCAACTCTTCATGCAGCATTGTGTGCTTGCGGATTTTGGTCTTGAAATCGTCAAGTTCAGGCTGCGATGGCAGGTACCCGTAGATGAGAAGGTACGAGGTCTCCAAGAAACTGGACTGCTCAGCAAGTTGTTCGATCGGGTATCCGCGGTAGCGCAAAATGCCAGCGTCACCGTCGATGTAGGTAATTGCGGATGAGCACGCTGCGGTATTGACGAAACCGTGATCAAGGGTGACATTGCCGGTGGTGGCCAGCAGCGGGGCGATATTAAAACCACTGGCACCAACAGATGCGGGAACCTCGGTGAGCGGTAGTTCTCCACCTGAATACTTCAACACGGCGTCAGCCACTTAATCCTCCTGAGCCTGAGAATACCGATGCCGGAGCCACTCCAAGACCCCGCCTCCAAACCTTGCTGGTGGCATGAGTCACGAGGCACTAAGACGCTGAACAAATTGCGCAATATCGGCATCGGTTGCCGTCAACGCTACCCGCACATGGTCGGCGCCAGCGGCACCATAAAAGTCACCAGGAGTAACGATGATGCCGCGATCAGCGAACCAGCTAACACTCTTCCAGCAAGGCTCACGGCGCGTTACCCATAGATAGAGCCCAGCCTCGCTGTGGTCGATCGTGAACCCGGCTTGAACCAAGGCAGCCCAAATGAGCTGGCGCCGCTCGGCATAGCGCCGGCGCTGCTCGGCAACGTGGGCATCATCGTCAAGTGCGGCAACCGCGGCCGCTTGGATTGGTGCCGGCACCATCATCCCGAGGTGCTTGCGCACCGCAAGCAATCGCGTAACCACCTCTGGGTCGCCGGCCGCGAAACCAAACCGGTACCCCGCGAGGTTCGAGCGTTTTGAAAGGGAGAACAACCCCAGCACCCCGGAGTGATCTGCACCCGAAACACCCGGATGCAAGACCGAGACCGGGTCGACGTCCCAGCCCAGCTCGAGATAGCACTCATCGCTGACAACCAAGGCCGACACTGAACGCCCATAGGCAACAATTTCGGCCATTCTGGTGGTTGAAAGCACTTCTCCAGTTGGGTTACTCGGGGTGTTGATCCAGATCAAGGAGGGCGCCGCAACTTCTTCCGGGCGATCGGTAGCGATGATTTCAGCGCCCACGAGGGCCGCGCCGACGGCGTAGGTTGGGTAGGCGATCTTTGGGATTACTACGCGATCTTTTGGGCCCAAGCCGAGTAACGTGGGGAGCCAGGCCACCAGTTCTTTCGAGCCGATAGCGGGTAACACCGCATTCGCCAATACGTGTGCGCCCAAGCGGCGCTCAATCCAGCCGGCGGCGGCTTCTCGAACCGCCGGCGAGCCAGCGGTCGTTGCATACCCCGGCGCATTTGCCGCGGCTACCAGCGCTGCCTGGATCACCGCTGGAGTTGGGTCAACGGGTGTACCGACCGATAAATCCACCGCCCCTTTTGGATGCTGCGCGGCTCGAGCCGCAAAAGGTGCGAGAACATCCCAGGGAAACTCCGGCAAGCGGTCGGCCGGTGAAACGCTCAGTGCTCGTGTACCTGTGGCGGCACGCTAGCTATCAGCGGTGCATCAAAGTCCTGCGGACCGAGCTTGGCGGCGCCACCGGGTGAACCCAAGTCGACGAAGAACTCCGCATTCGCCGCGGTGTACTCCTTCCACTCCTCGGGGACATCGTCCTCATAAAAGATTGCTTCGACCGGGCAGACCGGTTCGCAGGCGCCACAGTCAACGCACTCGTCGGGCTGGATGTAGAGCATCCGGCCACCTTCGTAGATGCAGTCAACCGGGCATTCCTCGATGCATGCATTGTCTTTGAGATCCACGCATGGAAATGCGATGGTGTAGGTCACCAGAGCCTCCGAGAGCTGAATAAAAATACCTGCGGTTCTTGCTGGACGAGGCTAACTTACACAACCACCACGGTAAACGTCGCGCGGATCCCCTCGGGTCGCCATAGGCTAAGCGAAGGAGGGTTTGTGCGCCTATACGACACTATGCAACGCGCGGTTGTCCCGATCGTCTCTGCTTCGCCCGGGTTGCTGCGAATATATGCCTGCGGGCCCACGGTCTACCGCGATGCCCACGTAGGCAATATGCGTACCTTTTTGCTTACCGACCTAATTCGCCGGACCGCCGAGTTCAGCAAGGTCCAAGTTCGCCTGGTCCAGAACATCACTGACGTCGGCCACATGGCCGATGACACCGGGTTGGGTGGAGTGGATGAAGGCCAAGCTGATACCGAGGATCGCGTACTTCAACAGGCGGCTACCGAAGGTAAAGGCGCCCTGGCCGTTGCGCGCCACTATGAAGACAGATTCCACGCTGATTTGGCCGCACTCAATATTTATCCCGCGAACGCATACCCGCGTGCTAGTGAATCAATTGACTTGATGATCGAACTAATCAGCAAACTGATCGAAAGCAACAACGCCTACATCGGCACTGACGGATCGGTGTTCTTCGATGCTCGTACTTTCTCCACCTACGGCGAATTGAGTGGAAACAAACTTGATCAACTCCGACCCGGGCATCGCTTCACCAGCGAGGTTGATCCAGCTAAGCGTTTCCATGCGGACTGGGCGCTTTGGAAGAAATCCGGACCTACTCGAACTCAACTGGTGTGGCAGACGCCATGGGGGGTTGGCTTCCCCGGCTGGCACACCGAATGCAGTGCCATGAGCCTGGACATCCTCGGTAACGAGATTGATATCCATACCGGCGGTATAGATCTGCGATTCCCCCATCATGAAGATGAGCGGGCGCAAAGTAACGCGATCACCGGGCATGAAGTAGTTCGCCACTGGGTGCACGCCGAGCACCTGTTATTCGAAGGCCGCAAGATGAGTAAATCCACTGGCAATGTAGTGCTCGTTAGCGATTTAGCCGCGCGTGGGCTGGATCCACTTAGTTTACGACTCGCCTTCCTGCAGCATCGATATCGCCAGCAGATGAACCTCACCTGGGAAGTTATCGAAGGTGCGCAAACCACCCTGACCAGGTGGCGAGCCCGCGTTGCGCAGTGGGCGAATTCTCCCTCAGCACCTTTAGCGACTGATGCGGTGCGGTTGATTGTCGAGGCTTTCAACGAAGACCTAGACACACCCCTTGCTCTGCAGCAACTGCGCGCGGTCGAGCGCGATACCAATTTAAGTGACGGCGCTAAATTTGAGACTTTCGCACGCGTTGATCGACTTTTCGGCCTAGATCTCACCCGCGATGTCGGCCGGCCCCCGGCACCTGCCTCACTCGAAGTCGAGGGGCTACTTGCCGAACGAGTAGCTGCGCGCGCCAACAAGGACTGGTCAGGCAGTGATCGGTTGCGCGACGCGTTAGCCGAACTCGGTGTGGTAGTTGTTGACACCGCCGACGGCCAACAGATTGGTTAATGGCGCCGTGCCACCTAGCGGCTCAGCTAGCTCTGGGGCGCCGGCGCAGCCTGATCGCCCGAGGGTGCCGGTGAAGGTGACACACTCGGAGTGGCACCAGGCTTACTAGGTTTTATCGGCTTTGCTGGATCCTTATCAGGGTTCTTGCCGCAGATAACTTTCGGGGAAGCGCGGTAGTTTGTCGTGATGGTCTCGCGATTTACCTCTGCGCCATCCTTGTAGAAAACCCGGTCAACATCGATTATGAAACCTTCCATACCACCTTGCCCAAGACACTTCTTAGACTTGTCGTAGATGGTCGGATACGGGCGAATATCGTGCCTTGGCCCAAACTCCGCCTTGACTTCGTCGTATGTTGGGGTACCCCAAAAAGTCGCATTCATTGAGGTGTTAGTCATCTTCGTGGTGATGAAAACTGCATTCGGGGTGTCGTTGGTGAACTTCATATCGAAACTCCCCCAGGCAACGGTGGCCTCGAGGCCATTTTGATATCTGGAGATGTAGATTGAGTGAGCTTGCGTGAATGTGCGTTCCATGCCCGCGAAAAACGCCGCGGTCCACATTGTTGTTGTCGCCGCCGACACACCGCCACCAAGTTCTTCGGCGAAAACTCCGCCTGCGCCGATCACGAAACCAACGGTGTAGCCATTTGCGACAGTTCGCTCCTTGATGGTGTCGTTCATTGAAAAAGTTTCACCCGGCATGAGCAAAGTTCCATCAATGCGACGGGCAGCTTCTCCAATATTTTGCACGCGATAGGCAGCATATGGAAACTGCTGTGTAAAGCTTGAGATCTTCTGGGTGATACCGAGCTGCTGCGCTTGCTCGGTTGTCAGCATTGGATCCCTAGTGCCCATCGATACGGAAACGGATCGGTCCGGTGGTTGATTACCAATTACCGTGGCTACCTGCAGTGCTAACTCATCGTCCGAGATACCGGCACCGACCTGTGATGGCACCACTACCGGCTGCCTTCGAACGATTTCGAAGGTGGCATCACGGCCAGGGGTCTCAACAGCCTCGAGATCGCCGGCAATTGATTTATGTAAAATCGCGCCGTCAAGAATCGGCACGAGTTGGCCACCTTCTTGGGTGAAAGTTAAGGCATCAGCAATGTCGGCCGAATCAATGGTCGCGGTTATGACACCCGCCGTAACGTTGACTGGATTAGCTATCGCGGTGCGCGCTAGGGCTTTTGCTTGCAGCGCCACGGCCTCCGACACCGCCGGTGGTACATCTGCCAACACCGCGGTAATCGGCTCGCGCTTTTGCATGAAAGCGACTTTCATGGCGTCGCCGGTCGCGGTTTGGTCAAGTGCCAAACCATCGACACCCGGAGTCAACACCGGCTTGCGCTGAATCATTATCAAGGTGGGCTCGACCGCGGGTTGATCAATTGCGGTTGCGACCCCAGCGAGTTGGTCATCCAAGGCACTTTGGTCAATTGAGGTGATCGGCTCGAGCTCGCGTTGGGTCATGAAATCGCTGATGAGTGTGATCGGGTTCCAGGTGCGCCCGGTGGCCTGAGCGATTGTGGCCTCAGCATCAAATTTCAGCCCCGCGGCTTGCGGGTCAATGACGAAAAGGTGGTCAACAGTGCGCACTCTTAGTGGCTTGCGGGCCACCGCACCGATTGTTGAATTGAGTTTATCTATTGCTTCGGGATTGCTTAGACCGCTGATATCAACGCCTCCGACAGTGGTGCCGGAGCGAAATCCATCGCCGGCGAGCACGATGGCGCCCAGATAAAGGGCGGCTACGGCAACCACGGTGCCCATGATGATGAATAAGGCCCGACGCGAGGCCTGCCAGGCTGAAGCCTGACGCTCATGCTCAGCCACGCGGGCAACCCCTTACCGACCCAAGTTTGTAATGCAGAGTGGATGTGACCTTGATGGTAAGCGAAAGTTACAAGAAATCAAGGTAGGCGTGACCCTGATTCGGTAACCGAGAAAGTCGCAGCCGCGGATCCCAAAATGACCCCACCAATTAAATAGGCCCATTGCCGGGGCCCGCCCAAGAGCGCAAGGTCACCTGATCGTGACTGCGTGGACATCACGATGGTGCCCATTAACCACCCCACGAGCAGCGCCCAGGCTCCGAATCGACTACGCACCAGCCAAGCCCCACCCCTTATCAGGGCTAAAAGGAGTATTAGCACCATGACCAGCCCCCACGGGATAACCAACTGCCCCCAAGGCCATGCGGTGACCCACCTAGCCGCCTGCACGAATGCGCCCAATAGCCCTACAGCGACACCGACCAGGAAAAGTCCGGCGAGCAGGAGCGCCCGGGTCACGTAGTGATACCCGCAAATAGGTCGGTTTCGGGCTGGGAGGACGGCGTCGGGCCCATGGCCAGCCTGTAGTACTCAGTCCCGAAAGCTTCGGCGCCGACATTGTCAGCGAGGGCGAAGAAACCCCCGCTGACATCAACCTGGGTGCCATGGGCGCGCAGTGCCGCCATCTTGGCCGGCAAGAACTCTGGGGCGACAATCATCGTGGTGACTAAATCGTCATCACAGGCGAACGGGATGTCATCCGGGTCCATAGCAGCAAACTCCGAGTCACCGTGTTCAGAACCGGCCGCCTGCATCGCCTCGATACCGGCCCGAATAACACTCTTCGGGAATGCCGTCCAATAAACCTTGGTTACCTGCCAGGGCGCTCCAAGCTCTGGATCAAAAGTCGAACTGGCGGCCAGCATGACCGCGTAATGCGTAACGCGATGCGCCTGGATGTGATCTGGGTGGCCGTAGCCGCCAAAGTCGTCATAGGTAACAACTACTTGTGGCCGCACCTCGCGGATTACGCGCACCAGTTCTGTTGCCGAGACCAATAAGTCGGTGCGCCAAAAGCAGTCGGGGTTGTCATTGCTCGCGGTGCCCACCATGCCCGAATCACGAAAGCGCCCGGGGCCCCCAAGGAGCCGCCAATCAGTTACTCCAAGCTCATCCATCGCGGCACCGAGCTCAGTTTGCCGATGAGCCCCTAATAAGTCGTCCTGGTCGGCCGCCAAGTGGGCGAACTCCTCCAACAAGATCTCACCCTCCTCACCCAAAGTGCAGGTAACCAAGGTGACTTCGGCACCCGCTGCCACGTATTTGGCCATGGTCACCCCGGTGCCGATGGTCTCGTCATCTGGATGGGCGTGGACCAGCATTAAGCGTCTACTCATGCCCAAAGATTAGTGGCCCATACCCGATGCGGCACGATGCGCAGGTGACTTCATCTGAATCCTTCCCAAGACAAAAGGCGCGTACCCGAGGGTTCCAGCTTGGCAGACCCCGCGGCTTGAAAGTCGTTGGTCAGCGCGTGCTCTTTATCCGCAGTAGCAGCGGGATTGATCCGGCCGGCAGTCTTTGGCATCTTGATCTGAGCATGCAGCCACCCCTTGAGGAGTGCTTGGTTGATGCGGCCGCTTTACTGACGACCGGCAAGCTCCCAGCTGCCGAGCTGGCACGACGCGAGCGCATGCGCGAAGTCACTTCAGGTATTACGCACTTCACCACGGATAAATCCGGAACTGTAATTACTTTTGCAATCTCGGGTATTGCCTATGTGAGTGTGCTCGGCAGCACCGTTCACACCAGAGAGTTGACCACCCCGGGGGCTGTCATCGATCCACGAGTAAGCCCGGACGGACAACATGTTGCCTTCGTCGTTGATGGCTGCCTTTGGGTAATAGATGCCCACAAGCTGGACGCGCAGCCGCAACTGCTTTGTGAATCCACAAGTGACACTGAAACGTGGGGCTTGGCCGACTTCATTGCAGCCGAAGAGCTCGATCGACTGCGCGGGTATTGGTGGCTAGCTGATAGCTCCGGGCTAATTGTTGAACGCACAGACAATGCACCCGTAGGTATCCGCTGGATAAGTGACCCCGCCCAACCAGCTAATGAGCCGGTTGCCCACCGTTACCCCGCGGCCGGCGAGGCCAACCCGATCGTCGAACTCTGGCTTATCCCCCTTACTGGAGCGCGTAAGCAATTAATCTGGGACTTGGCCAAATACCCATATTTAGCAACGGTTAATTCATCCGACGCAGGCACCGTGATGTTTGTACTTACCCGTGACCAGAGAACCGCGAGCATCAATCGAATTGACATCACAAATGGCCAACTACTTGAAATAGCGGTACGTACTGACCCAGCGTGGATTGATGTCTATGGCGAGCTGCCCTTTTTTGCCACTGATGGGGCACTTATTGAAATTGTTTCTGATGCAACGACTGATACAAACCGCGTAACCCGTGACGGGGTTTTCAACTCGCCAGCCGGGTTGCAGGTGAATGGAGTTGTCGACTCTTCCGTCGAAGGGTTACTTGTACTTGCCTCACCTGATCCGATGGAACAGCATCTATACCAAATCAATAATGACGGCACCGCAACCGCCCTTACCTCGGGTGAAAGTTGGAATAGTGCCGTAGCCGACGGTTCCACCTTTGTCCTGGCGACAGCTAACTCAATTTCACCGCGCGTCAGCTTCAATGTCGTACACTCTTCGGGCGTGCACCAAATTAGCTCGCATGCGCAAACCCCGAACGTCACCATTAAAACGAACTTCAGCTCGGTTGGCGCAACACAATTGCGCACCTGCGTGTTCTGGCCCACCGGTCACGTACCTGGCTCACAAAAGCTCCCGGTGATCATGTCGCCATATGGCGGGCCCCACGCTCAGATGGTTACCCATATCGCCGGCGCTCACGCATCCGATCAATGGTTGGCTGACCAAGGTTTTGCGGTTGTCGTTGTCGACGGGCGCGGCACACCAGGGCGCGGGCCGGCTTGGGAGCGCTTGATCAAACAAGATTTAGCGATGGGGATCTTGGCTGATCAGGTAAGCGCCCTCCACGTGCTTGGGGGCCGGCTACCGGATCTGGATCTTCACCGGGTCGGCATCGTTGGCTGGTCATTTGGCGGTTACTTGGCCGCCCTCGCCGTACTAGAACGCCCAGATATTTTCCACTGTGCCGTTGCCGGGGCACCGGTGACCGAATGGCGGCTTTATGACACCGCCTACACCGAGCGCTACCTTGGGGATCCAAATGAATCGCCTGAGGTTTATGACCAATCATCATTATTAACGCGGGCCGAAAAACTGCAACGGCCACTACTGCTAATCCATGGCTTGGCCGATGACAATGTGCTCGTCGCGCACACCTTGCAGTTTTCCAGTGCGCTACTTGCCGCCGGCAAAATACATTCAGTGCTGCCGTTAAGTGGTGTCACCCACATGACACCCCAGGAGGTCGTAGCCGAGAATTTACTGAATGCCGAAGTCGACTTCTTTCGAACTCATCTCCAAATTGCCGGGCCCGGGTCAATCGGGGTATTTGGGGCCGCCCCGTAGTCGGTGCCGATTTCGCGGATTAAATCATTCGACCCGCGATCTTCACCTGCTGCGCCAGTTTGTTTCGTTAATCCCGGGTCTGGTCCGGTTATGGGTGCGGTGCCCAAGAACTCCACGATCGGGAAATGGCACGCTACTTTGTGGCCCGGCTCAAACTCAATTATTTCGGGTTTCTCGACCGCGCAAATATCTTGGGCCTGAAAACACCTGGTGTGAAATACACATCCGAGGGGAGGTGCTGCCGGACTCGGTAAGTCACCCGACAACATGATGTGCTCACGTTGCCTTTGCGCGCGTGGGTCCGGGATCGGAATAGCCGAAAGTAGGGCATGGGTGTACGGGTGCAGTGGCCTCGAGTAAAGATCTTCACGTGTTGCAAGTTCCATTACCTGCCCCAAATACATCACGGCAACGTGATGTGAGATTTGGCGAACTACCGCAAGATCATGGGCGATGAACAAGTACGCGATACCAAAATCATCCTGTAGGTCACGAAGTAGGTTGATTACCTGAGCCTGAATCGATACATCGAGGGCCGATACCGGCTCATCGCAGACGATGAATTTAGGCTTCAGCGCTACTGCTCGCGCAATACCTATGCGCTGCCGCTGGCCCCCTGAAAATTCTGCCGGATACCTGTTGTAGTGCTCAGGGTTCAGCCCAACTCGCTCCATCAATTCTTGAACAGCTTTTCGAACTCCACCTGGGGGCTTTACACCCTGAACCGCGAATGGAGCACCGATGATGGCGCCGACCGTGTGCCTTGGATTAAGTGCGTTGTAAGGATCTTGAAATATCATCGCAGCCTTACGGCGGATCGGCACCATTTCTTTGCTCGACATTTCAGTAACATCGAGGCCATCGAACTCAATGCGACCACTTGTTGGTTCTACCAAACGCAAAACACTGCGCCCGGTCGTAGATTTACCGCACCCGCTCTCACCGACCAAACCCAAAGTCTGCCCCGGTTGAACCGAGAAACTAACCCCGTCAACCGCCTTCACCTGGCCGACCGTCTTGGGAAATAGGCCTTTGGAGCGCACCGGGAAGTAGGTTCGCAGATCGGTTACCCGCAGAGCTGCTTCCGCAGAGATTACCGGCCCAATGAGATTACTCATGCACTTGACCTCCCAAGCGCACTAAGCACTAATTCGGCTACGGCTTGCCGTTCGGTGGCCGGCAGATGGCAGCGCACTCGGTGCCCGGCCCCGACACTTTCAAGTGCCGGCCGCTGGGTTTGGCACAAGTCGCCGGTAACTCGATCCTGATATCCGCACCTGGGATTAAATACACAGCCAGCGGGCAATCGAAGTGGTGATGGCGGGTTACCGGGTATCGGATCAAGGCGATCACCATGAACCTGATTCAAGCGCGGTATCGAGGCCAGCAGTCCGAGCGTATAAGGCATCTGCGGGTGATAGAAAATATCGTCAACGCTGCCCGATTCAACTACGCGTGCCCCATACATAACGGCCACTTCGTCTGCCACATGAGCGACAATTCCCAGATCGTGGGTGATGAGAATGACAGCCGTATCGAACTCACGCTGCAACTGGGAAATAAGCTCGATGATCTGCGCCTGCACCGTGACATCCAGCGCAGTTGTTGGTTCGTCGGCAATAAGCAGGGATGGAGAGTTGATTAACGCCATGGCTATCATTACCCGCTGGCGCATCCCGCCCGAGAACTGGTGGGGGTAGTCGTCAAAGCGCTTAGCCGGGGCTGGGATACCAACCTTATGCAGCATCTCAATGGCGCGATCACGTGCACTCGCCTTCGATACTTTTTCATGGGCGTTGACCGCTTCGGTCAATTGATCGCCAATTCGATAAAACGGATGCAGGCTAGACATTGGGTCTTGGAAGATCATCGCCATCTTATTGCCGCGCAACTTGCGCAGCCCCTCTTCTGGCATCGCGACGAGGTCTTCACCGTCAAAAATCACTTCGCCACTGACGTCGGCATTACGTTTGTTGATAAGGCCCATTACAGCTTGCGCCGTAACACTTTTGCCTGACCCAGACTCCCCCACGATAGCCAGCGTTTTACCGCGTTCAATCGCGAAACTCACCCCATCAACGGCTCGCACAATGCCGTCTTCGGTCGGGAACTGCACCGAAAGATCTGAGACTTCTAAGAAGGCTCGCTGTGGATTCGCTTTTTCGGCCATCACACCAACCTGACCCTCGGGTCTATTACCGCATAAAGTAAATCTACGACGAGATTGGCGACAATGATGAAGGTTGCCGTAACCAAGGTGATGCCAACGATTACCGGCAGATCAGCATCATTGACCGAGTTGACAGCAAGTGACCCAAGGCCGGGCAAGCTGAAAATACTTTCGGTGATGATCGCACCACCGAGTAAACCCGCTAGATCAAGCCCCGCCGCGGTAACAATTGGGGTTAGCCCTGCGCGCAGAGCATGCTTTCTAATAACAACACGTTCGGGCAAGCCCTTGGCCCGGGCGGTGCGAATATAATCCTCACCTAGAACTTCAAGCATCTGATTTCGAGTCAACCGCATGTAGAAAGCCGCATAAAGAATCGCGAGCACAATCCACGGCAACAGCATCGTTTGAAAAAACTGTATTGGATTTTCAAAAGGTGACACATAAGCTGGGTACGGCAAAAGTTGGAGCCGAATCACGATGAAAAATATCGCCATCAATCCCAAGAAGAATGAGGGCAGCGAATACCCCGCCAGCGAAATACCCATCACGGTTTTGTCCTGCCACCTACCTCGGCGCAGCGCAGCATAAATTCCAAGCGAAATACCTGCCGCCAACCACAATATGAAAGCCCCAAGAGCCAGCCAGATTGTTGCCGGCAAGCGATCTTTGATGAGTACCAGGACTTCCTCACCACGCTTGAAGGAGTAGCCCAGGCACGGGGCGTTGCATACCACCGGGTCAGGTGAGTCAGCTGCATAAATGCGGCCGACAAACAATCCCTTCATGAACTCCCAGTACTGCTGAATTACTGGCAAATCGAGACCGAGTTTATGTCTATTTGCTTCCAGCACCTCCGGTGTGCAGCCTTTGCCGCAAGTAAGGCGCGCCGGGTCAGCAGGGAGCAAGCTAAAAAGTATAAAAACTACGAGGGTGAGCAGCAGCAGCAAGATGATCATGCTGATCACTCGCCGTACTACATACGCACTCATGAACTTCAAATCCTATCGGTTTGGTGGCTGCTTACGCGAGACGAAAAACTTCACTAAGACAGTGTTGGTGGGCGGGTGCTGCGCACCCGCCCACCAATTCAACTACTGCTGAGCCGCGTACATCTCGCCATACGGCCAGGAGCCGTAGGCCGGCCATAAGTACACGGGGCCGATCTGCTTACCAACAAGGCGCTGCTCACGACCAAAGCGGGTCGGGATCACAACGACGTCGGCCATAGCCTTGGCGTTGAGGTCCTGCCACATCTTGGCCTGCTTTGCCCGGTCAGGCTCAATCTTTGCGGCCTCGACAGCGGCGTTGAACTCCGCATTGTCGTACTGCGACAGGTTGAAACCGCCAGTTGGCGTGAACAGCTCAGGGATGATGGTCGATGCGTTCGGCCAGTCAGGACCCCAACCTGCGTTGATCAATTCATGCGCTTTCTCCGGGTCGAAGACCACGCCGTAATACTGACCTGGCTCAATCGGGTTTGGCTTGACGGTAATGCCTGCCTTGCCGAGTGAGTCCACCACAATCGCTGCTGCCTTGTCAGCAGTTGGCGACTGCGGGTAATCGAAGGTGATCGTCGGTGCAGCTTCACCGGATTCGGCGATCAGCTTCTTCGCCAGCTCCGGATTACCTCCGTCTGCAACCTTCTCGCCGAGTAAGGTTTCCCACATGCCAGTTGGCGCGTAGTCAACACCCATGTTCGGCTTGATGACGCCATCGGCGTAGTCACCGGCGAAATCGCCACCGGCATTCTTCCGCAGCGCGTCACGATCAAGGGCCACCGCTATTGCCTGGCGGATCTTAAGGTTCGGCACCTTCGCAGTATTGATCGCAAGGTAGCGAACATATGGATCGAGTTCACTGATCGCCCGGCCCGCGAACTCCGGATTGACCTCGGTTGGGCTCTTATAGATAACGCCCAGTTGCTCTGGCTCAACGCCAAGGGCAAGCGCCGTGGCGTCATTTCCAGAACTGGTGATTAGGCGTTGATCAATTACTTTTACATCAAGGCCGTAGTCAACTTCCCAAGTATCTGGGTAAGCCTTGCGGTAGTCATCGCTGGCTGGATCCCACTTATCGTTGCGGACCAAAACCATCTTGCCACCCTTGCCGTTCTTATTAGACTCAATCTTGTATGGCCCCGATGACACTGGAGCATCGCCGTACTTTTCACCAGTATCTGATGCCTTGGGTACTGGTGCGAAGGCGGTAAGGGTCACCGTGTAGTTGAAGTCCGGTACCGGTCGGCTGAGATTGAACGTGATGGTCTTGCCATCGGCCGAGCAGGTAACGGCCTTATCGAATAGGTCTTGGCCCTCACCCGTGTACGGGCCTTTATACGCCGAAGAACCATCTTCCAATGTTGGGATGTCAAGCATCGAGATGGCATAGGTCGGTCCGCCGGTGATGACATCGGTTGCGAACGTACGTGAGGTGCCGTAGGCAACGTCAGCGCAAGTAACGGGTGAGCCATCTTGGAAGGTAGCGCCGTCGCGAATGGTGAACGCCCAAGTCTTACCACCATTTGTCACAGTGCCGGTGTCAGTTGCAAGATCACCCACTATCGATGTGCCTTCTGTGGGATCGGCTGAGAACTTGTAAGCGGTCAGGGTGCGGTAAATCGTGCCATTGAAGAAGGCCAGATCCTCACCCGTGTAGATGCGTTGCGGATCGATTTGATCGAACTGCTCGGCATTTGTCAGGTAGTAAAGGGTGCCGCCCTTTGTTGGCTCTGCGCCCCCTGATGCGCTCGAACTTGAACTACTGCCCCCGCCGCAGGCGGCAAGTGCAAGTGCAGCAACTGCACCGACCGCCGCTAAGCGCAGGCCTTTATTAGCCTTGCCCATAATTCCTCCCAATAAATCGGACCAAGTTGCCTTGGTCCACGACATCGGATCCCAATGGCCCAATGGCAGCCACGTTACCGATCTTCTTACGTACCGAAAGCGTGGGCATTTGGCTCACACCCGTCCGGCGCGGGGATCTAGGGCGTCGCGGACAGCGTCCCCGACGAGATTAAAAGTGACAACAAGAACCACCAGGACCACGCCTGGAATGAATAAATAGGACGGAACCACGCTGAAGTAGCTGACCGAGTTGCCCAACATGCCACCGAATGAAGTGTCCGGCGGCAGCACTCCGACTCCCAAGAAAGACAAAGCCGCCTCGGTGCCAACATAAGTTGGCAATGTCAACGTGGCGTAGACGAGAATCGGTGCCCATAGATTTGGCAGGATTTCCTTAAATAAGATGCGGTAGCGGCTAGCCCCCATCGCGATCGAGGCTTCAACGAATTCACGTTCTCGCACACTCAAGACTTGCCCGCGCACAATACGTGCCAGATAAGGCCAACCAAAAATACTTAATACGATGATTAAGTAGGTGATTCGCGATGGGTTGCCATCGGGAACTCCAAGGGCTGTTAGACGCTGGGTCAACACTCCCGACATTGCCAAGATGATGAGCAGGAACGGGAAGGCAAGAATGAGATCCATGGTGCGCCCGATGACGGCATCGGTCTTGCCACCGGCGTAACCGGAGATGATTCCGAGTACTGTGCCAAAGAAGACGGTGAGAATGGTCGCGGTGGTTGCAATCAGTAGCGATATTCGCAGGCCGTAAAGCAATTGCGCGAAAATATCGCGCCCGGTACCCCACTCAACTCCGAGCGGGTGTTCGGTGCTGATGCCGCCCCAGGTGCCGACCGGGCCGCCGCCGCTATCACTGATTGATTCTTTGTCGAATGAGTATGGGTCAACGCCGAGTAGTCCGCAGATTACTGGAGCAAAAATTGCTATTAAATACAGGGCGATCAAGATGAACAAACAGACCATGGCCAATTTATCGCGGCGCAGGCGCGTCCACACAATCTGCCGTAGTGAGCGGCTGGCAACTTCACTGCCGGTCAAGGCGGCAGGGCTTTCGATCAATGCCGCCTTGGCCACTAAAACACCCCCCCACCCCCGTTTTTTGGCCCAAGCACGTGGCTAAAGCCCTCCTCAGAGGTTACTCTTCAGTAACAATTCGGCAAGCCCATAGGAGGCAAAAAGGTCAGATTGTGACCTAGTTGTGCCAAAGAGCGAGCTACTATGACTGCGCTTTGGGCTTGCGCCCCGCCTTTGAACGGTCAGCGGCCATCAAGAGCACCTTGCGGATCCGTACCGTTGCCGGGGTCACCTCGACGCATTCGTCCTCGCGGCAGAATTCGAGGGCCTGCTCTAGTGAAAGCTGCTTATGAGGGATGAGTGGAACCAAAATATCGCCGGACGACTGGCGCATATTGGTGAGTTTTTTCTCCTTGGTCGGGTTGACGTCCATGTCATCAGACCTTGAATTCTCGCCGACGATCATGCCTTCGTATACCTCGGTGCCAGGACCGACGAACATGGTGCCGCGATCTTGGAGGTTCGCCAATGCAAAGCCGGTCGTTGGGCCGGTGCGGTCGGCCACGAGTGAGCCGGTCGGGCGGGTGCGCAGCTCGCCATGCCAGGGCTCGTAGCGCTCGAAGACGTGGTGCAATAGGCCGGTTCCGCGAGTCTCAGTGAGGAACTCGGTGCGAAAGCCGATCAGGCCACGGGCCGGGACGATGTAGTCCATGCGGACCCAGCCGGTGCCGTGGTTGACCATCTGCTCCATTCGGCCCTTGCGCAGCGCCATTAGTTGGGTCACGACGCCGAGGTAGTCCTCGGGGATGTCGACGCTCAGGCGCTCCATCGGCTCATTGATTTTGCCGTCAATGATGCGCGTAACGACCTGCGGCTTACCGACGGTGAGCTCGAAGTCCTCCCGGCGCATCATCTCAACGAGGATCGCCAACTGGAGTTCACCGCGGCCTTGGATCTCCCAGGTGTCGGGGCGCTCGGTCTGGTTCATCCGGATCGACACATTGCCGACGAGCTCTTGCTCCAGCCGCGCCTTAACCATGCTGGCGGTGAGCTTCTTGCCGCTCTTGCCCGCGAGGGGTGCAGTGTTGATGCCGAATGTCATCGAGATGGACGGCTCATCAACGGTGATCACCGGAAGCGCTACCGGATTATCGATATCAGCGAGGGTCTCGCCGATGGTGATCTCTGGGATGCCGGCAACCGCGATGATGTCACCGGGGCCTGCGCTCTCAGCGGGCACCCGGGTTAGGGCCTTGGTGATGAGTAGTTCAACAACCTTGGCACGTTCGACGGTGCCATCGGCCTTCATCCAGGCCACCTGCTGGCCCTTTTTGATGTAGCCCTGGTGCACGCGACAAAGTGCAAGGCGCCCGAGGTAAGGCGAGGCATCAAGGTTGGTGACGTGCGCTTGCAAAGGCTTGGCCTCGTCATATGAGGGCGCCGGTACCGTCTTGAGTAATGTCGTGAACAGCGGCTCGAGGTTTTCTTCCTCGGGCATGCCGCCGTCAGCGGTGCGCGTCAGTGATGCGCGGCCGGCCTTGGCGCTGGTGTAGACAATCGGGAAGTCAATTTGCTTCTCCGTGGCATCTAGGTCCAAGAACAGTTCGTAAGTTTCGTCAACAACTTCGCTAATGCGGGAGTCGGGGCGGTCAACTTTGTTGATTACTAGGACAACAGGCAGGTTCTTCTGCAGCGCCTTGCGCAGCACGAAGCGGGTCTGTGGCAGCGGGCCTTCAGATGCATCCACGAGCAGCACTACGCCATCGACCATCTCTAGACCGCGCTCGACCTCACCGCCGAAGTCGGCGTGGCCGGGGGTATCGATGATGTTGAAGGTGACACCGCCCTCAGGAGCCCCGGGGCCCGTGTAGTGCACCGAGGTGTTCTTCGCCAAGATCGTGATGCCCTTTTCGCGCTCGAGATCCATGGAATCCATGACTCGGTCGTTGACGTCCTGGTTCTCGCGAAAGGCCCCCGATTGCCAAAGCATGGCGTCCACCAAGGTGGTTTTACCGTGGTCAACGTGGGCAATAATGGCAACATTTCGAAGATCTTCGCGGAGGGTCACCACGGCAGCCTATGTGGTGCAGGGCCGATCAGTGAAAACGCTGACATTGAGCAACCGCGTGAATGCGCGCGTTTTAGTCGTTAAAAAACCGAATTCCGGTGATTTAACGACTAAAACGCGCGCATTCAGCAGCGATGGGTCCTTTGCTGCCTAACGGGTGAGCTGAAGGAGCACCACGATTATCGATAGCACCAGTAGCACCAAGGCCGGGGCCATTTCCTTACCTGATTGCTTCGCGCGCAGGTGCGCGATGGCTGCTCCCAAGAAATAAAGAACGAAGCCAATAGCGGCGAGTAGGCCCAATATTGGGAGCCAGATACCAACTAGCAGGCCCAATGCGCCGAATATTTCGATCGTTCCCAGCAAGCGGATCTGGCGATTATCGAGGCCAAGACCGCCCAGCATCTCGACTGTTTTGGCGTTACCTGAGTACTTCCCAAATGCCGAGAAAGCCCCGATCAAACCAAGAAGGGCGGTAAGGACGATGAGTGCGATGTTCACTGATACCTCTTCAGCTAGTAGTTGGTGGAAACTCAACCACTGCTCGTTATCAAAAGGGAAGCCAACGGGTGGTCACAGATTACCGATGGGTCTTCCTCGACGATCAGCGGCTAGTTGAAAGTTATACGAATATAGTTGAAAACCCAACTAAAGTCAATTGGCGGCGATTCGGAGTCCTGTAGTTGTGGTTTCACCATCTCCATGACAGAGCGGGCTGCGGAGAAAGTTTCACTCGGGCACTGGTTTTTTGGCAGCAGTGATTTACCATTATTAGTCGGTGCCCGTTTGGGTATTCGCCCGGCCAATGATTGGAGCACTCGATGCCGAATATTGATATTGCTACCCCAGTTAGCTCAGCGCCAACCGATCGGCTCGCACTAGGTGTTGGTTGGGTACGGCCCGGTGCGGCCGGTATCGGCGGCACCCTAAACCCCTCGTGGGCACCCCACATGCCTTCTATTTGCTTTGAGGGTAATGAAGAGTAGCACCGTTTCCTACCGTTAGGTGGGGTGTTTAAACCCTGTTGCTGGCCCCTGACCGATGTTGGTTGGGGGTCAGTTGTTTGTTCAGCCGTTGTAGAAAGTTTCTTCAAACCGTAGGTGTTTGACGTTTTGTGACGTAACGTTGAAGATCGCGCCCGTTTGGGTATTCGCCCGGCCAATGATTGGAGCACTCGATGCCGAATATTGATATTGCTACCCCAGTTAGCTCAGCGCCAACCGATCGGCTCGCACTCGGTGTTGGTTGGGTACGGCCCGGTGCGGCCTGTATCGGCGGCACCCTAGGCCCCTCTGCAAACCCCTGGTCAGGCAATTATCTCGTTGCACCCTACCTGTGCTTTGAGGGTAATGAAGAGTAGCCCCGTTCCCCGCCACTAGGTGGGGGTGTTTAAATCTTGTTGCTGGCCCCTGACCGCTGTTGGTCCGGGGCCGGTTGCTTGCCGAACTAGTGCAGAAATTTTCACGTAATTAGGCTTTGAAGAATCTGAAGTCAATCTGACATCCGTAGAACTCGACGACGTCGCGTCACCGACCGCCATGACCGCCATGACCGCCGACAGGTTGGATGAGATCCCAGCGGTTGCCATAGCGGTCTTCAAACACGACCACGGTGCCGTAGGCCTCGACGCGAGGCTCTTCGGTCATGCGGACGCCGCGCTACACAAGGCGGGCGTGCTGAGCCGCGAAGTCGGTCGTGTGAAGAAAGAAGCCAACGCGTCCACCTGCCTGCCGATGGCGGCGCGCTGCTCAGCAGTCGACGCAACGGCCAGTAGCAGCGCAGGTCCGCCTTCGGGATCCGGTGCGACCCGGACCCAGCGCTTTCCGCCTCCCAAGTTCGTGTCCTCGACGAGGTGGAATCCCAGATCACCGACGAAGTGCGCTATCGCCTCGTCATAGTCATCAACGAGGACAGTCACTCCGTGCAACCGTGACGTCGGGCTAGACATTGAAGCGAAACTCGACCACGTCACCATCGGCCATGACATATTCCTTGCCTTCGATGCGGACTTTGCCTTTCGCCTTGGCTTCAGACATAGAACCAGTTGCCACTAGGTCATCGAAGGAGACAACTTCAGCCTTGATGAAGCCCTTCTGGAAGTCGGTGTGGATCACGCCTGCTGCTTCTGGCGCTGTTGCACCCACCGGGATCGTCCAGGCGCGGGCTTCTTTCGGTCCGGCGGTCAGGTAAGTCTGCAGACCCAAGGTGGCAAACCCTACGCGCGCTAACGCATGTAATCCTGATTCAACCTGACCGACAGACTGCAACAACTCAAGTGCTTCATCATCTGGCAGTTCAACAAGTTCTGCTTCGAGCTTGGCGTCAAGGAAGACGGCCTCCGCTGGCGCAACTAGGTCACGCATCCTTTGCTGAAAATCAACATCGGCAAGTTCTTCTTCATCAACATTTATTACGTAAAGAAATGGCTTAGCGGTCAGCAAGAACAACTCGCGCAGCGGCGCGCTATCGATACCCGATGCAAAAATGGTGGTGCCGCCATCCAGTAGTGCCCGCGCCTCTTGAGCGGCAGCAAGATTGGCTGCTTTCGATTTATCGGTACGGGCTTCTTTTTCCAACCGCGGGATGGCTTTGTCGAGTGTTTGTATATCAGCCAAGATTAATTCGGTATTGATGGTCTCCATATCCTCTTCGGGAGACACCCGACCTTCGACGTGCACCACATCATCGTCGTGAAATGCCCGGAGCACCTGGCAGATAGCTTCTGACTCGCGGATATTGGCCAGGAACTTGTTGCCGAGGCCAGCGCCTTCACTCGCTCCTTTGACGATGCCGGCGATGTCGACGAAAGTCACGGCTGCTGGCAACTCGCGTTCAGAGCCGAAGATCTTGGCGAGGACGCCAAGGCGCGGATCGGGTACACCCACGACACCCGTGTTCGGCTCAATGGTCGCGAACGGGTAGTTGGCGGCCAGCACGTCGTTTTTGGTCAGCGCGTTGAAGAGCGTCGATTTGCCAACATTTGGGAGTCCGACGATGCCAATAGTTAAAGCCACAGTCGGTCACCCTATGCGCCGGGCACCGGGGCCATGGCCCATGGCCCCAGAAAATCGGCTAAAAAGCGCGTGGCACGGTGTCGAAACCATGGAATGTCAGACCCTGCTGGGACCCTTAATTTATGACTAACTCACTTCCCGCACTCGCAGCAGTCATCATCACCATCGGGCTCATCCTCGCCCTTGGCATTGCCGTTGGTGCCGCAGCAGCTGGCCGCATGGCTCGGCGCTCGGGCCCAGCCCCCGCCGAATGGCAGTCGGCTCTGGCCCCGGTCACCGCCTCGTTAGGGGCCCTCGCCGAACAGGTCGCACGGCAAGAACTACAAGCCACTACCGGCCAAGTCGCCCTGCGCACTGAACTCACTACACAACTAAGCCAGCACGTGCTGACGCTGCAACGCTCAACCGAGGAGGTGCGGCGCGAAGCCTCGCGGCTCGCTTCCGTACTAGGCCGCACCGGCGCGCGTGGGCGCTGGGGTGAAATGCAGTTGCGGCGCCTTGTCGAAGCCGCGGGGATGCTCGAAAGAGTTGACTTCGATGAGCAGTCAACCCACCAAGGAGACGAAGGAGCGCTACGCCCCGACATGGTAATTCGGCTTGCTGGTGATCGCACTATCGTCGTCGACGCCAAAGTGCCCCTTGCCGCATTCCTCGAAGCGGAACAGGCAACCGATGAGGCCGCTGTTGAACAGCACCTGCGCCAGCATGCCGCTGACGTAATCCGCCACATCGACTCACTCCATGGCAAGGATTACCGCCGGCACGTGCCACAGAACGTGGAGTTCGTGGTCCTGTTTCTCCCATCGGAGTCACTCTTTGAAATAGCTTTACAGATGCGCCCCGATCTCCTGGATTATGCCTTCAGTCGCGATATCGTGCCGGCCACACCAACCACGATGTTCGCGCTCATGCGCACCGTTGCACTGACCTGGCGCCAAGAGCGGCTGGCCAAAAATGCCGAGGAAATCTCCCGGCTCGGCCGCGACCTCCATTCGCGCATCAGCACTTTGGCCCAGCATTTCGCCAAAGTTGGCAACGCCCTTGACTCCGCGGTCGGGCACTACAACAAGGCCGTGGCTTCACTCGAAACCCGCGTACTGGTCACCGCCAGAGCCTTTAATGAGTATGGGGTAAGCGATGACGACCTCCCTGAAGTCGCCACCATCACCCAGCAAGCACGCGCGTTAACGGCGCGCGAGTTCATCGGCGACCCGGTAACCGCAAATCACCTGGCTAGTTGAGTACCGTACATCCGTGAGCGACGACATGAACCCAGCCGAGGACGAGGCTTACCGCGCCTTGTTCCGACCGGTTGAAAGCGTGCCGTCGGCACCGGTTACCCCACCGGCCCAAAGCCGTGAGCCCGTTGACACCGGCCGACTGTTTCGCACCAACCGGTCCGAGAGTTCGGCGGTGGCGATTGTGGCACTTGGTACAGATCAAGTGTCCAAGTTGCGCACCCTGCAGGTCAGCAGCAGTGAGGTACCGCAGATTTCGAATGCACCCGCACCCCTTGCCGGGCTGCTACCACCCACCTCCAGCCGCGTGGCACCAGTTGTCATTGCGATAACTCCCGACGCGCAATCACCTGCCGTCAAAGTGCTCGATGAACCGAACGGGAGTAAAGCCCGCCGCAGTTTCCGCAATTCAGATTCCGCACCACGTGCTCGCGGGCTTCGGCCGGTCGGTGTTTACGCGGTGGTCATCGGGGCGACCTTGCTATTCAGCGTCATCGATATATTCGTCGGTGGCGCCGGCCTTGGTTTGGTTACCGGGCTGGGTCTGCTGATCTCAAGTGCATTTGCAGCATTGACCGTCCGCACCGGTGATCTAGCCGTCGCCGTGATCGCACCGCCGATTGCATTCTTCATCGCTGCAATCACCATTGGCCAAATCGGTGTCACCATCACCGGAGGCGCGCTCATCGGCCGCGGCGTAACGGTGTTCTTCACCCTGGCTGATAACTGGCTCTGGGTTATTGTCTCGACCCTGCTAGCCCTGGCCATAGTGATCGTGCGCGCACAGCGCCGCTGATTTATCTATCAGGCTTTTGCTTGCTGAGCCGCTTTAATATCGCGACGCAACTCCGGCGGCAACGAGAAGATCAAAGTCTCTTCGGCGGTTTTCACTACTTCAACCGACCCATACCCGCGTTCGGCCAGCCAGGCCAGCACTTCTTCCACCAGTTGCTCAGGTACCGAAGCACCGCTGGTAACTCCGACGGTACTTGTTGCGGTGAACCACTCCTCCTGCAACTCAGACGCATCATCAACCCGATACGAATTCTTGGCACCTGCATCCAAGGCGACCTCGACGAGGCGCACTGAATTCGAAGAGTTCACAGATCCAACAACAATGACAACATCACATTGTTCAGCCATAGCTTTTACGGCTAGCTGGCGATTTTGAGTGGCGTAGCAAATATCGTCACTCGGTGGGCTAAGTAAATTCGGAAACCTTGACTTCAAAACGTCGACGGTCGCCATGGCTTCGTCAACGGATAATGTTGTTTGCGAAAGCCAGATCAACTTGGATGAATCGGCCACCTCGACAGTGGCTGCCTCGTTCGCGTCTTGCACCACCGTGATGACGTCAGGGGCTTCACCGGCCGTACCTACGACCTCCTCGTGATCATTGTGTCCGACTAACAGGATTTGAAAACCTTCGTTGGCGAACCGCTTGACTTCGGCATGCACCTTTGTAACTAGTGGGCAGGTGGCATCAATGGCTTTCAAATCCCGCTCAGCGGCTTCTACATGCACACTCGGTGCTACCCCGTGCGCCGAGAAAACCACGGTCGAGCCCTCGGGCACTTCATCCAACTCATCAACGAAGATGGCACCGCGCCCTTGAAGATCTTGGACAACATGCTTGTTGTGAACGATCTCCTTACGCACATAAACCGGGGGTCCGTAGAGTTCAAGCGCCTTTTCGACGGTCACCACCGCGCGGTCGACACCGGCGCAATAGCCGCGTGGGGACGCCAGCAGAATCTTCTTCGTCGGGTTATCCACCCCTCCATCGTACGAGGCCGCGGCTAACCCTGCTTAGGCTGCTGCTGGCAAAGGAGGCCAAATGGCACTTCAGACCACCCCGGAGGAACCGGCGGCGGTCCGCACTGTCTCGCGGGCGGTTGCTGAGTGGGTTGGGCGCCTAGGCGCGATCTGGATCGATGGCCAGGTCGCCGAGTACCGCCCGCGCCCTGGCGCCCGGCAGTTCTATTTGACATTGCGCGACCCCGACGTCGAGATGTCGATCACCATCGTGGCCGACGCGAAAGTACTCGGGGCGGTGGAGCCACCGGTAGCAGCCGGGCAACGGATAATCGTGTTCGCGCAGCCGGAGTACTACACCGGCAAGGGCAGCTTGCAGTTTCGCGCCAAACAAATTCGCGCCGTCGGGATCGGAGACCTCCTCGCCCAACTCGAGCGCCTGCGCGCCATGCTCGCCGCCGAGGGGCTGTTCGCAGCGGAGCGGAAGCAACCGCTGCCGTTCCTGCCCCGTAAAATTGGACTAATTTGCGGACGCGGAAGCGCCGCGATGCACGATGTCACGGTTAACGCCTCAGAACGTTGGCCCGGTATCGAATTCGAGATTCGCGAAGTCGCGGTGCAAGGTATGCAATGCGTACCCGAGGTGATCGGCGCTCTACAAGAACTTGAGGCAGTTGCAGAGGTTGACGTAATCATCATCACTCGCGGCGGCGGCAGCGTCGAAGACCTACTCCCATTTAGCAATGAGAGCTTGGTTCGAGCGGTCAGCGATTGCCGCACCCCAATTGTCAGTGCCATCGGCCACGAGCAAGACGCTCCACTCTTGGATTTCGTCTCAGACCTCCGCGCATCAACCCCAACCGATGCCGCCAAACGGGTAGTGCCCTCACTCGTTGAGCAGGAGTCGATAGTTAATGGGCTGCGCAATCGCGCAAGAGTGTCGGTGGCAAATCATTTCGAACGCGAAGCGACGCAAATTCGCGACCACCGCCGCCGGATGACCACGGTGATTAGCCATATCGTTGAACGATCGGCAGCTCAGGTAGCGCACCTCGCCGCACAGGTTCGTTCACTATCCCCAGCGGCAACCCTTGATCGTGGGTACGCAATCGTCCTTGCCGGTGACGGTTCGATTGTTCGTGATGAATCGCAAGTAAAGGACGAGCAAATCGTCGACATCCGCTTAGCCAAGGGGCGCTTCGCCGCGACCCGAATTAAGGAGACCCGATGACCGCAAAAAAACAAGGTGAAGGCCAAATCCCAAGTTTTGAAGCCTCACGTGATGAACTCGCGAAGATCGTGCAGCAACTCGAGGCCGGGGGGCTCACCCTGGAAGAGTCATTAGCACTCTGGGAACGCGGCGAAGCGCTGGCAGCTGTGTGTCAAGGCTGGCTCGACACCACTCGCGCCCGACTCGAACAAGCGAAGGCTCCCGACTAGCCAGCGGTCAACGAGCTCGCAACTCGCTCAAGTTCGCCTTGGGTGGCGGTGCCACTGATTACCGTGGTTACCCCGTTTACCGTGCGAACCAATGACCGACGTTCAGGGGATTCGTAATGCTGCCAGGTCTGGCCGGCCAGCGTGAGTTGATCAGTCGCAATTCCACCGGATGTTTGCTCATCAATGAATTTCAGGTTGTCAGCTGCAGATTGGCTAAACTGCACATACTCAGTACCCGGGGTCACGTAACCGAGGTGCAGTACTAGATCACCATCCGACGCCGAAGTCTCCTGCCACCTCGCACTGGTCACCTGATAACCCGCTAGGCCCTCGGGAATCTCGACCGTAAAGGGCGCCAGTGCCCTGGCGGCGATTAGCACCTGGGTCGGGTCCACCAATTTGACCGCATCCGGTTGCGGCCGGAGGGTTACCAGCAAAATTACCGCGATCAGGGCCAGCACCAAACCCATCGACCGAACCATGTCTCCCACGGTTTGGCGCATCCGTGCAGTGGGTCGTCCGGTTGGCTTAGGGGTGGTCACCACTTAATGATGCTGCATTCACACTTAAGGCGCGAACGCACCGTGCCAAACCGCTAGGCTCACCGCGTGGAGCCCAAAATGAGAGGTCCGAGCCCCTTGGTAACTGGCGGCGAAGTACCTGACCGCAACCTTGCATTGGAATTGGTGCGCGTTACCGAGACGGCGGCTATAGCCGCCGCCAGGTGGGTCGGTCGAGGAGATAAAAATGGCGCCGACGCCGCAGCCGTGAACGCTATGCGCTCCTTGATCGGAAGTGTGTCGATGAACGGCGTCGTCGTCATCGGAGAAGGTGAAAAAGATGATGCCCCGATGCTTTTCAACGGTGAGCGCGTGGGCGATGGCACCGGCCCTGAAGCCGATGTTGCGGTTGACCCAATCGATGGCACCACTTTGGCGGCTAAAGGGATGCCCAATGCCATCGCGGTTATCGCCGTGGCAGAGCGCGGGGCCATGTTTGACCCAAGTGCAGTCTTCTATATGGACAAGCTCGTGGTCGGCCCCCAATGCGGCGATGTAATCGACATCACCGCTCCCATCGCCTGGAACCTAGAACAGTTAGCAAAGCGCAAAGGTGAGAGCGTCGCAGACTTGACCGTTTGCATACTTGATCGCCCGAGGCACGATAAACTGGTGGACGATGTCCGCAAGGCGGGTGCCCGAATCAAATTCATTACCGACGGCGACGTAGCCGGCGCCATTATGGCCGCGCGACCAGGTACCGGTGTTGATCTGCTCGCCGGGATAGGTGGCACTCCCGAAGGAATCATCGCGGCCTGCGCAATGGCTTGCCTCGGCGGCACAATTCAGGCTCGCCTTTGGCCGCGCGATGACGCTGAGCGCCGCAATGCCCTTGATGCCGGCCACGATCTTGACCGGGTACTTACAACCGATGATCTGGTCACCGGAGACAACATCTTCTTCTGCGCAACGGGCATCACTGATGGGGATCTACTCCGCGGCGTCCACTTCGGCCCAGACGGCCCGACCACCCACTCGATCGTCATGCGCAGCAAGAGCGGCACCATCCGCGAATTACAGTGTGAGCACCCCAAACCTCCAAGGAGCGCAGGTCTACGCTGAGGGCATGGACTTTCAGTACCAAGACCTCTTGCCCATCGGCGAGGACACCACCAAATACCGGCTCATTACGCCTGAGGGTGTTTCTACGGTGTCGGCCGACGGTCGTACCTTCTTGCAAGTTGAGCCTGGGGCCCTTCGACTCCTGGCGTTTGAAGCCATAAAGGATATTTCGCACCTGCTCCGCCCCGGGCACCTCGAGCAACTTGCGTCGATTTTGAAGGACCCGGAAGCCAGTCCCAATGACCGTTTCGTCGCCTTGGATCTCCTCAAAAATGCAAATATTGCAGCCGGCGGAGTACTACCAATGTGCCAGGACACCGGCACCGCGATTGTCATGGGTAAGCGCGGTAAAAACGTGTGGACCACCGGGGAGGATGCCGAGAACATCTCGGCTGGCATCTTCGACGCTTTCCAAAAACTGAACTTGCGTTACTCCCAACTGGCGCCAATAACCATGTGGGAGGAACGCAATACGGGAAACAATCTCCCCGCCCAAATCGAGATTTATGCAAATGATCATGCCGGCCACGAAACCTCCTACGAGTTTCTTTTCATGGCCAAAGGTGGCGGTAGCGCGAATAAGAGTTTTCTGTATCAAGAAACGGCCGCCTTATTAAATCCAGAGTCCTTTGCAACTTTCCTCGATGAGAAACTCCGCAGTATCGGCACCGCCGCCTGCCCGCCGTATCACCTGGCGGTTGTTGTCGGTGGCACTAGCGCAGAGTTTGCGGTCAAGACCGCGAAGTATGCGAGCGCCCGCTACTACGACTCCCTGCCCGTCCACGGTTCACCTACCGGCCATGGTTTCCGTGATCTTGCGATGGAGCAGGAGATCTGGAAGATGACCCAGGAGTTCGGGATCGGGGCGCAATTCGGCGGTAAGTATTTCTGTCACGACGTCAGAGTTATTCGTCTGCCCCGACATGGAGCTTCGTGCCCGGTCGCAATTGCTGTTTCCTGTTCAGCTGATCGCCAAGCATTGGCAAAGATTACCCCCGAAGGGGTGTTCCTTGAGGAACTTGAACGTGAGCCAGCGCATTACCTACCAGAAATCGAGGAGAAGGCGCTCGACAACGAAGTCGTGCGAATTAATCTTGATGTGCCAATGGATGAGTTACGGGCGCAACTACATGCACTCCCGGTCAAAACTCGGGTATCGCTCACCGGCTCCTTGATTGTGGCGCGCGATTTAGCACACGCACGAATTAAATCAATGCTTGATCGCGGCGAACCACTGCCTGACTATTTCAGGAATCACGCGGTCTACTACGCGGGTCCAGCAAAGACTCCCGAAGGCTACGCGTCGGGTTCATTCGGGCCAACAACTGCCGGCCGCATGGATGGGTATGTCGACCTTTTCCAGAAAGCCGGTGGCTCATTCGTCATGCTTGCGAAGGGCAATAGAAGTAAAGCCGTTACCGAAGCCTGCAAGGCCAACGGAGGGTTTTATCTCGGGTCAATTGGTGGGCCGGCCGCGCGCCTAGCACAGGACAACATCACCAAAGTTGAAGTACTCGACTTCCCTGAGCTCGGCATGGAAGCCGTTTGGCGGATCGAGGTTGTTGACTTCCCCGCCTTTGTTGTTGTCGACGATAAAGGTAATGACTTCTTCGCCGAGACCATGCGGCCCATTTCGGCGCGTATCCCGGTCGGGCCCCCGAAGTAATTACCGGCGATTCATGCAACCATGGGCGCCTCCGCGCCAGTGGCTCTTGCCCTTACCGTGGCGCCAGATGGTCCAAAAAGCTCGATCTTGCCAGTAACGGTTCCACTGCTGGGTGGGCTTCTTTCGTAAGGCGATAACAATTTTCTCGGCCTCGGCACCAAGTCCTTTGCGGACTTCGCGCTGCATCATCCACGACGCGCCAACAGCTAGACGCCTACTCATCTGGTACGCGCCGCGGTAGCGGCCGCCGGCGCTGACGGCCCGGTAGTTAGCGCCACTCTCACGTTTTACGATGCATCGACGCACCTTCTCGCGTTTGGGCATGAACCATTTGCCCTGATACAGACTGACGATTAAGCCGTGACGATCTGCGGCCTTGAAATCGCCTCGCGCTAAAGCCAACTCGATCCGCTCGCGGTCTGAAGATGCTGGTTGATCCTGGCCGTCACCTGTTGGCGCATCTGCGGCCATTGCTACGGGCCCGGAAACCAAGAGTGCGAGCGTCATCGCCACTGCAACTCCCAGCACACCGATCCTGTTCCCTCGCATATTCACCCGCCGATCAGTTCGATAACCAATGTCTAGGCTCTACCGTGCCCTGTGATCGCCAAACTGTCACGTTCACCCGAGGTGGTAGATCTCACCCCTAAATAGGGGCAAAACGGTCATAGGTGTGAATCTTCCACGTGCTTCCGGTGTGCAGCCAGTGAGGCGAGTGACGGGGATCACACTGATAACCACAACCCAGCTACCGGATTATCCCCGTGACCGCCCCCTGGCGGAGCGGTCTCACAACTGGGCACCCCGCCCGCATCCGCGTACTTGAGCCGGGCACCAGAGCTCACAGCAATTTAAAGGTCAATACTCTCGAGCATTTCGGTAACCAGAGCCGCTATTGGTGAACGCTCGGACCTCGTCAAAGTCACATGCGCAAATAGTGGATGCCCCTTAAGTTTCTCGACAACCGCAACCACCCCATCGTGGCGACCTACCCGCAAGTTGTCGCGCTGCGCAACATCGTGAGTGAGAATGACCCGACTATCACGCCCTATCCGAGAAAGCACGGTCAACAGCACATTTCGCTCAAGGGATTGGGCTTCGTCAACAATCACGAAAGCATCATGAAGCGACCGACCACGGATATGGGTTAGCGGTAAGACTTCAAGCATGCCTCGATCGACAATCTCTTCCACGACTTCCTGGGTGGTCACAGCGCCCAAGGTGTCAAAGACCGCTTGCCCCCAAGGTGACATTTTCTCCTGCTCATTACCCGGTAGGTAGCCAAGCTCTTGGCCGCCCACTGCAAATAGCGGCCGGAACACGATGACTTTTCGATGCTGACGGCGCTCAAGTACCGCCTCGAGCCCGGCACATAGTGCCAAAGCACTCTTACCGGTGCCGGCTCGCCCGCCCAAGGAGATGATCCCAATGTCTGGATCAAGCAATAGATCCAAGGCTATGCGCTGCTCAGCGCTACGCCCATGTAAGCCGAAAGCTTCGCGATCACCACGAACGAGGCGAACGCGCTTATCTGCGGTAACGCGGCCAAGTGCACTACCACGGTCAGAGATCAACACCAAACCCGTATGGCAAGCCAAGTCGCGCGCTACATCAAGATCAATAACTGAATCTTCATAAAGTTGATCGATGTCTGTGGCTGCCACGTCAATCTCGGCCATTCCGGTGAAGCCGGTCTCAACAACCAACTCCGCGCGATACTCCTCGGCCATCAGACCAACAGCTGAGGCCTTTACCCGCATTGGAAGGTCCTTGCTGACAAGGACAACATCATTACCTTCATTGGACAAACTACGCGCCACTGCCAAAATGCGAGTGTCGTTATCACCTAGTTGGAAACCGGTCGGCAGTACCGAAGTATCAATGTGGTTGAGCTCGACCCGCAAGGTGCCGCCCAAATCACCAACCGACATCGGGGCATCGAGTCGACCATGTGAAATGCGAAGGTCATCGAGTAGCCGAAGTGCGTTACGCGCGAAGTAACCAAGTTCTGGGTGGCTGCGTTTTGCCTCAAGCTCGATGATCACCACCACCGGTATGACAACGTCATGCTCATCAAAACGCAACATCGCTCGGGGGTCAGACAATAAAACTGAAGTATCAAGGACATAAGTGCGGCGAGCGGGGCTGGACTTTGGTGAGGTCACGAAGCCTCCTGTGCGGCCGCAAGCGGCCTGGCGCGGAAACGGGTCCGCGGCTTGCGAACCCGCGAGTCTGACGCTAAAGGGACAAAGGCGACACAGCGCGGTGACACGCCGGTAACTAAACGCCGAACCGGCGCTGCCGATCGGCATAGGCGCGCAGGGCGCGCAGGAAGTCAACGTGCCGAAAATCAGGCCAATAGGCCTCGCAGAAGTAAAACTCCGAGTGCGCACTTTGCCAGAGGAGAAATCCAGAAAGCCTTTGTTCACCTGATGTTCGGATGACAAGATCGGGATCTGGCTGACCTTTTGTGTAGAGATGCTCAGTGATGTGCTCGACGTCAATTATTTGGAC